>Ga0114129_10007795_pt1 | contig 15234 bp, 16 predicted proteins | sample RhiMetdeltSRZDD1_FD_80071 | JGI IMG/M metagenome (GOLD analysis project Ga0114129, IMG submission 80071) | Populus rhizosphere microbial communities from Tennessee, USA - Rhizosphere MetaG P. deltoides SRZDD1 (version 2) (version 2) | ecosystem: Host-associated > Plants > Roots > Rhizosphere >...
AGTTGCCGAGCAGCCGCTCCTCGACCGGGTCGTACTCCTCGGCGAGCAGGCCGAGGTCGTTCCGCAGGTCGAGCAGCCGCTCGAAGAGCGCGTGCGCCTCGCCGTGCCGGCCGAGCAGCTCCCAGCAGTCCACGAGCCAGAACGAGCACGGCAGGAAGACGCCTTCTCCCTTCGGCAGGCCGTCGACCTCGCCGTCGTCGGTCGTCCGGTACCGCAGGACGAGCCCGTCGTGCAGGAGCTCCCGCTCGACCGCGTCGACGGTGCCGACGACGCGCGGATCGTTGATCGGCAGGAAGCCGACCAGCGGGATCAGCAGCAAGCTGGCGTCGAGCTCCGAGCCGCCGTAGTACTGCGTGAAGGAGCCGAGCGCCTCCGAGAAGCCGCGCTCGCAAACCTCGGCGTGGATTTCGTCGCGCGTCGCGCGCCACTCGTCGACCGGGCCGGGCAGGCCCTGCTCCTCCACGGAACGGACCGCACGGTCGAAGGCGACCCAGGCCATCACCTTCGAGTGCGTGAAGTGACGCTTCTCTCCACGGATCTCCCAGATGCCGTTGTCGGGGTCGCACCAGGCGTCGGCGAGGTGTCGGAGAAGTGCCCGCTGCAGCGACCACGCCTGCTCTTCCGCAGCAAGCCCGTGTGCGCGCGACTGGTAGAGCGCGTCCATGACCTCGCCGTAGACGTCCAGCTGCACCTGCTCGCTGGCGCCGTTGCCCGTGCGCACGGGCGCCGACTCCTCGTACCCCGCAAGCCACGGAAGGTCGTGCTCGTCGAGTCGCCGCTCGCCCGCGACCCCGTACATGATCTGCAAGTCCGCCGGATTGCCCGCAGCGGCCCGCAACAACCAGCGCCGCCACGAGTCCGCCTCGTCGACGTACCCGGCCTCCATTAGCGCGAGCAGGGTGAGCGTCGCGTCGCGCAGCCAACAAAAGCGGTAGTCCCAGTTGCGGACGCCGCCGATCCGCTCGGGAAGGGACGTCGTCGGCGCCGCGACGATGCCTCCAGTCGGCGCGTACGTGAGCGCCTTCAGCACCAGCAGCGATTGGTGGACCGCGTCGTGATGGTCTCCCTCGAACTCGCACCTGTTCGCCCAGTCGTCCCAGTACTGGTGCGTCTCCTCGAGCGCCTTGTCGGGATCGACCTCGTCCGGCGGTTCCCGATGGGACGCGTACCACGTGAGCACGAACGGGACGCGGTCGCCCTCCGAGACGGTGAACTCGCCGCGCGTCGTGAAGTCCTCACCGCGTAGCGGGACGGGCGTCCGCAGCGCAACGGCGTCGGGCCCCGCGATTGCAAGGAGCGTCTTCTCGTCGAGCCGGCGCACCCACGGCACGACCGAGCCGTAGTCGAAGCGAATCACGAGCTCGGTCCCGAGCTCGACCGTGCCTTCGAGACCCTCGACGATGCGGACGAGGTCGGGCGCCTCCCCGCGCGGCGGCATGAAGTCCGTCACGCGAACGCGCCCGTCGTCGGTGCGCCACTCGGTCTCGAGGACGAGGGTGTCTGGAACGTAGCGGCGGGACACCTCGCGCTTCCACGTCGTCGGCGCGAGAGCCCACTGCCCGTTCGAGTCGTCGCCGACGAGCGCGGCGAAGCATGCCCCGGAATCGAACCGGGGGAAGCACAGCCAGTCGACGCTTCCCTCGCGGCTGATCAGCGCGGCGGTCTGCAGATCGCCGACGAGCCCGTAGTCTTCGATCCGCGCCGGCACTCGAGGGACTCTTCCATACCGGCGGGCTCAGCTCTCCTCGATCGTGAGCGCGAGCTCCGGCCAGCGCCGGACGACGGCGCGGTTGAACTCCGCCGTGTACTCGTCGGGATCGTCGAGCGTGGCGGCGTACGCGTCCCGCCGTTCCGCGAGCCGGTCGGTCGCCGCCTCGATGGCGAGCTGGTAGTCGCCGTAGAGCTCCTCGGCGTCGTCGGCGCCGGCGGCGTTGTACCGCGCGAGCGCGTCGGCGACGTCGTCGAGCGCATCGAGGTCCTCCGTGGAGAAGAAGTCGAGCTGCCGACGGATGACGTCGTCGAAGCGGCGCCGGCGGAACCTCATGCGATCTCCTCGTAGAGGCGAACGTGTGCGCGTGCCGCTTCGGCCCATGTCAGCTCGTCTCGCGCGCGGCGCGCCCCGGCGCGGAACGGTTCGGGATCCGCGAGCACGGTCCGCAGGGCCTCGGCGAGCGCATCGACGTCGCCGGCCGCGACGACGAGGCCGGCGGCGAAACGGCGCACGGGCTCGACGATGCCGCCGACGTCGTACGCAACGACGGGGACGCCCGCGCCGAGCGCGCGCAGCAAGGCACCGGACTGGTCGAGTTCCGGCCGGTACGGAAAGACGGCCACCGTGGACTCCGCGAGCGCGCGGTCGACCTCAGCCTCCGCGAGGTAGCCGAGCCGCGCCTCGACGTGCGGAGCCGCCGGCACGTCGACGCCGGCGGGATCCCCGGCGACCAAGAGCTTCGCACCCGCGACCCGTGTCGCCTCGACCGCATCCGGCACTCCTTTGTAGGGGCGGATCACGCCGAGCGCGAGCACGGTCGCGCCGTCGTCGGCGCGCTCGACGTCCGAGCGGAACACGGGATGCGGGATGACGCGTGCGTCGACGCCGAGCGCGGCAAGCGTCTCTCGTCCGTGCTCCGAATGCACGACGACGCGGTCGAACTTCGCCAAGAGGCGACGCCAGAGGTCCGTCTGCTCGGCGGTGCGGCGCGGCAGCAGGTCGTGCGCCGTGAACACGCTCGGCGCGCGCAGCCGCAAGCGTGCGTCCGCGCGCGGCCAGGCAAGCCACTGCAGGTGCACGACGTCGGTGGAAGTGCGCGACAGCCGCCGCTGGACGAAAGGATGCTCGACCGCCCTCAACGGCAGTCGCAGGCGCGATCTTCCCGGGATGCGCGACGACAGCGGGTACAGCGACTCGTCGACCGCATAGCCTGCCGCGGGCGGTACTGCGCCGAACCGGAACCGGGACGTCAGCAACGTGACGTCGTGTCCTTCGTCGGCGAGGGCCTTGGCGAGCGCGCGGTCGTACGGCGGCGTGAACGCCGGCGGATCCGCGACCACGATGCGCACCGCCGTACAGTACGGCCCCGTGCTCGTGCGCACTTGGAATGTCTTCCACGGCAACACGAAGCCCCCGCAGCGACGTGCATTCCTCGAGGAGATGATCCGCCTTGCCGTCGCCGACGACCCGGACGTGGTCTGCCTGCAGGAAGTCCCCGCGTGGGCGCTGCCGGTGCTTGCCGACTGGAGCAGCTACGCGGCCGCCGGAGACGTGGCCGCGCGGCCGATGCTCGGGCCGGTGCCCTCGACGGCGGAGATCGGCCGCGTGCTCACCGATCTGAATCACGGACTGTTCCGGTCGGCGTTCTCCGGCCAGGCGAACGCGATCCTCGTCTCGCCGCGCATGCGTCTCCTCGAGCACCGCACGCTGGTCCTCAACCCACGCCGCTTCCGCGAGATCCAGGCCGAGCGTCTCCGCCTGAACTGGGTCGCGCGCATGGCCTGGGGCAAGGAGCGGCGCGTGTGCCAGGTGCTGCGGCTGCGCGACAGCGACGGCGTGCGAACCATGCTCGTCGCCAACCTGCATGCCACGAGCTACCCGCCGGACGAGCGCCTTCCCGACGCAGAGCTCCTGCGTGCGGCGACCTATGTCGACGGCGTCGCGGCGCCCGACGAACCGGTCGTCCTCGCAGGCGACTTCAACGTGACCTTCGAACGCTCGCGCACACTGCTCGACCTGACGCAGCCGGAGTGGGGGTTCTCGCAGCCGGGCACCGGCATCGACCACGTTCTCGTGCGGAACCGCGAGCTCGAGGGACTTCACCGCTGGCCGCTCGAGCGACGACGCCGTGGCGAGCTTCTGCTCTCCGACCACGCGCCCGTGGACGCGACGATCGCGTGACGTTCGAGGAAGCGCGCGAGCTGTTCCCGGTCCTGAGGAGGTTCGCATACCTCAACGCGGGAACGTTCGGCCCGCTCCCGGCGGTTGCCGGCGAGATCATGCGCGAGCAGGACGCGCTCGACGTCGAGCGGGGGCGCAGCGGGAAGCCGTACTTCGAGGCGATGATCGAGCTCCGCACGTCGATGCGCGCGCGCGTGGCGGCGTTGCTCTCCGCCGAGCCCGAGCGGGTGGCGCTCACGTCGTCGACGACGGACGGCTGCAACATCGTGCTGGCCGGGCTCGGTCTTCGACCGACCGACGAGATCGTGACGACGGACTCGGAGCACTTCGGTCTCGCCGGTCCGGTCTTCGCGTCCGGGGCTCAAGTCCGCGTCGCCCGCGTGCAGCAGCTGCCGGCAGCCGAAGTCGCCGCCGCGATCGCCGCCGAGGTGACCGAGCGGACGAAGCTCGTCGCCACGTCGCACGTCCTCTGGACGAACGGCCACATCGTCGACGTTCACGCGCTGCGCCGGGAGACCGGCGTTCCCATCCTCGTGGACGGTGCGCAGTCCGTCGGCGCGATTCCCGTCGAGGTCGGCGAGATCGACTACTACACGGTGTCGGGACAGAAGTGGCTCTGCGGGCCCGAGTCGACCGGCGCGCTGTACGTCCGCGATCCGGAAGGACTGAACGTGGCGCGGCCGAGCTACCTGTCGCAGCAGTCGTTCGAGCCGGGCGGCCGCTTCGTCCCGACCGCTGGCGCCATCCGCTTCGAGCCGGGCTGGGTGGCGGTCGGGTCGATGCGCGCGTGGGCCGCAACGCTCGACCTCGCGCCCGACTGGCGTTTCGAGCGCATCCGCGAAGCCGCTGCGCGCTGTCGCGAAGCGCTGCTCGCCGCCGGCGTGGAGGTTGTGACGGAAGCCGGACAAGCGGGCCTCGTGACCTTCCGTCCCGACGGCGACGCAGCGGATGTCGCACTCCGCGCGTACGAGAAGGCCGTTGTCGTTCGCGACCTTCCCGGCACGGGGTGGGTCCGGGCGTCGTGCGGCTGGTGGACGAGCGACGGCGACGTCGACCGGCTCGTCGCCGCGGTTGCGGGCTAAGCGGCCGCGTCCGCGGCGGTCCGGAGCCCGAGCTCTCGGGCGATCGGCTGCAGCGCGGCGATCACGTTCCGGATGTGCTCGTCGAGGTCGATCTCCAGCAGGTCGGCGCCCTGCTGCACCTCGTCGCGGTTGACGCCCGCGGCGAAGGACGGTTGCTTCAGCTTCTTCTTCACGGACTTCGGCTCCAGCCCGTCGAGGCCGGTCGGCCGGACGAGCCCGCAGGCATGGACGAAGCCGGAGAGCTCGTCGCACGCGAAGAGGGTCTTCTTGAGCAGCGTGTCCCGCGGCAGGCCGAGGTGCTCCGCATGGGAGAGAACTCCTTCGACGACCTCCTCGGGATAGCCCTCCTCGCGAAGGATCGGCGCCCCGTCCTGCGGGTGCTGGTCGAGCGTGGGATGGACCTCGTAGTCGAAGTCGTGAAGAAGCGCGACGACGGCCCAGAGCTCCTCGTCCTCGCCGAACTTCCGCGCGTAGAACCGCGTCGACGCCTCGACGGCGAGCGCGTGACGCAGGAGCGACTCGCTCTTCGTGTAACGAGTGAGCGTGTCCCATGCCTGATCGCGCGTCGGTTCCACGGGTCGCTAGGGTACCGCGGTGCCGGAGACCCTCGCACGTGAGGCTGTGACCGAATCGTTCGTCATCGAGGGCGGCGTGCCGCTCGGCGGAACGGTCCGCGCCGCAGGCAACAAGAACGGAGTGCTCCCGGTCCTCGCGGCCTGCGTCCTGACGGACGAGCCCGTGGAGCTGGTGAACGTCCCGCGGATTCGCGACGTGGACACGATGCTCGCCCTCCTCGCCGACCTCGGCGCGGACGTCGACTGGATCGGCCCGAACGAGGTGAGGATCCATGCGGCGGACGTCCGGAAGTCGCAGCTCGACGTCGAGCTCTGCAGCCGGATGCGCGCGTCGTTCCTGCTCGCGGGACCGCTGCTCGTCCGCTCCGGCGCGGTTTTGGTGCCGCCGCCGGGGGGCGACGTGATCGGCCGCCGCCGGCTCGACCCGCACGTCCACGCGCTCCGCGCGCTCGGCGCCGAGATCGACCTCAACGGCGGCTACGACATGCGGACCGACGGGCTACGTAGCGCGTCGATCTTCCTGGACGAGGCGAGCGTGATGGCGACCGAGAACACCGTCATGGCCGCGGTGCTGACGCCGGGGACGACCGTGGTCGGCAACGCGGCGTGCGAGCCGCACGTGCAGGACCTCTGCCGGTTCCTCTGCTCGCTCGGCGCCCGCATCGACGGGATCGAGTCGAACGTGTTGCGCATCGAAGGCGTCGACCGGCTCCACGGCGGCACCTGGCGCATCGGGCCCGACCACGTCGAGGTTGCGAGCTTCATCGGGCTCGCCGCTGTCACCGGCGGTGACGTCACGATCGAGGACGTCGTTCCGGCGGACCTCGTGTCGGTGCTGCCGACCTTCGCGCGGCTGGGCGTGCGCGTGGAGCTCGGCGAGGACTCCGTGCGCGTGCCCGCCGGCCAGGTCCTCGAGATCGAGGACGACATCGGAGGTCACATCCCGAAGATCGAGGACGGTCCGTGGCCTGCGTTCCCGTCGGACTGCACGTCCGTCGCGTTGACGGTCGCGACGCAGGCACGTGGGACGGTGCTCCTCTTCGAGAAGATGTTCGAGAACCGCCTGTTCTTCACCGACAAGCTCGTGTCGATGGGAGCGCGGATCATCCTCTGCGACCCGCACCGCGCCGTCGTCACCGGCCCGTCGCGCCTGCGCGGGCAGCGGATGGAGAGCCCGGACATCCGCGCGGGGATGGCGATGCTGATCGCAAGCCTGTGCGCCGAGGGCGAGTCGACGATCGGCGCCGTCTACCAGATCGACAAGGGCTACGAGCGGATCGACGAGCGTCTTCGCGCGCTCGGCGCGCGCATCGAGCGGATCTCGAGCTAAGCGGAGCGGAACTTCAGCGGGGCGGACACCGCGCCCGAAAGATCCGCTGCGCCGCCCCAGCGGACGCGCACGCGGTGCGTGCCGGGCAGCACCTTCAGGCTGAACACCGCCGCACCGGCTGTGCTCGTCGGCCGCTTGGCCGTCGGGCGCCACGTGCTTCCGTCCCAGACCTCGAGCGAGACGACCCGGCCCGTCGTGCCGATTCCCGGCGCGGACGACCGCAGCGTCGCCCTGACCGTCGCGCGGTGGCGAAGGACGTTCGCCTTGAGCGACACCGTCGCGTAGGCGGTGCGAGCGGCCGTCGTGCCCGCTGCCCGAGAGACCGCGGCGGCGACGTCGAGAACGCCCCAGCCGAGCTCCGCCGTCCACGTGCCGCCGTTGCTGGCGGTCGCCTTGAGGATCTCCGCGACGCCCTGTGCGTCGAGCAGCGGATTGGCGGCCCAGACGAGCGCGGCCGCGCCTGCGACCTCGGGCGCGGAGAACGACGTGCCGCTGGCGAAGCCGTACTGTCCGGAAGCGCCGGGGAGCGTCACGCGCGGGAAGCGAAGCGGGGACGAGGCGGCGCTCACCGCCGAGAACACGTTCTCGCCCGGCGCCAAGAGGGAGATGTAGCTCCCCACGTTGGAGAACTGCGCGCGGTTGCCCGACATCGTCGACGCCCCGACGGCGAGGCCGCGGCCGCCCACGCCGTTCGAGCCGACGGGCTGGAGCAACGCGGCCGGATACTCGACCGGGTTCCCGTCCCAGTACTCGTTGCCGGCAGCCGCAACCACGAGCACGCCGTGGTCGGCGGCGTAGTCGATCGCTCGGCGCTCCGTCACGGACGTCGTCGGCCCGCCGAGGCTGAGGTTGACTATGCGCGCGCCGTGATCGACGGCGTAGACGATCGCGTTTGCCTCCTCGAGGTCGGTGAAGGACCCGTCGCCGCCTCCCGCCTTGACGACGAGCAGCTTCGCGTCCCCGCCGAAGCCGGCGATGCCGTCGTCGTTCGTCACCGAGCCGGCGGCGAGCGCGGACACGAAGGTGCCATGACCGATCGTGTCGCGGACGTCGCTCGAGCTCGTCCGCTCGTTGAACCCGGCCGGCTGCTTCGCGGCCAGGTCGGGCGCGGCGAGGTCGGCGCCCGTGTCGACGACGGCGATCGTGATCGCCGCCGCGGCGCGCTGCACCCACGGGGCGACGCCGTCGGCGCCGGTGACGCTGTACTGCCACTCCCACGGAACGGTCCGGCCGGCGGGGAGAAGGAGGGCCGGGTCAATCGACTGCTCGCGCGTCGCGAGCCGCTCGACGAAGGTGATGCCCGCAAGCCGCGAGACGTTCGCCGCGAAGAGAGACACGTCGCCTGCGGGGCGGACGCGCGCGGAGTGCAGCGCCGGAATATCGGTCACGACGCGCGCCGGGAAGCGCGCCAGCGCGGCGCGGAGCGCCGCGTGGCTCCGGTAGCCGACCGTCGCCTCGCCGCGCGGCCACGCGCGCGCGGAAGCTCCGGACGTCCCGAAGGAAGCCGAATTGGCCGCAGCGGTCACCGCGAGAGCGAGGACGGCGCTGGCCGCAAGCGCCTTGACCTGCCTCATCCGCATACGTGACCGTATCCCGGGCCGTCAGCGGTGTAATGGGCCGATCGGCCCATCTTTGAAAGCCCGAAAGACCCCTCACGGGGCGCCGAAGGCGACCCGGGTTTCCGGCCGGGCGTCGACGGCCTTGCCGCCGACGCTTCCAGCCTCGATACCCTCCGGCCGATGAGCACGGCGGAACGCACCGGAGAGGCGCGCACGCAGGTGCGCGTCACCGTCGCCGGCCGCGGCGACGTCAACGTCGTGACCGGCGTGTCGGTGCTCGACCGGCTGCTCGAGCTCCTCGCCGAGTACGCCTCGTTCGACCTCGCGCTGGAGGTCGCTCCCGGCGGTGCGGAGGCGGAGGTGCAGGCCGCGGGGCGTGCGTTCGGCCGGGCGCTGTCCGCTCCGCTGCGCGCGGAAGGCGTCCGTGGCCATGGGTCGGCGGTGGTGCCGGCGTCCGAGGCGCTCGCCCACGTGGCGCTCGAGACGTCCGACGAGCCTCTGCTCGTCTCGAACGTCGACCTCACGCGCGCGCGGCTCGGCGGCATGTCGACCGATCTCGTCGCCGCGTTCCTTCGCGAGGTCGTCGACGGCGCGTCGCTGACGCTGCACGTGCGCCTGATCGACGGCTCGGACACGCACCACGTGCTCGAGGCGATCTTCAAGGCGTTCGGCGTCGCGCTGGCGCAGGCCTGCAGGCCGCGGAGACGCGAGGAGTAGACGACGGCGGACAAGGACGTCATCAGGACGGAGTCGGCGCCCGCGCCCTTCCAGGGTGCGCCGTACTCGCAGGCGATCCGGGCCGGTGGCTTCGTCTACGTCGCCGGCCAGCTGGGGCTGAAACCGGGCGACACCGAGATCACCGGCCCGATCCAGGAACAGACGGAGCAGGTCTTCGCCAACCTGCGGGCGATCCTCGAGGAGGCGGGGAGCAGTCTCGACAAGCTCGTCAAGACGACCGTCTTTCTCACCGATCTCGGCGACTTCCAGGGAATGAACGAGGTCTACGCCGCGCACGTCGGCGACCGCCCCCCGGCGCGCTCGACGGTCGAGGTCGCCGCACTCCCGAGCGGCGCGCGCGTCGAGATCGAAGCGATCGCGCTCGCTTGACGCCAAGATCCCGGCGTGCAGCGAAAGCTGGAGGACTACGTGCGCGCGTTGCGGCTCGACGCCTACCTCGTCGGGGGCGCCGTCCGCGACGAGCTGCTCGGCCTCGAGTCGAAGGACGCGGACTTTCTCGTGCCGCGCGTCGACCATCCTCAGCTGAAGGCCGCGCTCGCCCCGCACGGCAAGGTCGAAGATCTCGAGGTGGCCGGTCAGCTCGTCGGCGTCCGCCTGTGGCCGAAGGATTCGGCGGTTCGCGCGCTGGCGCTCAAGGGGATCGAGTTCGCGCCGCCGCGCCGCGAGCGCTCGACAGGCCCCGGCCGCCGCGACTTCGAGATCGTCGTCGACCCCGATGCGAGCGTGGACGACGACATGGGGCGGCGGGACTTCACGGTCAACGCGATCGCCCGCCGGCTGGACAGCGGCGAGCTCGTCGATCCGTTCGGCGGGCAGGACGACCTGCAGCAACGAGTCCTCCGCACAGTCTCCGAGCACTCATTCGCGGAGGATCCGCTGCGGATCGTCCGCGGCCTACGCCTCGTCTCGCAACTCGACCTCGCGCCGGACGAGCGCACGCTCACCCAGATGGCGGACGAAGCGATCTCGATTCGGCTCGTCTCGGGCGAGCGGATCGGCGGCGGGCTGCACGCGGATGGGATGGGCGAGCTGTCGAAGCTGCTGCTCGGCTCGCGCCCCGCGAAGGCGCTCCGGATCGCGCGGGACACGGGCGTGCTCGTCGCGCTGATCCCGGAGTTCGGCCGGGCGATCGACTACGACCAGCGAAGCCAGCGCCAGGTCCGCACGCTGGACGAGCACATCTTCGCGACCGTTCAGAACGCTGCCAACGAAGGTGCGTCACTAGCGGTTCGGCTCGGCGCGCTGTTCCACGATCTCGGCAAGCCCGAGTCCGACGAGACCGGGGAGAGCCACGCGCGTATCGCGACGAGGATCGCCGGCGACGTGCTCTCGCGGCTGCGGTATCCGGGAAGGCTGCGGCGGCACGTGATGGACCTCGTCGCCGCGCACGCGTTCTCGCTCGACGACGTCGACGAGCTCTTCGCGCGCCGGTTCCTTCGGAAGCACGGCGACGAGCTCGCGCGCGATCTCGTCGACCACAAGCGCGCCGATCTCAACGCGAAGAACGTGCCGGCGGCGGAGCACGAGGCCGTTGAACGACTCGCGAGCCTGATCGAGCAAGAGCGCGACCAGCCGCATCGGCTCGGCGACCTCGCCGTCGACGGCGGCGACCTCCTCGGCATCGGCTACAGCGAAGGGCCGGCCCTCGGCCGGACGCTGCAGACACTGCTCGACGAGGTCGTCGAGGACCCGAAGCGCAACCGGCGCGACTACCTCCTGCGCCGCGCGACGGAGCTCCTCGCGTGACGCACTACGAGTGGGAGGCGCCCGGGCCGTACCGCGTCGTCTTCTCGACGCGGAACGGCGGCGTCAGCGAGCCTCCATTCGCCACGCTGAACCTCGGCAGGAAGCTCGGCGACGATCCAGAGCGCGTCGACGAGAACCGCCGCAGGCTGTGCGAATACGCGGGCGCCGATCCGGGGCGGCTCGCAATGAACTACCAGGTGCATTCGAGCCGCGTGAACCGCGGTCGCGCCGGCGCCCGCGGCGAGACAGGCGACGGGCTGTGGACGGACGAGCCGGGCGTGCCGCTCCTCGCGTTGACCGCGGACTGCGTGCCGGTTGCGCTCGCCCGTGAGGACGGCCCTCCTGCACTCGCCGTGCTCCACGCGGGGCGCATCGGGCTGCTCGGCGGAATCGTCGCGGAGGGCGTTCGAGCGCTCAAGGCTGCAAGCGACGAAGGCGAAAGCCGCCGCCGCGCGGCCGAAGACCGGGGTCGCCTTCGGCGACCCCTGGGCGGCCGCGTGCGCGCGGCGATCGGGCCTGCAGCCGGCCCGTGCTGCTACGAGGTCGGCGACGAGATCCTCCAGCGCTACCGCGCGCGGTTCGGCCCGAGCGTCCTGCGCGGCCGCAATCTCGACCTGTGGCGCGCGACCGAGCTCGCGCTCCGCGAGGCCGGCGTCGCCCACGTCCACCGGTTCGATCTCTGCACGATCTGCAATCCCGACCTGTTCTTCTCGTATCGCCGGGACGGGACGCCGCGCGGAGGGCAGGGAGTGCTCGCGCTTGTCGGCTGAGCGGATCCGCGAGAACTACGAGCGGATCAAGCGCGAGGTCGGCGACGGGGTCACGGTCGTCGCGGCGACGAAGTACGTGTCTCTCGAGGAGATGCAGGCGCTCGCGGACGCAGGCATCGAGGTCGTCGGCGAGAACCGCGCGCAGGACCTCGAGGCGAAGCACGCGCGCTTCGGCGACACGTTCCGCTGGCACTTCATCGGGCACCTGCAGTCGCGAAAGGCGAAGACGATCAACACGATCTGCGAGCTGTGCCACTCGCTCGCCTCCGAGTCAGCGGCGCGGAAGCTCGAGATCCCGGCGCTGGTGGAGGTGAACCTGAGCGGCGAGTCGACCAAGTCGGGGGTCGCGCCCGAGGCGCTCGAGGACTTCCTCGGGCTCTACGACGACGTGCGTGGCCTGATGACGATGCCGCCTGCGACCGACGATCCCGAGGCGTCGCGGCCGTACTTCCGACGGCTCCGCGAGCTGGCCGAGGCGAACGGACTGCGCGAGCTTTCGATGGGGACCTCGCAGGACTACCGCGTCGCGGCCGAGGAGGGCGCGACGCTCGTCCGGGTCGGCTCGATCCTGTACCGCGAGTAACATTTCCGGGCCGATGGGGTTCGCGGACCTGTGGAACCGGACGCTCGTCTACTTCGGCATCGCCGAGGAGGACGAGTGGGACGACGACTACGCGGCCGAGCAGGAGCTTGAGCGGGCCTACCAGGAACGGCCGAACGTGCGCAGGCTCGCGCCGAGGCGGCGGGAGCGGGAGTTCGACGACTGGACCGAGGCGACGAATGACAACACGCAGGTCGCCGCCGCGCCGCGCCCGCGCCTCCGCGGCGTGGAGGCGCTTCCGACCGCGGCGGGGGCGCCGGCGACCGTCCATTTGGTCATCCCGCGCAGCTTCAACGACGCGCAGCAGATCGCGGACAAGTTCAAGGAATCGATCCCCGTCATCCTCAACCTGCAGAGCTCGGATGCGGATCTCTCGAAACGGTTGATCGACTTCGCGAGCGGTCTCACGTACGCCCTCGACGGCGGCATGCAGCGCGTCGCCGACAAGGTGTTCCTGCTGACGCCGCGAAACGTCGAGGTGTCGGCCGAAGAACGCGCGCGCCTGCTGGAGCGCGGCGGCTTCTTCAACCAGGCATAGGGGATATGTCGTCCGCGGCGAACGCAACCCTGATGGGCACATGGGTGCTGCTCGCCGACACCATCGACCGCATCGAGAGCTTCGTCGACGTCTTCATCGGCGTCTACACGCTCCTGATCCTGCTCTTCATCATCTCGAGCTGGATCAGGCTGCCGTACTCGCCGTGGCTGAACCGGATCCAGCGCTTCCTTTACGACGTCTGCGATCCGTATCTGCGGCTGTTCCGGCGAATCGTTCCTCCGATCGGACCGCTCGACCTGTCGCCGATGCTGGCCGTGATCGTGCTCATCCTCATCGACCGCGCCGCGGGGGCTCTGCTCGAGCTCGCGCACTGAGGGGAGGAGAACCCGAATGTCATTGACACCGGTTGAGCTGCGGCACATCTCGCTCGGTCGCGCGCTCTTCGGCTACAGCCGTACTGCAGTGGACAAGCTGATCGACGACGTCGTCGAGAGCTTCGAGAACGTCTGGCGCGAGCGCGCCGACCTCGCCGACAAGATCGAGCACCTCGAGGAGGACCTCGTCCGCCATCGCGAGCTCGAGACGCTGCTGCGCAAGACGCTCGTCTCCGCGGAGCGTGCGGCGCAGGAGCTCAAGGAGCAGGCAAAGCGCGAAGCAGACCTCACGCTTGCGGAAGCGCACGCCGAGGCGCGCCGGATCACGCGCGACGCGACCGCGAGCCTCGAGCACCTTCGCGGCGAGGCGCGGCGTGTTCGGACGCTGCTGGCGGCGGCTCTGGCGACCGTCGCCGAGGGGAACGACGGCGAGGATGAGGCCGGGGAGGTCAGGGCGGCCTAGCGGTACGCTTCTGCCCGTGGCGATCGACTCCGACCGGTTCCGGGAGGCGCTGACGACCGAGCGCCAACGTGTCGAAGCGGCGATCGAGTACCTGCACGCCGAGACCCCGGGATCGCTCGAGGACGAGACGGAGGAGATCATCGGCGGCGTCGACAACCACATGGCCGAGTCGGCGTCGCCGACGCTCGACCGCGAGATCGACTACACGCTCGAGGGAAACTCGGAGCAGGTGCTGAAGCAGATCGATCGCGCGCTCGCGCGGATCGACGACGGCAGCTATGGGACGTGCGAGGTCTGCGCAAGCGAGATCCCGGCCGAGCGGCTCGAGGCACGGCCGTGGGCGACCCTCTGCATCGACCACCAGCGCGAGGCCGAGCGCCGTTGACCGAGCCCGCTCCGGCGACGCGCCGCCTCGACGTGCGCGTCGGCTCCGCCACGGATGGTTTGACCCCGTTCTCGACGGCCCGCCGGTCGCTCGCCGCGGGGTGGGCCGAGTGGTTAGCTCTCCTGGCCGTCGCGGTCGCGGCGATCGCGGCCGACCAGCTGACGAAGCACATCGTGTCGTCGAAGCTCGCCTTGGACGAGGAGGTCGACGTCGTCGGGCCGTTCTCGATCCACCACGTGCAGAACTCGGGGATCGCGTTCGGGCTCTTCGCGAGCGCGACGGCGATCGTGATCCTGCTGACGGGCGTCGCGATCGCGTGGATGCTCATCTTCTTCGCGCGCTCGGGGGCGCGCCATCCCGTCCTGCCGGTCGCGCTCGGGCTCGTGATCGGCGGCAGCGTCTCCAACCTCGTCGACCGCGTGCGACTCGGGCACGTCACCGACTTTCTCGACCTGCGGTGGTGGCCCGCGTTCAACCTCGCCGACAGCTTCATCGTCGTCGGCGTCGCGATCCTGCTCGCGGTGCTCGTCCTCGCGGACCGTGCGCACCGTCCGCGTCCCTGACGACGCCTCCGGCGCGCGTCTCGACCGCTTCGTCGCCGACCACGTCGGCTCGCGCGCCGCGGCAGAGCGCGTGATCGAGGCCGGCGTCCTCGTCGACGGGCAGCGCCGTCCGAAGTCGTGGCGGCTCGAGGGCGGGGAGGAGGTCGCGTTCGAGCCTCCCCCGGGCCCTTCGCCGATCGAGCGCGACGAGTCGGTGCCGGTGCGCGTCGCGTGGGAGGACGAGCACCTGCTCGTCGTCGACAAGCCTGCCGGCGTCGTCGTGCACCCGGCGCCCGGCCATGATGGCGGCACACTGGTGCACGGGCTCGTCGGCGTTGCGGCCGGCGGTGAGGAGGACCGCCGCGGGATCGTTCATCGCCTCGACCGCGACACGTCGGGGCTGCTGGTCGTCGCAAAGACCGAAGAGGCGTACGAGCGGCTGCAGGAGCTCGTCCGAACGCGTGCGCTCGAGCGCGAGTACCTCGCGCTCGTCAAGGGCCGCCCACGCTCGCGACGCGGAACGATCGAGGCGCCGATCGGCCGTGACCGAAACGATCCGCTGCGGCACTCGCTCGACACGGACACGCCGCGTGACGCGGTGACGCACTTCGAGCTCGAAGAGTCGCTGCGCGGCCACGCGCTGCTGCGGGTCCGGCTCGAGACCGGGCGGACGCACCA
>Ga0114129_10007796_pt1 | contig 15233 bp, 9 predicted proteins | sample RhiMetdeltSRZDD1_FD_80071 | JGI IMG/M metagenome (GOLD analysis project Ga0114129, IMG submission 80071) | Populus rhizosphere microbial communities from Tennessee, USA - Rhizosphere MetaG P. deltoides SRZDD1 (version 2) (version 2) | ecosystem: Host-associated > Plants > Roots > Rhizosphere >...
CAACCACGCGATCTTGAAAGCCGACCGGCGTCCGGTCTACGGCGTGTATGCCCCTCTCTACTGTCCGAGCGGCGTGGCCGCGTTCGGTCGGGACATGGAATCGTCATCCCAAGTCTGGAGTGCAGAAGAGGGATACCCCGGCGATCCCCACTACCGGGATTTTTATCGCGACATCGGGTTCGATCTCCCCCTCGACGTCATCGGGCCCTTCGTGCACCCGGAAGGGCATCGCCTCTATACGGGATTCAAATATCACGCGGTCACTCACGCCGAGCTCCACGACAAATGGGTGTACGACCCCGAGATCGCCCGGCGCCGCGCGGGGGAGCACGCGGCCGACTTCCGGCGTCGTCGGGCCGAACAGGCCAAGCGGGTCGCCCCGGACATGGACCGGCCGCCTCTCATGGTGAGCCCCTACGACGCGGAGCTCTTCGGGCATTGGTGGTTCGAGGGGCCGCTTTTTCTGGGAGATCTCTTCCGCCAGCTTCACTTCGATCAAAGCGAGATCGAAACCTTGACCGCGGGCGATTACCTCGATCGCCATCCCGTGAACCAAGTGGCCGTGCCGTCCGCGTCGTCCTGGGGCGAAGGGGGATATAACGCCTACTGGTTGGATGAATCCAACGCCTGGATTTACCAGCACCTGCATGTGGCGGCGGAACGCATGGCCGAGCTCGCTCTCCATTTTCCGAATCCCGGTGAACTGGAAAGGCGGGCGTTGCAGCAGGCGGCTCGGGAACTCCTGCTGCTTCAGTCCAGCGATTGGCCCTTCATCATGAAGACGGGGACCACGGTTCCCTACGCGCGGCGGCGCATCCACGATCACGTGCTGCGTTTCCAGCGACTGTATGACGACCTCAAGGCGGGAACGATCGACGCGGAGTGGCTGGCCGAGATCGAATCACTGGACAATGCGTTCCCCGATGTGGACCCGTCCCTGTGGGCCGATCCGGAGAGCGCGCCGCCCCGGCCGGGGTTGCCGGTGCGTTTTGACCTCCCTGGCGGCTCGCCGTTGCGCGTCCTCCTGGTGGCGTCCGAGGTCGCTCCGTTCGCACGCACGGGCGGTTTGGGGGATGTCGTGGGGTCCTTACCCCGAGCGCTCCGGGACCGAGGTCTCGATGTCCGCATCGTGATGCCGCTCTACGCCGACATTCCGCGGGACGAGTTGTCGATTTTGGACGGCGTGCTCAAGGTTCCGATGGGCTTCGGAGAGGTGGCCTCGCGATTGCGGCTTGGACGTCTCCCCCGAAGCGAAGTGCCGGTCTATTTTCTGGAGCATGGGGGCTACTTCGATCGCCCCACGCTTTACGGGCCTCCCGAAGGTGAATACGCCGACAACATCGAGCGGTTTGCCTTTTTGTCTCGAGGAGCGCTCGAAGCGGCCCGGGCGTTGGGATTTCAGCCCGATCTCGTGCATGCGCACGACTGGCACACCGCGTTGGTGCCCGTGTACATGGATGCCCATCCGGAGCTCGGGGGCGCCAGCATGTTCACGATTCACAATCTGGCTCACCAAGGAGTGGCCGGTCCGGAAGCGCTGGGCGTGATGGGTTTGGGGCACGAGTACTATGTGTCGAAGGGTCTCGAGCATTTTGGGCGGCTCAATTTGATGAAAGGCGCGCTGTACCATTCCACGATCGTCGGAACGGTAAGCCCCACCTATGCGCGGGAAATCCAGACCTCCGAATACGGCTTTGGGCTCGATGGCGTGTTGCGCGAGCGGGGAAGCGATCTCATCGGCATCCTGAACGGAATCGACGTGGAGGAATGGAATCCCGAGACGGATCCGCATCTCCCCGCGCATTACAACCTGTCGAACCTGCGCGGCAAAGCAGAGGTTAAGGAGGCGTTTCAGCGCGAGGCGGGGCTTCCGGTGCGGCTGGACGCGCCGCTATTCGGGGTGGTGAGCCGGTTCACCCCCCAGAAGGGCGTGGACGTTCTGCTCGAGATTCTCCCTGCCTTGGCGCGATTCGATTTGCAGCTCGTCGTGCTGGGAAACGGGGATCGAACGCTCGAAGAAGGATTCATGCGGGCGGCGGAGCAGTTCCCGGATAAGATCCGAGCCTGGGTTCGCTTCGACAACCGCCTCTCCCATCGCATCGAAGGGGCCGCTGATTTCTTCATCATGCCCTCGCGCTTCGAGCCGTGCGGGTTGAGCCAGCTCTACAGCCTTCGTTACGGCACGCTCCCGATCGTGCGGGCGACCGGAGGGCTCGTGGACACGGTCATGAATTACGAGGAGCGTCGGGGAACCGGCACCGGGTTCGTGTTCCGCGACCTCCATACCGAGAGTCTCTTCAACACGATCGGGTGGGCACTCTCCACCTACTTCGATCGCCCCGATCACATCAAGGCGATGCGGAAGCAGGCGATGGTGCAGGATTTCTCGTGGGATCGAGCGGCCGCCGCCTATGAGAACGCGTACCGCGAGGCCTACGCGCGCAAGCACGGTCATTTATTGCCGGTTTAATTGATGAACTCGTTTTAAAACCAGTGAATTATGTAAAGTAGCCGGCCCACTGCCAGTAGCCGGATAGTGACCCACCATCAGTCCAGCGGGTTCAAATCCGCCAGCGCCACCGGCACGTACTCGCTCACCGTGGGATGGATGTGGACGGCGCGCTCGATCACCGAATAGGGAGCCTCGGCGTACATCACGTCCAGAATCGAGTGGATCACTTCGTCCCCGTGGTAACCCAGGATGCTGGCCCCGAGAATCGTCTTGGTTTCCGCGTCGACAAACAGTTTCATGGCGCCGGCCGGCTCCCCACTGATGTAGGCGCGGGTCACGTTCTCCATGTCGACCTGGCCGATCAACGCCTTGCGCCCGGACGTCCGCACCTCGCTTTCCGTCATGCCCGCCCGTCCGAGCGGAGGATCCACATAAACGGCATAGGCGACGATACGATCGGTCACGCGGCGGTTACCACCCCGTAACACGTTCTCGGCCACGATCTCGTAATCGTTGTAGGACGTGTGGGTGAAGGCGCCCCGGCCGTTACAGTCGCCCAGCGCCCAAACCCCCGGAACGTTCGTCTCCAGACGATCGTTCACGTGAATGTATCCCTGATCATCCAGGGCAACGCCGGCGCGATCGAGACCGAGATCATCGGTATTGGGTCGCCGCCCCACCGCCAGAAGAACATGGGATCCCTCCACCGTCTTTTCGGGAGTCGCGCAATCCATGCCCACCCTAACTCTCGGGCCGGCGTGTTCAAGCCGAATGCACTCCGAACCCGTCCGGACATCGACGCCTTCGCTCTCGAGAATCTCCTGAATGGCGCTGGACGCGTCCGGGTCTTCCTTTGACAAGATGCGATCGCCCTTCTCGATGAGCGTGATGCGGCTCCCGAAGCGGCGAAACATTTGTGCGAACTCGAGGCCCACGTAGCCGCCGCCGACCACGATCAAATGTTCGGGAAGCACATCCAGCTCCAAGAGAGACGAGTTGGTGAGGAAAGGCACGGAATCGATTCCCGGAAAATCGGGCACCGCCGCCCGCCCGCCCACGTTGATGAAGATCTTCGCCGCCCGGAGCGCCTGCCCTGCGACCTCGATTTCCTGAGCTCCGGTGAAGCGGGCATGGCCCTCGATGACCGTGCATCCTGGGGTCTTCCGCAAACTCCTCTCAACCCCTTGCGTGGCCCGCGCTACAATCGCGTCCTTGCGGGCCATGATCACTTTGAAGTCGGCGCGGATATCACCGGCCACCGAGAACCCGAAGTCCGCCCCGCGCCTTGCCTGGTGCATGGCGCGCGCGCTGGCGATCAAGGCCTTGGTGGGAATGCAGCCGGTATTCACGCAGGTCCCACCGAAGTGAAGGCGTTCAATGATCGCAACGCGCATGCCGTCTCCGGCCAAGTCGCGGGCCAACGCCGGACCAGCTTGCCCGGTGCCGATCACGATCGCGTCGAATTCGGTCATGACATCACATCACCCGGTCGGCAATTCTCTTTCTTCGGGCGGACGATGGGCCCGAAACGCAACATAGAGGAGTACATCATAGAGGATCTTTAGCGCGGCTCCGACCAGAAGCGGCGCGGCGATCCAGGAACCGCTCATGAGCGCTCCGGCGAAAGCCGGAGCAACCGCCCATCCGCCCAGGCGCACCAGATGGGTCACCCCGGAGGCCCACGTGCGTTCCTCCGGTTGAATCACCCCCATGACGTAGGACTGCCTTGTCGGCACATCCATCTCGACCAGGCCCTCGCGAAGCAAAAACAAGAGAGCCGCTACAGGAAAACTGGGGGCGAAGGCGACGGTGGCCAAGAGCACGCTCGATGGGATGTGAGTGAAGACCATCGTGTTCACAAGCCCGATCCGCCGCGCCAACCACGATGCAGCAAGATGCGATCCCGCATTCGCCGCCCGTGCGGCAAAAAACAGCATCCCAAGCACGGCTTCCGACGTGCCGAATCGCTGGGAAAAATAAAGCGCAATGAGCGCGGCGGTGAGAAACCCTCCGGCAATGCTGTCCAGAGCAAACAAGGCGGAAACGCGGATCAGGAACCGGCGGCCTCGCGGAGAAAGGGGAATGGAGCGCAGTGAATGAGCCGCCACGGGTTCCACTGCGCGAGACAGGGTCGCGTAGGGGAGAACCGTGAGAAGGAGGCACACGCCGGACAACGCGAGGGTCCATTGCAGCGACAGAGCTTCCGAAAGGGCGAAGCGATGCTGGAGGATCGCGCTCACGGAGGCCAACAATCCGCCCAGCGCGTGTCCCACGTCCTGACACACGTTGTACAAGGCGAACGTTCGGGTTCGGTCGCGAGGGCCGGCGGTCGCAGGAAGAATGGCTTGATCGAGAATGAGGCCCGCGCCGCGATCCCGGCCCATCCCGTTCACCATGCCGATAAAGGCGGCGGCAAGAACCCACGGGTGGGGCGCGAACGCGACCGCGATCAATCCCAGGCCCCCCACCATCGATAAGCCCACCAGGAGCCGGCGGCGCCCCCAACGGTCGCCGAAGAGAGTCGCCAAAAGCGCGGCCAGAGCCGCACCCAGGAGTCCGGCGCTCACCACACGTCCCGTTTCGGTCAGGGAGAAACCGCGCACGGCCAGATGGATGCCAAGGAGCACCCCGCACAATCCGGTGGCCAGCGCGCGGAGGAAGGCGGATGCATAGATGAGCCGGCGGTCCTTGACCCCTGACTCGAGAATCATTAGCGTTTCTCCCCGCGCCGCGTTCCCTTGGTATTTTCCGCACTCGGAGGGCCGGGCCTCATGTTTAAGCACGGCCACTCCACGTATCTCGCCATCGGGCTATGTGTCTTCGGTTTCTTTCTCGCCCAGCTGCCGTGTCTCGGCGCCACTTATCGATTTCACAGCGACGAGAAGTTTTACACCGACGCCGCACTCCGCATGTATCGGCAGGGAGACATTCTCGTTCCCCACTATGCCGACGGTAGCTTGCGTTTGCGCAAACCCGTCCTGACCTACTGGACGATTCTGGGCGGCTTCGAGCTGGGAGGAGTGTCCTACGTCACCGCGCGCATGGGTATCCTGCTCGCCGCGACTGGTGTGTTGGCGGGGACCGCTGTCTTCGCCCGGCGTTTGTTCGGGCGTCCCGAAGCGGGGCTTCTCGCGGCGGCATTTCTCGTGGCGGATCACGAGCTTTTCACTGCGTCTTGGCGCCTCAACCCCGACGGGCTCCTCACGCTGTGGATCCTCCTCTCGCTGAACGGCTTTGCGATCCACGCCCTCTCGCCCCGAGGCGATTCGCGCGCTCTCTTCTTGGGCTACGTTTGCGCCGGGCTCGCGATCGCGACGAAAGGATTCATGGGGGTCGCGGCCGCCGGTTACGGCCTTCTCTGGGTGCGCTTCGGGGCGACTCACCTTCCGGGAACGAGGACCCGCTCGAGCGTTCACATCCTGGGGATTCTCGCCATGCTCGCTCTCGGCGGCGCATGGTATGTGGCCATCCTGACGCGATTTGGCCCCCCATCCCTCTTGGATTTCATGAAGGATCAAGCCGGGTTGCAGCCGGGGGGTCCCGGCCCGGGCATCGCCGGCAATCCGCCGCGATACCTTCTGGCCACCTTCGGCAATTTTCTGCCTGGACTCTTGTTGCTCATTCTGGGAGCGCGCCTAGCACCCCGGCGATTGAAGAGTTTCTTCTGCGTCAACCGACCCGCAGTGATTTTTACGCTCGGGTGGTTCGGGCTGTTGTTCATCGTCTTTGCCGGGGGGCGGGTGTTCCGGCCCCGCTACTTACTGCCCGCCCACCCGCTCCTTGCGTGTTTCCTCGCCGGCGCCATCGTCGAACTGATTCAAGACCCCAGAATACAGCGTGCCTTGAGACGTTTGCGGTCGTGGGAGTTTGCCGGTGCGGTGGGGTTTGGAATCGTGGTCGCCCTGGCCGGAGTTCGTCTCGACCCGCGCTTTCCCATCGCGGGTGGCACGATCGTCGTGGTCGCCCTCCTCACCCGGATGTGGGCTCGCACTCCGGTCGCGATCGTGGCCGGCCTATGCGTGTTTGTCTTCGGCGTGCTCTGGAGCTACGACGCATTCTTGAGGCCGGTGTTTGCCGAGACTCCGGCATCCCAACTCGCGAAACGGCTCGAATCGTTTCCACAAGATCGAACCGTCCTGTGTCTTCACGTTCCCCTGCGCATCGAGGCCCAACTGGCGGTGCTCACGAGGGGACGGCACATTCCGCAGGAGACACGGGAGATCGATCCGCCTTCGGAACATCCCCCCGCCTATCTGCTACCGGAGAATCGATTCGGGGACCTTCCCGCGGATCGCTACCGGAAGGACGCGGTCGTGCAGAGATATCGGCACATCGATGCGCGGCTCTTCCTAGACGCGTGGCGGGGGAGAAGTGGGGACGAGCTCTTGGCGGAGCGCCGGCAAACGTTCGTTCTCGCGTTGCCGCGAGAATAACGGGGTGAGTCCGATAGCCGCTTTAGCCGGCTGCTAGGGCTGATTTCCGGTCATCGAGCTTGCATCGTGAGTGCCGGCGGTCTTGGCCACGGGTTTGGCCAGGTCTGCCTTACCCTTCATCGCGTCGTACTTCTTGTTGAACGCCTTTACCAGCGCATCCATTTCCGGATCGATCGCGACCGTTTCGCCCAACGCCTGCGCTGCACCGCCATGCCCAACGACCTTGTTGCCGCTCAAATTGAGCTCCAGGCGTCCCATGTATTGTCCGCGAGCTCCGGTCTGAACGAGCACGGTGTTTTCCGCGACCTCGGGAAGGAACTTGTATTCGGGGAGATGACCAACCACCACCGCGTCTATACCCGAGATGCCCTCCAAAAGGTGTTTGGCATCTCCGGACCCCATGTGAAGAAGCACAACCACGACGTCGGCCTGTCGCCGCATCTCTGGAATCACCCGTTGCAAGGATGCCTTGGCGTCCCTGAAGTCGAAATCGTCGCTCTTCAGCTGGCCTTGAGTGGCTTTGAACTTGTAAAAGCTACCATCGGTGACACCGGTTACCGCGAACTTCACCCCACCGCGGTCAATGATCGTGAAGTCATCCCAGAGTTGCTTTTGGGTCTTCTTGTCCACGATATTGGCAGAGACGACCTTGATTTCGGGAGCCCGCGCGAACAGGGCGTGCGCTTTGTCGAGGCCCATGACCATCTCGCTCGGGCCGGGGGTCACCACGTCGTACTTGAGCTTGGACATCATGTCAATTTGGAACTCGGTCCGCATCCAGGGTTCGTAATCCACGTGGGAGCCGAAATCCCCGGCATCGACCAGGACCGTGGCCGGATTCTTGGCTCGCTGGGTCTTGATGAACGTCGCGCGTCGGGCCAGCCCACCCAGCTCCTTTTTCTGGCATCCGCACGTGATCGTTTCTCCTCCCACCGAGGCGGTGGAGAGGATGACCGCGGTGCGGTTCTGGGCCCCTGCGGCCGTGCTCAACATCAGAAGTCCCAGGCCCAATAACGCTACGCTCGTTTGCCGACCTACGCTGTTCATGCCATTGCTCCGTGATCCTGGATTGGAAATACCGTGGGAAAAGCCTCGAAAGGGGGGAATCCCGCGTCGCGACCCATTCTACCGTGTCCCGAAGGGGACGATTCCCCTTCCCTGGCCTGGCCAGCTCAGAGCTGCGGAGGGCGGTCGGTAACCTCGGGACCGGGGGGAAGTACGTCTCGAAACGCGGTTCCATACAAATCCCAGACCGTCACGAAAAGAGCCGCCACGATCGGCCCGATGATAACGCCCAACACGCCGAAGAGGAAAAGCCCACCCAGAGTACCCAGCAAAATGAATAGCTCGTGCATCTGGGTGTCCCGGCCGACCAGCCGCGGACGAAGAAAGTTGTCGATGGTGCCCACGATGCCCGCCATGTACACGCCCAGGATGATCGCGGTCAGGGTCTTTCCGGCGATGAGGAGGATGATGCATGCGGGCACCCAAATCACGCCCGTTCCCGCTCCCGGTATGAGAGAAAACACCGCCATCATGGTTGCCCAGAAGACGGGAGACGAGATGCCCGCCACCGCGAAGCCGATCCCGCCCATCGCCCCTTGGATCGCGCCGATGATGAGGGTTCCCTTGAGCGTGGCGCGGGTGACCGACACGAAGCGACTGATCATGCGCTCCTCGTCCTCTTCCGGGAGCGGCAGGTAGTACAGGATTTTGGCCAGCAAAGCGGGGCCGTCCATGAGGAAGAAGAACATCGCGTAAAGAAGGACGAATAAGCTCAAGAGAAAATTGAACGTGAACTTGGTGAGCGAGCTGAGATGGTTGACGATGAAGAGGCCCAGGGCTTCCACGGCCCCGCCCAAGCGGGTCAGGATTTGATCCTCGTAGGGCGCCACGAATCGCCATCCCGGAATGCGCTCGGTGAGCGCGGTCAATCCCCGTGGATCCTGGATAATGCCCTCGACCCAGGGCCGCACTCGGTCCGAGACCTGGATGGCTTCCGAAACCACGATGATGCCGAGAAAGACGGTCGGCAAGATGATCAGGAGGACGAGCAAGATGAGCGTGGTGAGCGAGGCCAGGTTCTTCCGACCGCGGAACAGGTGAACCAGGGCCCGGTAGACCGGGCGAGCCATGGCGCTGAAAATCGCGCCCAAGAGCAGAATCATGATGAATCGCCGCACCATGGCGACGAAGACCGCGGAAATGAAAACGACGAGAACGACGAGGAAGATCTTACGGAGTCGATCCTGTTCCTCCGCCCGGCTCATGGCCAAAGACCTTAATCCATTCCTGGGGGGATGGCAAAAGACGTTCAGGGTACCTGGAGTTTCTGGAAGGCTTCGGCAAATCCGGGCCCGAACGCCTTTTCGTCGTCCTTGAAGAACACGAACGCGCGTTCCCAGGACTGGGCCCTGATCCGGCGGGACCAGTCCTCGAGCGCTTCGGGAGAGTACTGATCCCGTCGCAAACGTAGGTAGCCGAACGGAGCCGTGGCATGAAAGGCAGGATTCGGTTCGTCCTCGTCCGTGATGCACCACGCCATGCCATGCCGGGTCAGGACCTCGATGATTTCGGGATCCTGCCAGGAGGGATGCTTGAACTGAAACGCGGCCGGGATGGTCTTGGGAATGCCCGCGGCGAAACGATCGAGGCGCTCGGGATCCTTGGCCAGGAAGGGTGGGAGCTGGAAGAAGAGCACGCCCAATCGTTCTCCCAACGTGGCCACGGTTTTGAAGAGGTACTCCGTTTCGCTCTCCGCATTGCGGAGCCGCTTCATGTGGGTGATCCGGCGGGAGGCCTTGATGGAGAACCGAAAGCCTTCCGGTACCTGCCCCGCCCACGATTCGAGGAGCGCGGGTTTGGGCAGCCGGTAGAACGTGTTGTTGATCTCGACCGCGCCCAGCCGCCCCGCGTAATGCGAGAGCATGGCATCCGGAGACAGGGCGGGGGGATAGAAAACGCCCCGCCACTCCTTGTAGCTGAAACCGCTCGTTCCGGTAAGAAGCAGCATGGCCGCCTTCTCGTTCGAGAGAGGAATACTATAATCGCCCGACCGATGAGGATGAAGACATGACGCTGGCGGCCGGCACCGTATTGGGAAACTATCTGATTCGCGAGCATCTCGGTTCGGGAGCGATGGGCGAGGTCTATCGCGCTCAGGACCGCCGCTTGGGACGCGATGTGGCGCTCAAGTTCCTCGGCGCGTCATTGACCCGCCACCCCGAGGCATTGCAACGCTTCGAACGCGAAGCGCGCGTGCTCGCTTCCCTGGACCATCCCAATATCGCCGGCATTCACGGTCTGGAAGAAGCGGAAGGCCGCCCGTTCCTCGTCCTCGAGCTCGTTCCGGGGGATACCTTGGCCGATCGGCTACGGCGGGGTGCCATGCCGGTCTCGGAAGCCCTGACGGTGGGTCGCCAGATCGCTCTCGCCTTGGAGGCCGCCCATGCCAAGGGCGTGGTGCATCGCGATCTCAAACCGGGAAACGTGAAGCTGCGTCCAGATGGACGGGTGTCCGTGCTCGACTTCGGGTTGGCCAAGGTGCTGGGTGGGGCGGTGGATTCCGTCGCTCCCCCGGGTTCGCTCGAAGCGACCGTGCCCGGGATGGTTCTCGGAACGCCGGCTTACATGAGTCCGGAGCAGAGCCGGGGACAGCGCGTAGACGAGCGCACCGATCTCTGGGCGTTCGGTGTCGTCCTTTTCGAATGCACGTCCGGGGTTCGGCCCTTTGGGGGCGACACGCCCGTAGAAGTGCTGGCCGCGATTCTGGAGCGTGCGCCCCGATGGGAGCTCCTTCCCGCGTCCACGCCGCCCCGGGTGCGAGGGCTTCTGGAGCGATGCCTGGAAAAGGATCCCTCGCGCCGCCTCCGCACCGCGGCGGAGATGCGTGATGTTCTCGAATCGAGGGACTCGTCTGCTTCGGCCGGAGAAAAACCTTGGTTTCGACGGGTGACGCATTTTCTGGGCGTCGACCGGCCAGCGCAGAAGTCTCGGCGACCGGACCCCGACTCGCGTCCCTTGCAAATCCATCTCGTCCAGGAGACGTTCGACGAAGCGATCGAGACCTCGCCCGCGTGGTCTCCGGATGGATCGCGGATCGCGTTCTGCCGCGAGGTCGGTTCGGTGCGGAAGGTATTCGTCAAGACGATCGGCCAGGACGACGCCCGCGCCGTCACCCGAGGCGAGCACGACGATCTCCAGCCGGCCTGGTTCGGTCCCCAGACACTCTTGTTCCTTCGCTCGCGACGGGGGTCGCGGCTCGAGCCCGGGGATATTTTTGGTCAGCATGACGATGCCGACGTGTGGCGCATCGACCTGGATACCGGCATGGAAACGCGATTCATCGAGAACGGATTCAACCCGGCCCCTTCTCCCGACGGAAAATGGATTGCCGTCGATGCGTCGTGGGCGGGGCCACGACGGATCTGGGTCGTGGATGCGCATGGTCGAAACCCCATGCAGGTCACCTCCGACACGTCCGAAGCCGTGCTTCATTTGCGTCCGCGTTGGTCTCCGGATTCGGGCAAGATCGTTTTCCAGAACGTGGAGCGCACGCAGTTCAACGTGCGGGTGGTGGATATCGCGTCGCGAGGGCTCTACTGGATCACTCAGGACGTCGTGCTGAACGTCGAGCCATCGTGGTCCCGAGACGGCCGGTATGTGTATTTCTCGTCGTACCGCGGAGGAGGGATCAACGCCTGGCGCATGCCGGTCGACGCGGACGGCAAACCGAACGGGCCTTTGGGTCAGGTGACCTCGGGGGCAGGGCAGGACCTCGAGTCGGCCCCGGCTCCGGATGGTGGGCGGCTCGCGATTACTACGTTGAGTCAAAACGCGGACCTCTGGCGACTTCCGGTGTCGCCTGAGACCGGTCATGCGACGGGCGAACCCGAGAAAGTGGTGGCGAGCTCCCGTGAGGACAGCCGGGGAGCCTGGTCTCCGGACGGTCGGTTCGTTGCGTTCAATTCCGATCGTGGCGGCACGATGAATATTTGGATCCACGATCTCGAAGCGAAATCGAGTCGCCGTCTGACCGAAGGCTCGGGCGGGGATTATCAACCCTGCTGGTCGCCGGACGGGCGCCGGCTCGTGTTCTTTTCGTCGCGGGAGGGACGGCCGGGGGTGTACATGGTGGAGATCGATGGCGGAGCGATGACGTCGCTATCTCGTGGTCACACGATCGACGTCAATCCGTTCTTCTCGCCGGATGGCCGGCACATTGCGTTTCAGTCCGATCGTGACGGGCGTTTGGAAGTGTGGGTCATGGACGCGTCGGGAAACGACGCACGCCAGCTCACCCGTCAGGGCGTGATGGGGCACTTCCTTCGCTGGACCCCCGATGGCGCGTTCATCGTGTTTCGCTCCGCCTCATCGGAAAAGCCGGGGCTCTGGCGGGTCCCGTATGTCGGAGGAGATCCGGAGCCCTTGCCCAAGGTGATGGGGGGCTCGCACCTATCCTTGTCACCGGACGCCACGCGCATCATGGATGTGATCGAGCACCGCACGTTGTGGGTGTCGCCCTTAAACGGCGGGGCCCCCGAACGCGTGTTCGAGTTTGCGGATCCCGACGTACGCATCGATTATCCGGTGTGGTCCCCGGACGGGAAGTACGTCTTGTTCGATCGACTGCGCCCGCAAGGCGGAAACATCTGGATTCTGGAAGGGCTTTCGAGCTGAGCGGCCGAGGGTGCGCGACGAAGCTGGTCATTATCGTGCTATCGAGCGTGATCCTCTCGTGTCTCGTGCTCGGCATTCGCACGTCGCGGTTCAGGTCGAAGCAAGTGAGGTCGGTGGGAATGCTCGCCGACAGCACACCCCAAGTTGAGAAAAGGGTCTCGATGACGGTGAACGCGGATACGATGGCGGAACGGCTGGCCGAGGCGGTGCGCTTCGTCACCGTGAGCGGATCCGATCCCGCCATTTTCAAGGCGTTTCAGGCGTTTCTCGCCGACAGTTTTCCGCGAGTATTCAGTGAGCTGAAATTCGTTCTTTCGTCGTCGGATTCCTCGCAGGCCTTTTGCCTCGAATGGACGGGTCGTGATCCATCGCTCTCACCCATTCTTTTTCTGGCGCATCAGGATGTCGTTCCCGTGGAACCGGAAACCGAAGATTCCTGGGAATACCCGCCCTTCGAGGGTCGAATCGCCAAGGGATTCTTATATGGCCGCGGGGCCATGGACGACAAGGGATGCCTAATCACGGTTCTGGCCGCCGCTGAATCTCTGCTCACCGAAGGCTTTCAGCCGGAACGAACGATTTATTTTGGATTCGGCGATAACGAAGAAATCGGAGGGGATGGGGCGTTACGAATTGCGGAGGCCCTGCGCGCTAAGGGTGGACACCTCGCGTTCGTGCTCGATGAAGGTTTGGCGGTGACCCAGGGCTACATCCCTGGCTTCCAGATGCCGGTGGCGTTGATCGGCATTGCCGAAAAAGGAAGCGCGCTCATCGAGATCACGGCAAGGGCCAAGGGGGGACATGCCTCGATGCCGCCGCGCCCGACCGCAAGCGGGCTCCTGGCTGAGGCCGTCACCGCGCTGGAAACGCATCCCATGCCCGCCTCGCTCAATGGCCCGACCCGAAACATGCTCGAGTTCCTCGCTCCCGAGGCGCGCTTTCCGCTCAATGTGGTCTTTGCCAATCTCTGGCTCTTCTCGCCGATCGTCAAGGCAAGCCTCGCCCGAAAGCCGGCCACCGACGCCACGACGCGCACGACGACCTCGGTGGTGCGACTCGAGAGCGGGGTCAAGGAGAACGTCGTCCCTTCCGAAGCCCGGGCCGTGCTGAATTTTCGCATTCAGCCCGGAGACACGGTGGCCGACGTGGTCCGCCATGTCCGCAGCGTGGTCGATACCACGCATATCGGGGTCACATTGCTGCCGGATTCTCGCGATCCATCCCCGATTTCAAGCCCGGAGACCGCGAGCTTCAGACTCATCGCGGGCGCGATCCGGCAGATATTCCCGGACGCGGTCGTCGCACCTGCGCTCGTTCTGGGGGGAACCGATTCGAGGCATTTCACCGGGATGGCGGACGCTGTGTACCGATTCTTGCCGCTCCGGATTCTACCCGGGGACGACGCCCGCATTCATGGCGCAAACGAACGCGTCTCCGTAAGCAACGTGGCCGAGATGGTCCGTTTCTATTACGGACTCATCTCGGCCGCATCAGCTTCGAAGTAAACCAGTTACCGAACGAACCGCTATTCGCCCTGCTCCTCGGCTGCCTTCTTGAGCTTATCGTTGGCCATGATCGCTACTTCGACGCGGCGATTGGCCTGCTTGCCGGAGGAGGTGCTGTTGTCGGCAATCGGCTGGGATTCGCCATAGCCGACCGTGTTCATGCGCCCGCTGGCCACGCTCTTTTCGGCTAGGAAGTGGGCCACGCTGGACGCGCGCCGTTCGGACAGAGTCTGGTTGTGATCGGTCGAACCATCCGAATCGGTATGTCCTTCGATCAGGATGTTCGTATCCTCGTACTTGTTGAGAATGGTGGACAGCTTGGCGAGATTGGTTTCCGCGGCCGGTTGTAAGTCGTACTTGTCGACCGCGAACAAGATGCCCGAATCGAAGGTGATCTTGATGCCCTCGCCGACGCGCTCGATCTTGGCTCCGGCCAGATCACGCCGCATCTCCTCGGCTTGCTTGTCCATGTAGTGGCCGATGTAGGCCCCGGCCGCGCCACCCACCGCCGCGCCGATGATCGCGCCCACCGCCGTGTTGCCCGCCGCATGTCCGATCACGCCGCCCACCGCGGCGCCCGTGGCGCCCCCGATCACGGCACCTTTTTCCGTCTTGTTCATGGACGAACAGGCCAAGGGGCCGAACGCCAAAACCCCCACCAGGAGAACGCACAAGGCATTGCGCATTTGTGAAACCTCCGTACGTTTTTGGATGTGACTACTTATCGGCCCTTATCGTGGTAATTAAAATTATCACCCTTCTGCAAATCCTGCGAGCCTAGCCAGGGCCGCTTGGCAGCGCCATCTTAGCCATAGGGTTTGTAATATATTACCGACGAGCTGGGCGACCATGCCCACCCAAAGGCCTGGAATCGTGCCCAAAAAGATGCCGGATGCAATCGTGAGTGCGACGCCGATCAGGGCAATCCCCACCGCCTCCGAGATCCCCCGAGTCTTTCGGATCGCAACCAGAATGCCTTGATACCAACTCTGGAACACTCCCAATCCCGGAAGGCCGATCGCGATCACGAGCCCAACCGCGCCCAACGAGGCCAGCGGTGGGGCCAGCCCCGAAATATGTCGAAACCAAACGTGTCCGAGCGGGGTGAGGGCCAAGAGGGCCAATAGGATCGTGAGCACTCCAGTTAAAACACGGGTGAAATTG
>Ga0114129_10007797_pt1 | contig 15233 bp, 18 predicted proteins | sample RhiMetdeltSRZDD1_FD_80071 | JGI IMG/M metagenome (GOLD analysis project Ga0114129, IMG submission 80071) | Populus rhizosphere microbial communities from Tennessee, USA - Rhizosphere MetaG P. deltoides SRZDD1 (version 2) (version 2) | ecosystem: Host-associated > Plants > Roots > Rhizosphere >...
CATGCCGGCTGGGACCACATCCTCGGAAACATGTTATTCCTGGCCATCTTTGGCAAAAACGTCGAAGATGCGTTCGGGCGCCTCGGCTACTTGTTATTCTACTTTGCCGGAGGATTCGCGGCGGCGATGATGCAGTCTGGAATGACTCTGCTCTTCGGCACAGCGTCCGACGCACAGATACCGACCCTCGGCGCCAGCGGCGCAATCGCGGCCGTTCTCGGCGCCTATTTCGTGCTCTATCCCAAGTCACGTGTCCTCACGCTCGTCTTGTGGTTCCCAGTCAGAATCCCGTCGTGGCTTTACCTCGGCGGTTGGTTTCTCTACCAATTTTTCGAGGGCAATAGATCACTGGTTCATCCCACCGGCAGCGGCGGCAGCGGTGTCGCGTTCTTCGCCCACGTCGGCGGTTTCGTCTTCGGTGTGATCGCCGCAAGGGTTCTGGTCGCGATCGGCCCACGCACGGTCAACCACGGCGTCGCGGTCCAGCGGGGGTAGGAGATATGACGGATCTAGTCGCGCATATCCGCGAAATCATCGACGAGCACGCCAAGCGTGATAGCCAGGGCGATGAGGGGCTCGCTTGTGGCTGTGGAGCGATGGACGTAGCAGACCACTCCACCCACGTCGCGCAAGCGATTGTCAAGCGGCTTGGATTGAGGCGGGAAGTTGTCGACGACGCCAGGAAGGCTGTCAAAGACAAGATCCGCTACGCCAGCGCATTGGTCGACGAAGAGCTGACAGTGCTCGAAGGTGCTGAGTGATCCCTTGTATGCATGACAATTCTTTGATCGTACTGTGTCAGGGCTCATACGCTTGAGTCATGCATATCGCCATCCACACGTTCGAGCGCTACAACGAACTCGACTCGCTGATCACAGGCGTTCTCAACAGGGCTCGCGAGACATATTTGGCCGAAGCACCCGAACACGGGGGTAAACCGCTGCTGGTGTTCGAACCATAGTGAGGCGTCGCCGTGAGCCCACCGAAGCCGGAACCGATCACGACGACGCGATGCGTGCTCACGTTGAGGTCCCATCGGGTACCTCGGCGTACGCAATGCCCGTGAGGTTGCCTTGCAATGCGCGGATGGGTCGGTGTCCGGATCCGTCCAGAGCGGCCACCCAGACGTTGCCGCCCAGGTCGGTGATGAACATCCGGTTGTGCGCTGGGTCCAGCGCAATGCCGATACCTTCCATCAGATGGGTCGCCACGATCTCCGGTTCGCTGCGGCCGATGACGTCCAGCGGCGCACGGTTGACGGTGTTGCCGTCCGGCGCGTCGCCACGGTCGGTCCAGTACAGGATCCTTGCGGTGTGGTCGATCTCGAGATCGATTGGCTCGGGCAGCTCTTTGAACACGACCTCGACATCGCTGCGACGGTCCGCGGATTCGCCTGCGGGAATATCGATTCCGGCGCGCAGGATCCGGCCTAGTCCGGCGTCGCTCGGACCCTTCTGGGTCCAGTACAGATGCCCGCCGACGTGGTCGACGGTGACGCCCACACACCAGTTCATCTCGTCGCGGCGGTCGTCGTCACTCTGCCCGGTCTGGACCAAGGTCTCCACGTTCGACCCGTCCAGGTCGCAGCGCATCACCCGCATGCCTTCCCGGTCGCCCCAGTACAACTTGTGGCCCACGGCGTCGAGATGAAGCTGCTTGGGGGTGTACGTGCCCCCGATGGGAACGATCGTGGTGCGGTTGCCGCCGTCGAGGTCCACACGTTCGATCGAGCCGTCGTTGGCCGGCGGCATCCCCATATTTGTCCAGTAGATATGGCCGGCATCCACATCGACTGCGACACCGTCAGGGACGGGGCAGCCCGTGACGATGACCGTCTTGCCGGAGCCGTCGGGATTGATGGAAAACAGGCGTCCGTCGCCGCTGGCTTCGAGCACGAACACCTTTTGGTTGAAGGTAGTCATCATTAGGTCCTTTTCGTTGTAAACAGCTTGGTGTCGAGGCATTCGGTGTACGGGACGAGCTGAGCGTGATGTCGGCGATCAGCGCCGCTTGGTGGCGCGACATCAGCACGTAACCTGCGATGGCGAATGTTGTTGGCATCATTGACGACACGCCGTACATCACGCTCAGCATGGTTGCTCCTAACCGCGGGTTGGTTCGTGTTTGGCGCGCGTGGCGATCAGATCGAACAGCATCTGGTCTCGTTGGGCGGCGAGTTCGTCGATCGACTGGCCGTCCGCTTCCTCGAGGACGCCCTTGACGATCTGCTGCTGAAGCTCCGGGGTGAGATCCGGGTTTCCAAGTCCGGGCCACCCGGCGGCCATGCGGGGCATCAGCGTGTCCATGAAATGTTGGATTCCGCCCTGACCGCCGCCGAGATGCCACAGCAGATTGGGCCCCATCACTCCCCAGCGCAGGCCGGGACCCCACGACACCGCATCATCGGCGTCGGCGACGTCTAGCACGCCCTGGCCGATCAGATAAACCACTTCCCGGTAGAGCGCCGACTGGATGCGGTTGGCCACGTGGCCGGGCAGCTCCTTCTTCAGGTGGATGGGCTTCTTTCCGATCGAGGCGTAGAAGTCCATCGCGTCATAAACCGTCTCCGGGTCGGTTTTCGTCCCGCCGACGACCTCCACTAGGGGGATGATGTGTGGTGGGTTGAAGGGGTGGCCGATGACGGTACGTTCCGGGCGCCGGCACTCGGCCTGCATGACGCTCATCGTGATGCCCGACGAACTCGACGCGATGATCGCGTCGGGCGGCGTCGCCTCGTCGATGTCGGCGAACAGTTTGACTTTCAGGTCAGGGCGCTCGGGCGCGTTCTCCTGAACGAAGTCAGCGTCGGCGAGGGCCGCCGGCAGGTCCGACGTGAACTTCAGGCGGTCCGGGGAAGCCCCCGGCGCGAGACTCAATGTCGTCACGGCTTTCCAGGCGCCGTCGACGTAGGACCGCAGCGCGGCCTCGGCGCCCGGTGCCGGATCGGTGGCCGTGACATCGAATCCGTGCGCGAGATAGTGTGTCGCCCAACTCGCGCCGATAGTTCCCGTACCCACAATTGCGATGCGCTGCACCGACTTTGGCATAGTCATGATTGCTTCTCCTTCAATTCAGGTTGGTTGTTAGCGCCCGCGCCAGGCGGGTGCACGCTTCTCGGCGAATGCCAGCGCGCCTTCGTGTGCGTCCTCGCTGGTTAGCAGGTCCGATGCGGAATCGGCTTGCCGCTTGAACGCCTCAGAGTCGTTGAGGCCCTGAGTTTCTCGCAGGACTTCCTTCACTCGTGCGAGCGCAAGCGGTGCGTTGGCGACGATGCGCTGAGCAAGCGCCTGCGCCCCGGCCAAGGCGGACCCCGATGCGGTCAGCTCGCTGACGAGTCCGTACTGCTTGGCGTGCGCGGCCGACATCGGCTCGCCGGTGAGCAACACCGTGAGCGCGACGTGGTAAGGGATTCGCCGCGGCAGACGGATCACACCGCCCTCTCCGGCGATGAGCCCCCGTTTCACTTCCGGCAGACCAAATTTGGCGTCCTCGGCCGCGACGATCACATCGCATGCCAGCACCATCTCGAAGCCGCCGCCGAGCGCCCATCCCTCGACGGCCGCGATCAGCGGCTTGCGCACCACCGCTTGGGTGAGGCCGCCGAATCCGCGACCGGGGAGGATCGGAGTCTGTCCGTTGGCGAATGCCTTGAGATCCATGCCTGCGCTGAACGTCCCGCCGGCGCCGGTGAGCACGCCCACCGACAGCGTTGGGTCTGTGTCGAGGAGATCGAGGGCGGTCGCCAGTTGCACAGCGACCTCGCGGCTGATGGCGTTCTTCCGCGCCGGCCTGTTGATGGTGATCGTCAGAACACCGTCGTGACGTTCGGTGAGCACCAACTCCGTCGATACTTCGGTCGAAGTCATCTCTCCTCCTGTTCTGGCGCAACGGGAATGGCCTTCTGCTCCCGTAGCTGATTGATTTCATCCGCGCTGAATCCCAGTTCTGCGAGGATTTCGGTGTTGTGCTCGCCGTGCTCGGGAGCGCCCTTGGCTGGCACCGTGGCCAGCCCGCGAAGAGTGATCGGGTTGTTGACCGTGTACTCGAGGTCCCTGGCGCCTTCGATCGGCATGACGATGTTGGCCGCGCGCAGCTGAGGATCCTCGGCCGCCTCTGCGGCCGACTGGACGACGCCGTAGGGGATGCGGGCCTCGTCGAGCGCTTTCTTCCAGTGCGCCAACGGTTGCGTCCTGAATTCCACGTCGAGCAAGTCGGCCAATTGTGAGGCGTTCTGGCCGATGGCTGTCGCGTCGGCGAAGCGTGGATCGGACAACAGGTCGGACCGCTCGATCGCGTTGGCCAATGCCGGCCATGCCGACTGCCTGGCGGCAAGCATGAACCAGCGGCCGTCCGCGCTCTGGTACGGATTGGTCATCGCGTTCACCGGTGCGGTACGGTCATGCAGCTCGTAGGGCTTGCCGCCGGCAAGTGCCGCCGACACCAGGGTGCCCGTCGCCCATACGCCCGTCGCCAGCAGCGACGTGCCGACGTTGGCGCCCCGGCCCGTGCGTTCGCGGTGGTACAGCGCGGTCGTGATCGCGGCGTAAATCGCGGTGGCGGTGGTGTAATCGCCGCTGCCCCATGGCGGCGACGTCGGTGCGGCACCGGCGTCGCGGGTCGAGGCGAGCAGCCCGCTGCGTGACCAGAACGCGGTCAGGTCGAAACCTGGAAGCTTGGCATCCGGTCCGGCATCTCCGAACCCGGTGATGTCGGCGTAGATGATCCGTGGATTCCAGCCCGACACTTCTTCGTAGCCCAGATGCAGGCCCTCGCGGGTGCCGTGCGGGAAGTTGGTGATAAACACATCGGCCCATTCGATGAGGCGCTTGAGGATCTCCGTCCCGCCCTTCGACTTCAGGTCGATCGCCATCCCGCGCTTGTTGCGATTGGCCAAGTGCCAGCTGTAATTTCCCGGCGCTGCCGGACTCGGCGGGACCGAGCTCAGCAACCGCTGGGGGTCACCGATTCCTGGTGGTTCGACCTTGATGACGTCGGCGCCGAAGTCCGACAGCATCGTGGCAGCGGCCGGGGCGGCGATGAAGCTCGCTATCTCAACGACTTTCAAACCGGCGAACACGGATTGCGTTGTCTGTGTGGTCATTTTCATCATCCTTTAGACGAACGCGCTCAGGCCGGTGACCGACTTGGCAACGATCAGCGTTTGCATCTCACGGGTGCCCTCATAGGAGTAGAGGGCCTCGGAGTCGGCCACGAAGCGACCGATGTTGTAGTCGAGCACAATGCCGTTGCCGCCGAACAACTCCCGCGCCCAGTGCACGGTCTCGCGCATCTGGACCGTGCAGTAGGCCTTCGCCAGCGCGGACTGCTCGTCGCGGTAAACACCCTCGTGCTGCAGCTGGGCCAGGCGCACCATCATGCCGGCGCATGCGGTGGCGTTGCCGAGCATCTTGACCAGTAGGTCCTGAACCAGCTGGAACTTGCCGATGGGTCGGCCGAACTGGGTGCGTTCCTTGGCGTACTGCAGAGCGAGTTCGTATGCAGCGAACTGGACGCCTACCGCCTGCCACGCCACACCGCTACGTGTCCGGCGCAGGATCTCGGCGGTGTCCCGGAACGAGTTCGCGTTCTGCAGCCGGTTTGCCTCAGGAACCCGGCACTCGTCGAGCACGATGTCGGCGTTCTGCACGATCCGCAGCGCGAACTTGTTCTCGATCTTGGTCGCGGTGAACCCTGGCGTGCCTTTCTCCACCACGAAGCCCAGCACCCGGTTGGTCTCGATATCGCGAGCCCACACCACGACGATGTCGGCGAATGTGGCGTTCCCGATCCAGCGTTTGGCGCCGTTGATGACCCACTCGTCACCGTCGCGCCGGGCGGTGGTCTCCATGCCGCCCGCCACGTCGGAGCCGCCGTGCGGTTCGGTCAAGGCGAATGCGCCGATCTTCTCGAAGCGGCTCATCGCAGGCAGCCAGTGACTCTTCTGCTCGTCGGATCCACACGTGAGGATGGACCCCATCGCCAGCCCTGAATGCACCCCGAAGAACACCGAGAGCGACGGATCGGCGTGCGCCATCTCCATCGCGGTGATGCCCGTCATCAGGTTGCTCGGCGCGGGCTCCGACGAATCGGGATCGGCCCAATCCAGCAGGCCGAGCTTCGCGAAGCCCTTGACGAGTTCATGCGGGAACTCGGCCCGCAACCAGTAGTCGTCGACGATCGGCGTGGCCTGCGTACGGAAGAACTCGCGGATACGGGCGACCTTCTCCCGCTCCGAATCCGACAGCAGCTCCTCGTAGGAATAGAAATCGGCCGGCAGCAGCCCGTCCCCTAGATAGGGCTGGGGCGTCGTCGGCAACTCCACTTTGGCGGTCATGGCGTCCTCTCTTGTCTGTCTCGTTTCAGCCATGCGTTCACCATCGGGCCGGTGCAGATGAGACGGGGATGCCGTGTTGATCCTGTGTACTGGCAGGACACAGGTTCCCGTGAAGTGGCCGAAAGGGCGTTGCCCTGCGGTTTCCGCCCTTAGAGCGCGACCCAGGAAGGACTCGATTACCGCTAGCCGAGGTATTGAAATCCCTGCAGGTTTCTATTGCAGCGAAGATGAACCGGAGGTTCGCGGCTGTCGATTCACAACCTCGCGCAGCTAGTGCCCGACGTCGCGGTGGACACCTCGCTTCCCGGGATAGGCTCATGCCGTGGCGCCGAGAGGCAACGCCTTGGGTGATTTCCTGCGTGCGCGGCGGGACCAGGTTCGTCCCGAGGATGTCGGGCTGGTTCCCGGCGGACATCGGCGCGCGCCGGGTTTGCGTCGCGAGGAACTGGCTATGCTGGCCGGCATCAGCGCGGAGTACTACCTGCGACTCGAGCGGGGCCGCGCCCAACATCCATCCACCCAGATTCTTGAGGCTCTAGCGCGGGCGCTGCAGCTGGACGCCAAAGCCAGGCAGCATCTCCACGACCTGGCAGGGCCGACAGAGCCGGACACGGGAGAGCTGGATGCAGGGGTCCGGCCGTTAGCCGAACTAGTCGATCAGTTTTTGATGCCGGCCGTCGTTGCCAACAGATATCTAGATGTCGTGGCGGCAAATCCGCTCGCGCGTGCGCTGTCACCAGAGTTCACACCAGGACAGAACTTTCTGTGTTGGCGCCTATTAGACCCCGCTGCCCGGGAGCTCTACGTCGATTGGGACGAGGCGACCGATTCCGCGGTGAGTGGTTTCCGCGAATTCAGCGGTCTGTGTCCCGTGGGAGATCCTCGCCTCAAGGCGTTGCTTGCTCAATTGTCCGCTGCCAGTCCACGTTTCATCGAACTGTGGGGGCGCGCGAATGTCGGTTACCACCGGTGGGGAATCCACCACATGCGTCATCCCCAAGTCGGGGAAATATTTCTGTACCGCAACCGGCTCAACGCACCAGGTCCCAGTGGCGACCACGTAATCATGTACCCCGCCGAGCCTGGTAGCCCCTCGGCTCTGGCACTAGAGGAATTGCGATCCCTGTCAATGCCCGAGCTTGGCCGTACCGGCGCTGCGGCGGCCAAGTCCGATTGACAGGTATTTGCCGGGACTGCCTTACGATCGGGCGCTAGGGCGGTGCAGCTGCAAGCAATCCGCTTAATTCTTCGGTGGGCGGGACAACAGGCACGTCCCATTCACGCTTGCGTCACGATGACGGGAATGCTTGGCGCCGTTATGCTTTCGTTGGTAGCCCGCGCGGCGAAGCTGATGCTGTGCAAGTTCACCACCTCCGGCCAACTAGTGGCGATGCCTGCCACTTGGCACCGCCGGAATAAGTTGACGGTTTGGTGAACAGGCGTCAACCTTCGGGGGTGATCGAGTTGAGTGAACAGACGGTCATCGAGCAGCTAGTCGCGCGTCTGACCAGTCGATATCCGAGCATTGCGGAGTCGACGGTGTCGTCCGTCGTTCGTGACGTGCACGCCAGGTTCGACGGCAGACCGCTGCGCGACTTCGTCCCGCTGTTCGTCGAGCGCCACGCGCAAAGCGAGCTCGAGCGGCTATCCGCTACGCCTGGGTGATCCACGAGGCCGAGAATCGCCGGTCTATCGCCTCGATCATGCGATCGAGGTCGCGGACTTCCGCCTCGTTCTCGCGGAGCTGATGCCTCACCTGCGTGATCGCCAGCACATTCGTCCCCGCCGCAGTCATCGACTGCAGCTTGTTGTGCTGCCGGGTGATGTGCACCGCAAGCACCGCACGCTGGTCCGCCAGCGTGCCCCGGAAGTAGGCAGCCTGCAAGGAATCCGAGCCCTGCCCGGCCGCCCCTGTGGGCATGCTGGGAGTAGCCATCGGCAGAACTTAGCTGACGACGGCGGGTCGGGCTACTCGACCGATTCAGTCACCCGTCAGCGTCGACTCGGCCGGCACCGGGTGATGCCCGTTGGTGATCGTTGCCTCCGTCGGCCGACACATCTCGATCGCCTTCTCCGTATAGGCCCGGTAGCCGAAATCGGGCTGATAGCCGTGGATTTCGGGCGTATCGAGGTCGCGGATGAACGTAAGGATCTCGCGGCTGAACACCTGTCCCGGCACCAGCACCGGGAAGCCCGGGGGGTAGGGCGTCACGAACGTCGCCGACACCACGTCGATACCGGCGTCCAGCTTCTCAAAGATCTCGTCGCTGCTCAGGTACTCGCAGTTGGAATCGTTGTAGGACAGGTAGAACGCACGACGAACGTCGCCCTCGGGGGTGTCGTCGATGCTGCTTTGGTCGCGGAAGACCGGGTGGAAGCCGCTGAAGTCTGGCTGGACCCCGGCGCGGGCCGTCAGCCGTCGCACCCGCTGCTCGAACCGGCTGCGTTCGCCCAGCCCCATCTCCGAGATGTGCTCGTCGAGCTCGCGGGCGATCTTCACCAGCACCTCGACCAGGAACGCCACCGAGCTGCGGGTGGTGCCGATGTTGGTCATGAACAACACGGTGTTGCGTGACGTCTTGTTGATCTGCACGCCGTGGCGATCCATCAACTGCTCGCGCTTGAACGTGTCGCCGTCGTATCCCGTGCGGCCGATCGACAACGTGATGCGCGAGGGGTCGAGAACGAACTCGTCGGCGTCCCACGCCGCCATCATGTTGCGCAGCCCAGACCGCAGCGGCTGCGCGATGCCCGACGGGCGGAACTCGTCCGGGATCAGATCCGACGTCTTGAGGCACTCCATGTAGCGGCTCAGCAGCGGATGGTTGTCGATCGCGTCCCGCAGCTGCATGGCGTTCTCGATCTGGCGCTGCACCAGCTCGACGCCTTCCAGCGCGACCTGCCTGCGGCCAAGGTCCAGCGACGCCAGTATCTGGTAGTTCGGCGACGTCGAGGTGTGCGCCATGTAGGCCTCGTGGAACGGCTCGGCCACCTTCTGGTCGAAGTCCTGGTCGTAGACGTGGATCATGGAGCCCTGCCGCAGCGACGTCAGGGTCTTGTGGGTGGGCTGGGGTGGCATAGACACGCACCCGTGCCTTGGCCGGGTCCGGAATCAGCCGGCGATGGAGCATTTCCTCGTCGGTCGGCTGATTATCGGCATCGGCGGCCAGCTGGGCTTCGAACTCACGCTTGTATTCGTTGTCGCCCAACTTGTCTCGCAGATTGCGAGCCGCCGTCATCGCGGTCCGATTGCGGTATACCGGGTGGAACCGGGCGAACGCGAACCATGCTTCGTCCCAGAGGAACACCAGATCCGGCTTGATGGCCAGGCATTCCTCCATGACGCGCTGGACGTCGTAGACGATGCCGTCGAAGGTGCAGTTGGTCAGTGACATCATCTTGACGCGGTCCAGCTTGCCCGCGCGTTTGAGCGCAAGCAGTTTCGACTTGATCTCCTGCAGCGGCACCGCGCCGTACATCGAATACGACAGCAGCGCATACGCTTCCAGATAGATGACCTCTGCGCCGGCCAGCATCATGCCGTAGTGGTGCGACTGGTGGCAGTTGCGGTCGAGCAGCACGATGTCGCCGGGCGCCACCAGCGACTGGGTGACGATCTTGTTGGCCGTCGAGGTGCCGTTGGTGACGAAGTAGGTGTGCCGTGAGCCGTACGCTTCGGCCGCCAGCTGCTGCGCGTCACGCAGCGGACCGGTGGGCTCGAGCAGCCGCCAGCGAAGTGGCCAGGATCTCGGCGCGCTCGTCGGGCGATTTGTGGTCGTCGAGTTCATCGGAGATCTTGGTGTCGACGAACTCCGCGAGCGCCGACAGGTCGCGGATCGACTGGTGCGAGAAGCGGCGACGGATGACGACTGCTTGCAGATTGACGTTGAGCCGTGCGGCGATCAGCGCCTCATCGCCGGACGACACCACAACGAGCTCGTAGACGAACTAGTCGTCTGGACGACGCCAGCTGCGCACCTCTTTGCGCAGCGCGCGCTCCTGCGCCTCCGTCATCGACTCGACTACCAGCACCTCGAAATACGGCTTGTCGCGTTGTGCCACGGGCTGGTGCTCCAGCTGACGCGGGTCGGTTCCGAACATGTCGTGTTCGTCCAGGCCGGCGTGCTCGACGTCGCCGGTGCGGAACGACTCGGTGGTCAGCGCTCGGTTGATCCGGGTAACCGCGTGTGCGAACTTGTCGTAGCTACCCGCCGAGAACAGCCGCTGGACCCTGGCGAACTGCGGCGAACCTGGATATGCCCAGTACGGTTCGAGCGGTGTCAGGGTGGTCAAGAGTTCTCTGCAGATCGCGACGTACTCTTCCCTGAGCTCGCCGTTCGTCGTCGGCCGGGTGAGGCGGTCGGCAGCCTCTTCCAACCGGCACCAGGCGTCGCTCCGCAATTGCCATACACTGTTGTACGCACGCGAATTATCGCTCACAGCAGACCCTTTCGTCGGGTCAAGCGTGGCAGAGCAATTACCACCGGCAGGCGGGCGCTAGGCGAACGCTATGCGACCATCGCGTAACGAGGGCTCGCTGGGAAGTTGCTTAGTGCGAGCGGGCGAGGTCGGGGTGGTCGCGCTCGTTGAATCGGCGAAGGCCCTCGACGGTTTCGGGCTCCACGATCGACCGGTTGAAGCACTCCGCCTCGATGCGCAAGCCGTCGTCGAGCGGCCGGCCCAGGCCCCTGCGTGCGGCTTCGAGGTCGGTGCGCAGCGCGGGCTGGGGGAGGGTGGCGATGCCCTCGGCGAGCTCGACAGCCCGCTGCAGGCAGCTCCCTTTCGGCACGACTTCGTTGACGAGGCCTATGCGTTCGGCTTCGCGGGCGTCGATCACTCGCCCGGTGACGATCAGGTCGATCGCCCGGCGGTACCCGAGGATGCGGGTAAGCCGTTGCGTACCACCGTCGGCCAGCCCGATGTTCCAGCGCCGGCAGGTCACCCCGAACGTGGCGTGCTCGTCGGCGATCGCCATGTCGGTCCAGCACGCCCACTCCAGTCCGCCTGCATACGCGACGCCATTGACCGCCGCGATGGTGGGCTTGTAGATGTTCGTCCACCGCGACGGGCCGAGCACACCGTCGGCGGGACTGGCGTCGACCTCGAGCTCCCCGGCGAACGCCGCCTTCAAGTCACCGCCGGCACAGAACGCGTCGTCACCGGCACCGGTGAGTACGCCGACGAACGCGTGGTCGTCCGCCCGGAAGCGGTCCCAGGCATCGACCAGCTCTCGATGTGTCTGCGGCCCAATGGCGTTCATGCGCTCCGGGCGGTTGATAGTGATGATCGTGACCGGTCCGCGCTGCTCGTAGATCAGATGCTCATAACGGGTCATGCGGAGTGTGCCAATCGCGCATCGAGAGTGGCGTGGAAGCGTCCGATCGCGCTCTCATGCGTGCCGAACTCAACAAAGGTGTTCGCCCCGGCGTGCAAACCGCGCTGCACGCCTTCGGACATCTCGTTGTCTTCCACGCCGCCCTCGTTGAGCAGGTTGCGCGCCCCCGCGGCGTCTTCGGGGTTGGCCGACACGCGCTCGGCCACGTGGGGCGTGACCATGGCATAGATCGTGACGGTGGTGTGGTCGACGTCGATCGGGTCGATCGTTATCACCAGCACCTGATTCGGGAACGTCGCGACCATGACATTCGGGAACAAGTGATACACGTAGGTCACTCGGTGACCGACATTCCAGGTGGATTCTGGGCGGTCACGCAGTCGTTCAATATTCTTGTACGGGAACGTGATTCGACTGTTCGGTCCGAACGCCTCCACAACGTTGAGGTCGTCGTACTGGATCGGAAAGAAGGTGTCCTTATGCGTCGTGCGGATGTGATAGCCCTCCAGGAACTGCTCGACGAGAACCTTCCAGTTCATGTCGCGCAGAGCAGGCCGTACGGCGAAAAGCCGCTCCGCGGGCAGCAGCTTGTCGCGCCATGGGCTGCCGTCGGTCAGCGCCGCCATCGCGGTATCGGTGTCTCGCCCCGATTCGGGCGACAGCGGACCGATGACGATCAGCCCGTCCACCTCACGACTGTCCACCTCGACCAGTCCGCGGGTCGGCATGTCGAGGTCGGGGAACGCCTCGGGATGGGGCACGTGCGACAGCGTGCCGTCCAGGCGGTACGTCCAGCCGTGATAGCGGCAGACCAACGCGTGTGAACAGCCGGGTCCCTCGACGAGGGCCATCCCGCGGTGGCGGCAGGAATTGCGGAACACGCGTGCCCGACCGTCTTTGCCACGTACCCCGAACAACGGCACACCGAAGGTGACGCGCTCGGCGTGGTCGCCGGCGTTGGGGATCGCCGCGGACGGCAGGTAGACGCTCGGAAACGAGCGCAGCATCTCGAGCTCATGGGTGAATCGGATTGGGTCCAAATAGTTCTGGACCGGCTCGCGCCAGGCCTCGCCCACATCGGTCGTGCCCGCGTCGATGTGCGCGAAGATGCGGCGAACGATCTCCGCATCGTCGGCGACCGACGCCTTTGTCGGAGTGCTCATACTGTGCGAGTATCACACTGTGAACGTCACGCGTCAACAACTTTGTGAGATGATGGGTCGGTGCCCATAGTCGATGAGCGCCGAGCCCACGTCGCCGACCTGATCGGCGACCAGTCGCTGAGCGCTCGATCCGTCCTGGCGACGGCCTTACTCGGCGCCGATCAACCCCACCTCACGGTCGGCGAGCTCGTCGCGATGGCCTCACTTTTCGGCATCAGTGACGGCGCCGCCCGCACCTGCCTGTGGCGCATGGTCTCCAACGGCGAACTCACCAGCGACGACGGCATGTACGCCTTGGCCGGGGGCCTGCTCGAGCGGCGTGAACGGGTCGACGAGGCAGCTCGGTTCGCCGCCACTCGGCAGTGGGATGGCACGTGGGAATTGGCGGTCGTCTCGTTGGAACGCCGGTCGGCCGCTGACCGTCTCGCGCTGCGCAAGGCCGCATCAGCGCTGCACCTCGCTGAACTACGGGAAGGCGTCTGGATTCGACCGGACAACCTCGACCCCGACCGCCTGCCGACACTGCGCGCAGTGCTGGACCGACAGTGTGTCCACTTCCACGGCGCCGCTAGCGACATCCCCGGCGAGACGGTGAGATCGCTTTTCAATCTTGATGATTGGACGGCCGACGCGCGGAGGTTCAGCCGCGCCGTGCATGACGAGGTCGACGCGGAAGCCGTTGCGGCCGACGATTTCGTCTATTGGTTCGCGCTGTCAGTCGCCGTCGTCCGCCATCTTCAGCTCGACCCTCTCCTGCCCGTCGAGTTCCTGCCGGAGCAATGGCCAGGACATGATCTGCGCAGCGCCTACCGTCGCTTCGACGAGGTCTTCAAACAACGCCTGAACACAGCGTTCCGTTGACCGCCCGCGCGCTACCTACCTGGCCTCGAGCCCGAGGATGCCGCGCATCATTCGTTCGGCGATCAGTTCATCGCCGCGGACGCCTGCCACTTCGATCGCGAGGCCTTCCACCGCGCCGATCGCCGCCGTGGCGAGGATGCGCGCCGGCGGGCCGGCCGGGATCGATCCGTCTCGCCGCCCCGCGGTGATCAAGGCGCCAAACCGTAGAGCTAGACCCTTACCGATCTCGCCCACCTTCTGCCCGACCGGATGATCTCGGCCCGCGAACTCGACCCGCAGCGCCATCATGACGCGGGCGATATCGCGTCTGCAGAACACGATGTGACCGCGCACCAGAGCGACCAGTACGTCGACGGCCTCACCCTTGCGCTGCGCGGGTTGCCATACCTCCCGCTCCCAACTTTCAGCCACCCATTCGACAACCGCCAACGCGAGGTCCTCTTTGCCTTGGAACAGGTGATAGAGGGCGCCTCTGGTGTATCCGGCCTCATTGGCCACGCGTTCAAGGACGACATTGCCGTATCCGTAGTGCGAAAACCCTCTAGCCGCTGCCTCGAGCAGAGCAGCGCGAGTCCGTGCTCTGCGCTCGGCCTGCGTCCGCCGGCCGCCCACCGAAACAGCTCTAGATACGTGCATGTATGTATGTTAGTCTAGCGACGGGAGGAGGTCCGGTATGAAACTCCCAAATGCCGAAGACGGCACCACTCAACGGGCGCGACGATGTTCGGTCGAGGAACCGCCCGAAGGGCACGCGCATTACGACTACGCGGACGCGTTCGAGGTGACGCTCGCTGATGGCGATCCGCGTTCGGCTGAGCAGGTGGTTCGCGACGGGTTAGCGCGCGCACCGTCGGCTTTGCGGGCGGTGATCCTGATCGCGCATCGTCGGGTACTGAGGCTCAATGTGGGCCCCGACTTCTGGCCGATTGTGGCCTCAGAACCGGACATGGTCCGACTCGAGGCCGCAGGATCGCTGATTGCCGGTGCACTTGTCGCGCGCCGAATCGGCGGGCGCACAGCCAGGTTGACCACTTTCGTCACCTACCAGGGACCGTTCGCGCGGATAGTCTGGCCGATAGTTGCTCCGCTGCATCGGCGGGTGGCCCCGTACCTGATGGAGCGCGCGGCTAGGCCCGCAGAATCGGTTTGAGCGCGTCGAGCACTGCCGCATCCTCAATGGTCGACGGCACCGGCTCATCGCGCCCGTCGGCGATGCCCCGCATGGTCTTGCGCAAGATCTTTCCCGACCGGGTCTTCGGCAGCGCGGGAACGACATCGACGAGTTTGAAATACGCTACCGCACCGATGTTTTCGCGCACCGCGTCGATCAGTTCGTCGGCAAGCCCCTCAGCCGTCGCACCGGCCTTGAGCACGACGAAGCCTCGCGGCACCTGGCCCTTTATCTCGTCGGCGACACCGATCACCGCACACTCCGCGACGGCCGGGTGCCCGGCCAGCACGGCCTCGATCGATCCCGTCGACATCCGGTGCCCCGCAACGTTGATCACGTCGTCGGTGCGGCCCATCACGAACAGATAGC
>Ga0114129_10007799_pt1 | contig 15232 bp, 12 predicted proteins | sample RhiMetdeltSRZDD1_FD_80071 | JGI IMG/M metagenome (GOLD analysis project Ga0114129, IMG submission 80071) | Populus rhizosphere microbial communities from Tennessee, USA - Rhizosphere MetaG P. deltoides SRZDD1 (version 2) (version 2) | ecosystem: Host-associated > Plants > Roots > Rhizosphere >...
AGAACTCCCCAACTTCAGGTTGTTCCTCTTTTAAAGCGCGTTATCTGTTGTTGATTGGCTAATAGTCATGATCTGGTATCCATTGGTAGCAATTGATGCATCCGAAGCGGTACACCATGCCTGTGGGGTTGCACTGGGGGTTGCACTGGACTTGCACTGAGCGTGCCTTTACCCTTTACATAGGAGTGCAACCCCCAGTGCTGTGGGGTGCAATAAGTACGGAGATAATACTATATTTTATGCGGGTACCAATAATAACTAACAGGTGACATCGTTGGCCTGCGGCTATATCAAAGCAATACACGTTTTACTTTAATCCCCCAATTTTTCAATCTGATCCAAACTTAGGGGCTTGTATTAAAAAAAGAAGGTCGCCTACGCTAAAGCTACGGCGACCGAAGGCGAGTGGTCAGTTCCGTAAAAATGTATCTGTATTCCGGATTTTTGTATAAGTCGTTTGGGCTCTGTACGTAATAGCTTTGTGTCATACTTTTTTAAATACACAGCAATGACAAAGACTATTTTTATTACAGGCGCATCCAGAGGCCTTGGAAAGATCTGGGCAGAAGCATTTTTAAAACAGGGCTATAAAGTAGCGGCCACCGCAAGAAATACCGATTCTTTGAAAGACCTGGTTCAGCGATTCGGCGATGCTATTCTTCCAATACAATTAGATGTCAACAACCGGAACGCCTGTTTCGCAGCAGTAAAACAAGCTAACCAACACTTCGGCGCTATCGATGTCCTGATCAACAATGCAGGCTATGGTCTCTTCGGCGCTATTGAAGAAACCAGTGAACAGGAAGCGCGTGCGCAGATTGAAACGAATGTTTTTGGATTGTTATGGGTAACCCAGGCAATGCTGCCGGTTATGCGAAAGCAGGCAAGCGGACATATCATCCAGATATCCAGCGCGCTGGGTCTTGTTACGGCGCCAACATTGGGCATCTACAACGCTTCCAAATTTGCTGTTGAAGGACTGAGCGAAACCCTGGCAACGGAAGTGAAGGATTTTGGTATTAAGGTGACTATAGTGGAACCTAACGGGTTTGGCACTGATTGGGGTGGCACCTCCGCCGCTCACTCCAAACCCATGAAAGAATATGAGCCACTGAAAGAATCCTTTAATGCGGGCATGATCGATGATATCTTTGGAATACCTGAAGCTACTATAGATGCGATGTTACAACTGGTAAATATGCCCATTCCCCCGCTTCGTCTTTTTCTCGGCAAAGTGGCATTCCCATGGGTTAAGGAAGTTTACGAGCAACGAATGGCCACCTGGTCAGCATGGCAGGATTTGTCAATTGCCGCGCATGGGAAATAATAAGATTTATGCTGAACGCGAAACGCTGAACGCTCAACGCATGCCTCAATTCAGGTATTAGCATTAAGCGTTCGGCATTAAGCGTTTTATTCAGTATTTTTATTTAAATATGATGGCTCAATTTTATGAATCACTTTAAAAAGATAAGCGATCTGCATCGCGTTTTAGGATTTGCACCTCCTGAAAATCCCCTGATCAGCGTGGCGACATGTGCCGGTGCCGGCACCTGTTCCAATAATGGAATAGACTATACCAGCGAATTTTATATGATCGGATTCAAAAAGATGAAATCGGGTGTGATACAGTACGGCAAAACCAAATACGATCATGACCGGGGTTCAATGTCTTTTATTAAACCGCACCAGATTGTGAATATAAGAAATGTTGAGTTGGAGGAAAATGGTTTCATTATTTGCTTTCATGAGGACTTCTTAAATGGACATTTACTTCACGATGAGATCAAAAGATATGGTTTCTTCGAATATGAAACGAATGAAGCGCTGCATCTTTCACCAGCAGAAGAAAAAATTATATGGGAACTGTATCAAAAGATCGAAACTGAATGTTACAACAACCAGGATGAATACAGCAGGGCCATTATACTCACTCATATCGATTCTGTTTTGAAATATTCACAGCGCTTTTACAAGAGGCAATTCATTACCCGGAAACCGTTATCCGGCACAACTGTTTCGAAGTTCAATAACGTGATGACCTCCTATTTCGAAAAAGGTCTTATGGAAGATAAAGGCCTGCCTACAGTAAATTTTATGGCTTCCGAGCTCAATTTGTCGCCCCGGTATCTCAGTGATCTGTTGAAACAGGAAACCGGTAAAACCGCCATAGAGCTGATCCATTTATTTTTGGTTTCGGAAGCCAAGAACCTGTTGACAGGAACTGATCACAGTGTTTCGCAAATTGCCTACAAACTGGGTTTCGAAAATCCGCCGTATTTCTCGAGGCTATTTAAAAAAGAAACAGGCATGAGTCCGAATGAATTTAAAAAGCATGGTATGAACTGAAATTTAAATAAAAAGAAATTGCAGTAAAGCCCGGCACAGCGGTTTACATGTTAATATTTTTTCAACGGGCGTCTTGAAATTGGCTGACACGAAATCGTGTAATCAAAATCAGGCAACCTCATGACAATGGGCAATGTATTAATCACACCATCTGATTTGTTTTACACTTTACCTGATTTTTAATTGGTCTTTACTCAATAGTAAATTTGTAACCCCTGCCGGGTACGTTAATAAATTTAATGGAGTTATCGTCGCTTAATTTCTTACGTAATTTAGATACCAATACATCAACATTTCTACTGATGACCACTATGCCTTTATCTTCCCAAATCTCTTTCATCAGTTTTTCCCTTTCTACGATCTGATTTATATTTTCTGCAAATATTTTAAGTGCTTTTGTTTCTTTTTCAGAAAGCGTAATATTTTTATGCTCAATTTCAAGAACATTTTTATCTGTATTAAATCTAAAGTTTCCCAATTGTATATAATCATCATTATCTATGATTGATTCTTTCTCTTCTTTTTTCCAAAACTTATCTTTCATGTAAAAACCAACAACACCCAAAGGAATAATCAATAGCAATAACCAAAGGAAATTAAAGGAACTCGCCTTCAACAATTCAATCTCGATAACATAACAATCCACCTCCAGCTTGCGACCTCGGCAAGGTGTTAGATGGCCTTTTTGGTTATTTATTTCGAATGCAAACACAGTTTCATTTTGCTTACAATTCCTCAGGTTCACGATATAGTCGGTTGCCGGCGCGTTTTTCTGAAATTCCCGTTGCACCAGGTTGATGAGGGTATCTGAAACAAAACTAAAGTCATTTTGAAAGGAAATCTGGTACCTGTTTTCGTTTAGTCTCTTAACCGGCAGCACCCGGGAGGAGGAATCTTTGGCGGAAAGCAAAAGCCGGTGCCCTAAATCACGTAATACAACTTCTAAATGATTCTCAGGAATTTCATTTTCTTTATTGATAACCGCAACAGCAGAAATCAAAATAATAATTATCATGACTGAAGATCCAAACAAAATAAATGGCTTCATGTGTGCAAAATAACCATTACCCCCCCAGTTTAGGTGGTTTTACAAACGTTTTACGCATCTTTTACAACTTTTTACTACTAAAAACCTTCAGGAAAGTTGACGCCAAATATCTTTACTGCACTGTTTCACCAAATTAATTACAGTCATGAATATTTATAACCTTTCTTTTTTGCTCCTTTTCCCATTTCTCTTTTCCTGTAATCAGCCGGTAGAAATTCCAAAGGCATCTTACCTCACGGATAGTCTCCACACCCGACATACAGATAGCACCGGAACTGCAAACATCGTTTTTAGATCTGCTGATAGCGGACAAACCTGGCAGGACATTAGTAACGGGCTGCCCGAACCTGTGAAGGATGACTATGGTGTTGGCAGAAATGTTTTTTACGCAGATGATAATGGGCTCTATTTAACCGATGGAAATTGGATATATCACAGCAACACAAATTCCACGGCTCCTTTTTGGACCAAAGATATTTTCCCTGACAAACATAGCAACATTGCCCCTGGTAAGACCGGGATATTTGCATACAATTACTATAGCCCCATTTTACAAAAACTAAACGGAACAAATGTTTGGTTGCCGATATTCACAGATTTGCAGGAGAAAAAAGTACGCACTGTTTTAGAAACTGCCGGAGGCACCCTTTTCATCGGCACCGACGAAGGCCTTTTTAGATCCACAAACAATGGAAAAACATGGAAAAATGTCCATGCCTGGGGCCTGTTAGGGAAAGTGACAGAGTCGGATGGTGTTATGGTGGCCACTTCCAATAGAGGGATAATTAGATCGACCGATGAAGGTAAAAACTGGGATCTGGTGATCAGTGAGGGCGGCGTGGGCATCGATGTAGAAAGCATCAAAGGTGGGTTCGCTGCTATCAATTACAGTACAGCGGCCAAGACCAGGAGAGTGCGAACATCCTACGACGGCGGAAAAACCTGGCAGCCCATTGATGCCGGCCTCCAGACGCAAATTATTATTGACTCACCCTGGCGGCCCATTAATGCCGGCAATCCGGCACAAGGCGCTGACTCAGTTTGGCATCCTAAAGAAGCTGCCCTTACAGCGCAAGAGTACAAAACTTCAATTATCCAGGTGGGTGAAAACTTCTTTTGTGGTCATACTGACGGCATTTACAGGACATCAGACAAGGGAAAAACATGGAAACTGGTTCTTCCTTCTGTAAAAGGGAAGATGTTCAAATTATCTGTTTCCGGCAACGTGATTTATGCCATACAGATGGAGTCACATTGTTAAACCTGCCCGATAGTAAATGATAAATTCACTAACAGTAGATGGACAGCGCCCAGGCAGATGATCTTTACAAAATATAATATATAATAAGAAAAAAAGAGAAGAGCCCTGCAATCACCTCACCATCCTATCATCTCATCAACTTCTGGAGGGAACATACTGTCCGAAAGAATACGCCACTTTTGGGCAATAGGAAATCATTTTTTATAACTCTTCGAACCCACCAATTATTTGATTGTCACAATTTAGTATGATGAGGAATTAATCTCGTGAAAATATTTCGAACAGAGAAACGCCTTCAAAATCATTGCTTTGAAGGCGTTTCAATTTTTCCGCGGGCTGTAGGTTACAACTTTCGAACCGGTTTGCGGCGGATATTAATAAGATTGTAGATTTTTGTAATGAGTATTTGCTGAATTCTCAAACGGCAAAGTAAAAAAGATATATAAGCCGGTGATGGGGATCGGGTTCGAACAAATGCACAATTGATAAGGGGCAACGATTTACAGTAAAATTCGACTTAGGTAACCATTTTACAGCACATTACATGAGTTTACAGCCTTTTCCGGGCACATGTAATTATTTTACTGTACCATCCTCATATTATAATCATTTTACGGTACTGATTAACAATTTTACCGTAAATTACGGTATGCCTACAAAATCAGCAGGATATCAATGGCTTAAAGAGCAGTATGGCTTATCGGGCTATTTACTGACCCACTGCTCATATATAGGAAATAATGATTCTATTGAATTAACCTCCAAAGGCAATATTGAACAAGTATATGGGGCAAAATACGCCCCCGATGCAGATACGCCTTTGTCACACCTGGAATTTTCTTTAAAATATGATGACCTGAACCTCAATTTTCTTAGAACCGTGTTGGGGAAAATACCTGTTGCAGAGATTATTGCTTTTATTGAAGCTGCTCCCTCAGGTAAATACGCCCGGATGATCGGTTTTTTGTATGAATTTCTGACGCAAAAGAAGCTTGTTATTAATAAACCGATATCCGGCAACTATGTGGATCTCCTGGACTCAGATAAATATATTACTGGCAAAACGGTAAAGGATGCGCGATGGCGCATCAACAATAATTTACCAGGCACGGCCGCATATTGCCCGATGGTGAGAAAAACGAATATTCTTACCGCCTTATTAAGTCAGGATATATCGCAACAAATACAACAGTTAAAAAATGAATTTCCCCCCGATATCTTCAGACGGGCAACCAGCTATCTCTATACGAAGGAGACTCGCTCTTCCTATGAGATCGAAAAGGAACAGCCTTCTGCCGACAGGATGGAAAAATTTATTGCTTTGCTGGTCAGGGCTGGGACAGAGCAGACAGAACTGCTATTGGCTGAAGCCCGGCTGACACAGTTGCAAAATGCAATAGTCGATTCCAGGTTTGCGGCAACAGGCTTTCGTAATTTTCAGAACTATATCGGGCAGTCATTATCCAATTACCAGGACCTGATCCATTACGTGTGCCCGCCACCAGCTATTCTATTGTCATTGATGGAAGGTTTAAAAGATACAGCATTTAAAACCATAGGCATCTACCCGGAAATAAGGGCGGCTATCATTGCTTTCGGCTTTGTATTCATTCATCCGTTTGAAGACGGCAACGGCAGGCTGCACAGGTTCCTGATACACGATATCCTTGTGCACGACGGCGTTGTACCGCAGGGGTTGATCATACCGGTATCGGCCCATATGCTCAATAATATCAGGGATTATGATGCTGCACTGGAAAAATATTCGAAGCCTTTGATGCAGCAGATCAGGTATGATAAAAAGGGAGATGGTGAAATTGAGGTAACCAACCTTCAAGAAGTAGATGGTTATTTCAGGTATCCCGACTTGACCGATCAATGCATTTACCTGGCCCAGGTTATTCATGCAACTCTTAAACAAGATATGCCGGAAGAACTTGTATTCATACAACGATATGACGAAGTAAAAAAAGAATTACAACGCATTGTGGACATGCCGGATAAGGACATTAATATGATGATTGTTTTTCTGCATCAGAATAAGGGTGTATTTCCCAAGAGAAGGCGCGACTATTTTTCCAGGCTAACCGATGAAGAAATAACCCTGATGCAACTGGTATATAGAAAAATATTTGAGTTAGGCCCGGTTGAATGAAAAATCTTATTCCAGGCTTTGAAAAATGCTAGTACCGGTGAAGTGATCGGAAATCAATACACTCTATTATCTTCATAGCAAAAACAAGTATGGAAATAAGTTATCCAACCTTTCAGCCAAAGAACGTGCTGAATTTTTGAAGGGAATTGAAAACGCCAAGGTATACACTTTAAACAATTGGAATGTACTGCCGCCTCCAACGTTTTAGATGAACTCGAGTTGATACTACATCGGTAAACTGTCTTGTGAACTAAAACCTACTTTCGGTTTGACTGATGAGTAACTTATTAATCGTTGGAATCCATTTTATACAGTATATCCAAGACAAAGCCCGTTGGTTCTATTTCCATGACGTAATCTTTAATGTCATTAATATTATATCTATCTTTTAGCAACTTCTGGCCATCCTCTGTTACTCTGTAAATTTCAACTTGTGCTTGTGCATCTAATGGGGAAATCATTTGTTTAGAAACAAGATTACGTAAGTCTTCATAGAAAGTCACCGCAATATCTGTTTTGGCAAAAAATCGTGTTAAGTGATAAATAGACCAATGTGAAGGCATCCCCCAGATAACTTTAAGCAATAACAATTCGGTTTTACTTACAAGTTGGGGACGATTAGAAACGACCATTAGTAAATACTTTTTGTCCATTCCCTTCTTTGCATATCCAATAAAATCAAGCAACATTCCATATTCGTCCATTGTATTAGTTCTTCCAGTTTCTTCAATCCATTTTGGATAGAACCTTTCTAAATAGTCAAAGTCAATAAGACGTTCTCTAAATGAAGATAAATTTAATACATATTTGTAATCGTCTCTGTAAACTTCCGGCACCGGCTCAAAACTTTGGAAAAAGGAATTAAAAAGAAAATATATAAGTTGGAGCACTGTTTCTTCGGAATTTATAGTGTTTGATGTCAATAAATATTCCATCTGCTCATTGAACCAGTATTTTTCTGGGATTATCCCCGTTTTATTCCCGTTCGCTTTACCGGACAAGCCCGGTACGCTTCCGGAAATAAAAAATGCCCCCTATCGGGGGCACCATTACTTTTCGCTTGGCGGGCTGTAGGTTACAACTTTCGAACCGGTTTGTGGTGGATCTTAATAAAATAATAAATTTTCACAATGAGTATTTGCTGAATTCTCAAACGGCAACGTGAAAAAGACATATAAGCCGGTAATGGGGACTTTGTTCGAACAAAAAACACTATAACAAGCAAGTGCACCGCATTTTCCACCAGGCGAATTATGATTTACGTTTTATTTCGTTTTTATCCATTCATAACGCCCGTTTTGGTTAACATAGAATTTCGTAACCTTTCCTTCTTCAACTACAAATTCGCCGCTAACGCCCAGCATGTTTTTAAATTGAAAATTGGTTTCCGATAGAAAAAGCAAAGGTATTTTTTGTGTGTGCGAAACGACGGCAATAAGCCGGTCATTGACTCTTTGCATGGTGATCGTTCTGCTGGTGTCTATAGTTAGTTTATAAGCCCCTACATATTTGTCAAGAATTTTTGGGTCTACTTTTACATCGCTTTGCAATGGCTTTCCGATTGTGATAACCGATATATTGGCAGACAATTCATCTATGGGAGCTGCACCGCTGTTACACAATATGGCAATAAACACGTCTTCGGCAGGATAATATATTTCATTGGTCTTAAACCCGGGCATTCCTCCCTCATGTTCTATAGATTGAATACCGTTGATTGTTTTTACAAACCACCCATACCCATAGCCCGTTGTCGTGCCATCGGCCAGTTGGAAAGGTATAAATGCTTTTTGTAAAGTTTCTTTTTTCAGCACCTGGTAAGAATAAAGGCCATTGTGCCATTTAAGCAAATCATCCACATTTGAAATCAATCCCCCTGCCGCATATTCAATGGTCGGGCTCCAATAGTCGGTATTTTTAAAACCCGCTCCCTCTTTACGATAGCCATTCACTCGCCCCGGAATAATATTGCCATCGCTGTCAAAACAGGTATGTGTCAACCCCAATGGTTTTAGAAGATTGTCCATGATATAGTTTTGATACCGTTTCCCCGTCACTTTTTCAATAATATACCCCAACAGAAAATAACCTGAATTGCTGTAGGAAAACCTGGTACCAGGTGTAAAGTTCAGCGGATAATTTTTAAAGCTGTCGATTACCTGTTGGGGCGTAAAATCCCATCGCTCCATATTCTGACCTGAAAAGTTAAGCTGCAGATAGTCTTTAATGCCTGAAGTATGCGTAAGTAAATGTTCAATCGTAATCGTGTGTCCTTTTGAGGGAAAGTCCGAAATAAATTTTTGCAAACTGTCGTACACGGAAATTTTACCTTGTTCCTGTAATTGCAAAATAGCCACGGCTGTAAACTGCTTGGTGATAGAAGCAAGATTAAAGACCATGCCGGTGCTCAGCGGAACATTTAATTCGAGATTGGCGCGGCCAAATGCTTTTTCATAAATGATCTGCCCATGCCTGGCCACCAGCACTTCGCAACCGGGTTGCGATGGTATGAAATACCCGGCCAGCAGGCTGTCGAGTTTTTTCTCCATTTCACTGGCTTGTCCATGAGAAGCGATAACAGTCAATAAAAGACCGGCAATCAGTAAAAAACTTTTATACATGTGTTGAATTTTAAAGATGGGTTTGCTCATTTTACTTTCTTCCATTCAGATCTACGGTCCTGCACGACGATAAGCTTTATTACCTTTCCATTCTCTTTAAAGAATTCGAAAGTGGTGTAGATCCGCCGCACATCGGGTGGGTAAAATTTCGTTTCAGAAAGCGGTGATAACATTGTGTTCTTAGCAGTGCCATTAGACAATTCAAAATACAGCTTGCCATGCTTTTTGCGAATGGTAATTATCTCTTTACCTGATGTAAGTTCGTATGTACCCGTATAATCGTCCAAAACAGTCCCGTTCACATTTACTTCTCTCGAAAACCTGTTGCCCAGGGCCAGGTAGGCAATATCGTTGAACAGCCTGAGCCGCCGGCTACTGAAATTTGTTTTGTCTTCGCCCGACTTTACATTAGTTAAAACAGCTACATAAGTATCATTTGCCGGGAAATACTTTTCCATCGCAATAAAGCCACTTACCTGTCCTTCGTGATGAATGCACCTGTTCCCATACAAAGTATCGATAAACCATCCATAGCCATAATGGGTAGTGTTACCATCGGTAAGCGTGTAGGACTAAAAGCCTTGTCAACACTTTGGTTGTTAATCAGGCTGCCTGATATCACCGCCTGGTTCCAACGATAGAGATCTTCCGTGTTCGATAACAAATCGCCGCAAGCAAAGCCCATCGACAGCGTTTGATAATCTGTATTTTCAAAAAAGCCTTTGTTTCTTGTATACCCCTGCACTCTTCCCGGCACAATGGTTCGTTCTTCGGCATACAGCGTGTGCCAAAGACCGGCAGGTTTTATAATATGATCTTTCATATAATGGTGATAGTCCTGGCCCGACACGATTTGAATGATATAACCGAGTAATACATAATTTGAATTAGAATAGCTATATTTTGAACCAGGTTTGTATTCGAGGGGCTGGTTTTTGAAATAGCTCATCAAACGGGCTGGGGTAAAATCTTCTCTTTCAATGAATGGGTGAACGGTGTCGGCATTAGCGTAGTCTCTAATACCCGACGTATGAGTGAGCAAATGTTCGATGGTTATCGTGTATTCCCTGGCAGGAAAGTCCTTTATATATTTGGTGATGCTGTCCTGCAGGAAAATACGTCCATTTTCAGCCAATTGCAATATGGCAATAGCAGTGAATTGTTTGGTAATGGATCCAATCCTGAATACCATGTCGGGTAGCATGGGCGTGTTTAATTCAAGGTTAGCACTGCCAAAGGCTTTCTTGTATACAATTTGTCCTTTTTGAGCAACCAAAACAGAAATGCCGGGTTCCATTGGTGTAAACTGTGAAGAAAGTAAACTATCCATTGATTTTTCCAGATCCCTGTCTGGCTCTCGTCCACGGGCAAACGAATCCTGATTTGTTTGAGCAATCGACAAAACACGCATTAGCAAAAAAAACAATACCAGGCATATTTGTTTCATGGCCGTGAGTTTGATGCAAACTCCAGGTTTTCTGACTTAATTCTCTGAAAACAAGTTCTCAAATCCGGATTTGAGAATAATTAGTTGTTTGAATTGATCGTTTTTAGGTATGCCGAGGGCGTCACCCCCTCTGATTGTTTAAATATGCGTTGAAAAGTAGCTTGCGAATTGAACCCGCATTCCATGGCAAGGGCCGATATGGTGAGTTGCTCCAGGCAACCGTTCCGGATCCTTAGTTTGAATTCCCCGATGCGATAGGCATTTACCCATTCGTTAAAGCTTGTTTGTTGGTGTTGGTTCAGGACCGTTGAAATCATTTTGGCAACAATGCCAGTATGCTTTGCCACGGCTTCAAGGTTCAATTCGGGGTTCAGATACAATTTGTCATCTTTCATGCTTTTTTGAAGCAGGCTCATTATTTGTGTAACCCCCTCTTTCGATATATCGCGGGAAATTGTCTTTTTTACTTTTTCGGTATTAACGGCCAGCGAAACGGAGTATCCTTTTAATCCCAACCAATAAATCATAACAGCAACCGGGATATAAATAGGATACCAGTCAAACTTGTTTAAAAGCCAATCACTATAGGCGGGATGGATATAAGGGATCAGGAAAATGAACCAGATCAGTTGAAAAGCTAAAAATATGGTAATAAACAGTTGCAGCCATTTGCGTATAGCCTCTTTATCGGTATTACCATCTGTAGTTTTTTCTTTTCGCAAAAATTTAAATGAAAGCAATACATAAATAGTAAGCGATAACCACCGCGGTATATCGGAATACATATTATAGCGATCGATAAAAAGCCCCCAGGGTTCGGGATCATACTTTATAACTTTCATGTAAACACCAGTAATGAAAATAATGGTTGTTAATTGGGGGACAATATCAATGATGCCGGCCAGGAACTGAAGCCTGTGCCTGCGGGCAAGCCGGAAAGAAGGATTGAGCATTGATTGAATGTAAAAATAAATGAGGGGCCCCATCGGCATTACGATGATCAAAGGCACCACCCAGGAAATAAACCGCAGTATGAAGTTGGACTCCAACAGATGATTATGAATGCAATAAAGGTTCAGACTTGCCATTGACAACAGCAAAATGAGAAAGGCCAGCATACGGTTGGAACGTTTATTGACGGTGCGGCGAAAAAGGAGAATGCATAGGATTAATCCCTGTAGTGTACCCAGCAGGATAATGGTATTTAGAAAGCCTGTCACGGTTTACTTTTATTTGTATATCAAAAATAGCCTCATTTAGGTATCTATGATTTTTACAAACGCCTTATTTAACTTTTTTACGATAGCATTATTGAACGCATATGCGATCCCGGAAGAACCGAAAGGGATTCGAACCAGTTAAGTACTGACTTATAATACTTTACATGTATCACCAGAAACAAAACCGTTCTGTTTTGAATAGAAAAACCCGCTACCAGCGCGGGCTTTAAAGGGAAAATAATTTTCTGCGGAAAGAGAGGGATTCGAACCCTCGTACCGAACGAGCCGGTAAACGGTTTTCGAGACCGTCCCATTCAACCACTCTGGCATCTTTCCAAAAAGGGGTTGCAAATTAATCGATTCTCATTAACCTGCAAAAGATTCATTCAAAATACAGAGAGACTGTCAATTAGTAATCACCGTTTTGTAAAAAATTAAAGCTGTCTGCTCCTACGTTTCAGGAAGCCAGTTTGTCAATATTGCTATTTTCTACAGGAACAAGGGAAGATGTTGCCGGCGGTGCATTATTCCACAAGGATTTTATTTTCTTTTTCGCGAAGTTATAAACAGGCCGCTCAAACAGGAAATACGCCCCTATCGATACAACCCATAAGAAGGTAAAATTGTGATCTCCGAATTCTTTAATACGGGCCAAAGCATAATACCCGTAATTGATGTGCATCAGGTAAAAAATATAAGAAGCATTGCCCAGCAAAACAAAAAGCCGGGATGACAATACTCTTTGAAAAAGGTTGGTTTCAGTGATCAATCCATACAGTAAAACGGCGGTACAAACAGGCAGCAGCAAATTCCTGATCTGAAGGCCGGCCATGCTGCGTACGCCGGGTAAATAACTTTTTTCAGCAAAACACCCTATCAGAAAAATACATAATACAATACCGGCAATACCTGATAAGGTAAATTTCACACCCTTCACGGGGTTTATTTCCTGCTGCCGTTTTTCTAATCGCCAGGCCAAAAACATGCCTGTATAAAATTCAAAAAAACGGCCGAAAAAAGTAGAGTCAAGCACAAAAAAATAATCATACAGAAAAGAATCTTTATTATGGCCGGTTTTATGCGCAACGAACCCGGCCACAGACACGGCCACAAATAGCAGAAAAAGATATAGCAACGGTTTCCATTTCTTTTCTTTCCCGGCCACGTATAAAAAAGGCGCTAAGCAATAAAAAGTCATTTCCACGGTCAGCGACCACGATTGCGGAATGCCCGTAAGGATGTAGCCGTCTGAAAACCCTTTAAGCAAGGTATAATTCAGCAGCATTTCTTCACCGGGCAGTTTCGGCCCGGATGCATATTTTAAGGTGAGCAGTGCCAGGTATACCGGGAATATCCGCACCAGCCGCACCAGTATATATTTTAAGTATTCTTTATTTGAATCAAGTGGCTTATCCCGGTAGGTATAGGCAATTAAAAAACCGCTTAGTACAAAAAAGATGGAAACGCCAATATGGAATTCATTGAGTATCCTGTTACAGATATCCGGCAACCAGGTTGCCCAGAACTTCCGTAAATGAAAGCAAAATACCATCACGGCCGCTATAGCGCGGAGCCCTGTCAATGAGTCGAAATGTGTGCGATTGGAGGTCTTCAATTACAGTTTTTTACCGGGTACCAATTTGCGGTAAAACTATTAACAATTACTGTAAAACACATACGTGCGCACGCTAATAATAGGGCAATACTTGTAAATGTGGCCCCCTAAGGGTGGGAATCCAGACTAAATCCAGATCATTTTAATCAAAAAATCAGGCCAGACGTGCATTTATCAGCGCCGGCTCTTGGTTTTCCATACCAATTGTCGTAATTTCCATTAAATGATTGTTCACCAAAACACATTGCTGTATGAATAAAAAAGTGGCCGACGTTCTTCTTCGCAAAGGAAGTAATATTACAACCGTTTCACCGGATACAACTGTATTGGAAGCATTGCATATCATGGCCGATCAGAATATCGGCTCTGTTATGGTATTGGAAAATGGCCACTACACAGGCATTGTTACTGAGCGCGATTACTCGCGAAAAGTTGCACTGAAAGGAAAATCATCAACCGATACCCTGGTAAAAGAAATCATGTCATCTGATCTGCCGCGCGTTACCCCTAACGACTCTGTAGACTATTGCATGCAGCTGATGTCTGACAAAAATATTCGCTACCTGCCCGTGTTCGACGGTGAACAGGTAACCGGAATTATCTCTATCAACGATGTGGTAAAAGAAACTATTCTGTCGCAACAGGAAACAATAACGCAGTTAAAAGATTATCTGCATTCAAGTTTATAAACAGCGACCAATCTTACTATTTCGTGAGAAGACACTGCCGAAGTCCCGTATTAGAATTAATACGGGATTATTTTTCCCCTTCAACATTCGATATTCTGTATTTTACTTTTTAATTTCTCATTTCTCATTCTTCATTTCTAATTTCTTTCTCCGTCACCACCACCAGATCATCTACCGATACCGTAATTGGCATCAGTCCTAACTGCACAACGGCTTTTTTACCGCGCAGTTCTTTCACCTCCCCTACCTGGTGATTCTTTTTCATTAACACCTTATCTCCTATCTGTATTTCACCGCCAACCTCTTCGTATTTTGAATTGATCTTTTTCTTTACCTTTTCGGCAGATTGCTTCTGATGCTGCTTAAACAACAAAGCGCTCATCTGTTTTATCAGCTCTTTTTTATCTTCCTGCGCTTCGGCCTTGCGCCAGTCGAAAACCAGCTGCTTCAGCTTGCGTTCCATATCTTTCAGATACGCTATGCGTTCTTCGGTTATGCGGTTCTGATGCTTTAACAACTCAACCTGCTGGCTATGTTTTTCCCGGTCGATCGTTTGCTGCATTTCCTTCTGCAGCTTTTCATTTTCTTTGATCAGCTTTGTCAGCTCCTTTTCCTTTTTTTCAATTTCACGCAGGTCCTGCTCGGTACGGTTCAGTAACTTATCTAATTTGAAATGATCTTCCTCAACAAGGCTTCTTGCCCGCGCAATTAATTTGGGATCGAGCCCGATACGCTCTGCAATGGAAAAAGTATAGGAGCTACCAGGTTTACCGATGGTGAGTTTGTATAAAGGCAACAGGTTCTTTTCATCAAAGGCCATGGCGCCA
>Ga0114129_10007802_pt1 | contig 15230 bp, 15 predicted proteins | sample RhiMetdeltSRZDD1_FD_80071 | JGI IMG/M metagenome (GOLD analysis project Ga0114129, IMG submission 80071) | Populus rhizosphere microbial communities from Tennessee, USA - Rhizosphere MetaG P. deltoides SRZDD1 (version 2) (version 2) | ecosystem: Host-associated > Plants > Roots > Rhizosphere >...
AGCTGCGGTAAATTGCAGGTTGAGAAGGGTGGCTTGCGCCCGCACGAGATGAGAGTTGATTCAACGTTGAATGATATGAACCTTGAGCGGGGGCAAGCCACCCTTCCCAACCTGCAATTTACCGCAGCTTGAATTGTGGTATCGAAGTGATCAAGACAGGATGACCTATTAGCCGTGCAATAGAGATGCCTGCTGCAAAACTGTCGGAGGAATTGGTTCGAGGAAACGTGAGATAGCCGGAACCCAATCCCTATCGGGCCCAGCATAAACATTCACTGGATAAACAAACTGCAGCTGACGACGAGCTCGCGTCGTCGCAACGTAAAGCAAGCGACGCTCTTCGTCCAAATCGTCAAACTCATCCTGGAATCGATTTGAAGGAAACCAGCCGTCCGTCATCCAAATCACGAACAAGTTGTCCCACTCCAGACCCTTGGCAGAATGTACTGTCGAGAGCGTTACAAATCCACTGCCGCGACGTGGAGATGTAGCTTCAGTCGCGTCCGATGGATCCAATGCGACATCGTCGAGCAACTTCGCCGCAGTCTTGTAACGTTTTGCAATCGTCTGCAGATGATCCAGATCACGCGCGCGACGCGGTGCATCGTCGTACTTCGTTTTGAGTAATGGTCGATAGAATCGTAGCACCGCCGACAATTGCGTGTTGGGTGTCTTACTCTGAAGCACGCCTGTCAGCACTCGAGCCAATCTTGTTAGTTGCGCTTTATAACTGGCGCGCCCGGGAAAACGATGAAGTTTCTTGAACAGCGCCTCTTTGGTTCGCGCCGATCTGAACTCTCTCTGTTCAACGCCGAGGTACTCCAATATCTGATAGACAGTTACGTCGCCGACACCTTCCAGCAGCTTCAGAGCGCGAAACCACGAAAGTGTATCGGACGGTTTTACAACGACGCGGAGGAAAGCCAGCGCATCTTTGATGTGTGCTGATTCAGCGAATCTGATGCCACCGAACTTTCGGAAAGGAACGCCATGCTTGCCGAGTTCAATTTCCAGATCGAACGAGTGGGAACTTGAGCGAAAGAGAACAGCTATCTCACTTAAAGGAACCCCCTTGTCGCGCAAGTCAGCGATACTCTGAGCCACATATCGCGACTGCTCATTTTCATCGTTTGCGCTAATCACCACCGGTAGCTGCTGTCCTTCAATGCGCGAGAAAAGCCGTTTTTTATAACTCTCTTTAACTTCGTCCATTATCGCGTTGGCGACATTCAGAATCGGTTGTGTGCTGCGATAGTTCTCTTCGAGCTTAATGATTTGAGCCGCAGGAAACAGCTTCGGAAACTCCAGCATGTTTCGATGGCTCGCTCCCCGAAACGAATAGATCGACTGGAATTCATCACCGACCACCGCTACGTTTTCCTGCTTGGCGGTTAACAACTTCACTATTTGTGCCTGAAGCTTGTTGGTGTCCTGATATTCATCAACCATGATGTAGCGATACTGGTCGGAGATCTCCATTCGGAGTTGTTCGCTAGACTCCAACGCTTCCTTGAAGCGGACCAGCAAGTCGTCGTACGTCAACATGTGTCGAGCGCGTTTAAATTCCTCGAACGACTTGTATAGCTGATCTAAACCGGAGCGCTCATCGCCAAACTGCGGGTAGCCCTGGTTCAGGACCTGCTTCAGCGTAACGACCTTATTGACCATCATGCTGAAGATTGCAGCGATGGTTCGTTTCCGTGGGAAATGACGATCCTTGGTAAGCCGTAACTGCCGGCGAAGCAGATCGATTAGATCTTCGGTGTCGCTCTGATCCAGCACTGTGAAAGTTCTTTGTAGACCGGCAAGCTCGGCGTACTTGCGCAGAACAGAATGACCAACAGAATGGAACGTGCCTCCAGAGACTCGCTGACAACGCGCATCAGCCAAAGATGCGGCGCGACTCAACATACTGGTAGCTGCTCGCCGGGTGAACGTCAGGAGGAGAACCGATTCAGGCTTGGCTCCTATCTCAACTAATCGAGCGACGCGATAGACGAGTGTTCTTGTTTTGCCGGTTCCTGCTCCGGCGACGATCAGTAGGGGACCTTCCGTCGTTAACACCGCCTTGAGTTGTGCTTCATTCAACTCGGCCTCATAGTCAATTCCGCGCGCTCGCGAAACCAACGTCCGTCTTAACATTAGCCGGCTGCTCGTGGAAATCGGTTGCGTTATGCCGAGTTCCAGATTTCGTTTTAGTGCGCGTAGATCCGCAGCAAACTCGCTGACGCTTTGATACCTCTCCTTTGGAACCTTCGCGAGTGCTTTCGTCAGGATTGGCAGAATGCCGGCGGGAACGTTACCGTTGTCAGCCTCTGGCAGTTTTGGCGGTCGATGAAGTATCGCGTGCATCGTGTCGATCCGGTTGTCATTTACGAACGGACACGATCCGGAAATCATCTCGCAAAGCACGACGCCGAAGGAAAAAATATCGCAGCGCCGATCGACTCGCTGTCCCAACAATTGCTCCGGCGACATGTAGTTGACGGTACCGAGAAGAGTGCCGGATTCTGTATGGACGCGAATGAGTGTTTTCTGTTCGCTGTCGGCGGCGAGCGCACGTTCACGTTGCGCTACTAGTTTTGCCAGGCCGAAATCCAGGATCTTCGCGTAACCGTCGCGACTGATCATGAGATTCTCAGGCTTCAGGTCACGGTGAATGATTCCGAGTTCATGGGCTTTTGTCAGCCCCTCTGAGATCTGAATCGCAATGTTGAGAGTCTCTTTTATGTTGAGCGTGCGAGCCTCGATCTTTTTGCGCAGCGTCTCTCCCTCAACGTATTCCATCGCGATGTAGGGCTTACCGTCGTCTTCACCGACTTCGTAAACAGTCAATATGTGCGGGTGGTTCAGTGCGGAGGCGGCTCTTGCTTCCTGCATAAAACGTCGCCGTCGATCCTGTTGCGAAAGATACTCGGGGGGCAGTAGCTTCAAGGCGACGACGCGGTGAAGCTTCTTGTCGTAGGCCTTGAAGACAGCGCCCATGCCACCGGCGCCGATCGGCTCGATCATCCGGTAGTGGGCAATGGATGTTTCGGGGATGACCTTCATGATTGAGGCAACTCGCCTAGTTTAACTTAACGAAACGCAACTGAAGAAGTTTACCTGATTGATTTTCGGTTACCTCACCCGGATTGAGATTTGACGTGAGTTGAGAAACCGTGGCCCCGTGACCCCCAGACTGAAGCCTGGGGAGAATGAGAAGTTCCGTTTCTCGCATCCTCTGAACTGACTGGTGTCTTTGATCCGCCGATCCTGACTGCGTGATAAGCCCACCTTCCATCGACAGTGCGGAAAGTTCCACGATCGAATCCTCGCGGTAACGAACTTGATTCTAATTTCTCAAGCGCATTAACAATCTCGCTCGTATCGGCTAACCCCACAAGGCGGCCCCTAAGTTGCTTCCTTGCGGACAACTACTGCTATGGGACAACACGACGTTGAACAAGAGCTTGATGAACAAAAGGTGCGGGACTTTACTCAAGCGCTTTTGGCTGACCTTCGTGCACTCGCCTTCATGCTAGAGGATGGCCGCATTGAAAGCGGGGTCCGGCGGATTGGCGCAGAGCAGTTGTCATTTGTCATATGGCAAATGACCGGGGCCTGTCAATTTCGCCAGTATTTATTCTAGTTTGGGCATGCTAGTGTACTTAAAATCAGGTGGGCCTAACGGAGGACACCGACTGCAAACATTCTATGAGTCTGGACGCCAGAAGACTGCGAAGCTTTCTGTACGTATTTATGCTTGTGCTCGCCGCCCCCTCTCTCTGTTCTTATTATCTGTTGGATTCAAGCACAGCACGTGAGCCGCAACAATCACGCTCGAGAAAACCAGCTAAGAGAGCTCGCATGCCGCCACAACCGCGTATTAACTATTCTCAGTTTTCGCATACAACGCACGTAGAGAAACAAAAGCTAACCTGCGACTCGTGCCATAAGTTTCCCACGAAAAACTGGAAGGAGCTGAGGAAAGGTGAGGCCGCATTTCAAGATGTGGGCGACTTCCCTGAACACTCGGCATGTCTTAATTGTCATCGGCAACAATTCTTTGCTCGGGAACGTCCTGCGCCCGTCATCTGCTCGAACTGTCACATCGCCGTGACGCCGCGCGATACTGCACGCTGGCTCTTTCCCAGTCTTGGAGATCTTACCGATCCAGCACTGAAGCGACGCGAGACACCATCGGAGTTTGCGGTTAGTTTTCCGCACGACAAGCATCTGGAAGTTGTCGGATTCAACCGCGTGCAGCCTTCGGGGAATGTCGCGTTCAGTTTCGTTTCGTTTCGAGCGAGAATGGAGGACACCCCGAAGAATTGTGCAATCTGTCATCAAACTTACCAGTCGCAGGGCAACAGCAGTGAAGAGTACGTAACAAAGCCCGCTGACAACCTGGGGGACGCTTTCTGGCTAAAAAAAGGTACATTCAAGACAATCCCAAACAGCCACGCGACATGTTTCAGTTGTCATAATCCAGACTCCGGCATTCCGCCTGAATCAAAGGTTTGCAACGGCTGTCATAAACTCCGCGAGACACAGCCGCAACAAAGAGTTGATTTCGATCCGGCTCTGCCTGGAGTGATGGGAATTGCAGATAGAACTGTACTGCGGGCTTGGAGCAGGCGTTTGTCGGCCGGCACATTCCGACACGAGGGCGGCGCTCATCCGGATCTGAGTTGCACCGATTGCCACAACGCCTCTGTGATGAACACGCTACTGGCGCACACGCTTAAAGTGCCAATCCGATCTTGCGGCGGCGCCGAGGGTTGTCATGTAACAGCCACAACTGACGAAGGCGGGGCGTTGAATTTCGAAATCGACCAAAGGAAGAAAGATCCAAAGTTCGTATGCACGAAATGCCATATAACGTTTGGTCGTGATGCGCTTCCTGGTGATCACCCGAAGGCAATCCCGACTACCACGCCGGCACCGTCACCGTCCAAGAAGCCAGCGGTGACGATTGACTGATCCGTGCATTAAGTATCCGACGCCGCCGGGGTCCTGGCCGCAATAGTTCATGACTTGTTTGCTTTCAAAGCATCTGGAGCTCGTTCGACGAACCAAATCGCGCACGCTCACAGCAAAAGGTCCGCGCAAAGCCCTATGTCTCTTGATTGCGCTTGTTGGATTCGCTGCGGTTGCAATGCATTTATACACATCACAAACGAGCGCGGCTAAGGGTGACTTGCAGCAACAGCAAATGCAGTTTCCAGAGAGTGTTGACTATTCAAAATTCCAACACAACAGTAAATACCATGCGAGGCTGCCCTGTCTGTTGTGTCATCGTCGAGAGTCAAACGACGTAAAGCCGACGTTGCCCGGTAAGGACAAACACTTGCCGTGCGCTGGTTGTCACACGCAGCAGTTTGCAAATAACGATGGTCCGATTTGCACAATCTGTCACGCCGACGTTAAATCAGGCGTGGTTAAAGCATTTCCCCGCATGAAAAGCTTTCGTGTGAAATTTGATCACTCGCTTCACAGCAGGATGGACAGCGTTGCTTGCGCGACGTGCCACCGCCCATCTCGCGGCGGAGTGGCATTGTCGATTCCCGCGGGGTTCAACGCGCATTCCACATGTTTCCGCTGCCACCAGCCGCGAGCACAATCGAGCAACCGAGATATTTCGTCTTGTGGCGCGTGTCATCAGCTTGGCGCTTATTCGCGAACTCCTGAGTTCATGCCGGCCTATCGCGTCAATTTCAGCCACAACGAGCATCAAAAACTCACGTGCAATGAATGTCATCAGGTGAGAGCAGGCATGCCACAGCGGCGCCAGGTTACAGCGCCGCAACCCCTGAATCACCACGCAACCGGCCGTGGTCTAAGCTGTATGAGTTGTCACGACGGGAAGCGTGCTTTTGGCGGTGAAGATTTTTCTGCTTGTAAGCGATGTCATACTGGAACAAGGTGGCGGTTCTGAGTGGAGGTGGTGCCGCCCTTTGCTTGGCCGCCGTTCATACTGGGAGATTTTCCGATGATCTGGGGAAAAAGCCGCAGATTCAGCGATCTTAATCATAATATACGGGAGTTTTCCAGGGCATAATCGTTGCGCTAGTAGTAATGGGGCGCAACAGCACCCCACATGTTGAAGTGATATACGGAGAGAGGGTGATGAAGATTCCGACTGCACTAAAAACCTTTACGCTAACCATTTCTGGCCTTATTGTGACCGCCACCCTGCTAATTGTTTCGGTACCCGCAAGAACAATCGAGGAAGAGCCGGCTGCGTTATATAAAGCCAAGTGCGCCGCTTGTCATGGAGCTACAGCCGAGAAGAAGTTCGATCCCACGAAGCCAGACGCAGAACTTGTCGACACAATTCTCAAAGGTAGAAAGGCCGAGAAACCACCCAATATGCCTGCTTACGGAGAAAAGGGTATAACGGAAGAGCAAGCCAAAGCATTGGAGTCGTACATGAAAACGTTGAGACAATAAACGGGTGCCGAGAGATCGAGTGCACGCCCGGCACTAAGCCCCGTGTCTTACTAATTTACTTAGTGAGGTCATTTCCGAATGGGAGATGAATTGGAGGGCCGGCCGAAGGCGCCCAAACTTTTTCAAAACTATATCAGCTTTATCGGTGCAGCCATCGCTTTGGCTGCGCTCGCAAGTATTTTGCTTCTGTCGTTGATTGAACTCACCGGCAGGGCGACGACGCCATATGTAGGCATTTTCGCGTGGGTAGTACTCCCCTCGATCTTGTTGATCGGGCTGGGCGTGATTGTCGTCGGCATGATACTCGAGCGACGCAGGCGTCGCCTATCGTCCGATTCCGAACTTAACTTCCCCGTACTGGACTTCAACGACCCACGCAGACGTCGTTCGTTGCTCGTGTTCATTGTGCTCACATTCTTGTTCGTGTGCGTGAGCGCGTTTGGAAGTTATCGAGCCTTTGAGCACACCGAGTCCGTCGCTTTTTGTGGACAAACATGCCACACCGTAATGAAACCGGAATTTGTCGCGTTTCAGAATTCACCGCATGCGCGGATACGTTGTGTGGATTGCCATGTGGGAGAGGGGGCTGAATGGTATCTCAGGTCGAAGTTCAATGGCGTTCATCAACTCTATGCAGTCACTTTTGGAACGTATGACAAGCCGATTAAGACGCCAGTGGAAAACATGCGTCCCGCGCGCGACACGTGTGCACACTGTCATTGGCCCGAGAAGTACTGGGGACAGCAGCTAAAAGTATTCAACCGGTATGGTTACGATGAAAAGAACAGCGAGCGCCAGATTCGCATGCTGATAAACGTAGGCGGTGGAAGTCCCGAGGCTGGTCCAGTGAAAGGCATTCATTGGCATATGAGTCTAGCGAATGAGATCACTTACATTGCCACCGATCCTCAACGGCAGAGCATTCCCTGGGTTCAGGCGAAGGATCGTGATGGCAACATCACCACCTATGTGACGTCCCAGAACGCACTCACCACCCAGCAGATCGCGACAGCTTCCAAACGAGTGATGGATTGTATCGACTGCCACAATCGCCCGGCGCATATTTACAACCCTCCGGATGTTGCTGTCGATTCCGCATTTGCAGCCCGTAAATTGGACACTTCGCTGCCGTTTCTGAAGCGTCAAGCGATTGAAGTGTTAACTAAGCCGTACACGTCAAACGATGAGGCGGTGAGATCGATCGGATCAGGCATTGGCGACTTTTACCGTACGAATTACTCTTCACTCTATGCTGAAAATGGCGGTGCCATTGATAGCGCCATAAGGGAGATACAGCGAATCTACCAGGTTAATTTCTTTCCAGAGATGAAAACGGATTGGCAGGCCCATCCGAACAATATTGGGCATCTGAGGTCGTCGGGCTGTTTTCGCTGTCACGACGGTGAACACGTAAGCAATGACGGCAGGAGAATTCGTAATGACTGTAATATTTGCCACACAGTGCTTTATGACTCTGCCGGACCACCACAGAATTATTCAAGAACGGGACCCTTCCAACATCCAGTCGATTTAGGGTCACTGGCGGACCGGAAGTGCGAAACCTGTCATAAGGGAAACAAACCATTCCAGCACCCATTGAATCTGGGCGATATCTCCATGTTTCAGTGCGTGGAATGTCATCACAAAGAGGATCAATCTGAAAAACGCTAAACAAAAGATACTGGTAGTGATCCGCGAGACGTGGCGCTAAGAGACGCGCTGTATTCAGCCACACCAGTCGCGAAATAGAAAAGATACCACCGGCTTCATGCCGCGTGGAGTATCAGTTTCAACCTATGGCAGCTATCCTCATTCTTGTGTTGCACAGTTTCGATTGCCGGCGCGTGGAACTAGAACTTGAATTGTCTCACTCGAGTTGGATTTCCACGCGCCGGCAATCGAAACTGTGCAACCACAAAATCAAGCTGCGTAGGTTGAAGCTGATACTCCACGCGGCATGAAGCCGGTGGTATCTTTTCCCCACATGCTTTTCCTTCCTGCGAATCGTATACTCCTCTGACTTCCCCAAAAACAAGGACCACTCAAAGATTGGGAGGAGTGTACATATGGAGCTTACTGAATTGTTCTTGGCCCAATTGGAATCGGAAGCCGACCGGACACGTCGCGCACTGGAAGGTGTGCCTGAAGGAGGCGAGGCTTGGAAACCCCACGACAAATCAATGCCGTTTGGAAGGCTTGCCATGCTCGTTGCGCGTCTACCTTCCTGGATCGCGATGATCATCAATAAAGATGAATTGGATTTGAGTCCGCCGGGTGGCGGTTCAAATATCGACCAGCGGCCACTGAAAACACCCGACGAGTTAGTCAAAGCAATGAACGAAGGCGCCGCGCAAGCTCGGGAGGCGCTCGCAAGTACGAACGCAGAACACCTGAGGAAGCCATGGAAGCTGCTTGTTAGTGGCAAGGTGGTCAGTGAACAACCGCGGTACATTGTTATTCGTGACACCTTTATGCATCTGGCACATCACCGTGGCCAATTGACTGTTTATTTACGACTCAACGATGCGAAGGTCCCAGCGATATACGGACCTTCCGCTGATGAAATGAGCTTTGAGTGATAATCACGTGCACCTGATTCACGAAGGTTTCTTGATAGGAGATCACCCATGGCCAGTAAAGCAGCTACTTGGATCGGCCGAATCATCTCGATTCTTATTTCCCTTCTGTTTATCTTCAGTGCCTCGTTTAAATTCATCGATGGACCGCAGGTCACTGAGGGTTTTGTGCATCTCGGATTGCCAGAACGAATAATGAAACCGCTCGGTGTTCTAGAGCTCACTTGTGTGGTTCTCTATCTGATTCCGGCAACTTCTGTGGTGGGCGCGATTCTGCTGACGGGATACATCGGCGGCGCGATCTGTACGCACTGGCGAGTGGGCGATCCTTTTTACGTGCAGATTCTGACTGGAATCCTGATCTGGCTTGGCCTTTATCTTCGAGACGATCGATTGAAGCCACTGATGCCGGTGAGACGATCGGCGTAAGTAACTTTTGGCAGATAGGAGACACCACTGGCTTTAGCCACGTGGAGCTTCAACTTTTACCTACGGCCAGCTAACGTAACTCTTATTGCTCAGTTTCGATTGCCGGCGCGTGGAACTTGAACTTCATATGTTTCAGTGAAGTTGGGTTTCCACGCGCCGGCAATCGAAACTGAGCCAAAAACGAGGAACATGCAGGTTGCGTAGGTAAGAGTTGAAGCTCCACGTGGCTAAAGCCAGTGGTGTCCAATTGTGCTGAACGTCGCATGCACCCTGCTGAGCTCTAAGCCGTCTGTGAGTATGTAGGAACATTCCGTTATATTAAAGACCGATGATTAAAAAATTCAATTGGCAAATCTGGTTCGGATTTCTACTCGCCTTTGCGGGCGCCGTTACATATTCATTTGTTTTCGTCGATTACCCAGCGTTGCGAGACTTTCCCTGGACGGCTCTGGGATTTTTCGCGCTGGCACTGGGCTTCCTGTTTGCTGGTTTCGGCCGTGCATTCGCCGTGGGCTCTCGACTGCGCAGCAAGATAGCTGCTTCGATTGTTGGTTTGCTCACGCTTGCCGTAATGGGATTGTTTCTATTCGCGGTGCTGATCGCCGCAAGGTGGTTACCAGAATCAAAGAACGCTCCGCACGTTGGGCAGGCAGCACCAGAGTTCACGCTGCCGGATATAAATGGCAAGCCGGTTTCACTGTCTGAGTTGCGTTCAACTCCGATCGGAGGAAATGCACCCAAAGGCGTTCTGCTAATTTTCTATCGCGGCTACTGGTGACCTTCTTGTAACTCCGAGTTGCGGAGTATTGAAAAGAACCTTGGTACCTTTGAGGCTGCTGGTATCCGTCCCGTTGCAATCAGTGTCGATTCACCAGAAGAGACGCGCCATCTCTGTCAGAAGGCGGGCTATACGTTCACGTTTCTATCAGATCAAAATGATGAAGCGATTCGTCGTTACGATCTCGTACATGAGGGTGCAGGCGAAAATGGGAAAGCTATCGCACGCCCAGCGGAATTTCTGCTCGATTCATCCGGCGTCGTAAGATGGCTAAACCTGACGGAGAACTATTGGGTACGCGCAAGGCCTGAACAGATTTTGGATGCAGCTAAGACACTCGAAACGAAATAAGGCGCTGTTCAATCATTGATTGATTAGATGCAACGAGAGAAAAAGAAAAAGGTTCAATGGTCTTCTGCCTGGGCTGATGCGCGCGAATTAGTTTGGGCGCATCGCAAACGGCTTCTTCTTGGCGCCGTCTTAATGCTGATCAACCAGGCAATGGGGCTTGTGCTCCCTGCTTCCACGAAATATTTGATCGATGTCGTGATCGTTAAAGGCCGTACCGATCTTCTCTGGAAGATTGCAGTTGCCGCAGCTTTCGCCACGATCATCCAGGCATTAACGTCTTTCAGTTTGTCACAGGTGTTGGGGGTGGCGGCGCAGCGCGCCATTACGGAAATGCGCAAGAAAGTTCAGGCGCAAATCTCACGTCTCCCAATCAGTTACTTCGACTCAACTCAAACCGGAAAGCTCATCTCTCGCATCATGAACGATGCCGAGGGTGTTCGAAACCTGGTCGGCACCGGGCTGGTGCAGCTCGCGGGCAGTTTCATCACCGCTGCTGTTGCTCTCTGCGTCTTGTTCTGGCTCAACTGGCGGCTAACCGCGATCACGATTCTGGTACTCGGCAGTTTCGGCGGTGCGCTTGCTTTCGCATTTTCAAAGTTGCGTCCGTTGTTTCGTGAGCGCGGAGAGATCATCGCAGTTCTGACCGGCCGGCTGGCTGAATCGCTTGGCGGAATCCGGATAGTTAAGGCCTACACGGCTGAAAAGCGAGAACAATTAACGTTTGCGCGCGGCGCCCACCGGCTGTTTCGCAACATCGCGAAGTCGATGACAGGAGTGTCGGCGACGACCGCTTTTTCGTCGCTCGTTATTGGTGCTGTTGGGGTCGTGATCATCCTCGTAGGTGGTCCGGCGGTCGTCAACGGCTCGATGACGATCGGCGATCTCTTTATGTACGTGCTCTTCACTGGATTGATGGCAATGCCGATGATCCAGTTCGCGGCGATTGGGACTCAAATAACAGAAGCATTCGCTGGACTCGACCGAATTCGCGAAGTGATGAACATGTCGACAGAAGACGAACAAGATATTCATCGGCAACCTTTGCTGGCGGTCGAAGGTGAGGTTGAGTTTCAGAATGTGTCATTCGAATACGATAAGGGGCTACCCGTACTGAAGAACATCTCGTTTAAGGCACCCGCAGGTTCAACGACGGCACTCGTCGGCTCCAGTGGATCAGGAAAAAGCACGCTCATCAGTCTCGTTATGAATTTCAACCAGCCAATGTCTGGGAGGATTCGGGTCGATGGGCAGGAATTAGGAACGCTTCGTCTGCGTGATTTTCGTTCTTATCTGGGCGTTGTAATGCAGGACAACTTCTTATTCGACGGAACAGTCGCCGAGAACATCAGCTTTTCAAAACCACACGCAACGCGCAGCGAAATCGAGGCTGTCGGTCGCATTGCTCACTGTCAGGAGTTCGTCGACAAATTCGAGAAGAAATACGACACCGTCGTCGGTGAACGCGGCGTGAAGCTCTCGGGTGGACAGCGACAACGGATAGCCATTGCGCGCGCCATTCTGGCGGATCCCAAACTGCTGATTTTGGATGAGGCAACTTCGTCCCTCGACAGCGAAAGCGAAGCTTTGATTCAAGACGGGCTGCGAAAACTTCGACGTGGGCGGACAACGTTTGTGATCGCGCATCGCTTATCGACAATCCGCAGTGCCGATCAGATTCTGGTGTTGGAAGGCGGTGAGATCGTTGAACGAGGCACACATGACGAATTGATAGCGGCGGGTGGGAGATATAAGCAACTCTATGACAAGCAATACAATTTGGAGCTGGATCAGTTCATCAATCCGGGCGAAGACTTTACCCCTCAACCTGAGAAGCAGGTAAGCGAAGGGGTTCGGATTTCGAGGCTCTGAGATCACAATCATTTGTCATATATCATTTGACATTTCTCATTTGTCATTTTGCGGAGTCGTGATGGAACCGTCCTAAATGAAAAATGAGAAGTATCAAATGATATATGACAAATGATTCGTTCTTCTTACGCGGCCTTCTTCTTTCCGGCAAGGCTCTTCTTCAACACTTCGATTAGATCGACAACCTTGCCTTCCTCACGTTCGGGCATTTCGACGTGAACCACGTTCTTACGGCTCGACTTCTTCTTCGCAATGAGCTTCCTCAGCGCTTCCGCTTTCTCGTCCTTGAGTGTGCTGAGCGCCAGCGTATTGTCAGAATGCTTCTTGATAATGTTCTCAAACTTTTTCACTGCAGCAGAACTCACTCTTGTCTTCTCAGGCAAGCCGACTTCTTTGGGAGTTCGCAGTTCATCAGAAAACCTCATCGTTTCCGCCCGCAGGATTCCATTTTCAGAAAAGATGGCGACTAAGTATTCCTTACCGCGCATGACGAACGTTGCAATACCTGCAAGGTCATTCTTTTTCATCGTCTCGCCCAGTAATCGGTAGGCCTTCTCTGAGCCACTCGATGGCACCAAAAAATAAGACCGATCGAAATACAATGGAGGTATCGATTGCAGTGGAACGAAGCTCCGCAAGTCGATGTCGCGACTTTGTTCAGGAGCGAGCCTCTCGAGTTCCTCGTCTGTGACTGTGACGAATTTGTCTTTATCGATCTCATAACCGCGAATCATGCTGTCGGCATCGAGATCATTGCCGGTCTTTTGCGAATAGTAGCGACGGGCCAAAGGAACACCTTCAGGTCCAAGCATACGCAGCGGTGTACGACTGCTGCGATTGCCCGGATATAGATCAACCGGCACACTCACGAGACCAAACGTCAACGTTCCCGACCACATCGGGCGAGCGCCTCTTTGCTCTTCTTCTTCCGTAGCTGTAGCTCGCTTGCGTTTAGGCACTTCGCTTCTCCTTCTTCAACGACTCAATGCTCTTCGCCAGCACCTTATCCAGCGACGCTGTCTTCCGTTTGGCTTTTACTAGCTTCAGCCTCGGCTTATGGCCCTTGGCCTTCTGCTCGACAAACTCCATTACTCGCGCCCGATACTCATCCTTGTAATCCTTCGGATCGAAGTCTCCTCTTAACAACTCGACCAACTGTTTGGCCATCGCCAGTTCCTTCTTCTCGGGTGCGCGTCCTGCCGGCCTTGGAAGGTCTTTTGCCGAAAGCACCTCTTCGGCGCTCCGAAGCGTGAACAAAACCAAATGATCACCTTGGGCTCGCAAAGCTCCGATGTACGGTTGTTTTCGCATGACCCAGTGAGCAATGCCTTCCCTTTCCTGATTCTTCAAGGCTTCGGCCAGGGCGAAGTATGCCGATTGATCGCCGTCCGGACCGACGTAATAAGGACGATCGTAGTACTCGGGAGGTATAACATCGGGTGGCACAAACTTTTTGATTGCAACGTCACGTGAGGCTTCGGGGACTAAGCTTTCCAGATCTTTTTCCTCGAGCACCACAAACGTGCCCGGCTCAATCTCAAAACCCTTCCTAATCTCCTCATTAGGAACTTCGTCCCCACTCTCAGGATTGATCATGTGCTGCTTGACCCGAAGTTTCGCCCGATCGTCAAGGATATGAAAACGGACGGTGCGGTCCTGGATCGCCGAATAGAGTTTCACGGGAATCTTCGTCGAATTCAGTTTGAGATTTCCTTTCCAAATAGCTCTTGCTGCCATGTCTTAAGCCTCAACATTAGGGTAATTACAGTCAGAACCAGGACAATAAATCTCAAGTTCTGTTGTGTACTCAAAGCAGAAGGGACAAAGCGGTCCATCGCAGGCGAAGCACCTGTACTCCGTCTCATATACGTACGTGTGACCGCATGCCGGACAGATCTCAGTTCCCGACTCCAGCCACCAAGGCAGATTCCGTTTAGTTTTTGTCACCACTGACATCGTAAAGCATTTCGAGTTCCACGCTAGGCGTTTGGCACATGACTCTCTGTGGCAATGAGATCAATACTACCTCGCGGTAAAAATGCGATACCTGCGAAACAAAGGGGGAGTCATGGCGAGATGTGAAGTATGCGATAACGACTACTATCGCTCTTTTGAAGTGGTTATGCGGAACGAGCGACACACGTTTGATAGTTTCGAGTGCGCGATTCAAAAGCTGGCGCCCACTTGCGAACATTGTGGTTGCAAGATAATAGGGCACGGTATTGAGGCCGACGAGAAGTTCTATTGTTGTGCTAACTGCGCCCGGCGGGAAGGTGTAACTGCTGTGAGCGATCACGCGTAAATGCGTCTCTGCGCCGGTCAAGGCTATCGGAAACGCTATACTTCATGCGTAAAGTTCAAATCTCTGCGCATCCTCAGCGTTCTCGGCGTCTCGGCGGTTGAGTTGATACCAGCGGTCTGGCCCACTACAGAACGGGAGCGAAGCGACCGATTTCAAGAGACGGGATCGCCAACGTCAGTTCAATCGGTCGCTTCTCTCCCGTTCTGTAATTGAGAGCACTTGAAAAGACCCCAGATGGCGAGGAGTGAAGAGCTAGCATTACGATAATGCAGTCTCCTATTTGGTCTATCTGCATTCATCTGCGAAAATCTGCGACTCTGTTTCTTATCTATTCGAAAGGCAAAGATGCGATTCTCTAATGAACACAACTACACGCCCGATCCCTTTGTTGATTACATTTCTATCTTTGACGCTTTCTTCACTCGTTACAATGGCCCAACGGGTCGTGCGAGTCACTGAGCCCGATGCAATAAACCCTGCCGAAGTTTCC
>Ga0114129_10007803_pt1 | contig 15229 bp, 14 predicted proteins | sample RhiMetdeltSRZDD1_FD_80071 | JGI IMG/M metagenome (GOLD analysis project Ga0114129, IMG submission 80071) | Populus rhizosphere microbial communities from Tennessee, USA - Rhizosphere MetaG P. deltoides SRZDD1 (version 2) (version 2) | ecosystem: Host-associated > Plants > Roots > Rhizosphere >...
ATGTGTCACGACGATCCGTTGAACGGCAGTCGACATGCTCAGTCGGCCCGCGCGAGGGATCCGCCCACCGCTCGATAGCGTTTGCCGCAAGCGCCGCAGACGCTCTCTGCAGGCGGGTGCCCGCCGCTCGACAGCTTTACACCGCACTCACACATCCAGCCGGCGACACGCCCGGGGTTCCCGACGACGAGCGCGTAATCGGGCACGTCCCTGGTTACGACCGCACCGGCGCCGACGAACGCATACTGCCCGATCGTGTGGCCGCAGACGATCGTGCTGTTCGCGCCGAGCGTGGCGCCGCGCCGCACCAGCGTCCTCCGATACTCGTGCTTCCTCGAGACATGGCTCCGCGGATTGACGACGTTCGTGAAGACCATCGACGGTCCGCAAAAGACGTCGTCTTCGAGAATCACCCCGGTATAAATCGACACGTTGTTCTGGATGCGTGCGTTGTCGCCGATGATCACGTCCGGCGAGATCACCACGTTCTGTCCGATGTTGCACTGACGGCCGATTCGCGCGCCCGCCATCACGTGCGTGAAATGCCAGATCTTCGTCCCCGCGCCGATCTCGCTTCCTTCGTCGACGTAAGACGATTCGTGGACAAAAAAATCGCTCATCACGTCACCGGGTCTCGCTCAGCATCGGATGGAGGTGCGGCGCGACGAGACACGGCGTCGCGTGGCGAATGCGATGCGACAGCGCGATCGACGGCCGGCTGTCGGCGATGCCGAATCCGCGCCCGGCCAGCACTTCCTCGTAGATCCGCGTGTGGAGGTCCGCGAACCCCTCGCTGAATTCGACCTCGCTGCCATCGACGGTGATCGAACGGAACGTCGATCGCCCGGCTGAGCGCGCGGCCGCCGGCAGATCCTGCGCCTCGGTCGAGAGAAACCACCGCACGCGCGCACGATCGAGCTCGAGGTATCCCGCCGCCCGCCGCCGATCGTGGACGTGCACCTCGCACCCCTGCACGCCGCCGAACAGCCAGATCAGCAAATCGAAGAAGTGGATGCCGATGTTCGTCACGACGCCGCCCGATCGTTCTGCGGATCCCTTCCACGACACGTCGTACCAGCTGCCGCGCGCCGTCACGTACGTGAGGCACACATCGTGCGGCGCGGCAGACTTTTCCGGGCGCAGACGCTCGCGCAGCGCGATGAGATCCGGATGCAGGCGGAGCTGCAGCACGGTGTTCACCCTGCCTCCCGTTTCACGCTCGACTTCCTCGAGCGCGTCGAGGTTCCACGGGTTGATGACGAGCGGCTTCTCGCAGATGACGTGTGCGCCGATGCGCAGGGCCAGTCGGATGTGCGCGTCGTGGAGATAGTTGGGCGAGCAGATGCTCACGTAGTGGACGCGATCGGATTCTGGTCCGCGACGCAGCTTTTCCAAATGCCGGTCGAACCGCTCGATCTCGGTGAAGAACCGGACGTCGAACGCGTAGCGGTCGAGCACGCCGACGGCGTCGTGGGGATCGGCCGCCGCAACAAGGCGGTTGCCGGTGTCGCGAATGGCTTTCAGGTGCCTCGGCGCGACGTACCCGGCGACGCCCGTGATCGCAAAGTTTTTCATCGTCCCGTCCTGTGCGCGGATGCGGTGCGGATCGTCGCGAGGCGAGCGCGAGACCGTTCCACCACCGCGCGCAGCGTGGCGGCGAGGCGCGGGGCGTTGACCTGCAGCGAATAGGTCGCCTCGACGGTGCGCCGGCCCGCCTGCGCGAAACGACGTCGAAGCGCGGCGTCCTCGAGAAGGCGAACGAGCTTGTCGACCCATTCGTCTTCCGTCGATGCGAGGAAACCGTTCACGCCGTCAACGATGAGGGTCCGGTTCACGCCGACCGACGACGCCACGACCGGCACGCCGCACGCCATGAATTCGATGGCCTTGAAGCCGCACTTGCCTTTCGCCCACTCGTCATCGTCGAGCGGGTAGACGCCGACGTCGCACGTATTGAAGAGCTCAATCTCGCGATCCAGCGCCCACGGCACGTTCTCGGTCGGTACGCCGCCGACGTCGATCGGCTCGCCCGCGCCGCTCACGCGCAGGACGAACGGATGGCGCGCATGGGCGCGCTGCAGGACGCGGGCGAGCCCTCGAATGTACGTGCCGGTCGTCGGGCTGCCGATCCAGCCGACCACCAGCGGCCGACCCGGCGTCGGGCCGCCGTCGGCCCGCGGTACAAATTTGGTGGTGTCGACGCAGGTCGGAATCATCGTGACGGCATCGTTGAACCGGCGCGCGTAGGCAGCGAGATAGTCGTTGCCCGCGAGGACGTGATCGCTCACGCGAACGATCGTCGCGAGCTTCCCGGGGAACTTCAGGGCGGCAATCAACCGATTCGCGTCGCTCACGCTCGGCAGAAACAGCGCGTCATCGAAATCGAAGACCATCGGCGGCCGGCCGGGCAGCGCGAGCAGCCGCTCGACGATTGCGGGGCCGATCGGAAAGATTTCGCGATACAAGAGCACGAGATCGTAATCAGCGACCGACCGAAGAGAGCGAAGGCGCCGCAGCGACAGCGCGGCGAACGCGGCGGCCTTGCGTGCGTGATGCCCGCGACGGTAGACGAGGCGAAAGAACTCTGGCGTGAAGAGCGAGCTGAATGTGATCCGGAAGCCGTTCGCTTCGAGATACGGAATGTACTGGGACACGCGGAAGCGGCACCCCGCGCCCTCTTCCGGGATCGGCGAGAGCGCCAGCAGACGAATCGGCGAATCGGCAACCATTACAACGCGAGCAGCAGACGGGTGGCGAGTGCGGCTGAGAGGATCACGAGTATGCAGCGACGCCTCTCAGTGGGCGAGAGGGCACGAACCGACGCGAAGACCGGAACTGCTCTCTCGTGAAGCGCAGAAGTCTCCCAGGCGCGCGACATCACAGTGGCGGCAGACGTGATCGCGCGGGCAATCCGGCTCTCGTGCGCGATCGCGACTGCGATGCGATCGTCGATTGGGGCAGTCATTTGACGGACACGATCTGCCCCTGCACGAGATAATCCAGCGTCTCGAACACGAGCGCCGCCCCCGCCTTCACCGGGCGGTTGCGATAGGCCCAGCCGTTCGCGTTTTGCGCAACCGGCAGCCGCAGTGTGACATCGCGGATGCTGGCCTGCTCGCCTGGCGCCAACAATCCGAGCGAAACGGGCAGAATGCTCGTCGACGGGCGCACTGGCTCGAGCGCAATCACTCGGGCGGCGTGGGCGCGTGAATAGACGCGCGACGCCGAATCGACATCACCATCGCGCATCCGCGCGAGGAGCGCGGGTGTGCCGACGAATCTCACTCGCGCTTCGGCGAGCCTCGGGTTGGTATCGAGATGGACTTCGGTGACTTGAAACATCACGCTCTTGCCGCGAGCCCTCAACGTCAGCATCGCGTCGGGCGCGAGCATCACGGCCTGTTGTTCCCCGGGCGCCATGCAGCGGATCGTGCCGTCCGGATATGACTCGGGAAAGCAGTCGACGCGAAGCGTGGCAGGCCGCTGAGACTGCCCTTCGGCCGGCACGGCCACCGTCTCCTCACCTGCACGCAGCCGAACCTGCGCGGCCGTCGGCGGCTCGACGGCCAACACCTCTGCTTGTGTGACACCTTCGGTGAATCGATCGCCAGCCTTGATCGCACTTGCGGCTTCGGGCGTCAGCCCGAGAAAGGCCCCGGTGACTTCCAGCTTCAGCGACGCAATGGGAGCGTTCGGCAAAACCGTGAGCACCTTGCTCAGCCGGCTCAATTCCTGCGCGTTGTCGTACAGCACGACGTCGTACGTGCCCGCGGCGAGCCGGTCCGGCAGGTCGGCTTCCGCGCCCTTCGTGCTCTCGATGAGGAAGGTCCTGGCCTGCACGTCGTTGAGCGAGATCCGCATGAATGGTCGGAGATTCTCGCCCCAGATCTGCAGCCTGAGATTAGGACCGGCTTGAATCGTCTTCGGCTCGACCGCAACGAGCCGCGCCTGCGGCGTGCGGAACAGCAGATACGCGCCGTAGGCCAACGGAATCATGGCCACGACGACCAACGCCACGAGCGCGTCGAACAGATTCAGGCGCCCGAACAGGCGTCCGTTGTCGTCAATCAGGGGCATAGCGGTTCAACTCTCGCGGAGGAAGACGCCCGCACGGCGGCATCGATCCCGCGCGATCTGTGGCCGACGCGCGCGGCCAGCTCCGCGGCACCACGCGCGCTCAGCCAGGCAAGGAACGGAACGGCGAGGCCGCGGTGCCGGACGAGCGTGCCGACATTGCCGCTCGTGAGAGCGACCGGCACGGCCGCCGCCAACGCGAAGGCGACGAGCAGCCACGTCACCAGCGGATCGCGGCGAGTGCCCGATGCGACGCCCAAGGGCGCGAGGGCGAGCATGAGCATCCAGACCATCTGCTCCGGGACGTACCAGAGCGCCGCCCGCGATTCGATCCGCCATGGGAGCGGAACGGTCAGATAGGCTTCGCCGGCGCGTACGAGATACCGGAGCACCTCGCCTCGATCCATCGAATCAACCGAAGAGCGATCGCGATACAGCCGGTCGTCGAGCAGCTTGTATGTATAGCCGACGGTTTGGATGTGTCCCCAATGCACTTTCGCGGCCTGTCGCACCGCGCGCATCGAGGCCAGTTGCACCTCGGGCACTCGCCACGCGAGAGCAACGACAAACGGGACGATGAACACGAGTGTCCACGCGATGCGCGGGCGCAGGCTCAGGGCCGCGAGTGTGAGGCCCCCGACGATGCCGCCAGCCGCGATCGTGAATCCCCCTTCGCGAATGGTCTGCATCACGACGGCCGCGAGGACCACGGCGACGGACAAACCAATCCGCACTGTCCAACGCGGCTCCCGCACCGCCTTGACCGTCGCGACGAGCGTCCCGGCGCCGACGGCGAAATACAGCGGCTCCTTGAGCGCGGAAATCGACCACGCGAACAGGCTCGGCAGAAACAGGAGCAGCGCAAGGCCGCCAAACGCCGTAACCGGCCCCAGCGTGGATCGCACGACACGAAACAGGACGACCGTACCGGTCAGATACACAGCAGCGCCGAACAAATGCAGGCCGTACGGCGCGGGCCCGAAGAGAACCTGCAAGAACGCGAGGACATACAGATAGCTCGTGTAGCTGTAATCGTCGAACGCGTAAATCAGATCGGCGCGGTGAATAGGGATTCCGAGCGCCACGTTCCGCAGCCACAGCGACCGCTTGATGAAGTACTCCTCGTCGCCAAAAAAGCTGCCGAACGGAATGCGCGCGTGATCGGTCGTCAGGAAGAGACCCGCGATCGCGGCAACGCGCACGGCGATGGCTGCCAGCAGCAGCCACTGAACCCATCGCCGTTCGACGTGCGGCAGACCGCGGCCGCTCCAGTGCAGCAGCGCGATCATCGCGACCGCAAACAAGACAGTCAGCGGCGAGAGCGCGTAAACGAGTCCCAGGAGCACACCGATCGCCACCGATACGTACAGGGGGTTCATTTCACCATCGCGCCGAGCACACGGTCGTAGGCCGCGGCAATCGTCGGCAGCGCAAACCGCTGAGCGCTGCTTCTCGCACCCTCTGACAACCGCTGTCGAAGCGCCGAATCCGACAGCACCCGCGCGAGTGCGGCCGCCAGCGCGTGCGGCTCGTGGCGATCGACGAGCAGCCCATCGGTGCCGACGCTGACAATCTCTCGCGTTCCGGGCGATGCGGTGGCGACCACGGGCACGCCGCACGCCATGGCTTCAACGAGCACGTTCCCGAAGCCCTCGTAGCGCGAGCTCAGAGCGAAGACATCGCCGCGCGCGATGTACTTCCAGGGATTGCGCTGGAACCCGCAGAAGACCACCGCATCCTCGAGACCGATCCTGACAACCTGATCCCGCAGCGCGGCCTCGCGCTCCCCTTCTCCGAGAATGAACAGACGCGCGGGCACCGTGCGTCGCAGCTCCGCAAGCGCCTCGATGAGCAGCGGATAATTCTTGGCGTCCGCCAGGCGACCCGCTGCGACGATCGCCGGGCGGGACCAGAGGCGCTCGTGCTCCGCATCGATCGGCTCAGCCGATGCCGTGGCAATCGCCTGGAGGTCGACCGGATTGTGGACGACGCGGATGTGGCGCCGCGGTACGCCGAAATGGGAGACGAGGTCGTCGGCAACCCCCTTCGACGTGGTGATGATGGCGTCGGCGAATCGGTACACCGACCTGGTGACGACCGAAAACGCCCGCCGATGCCACGGGCGCCGCCAGTGATAGTCGGCATCGCGAAGGAACGCGGACATCGGCGTCTGTTGATTGAATGCGACGCTGGCACCGATGCCCGCCGCGCGTGCGGCAGTCAACACAGAAAAGTAGCTCAGAAACGACACGATCAGTTGAGGCCGCGTTCGCTTCAAGAATTCGCGGAGGTCGAGCCAGCGTCGGAGCCGCGAGCCGCCGGCGCCACTCGTCAGCGCGATGGCCGGATCGACTTCGGCCAGATACGGCCCTTCCCGCTGAAAAAGATACATCGACCGGTTCCATCGGGCGGGATCGAGCGCGTTCAGAATCTGCACGGCCGCGCGTTCCGCGCCACCTCCGTTCAACGACGGCAGCACGAAACAGACCTGATGTTTCAAAAGGCCAACTCAGTGAATTGGTGAATCAGTGAATTGGCGAGTTGGTGAATGCAACGCGAGGCCGAGACGCGCCGACACGTCGCGCATCATGCACGCTGCCTGGGCCTCGAGTGTATGTACGCGCGCCGTGTCATAGCCGCGCGAGATGATCCGCCGCCGCAGCGCTCCGTCGCGCACGACTCGCCCAACCGCATCTGCGACGGCTCGGGCCGAGGGCGACTCGAGCAACAGGCCATTGGCGTCGTGCGTCACCAGGCTCGGAATGCCCGACACGCGGCTCGCCACGACCGGCAGACCGGCCGCCATCGCTTCCAGCAGCACGCGCGGGACGCCCTCACCTGGCAGCGTCGGCAGGACGAAGATGTCGTAGTCGCGATAGGCCGGCAGCAGCCGCTCGAGCGGGACGGACCCGACGAGCGACACGCGATCCGCCACACGGTGCGTTCGCGCCGCGCCGACGATGGCGCTCCGCTCGTCTTCGCCGGGCCCGCCGACCGTTCCGCCGACGATGTCGAGCGCGGCGTCGATGCCTGAATCAACCAGGAGACGTACGGCCTCCGGAAGAACACGCAGGCCCTTGCGTGGATCGATTCGACTCACCGTCAGAATCCGCACGCGAGGGCCAGCACAGGTGTCGTCACGCGTGTTCACAGCGCCGGCGTCGATCGTGGTCGTCTGCGTCTGGATGACGGCGCGTCCGTGGCGCGAGTGTTTCACCGCCAGCGCTTCCCCGTTGGCAAACGTCAGCGCGCGATCCGCCATCCGCTGCACGTTCCGCTCCTCGAACGCGGTGTAGGCGCGCCACAACAGGCGTCTCACGCCGCGATACGGCATCGACGGCAGGAGCGCCCGCAAGTCGCCGACGACGAGCACGAACTCCGGACGGTTGAACAACCGCGCGCACGCGGACGTGAATATCGCGGCGGGCGTCGGTACGCGATAGTGCAGAAGGTCGACGCTTCGCGCGAACTGGAGGAGGCGCGGAATCATCAGCAGCAGACGCGGATAAAACTGCACCGGGCCATCGAAGTGTGGAAGCGCAGCCAGCGTGACGTTCGCAGAGCGGATCGGCGTCCCGTCGCTGCGCGCCTCATCGATAACGGGCACGCACAGCACGACCTCGTCGAAGTAGGGAGCGAGCGAGTCGACGTAGCGCGCGAACGACCCTTCCACCTCGCGGAGCGTGCCGTCGGCGGCTCGCCAGAACGGCATGTGATACACGATGCCGAGCCTCAGACAGCCTCCAACGCGAGCAGCCGGTCGTACAACGCGACGACCGAATCGACATAGCGGTCCACGCCGAACCGCGGCAGCACTGCCGCGCGTGCGTCCGCGCCGATCCGGCGACGAAGATCCGGATCGGCGAAGAGGCGCACGAGCGCACGGCCGAGCGCCGCCGCGTCGCCAGGCGGCACGAGCAGTCCGGTTCGGCCATCGTCCACGACCTCCGGGATACCGGCGACGGAGGTGGCCACCACCGGTACGCTCGCGCTCATCGCCAGCACCATCGAGAGCGGCAGGCCTTCCCACAGCGACGGCATCACGAAGACGTCCATCGCGGCGAGCAGATTGCCAAGGTCGCGGCGCGGTCCGAGAAAGTGGACTCGCGACGAGAGCCCTTTCGCATCGGCGTCGCGACCGAGCACATCCCGCAGCTCGCCGCCGCCGACGACAAGCAAGTGGACCGCTGAGAGCGAAGGTTGCGACGCGAGCGCGTCGAACAGATAGCGATGTCCCTTCTGCTCGGTGAGGCGCGCGATGATGCCCGCCATCGGTGCATCGGCAGGAACGCCAAGCGCGCTCCGCGTGTCCGCCCGCGATGTCGTTGCCACCGCCTGATCGAAGTCGACGGCGTTGTAAATCACGTCGATCTTCGAGGGCTCGGCGCGCACTTGGCTGATGTAGAAGTCGCGGACCGATTCGGCGGAAGCGACGACGCGATCGGTGCCGGACATCAACAGGCGTTCGGCCAGCGCGTGAATCGGACGCTTGCGCTCGTAGATGTTCACTTCCGTGCCGATCACGATCGGGACTCGCGCGAGGATCGCGGCAAGTCGACCATAGAGACTCGCTGTGAGCAGAAACGTGTGCACGATCTGTGGCTGAACGAGGCGAAGATGACGGGCAATCGCGAGTACATCGCCGGGACGCCGCACGCCTGGCGTGAGCCCCAGCACCGTGACCGCCGTGCCCGTGCGGCGAATCTCATCGCCGATGGGGCCTGCCTCGTGAATGCAGCAGACCGCCGGTTCGAACCGCGGCGGCAGATGGCGGACGAGGTTGAGGACCATCTCTTCGGCGCCGCCGACCATGAATGCGTGAGCAAGATAAACGACTCGGATGCGCCCTGCGCTCACGCGGCGTGCGCCCGGTAGAACGCCACCGTCCGTTCTAAGCCTTCCGCGAGCGACACGCGCGGCTCCCAGGAAAGCTCCTGGCGGATGCGCCCGATGTCGGCGACGAAATCGCCCGTCTCGATCCGCTCGGCGAGCGGGGGCCACTCGACCATCTCCAGGCGTCCGCCGCCCGCCATCGTGGTAATCGCGCGCGCCATGTCGACGAGCGGCGTGCCGACACCGCTGCCGACGTTGTAGGTTCTGCCGTTGCTCGCCGGCGACTCCCCCATCCTCAGGAGCGCGGCCACCGCGTCGTCGATGTAGATGTAGTCACGCCGCTGTCTGCCGTCGCCGTAGACCAGAATCCTGTCGCCCGCAAGCGCACGATGGATCATGTGGTTGACGACGCCGTATGCCGTGCGTTCGCTTGGCTGACCTGGACCGTACGGATTGGTCAAGCGGGCGATCGTGCAGGTCAGCCCGTAGACGTGTTCATAGAGTTGCAGGTATTTCTCGACTGCCAGCTTGTGCATCGCGTGCACGCAGGTCGGATTCGGCCCGTGATCCTCAGAGACCGGCGCCGCACCCACGCGTCCGTACGCGAGCCGGGAGCTCGCGAAGACCAGCTTCGCGGATCGGTTTTCCTCGCGAAGCGCCTCGAGCAGCACCAGGTTGCCGCGGCAGTTGACGTCGAGGTCCGTGAACGGATCCTCCATGCTCTGCACGGCCCCCGATTGGCCGGCCAGGTTGAAGACGACGTCCTGGCCGGCAACGGCGGCGCGCATTGCCGTCGCATCGCGCAGATCGGCCTCGACAACGTGTGCGCCACGCGCATCGGCGTCGGCCGCCGCGTCGCGGTGGCGCTCGATCGATCGTGTGGCAATCGTCACGTGGGCGCCGAGCGCTCGCAGCCGTTCCGTGAGGTTGACGCCGATGAAACCGAATCCTCCGATCACGAGGACGCGGCGATGCTCGAACGCGCTCATGCCTTCCTCCGCGCCACGCAGCAGCAGTGCAGGTGCGCTTCGGATTCGAACTGCCAGAGCGACTCGATCGTGAACGATGCGACCATCAACCGCTCGATCTGCGCTTCGTCAGCGTACAAACCGCCAGACAGCAGCCGTCGCCGGATGCGCTGCTCCACGGTACGGGGCGCGATCGCGGCCAGCGACCGGCCCACGCGGCGCTTGAGGGTCCGGGGAATCGACGGCGACTCCGGGTGCACGGTCGTGAACGCGAAGCGTCCGTTCGGCTTCAGCCACCGGGACACGTGCGCGACGACTGCCGCGTCGAACGGTACGTGCTCGGCGAGGACGCCGACCGAGTAGATGAGATCGAAGCGAGCAGGCTCGAACTCGTGGTCGAACAGGTCGCCTTCCACGAGCGTGACGACGCCGGCCGTGATGCGGTCAGCGTTGTAAGGACGCCTGGCCTCGGCCAGCATCGCCGGAGACGCGTCGATGCCAATCAGCTCGCGGACGCCTGTGAGCGCCCAGAAGTAGCGGCCGGTGCCGCAGCCGAGATCGAGTACGTCGATCGGCGGCGTCAAGGTCCGGCACACCTGCCCCAGCCAATCGGCAAATCGCCGGCACGGCTCGCTGTTCTGAAAGTCGTCGTCATGCGCACGGTAGCGGCGGGCGTAGGCCGAGTCGTACAGCGTTGACGCCTTGACAGCCCAGCGCGAGAGACCTGCGGCTGTCACGTGGCGAACAGCTCCTCCGCCGCCACGAACCGCACGTCGGCGTGCGCCGCGGCATGATCCAGAAAGCGCAGCATCACGCCTTTCATCGCCTCGTCCACTTCCCAGTAATGCGTCGCCAGACAGAAGTCGCCGCCGGCGCGGCGCGCCTCGGCGAAGCCGGCCATCAATTCTTCGAGCGTCGTTCCAGGAATGAGACTGTGGCAGCCGAATTCGCCGTGTGTCGTGTAGCGAAGGACGTGCGGATACACCAGACGATCGCGCCGCGAGCGCCCGAGAGACTCGCGAAAGCGCCGAACGCGCCACCAGTTGCCGAGCGTCCGGCGGTCCCACGGACGCATCGACGGCCTGAACGAGAGGAACGAACCCAGGATGTTCAACCCCGCGGCGCCGACGGCGGCAATCCCGCGCTTCGACAGCGCGTTGTGCGGCGGCACGAACACGGAGATGCTGGCTGCCAATGTGTCGCGCAGGGCGCGGAGGCCGTCGGTCACGCGGCGCTCGAGGTCCGGCGCTGCCTGAAACTCGAATCCGTTCGGGAAATCCTGATGGGTATAGCCGTGCAGCGCGATCGTCGCGCGACGCGACGCCACGAGCTCCTTCAGGGCTGACACCAGCGTCGGGTTGCGCGCCAAGGGGAAGGGCTCCCCCGAGCGCCAGTGTTCGCACGGAATGCCGACGCGCTCGTAGCCGATCGCGCAGGGCACGGTAGCCAGGCACACCGGCACGCGGTCCCAGACGTCGTGATACACGCGCGTCAGAGCTTCCGGCGCCGTGAAGTAGCACGTGTCATCGTCTCGAACGGCGACCTTCATGCGGAAGCGCGGGTGACGCCTCGCCGATCCGACACCACGCGGTGATAGACGTCGAGCAGACGCAGCGCGCTCGCGCGCCAGGAGAATTCCGTCGTGGCTTTGCCTCTGTTGAATGCGCCAGCGGCGCGCGCCACATCAGCCGCGGTGAGGAACTGCTCCACGGCCCCAGCCATCGCAGCCGGGTCCTTGGGCACGACGATGGCGCCGGGTGAAGCGCCGGTGCGGTCGCCGACAAGCTCTCGCACGCCGCCGACGTCGGTCGTGACGACCGGGAGTCCGGTGGCCATCGCTTCGAGCACGACGTTCGGCGAGTTGTCGAAGTCCGACGACAGCGCGAAGACATCGGCGGCGCGATAGAAGTCGGCCGTCTCGGCGTGCGGCGCATATCCGGCGAACGTGACGGCATCTGCGATGCCCAATGCGGCAGCGGATTCGCGCAGCGTTCCAGCCTCGGGACCATCTCCAACGATCACGAGGTGCGCGTCGGCCATACGTGTGCGGACGAGTGCCATGGCGTCGAGCAGCCGCCGGACGTTCTTGATCGGCACGAGACGCGCCACCGTCAGGACGACCCGCTTGTTTGTGAGACCGAGCCGCGCGCGCATGCTGGGCCCATCGGGACGGAATCGGTCACCGTCAACGCCCTTGGGCAGCCGTTCGACCGGAGTGCCGAGCGCGACCGGGAGATTCGCCGCGGCCCAGCCGTCCGCCACGAGCGCATCCGCTTCGCGCAAGTCGGCTGTGTAGCGTGGATTTGGCGGCCCCGGCAGGTTGATGACGACCGGAATTGCACCGACACGGAGGCGCGCCGCCTGATAGAGCGCGTGTGAGTGGACGACGTCCGGTCGGCGCGCAGCGCCCGCGATCCGCCGCCAGGCTGCACGGCAGAACCATTCCTCGTCGAGGTGCAGCGCCGTCATCGTGAGTCGGCCGAAGCCCGGCGTGTTCTGCCAGCGGTAAACGAAATCGCGCGCGTACGGCGATCTCACGAGGGCGACGTCGACGCCGTCGACGGGATAGCGCGCCTCGCCGGACGTCAGCGGGACGCCAGCGATGATGTCGACGTCGACGCCGAGCGCGGCCAGCTCGCGCGCCCAGGCGAGATGCCGCGTTTCGCCGCCGCCCCGCATCATTGCGAGGCACCGCACCAGCATCGTTACGCGCATGCGCGTTCACGGGTGTCGAGACGATCCACGTGGGTTCTGGCCCAGAGCTCCAGGCAGACGAGCGCCCAGATGCGCTTGGCATGATCGCGCGATCCGCTTTCGTGCTGCCGAAGCAGCGCCGAGACCTCGCTCGTCCGGGTCCACCCGCGCTGACAGCTTCGCGCATCGAGAAGAATCTCGCGGGCCCAGCCGATCATCTGTTCGTGGAACCATCGCCGCAGCGGGACACCGAAGCCGCGCTTCGGTCGGCTCAGCACGTGTGCCGGCACCCACGGCCGGATCACTTCGCGGAACAACCGCTTCAGCGTCACACCACCGCCGTGCCTCCCCGCGGACTGCATGGCCGCCAGTTCCACGACGCGGTGGTCGAGGATCGGGCAGCGCGCCTCGAGCGAGTGCGCCATCGTGGCGCGATCGACTTTCACGAGGATGTCGTCGGGGAGATAATGCCGCTGATCCCATTGCTGCAGGCGCGAGAGCAGGGGGCCGCCACCTGCGCGAATGTCGGCCACCGCCTGCCGTTCCGGCATCGGGCCGGCGGCGCGCCACAGGTCGGGCTCGATCACCGATTCGAGCAAGTAGTCGGGAAACACGGTGCGGCGCCAGACGAACCACTCTTCCGGTCCCAGCGCCATCGTGGACAGCCGGCCCTTGCCGCGCGCGTGGACGGGGACATAACGCGCGCCGGCGTTGAACGCGCTGCGCAGCGCCGCAATCGGCGCTGAGGCCACACGCGTGAGCGCATCGGCGTAGGGCGTGTAGCCGGCAAACAACTCGTCGCCGCCATCGCCGGTGAGACAGACCGTCACGTGACGGCGCGCCAGCTCGGCGACGTGGAAGGTCGGAATCGCCGAAGCGTCGGCGAACGGCTCGTCGTAGTGCACGGCGAGCGTTTCCGCCACGCGGATGCCGTCTGGAACGACGACCTGTTCATGATGGTCCGCGTTGAAATGGGCGGCGGTCGAGCGCGCCTCGTCGATCTCGTCGTACGACGGATCGCCGAAGCCGATCGTGAACGTCTTGATCGGCTGCGTCGATTGCGAGGCCATCAGCGCGAGGACGGCCGCCGAATCCATCCCACCGCTGAGGAACGCGCCAAGCGGGACGTCCGAACGCATCCTGATGCGCACCGCCTCCGAGAGCTCTGCGCGGAGGCGCTCAATCGCCTCGCCCTCCGGCATCGCATCGCGATCGGGCGCTTCGGGCCAGCGCCAGAAGACTTCGGTGCGCACCGCGCCGGTGGGCTGATCGACGACGAGCGCTGTGCCAGGCGCGATCCGCCGCATGCCTTCGAACACCGCTTGCGATCCCGAGACATAACCGAAGGTGAAAAAACTGAGCAGTGCCCCGGCGTCCACGCCAGGGACGTCGGTCAACGCCGCGAGGATTGCCTTTGTTTCGGATCCGAACAGCAGCTCGCCGTTCTTCTGGAAGTAATACAGCGGCTTCTTTCCCACGCGATCGCGGGCGAGCACCAGCCGCCGTCGGGGGGCGTCCCAGACGGCGACGGCAAACATGCCGCGCATCTTCTGGAAACCGTCAATCCCCTCGGCGGCGTACAGGTGCGCGATCACTTCCGTGTCGCAGGCCGTCGCGAATCGGCGGCCCCTTCCTCGAAGCTCTTCCCGCAGCTCGACGTAGTTGTAGATCTCCCCGTTCTGCACGACGGTGATCGCGCCCGCATCGACGGAGATTGGCTGGTGCCCGCCCGCGACATCGATGATGCTGAGCCTCGCCGCGCCCAGCGCCGCTGCGCGATCGCAGAAGGTCCCCTTGTCGTCTGGACCCCGATGGCGAAGCGTGGCCACCATTCGATCCAGACGTTCCGGATCCGGATGGTCGGCGCTCAGCGAGACGAAGCCAGCGATTCCGCACATGGCAGAAGAGAGGATCCGCCGCACACGTCAGCGAGCTCGCCCGCGACGAATGCGGCCACGCGCTCGGCGGCCCGGCCGTCGAGAAACTGGCACTGCTCGCGCGCCACACGCGCGCGGCCGTCGCGATCGAGCGTGGGATCGTCCAGGTAGCGCCCCACGTGCTCGACGAGCTGCGCCGGGTGTTCCGCCACCCGCACAGCGCCGTGACGGGTGATGTTCACGTAGTGCGTGAAGCGGTAATACCGTCGCGCCGACCGCACCCACTCGGAAGGCTCCGCGCCATCGAACGCGACATTCACCACCGGCGTGTCGAAGATCGCGGCCTCGATGGCGAGCGTCGACGCGACGTTCACGACCACGTCGCTGTGGCACATGGTGTTGGCGAGATGGCGCTGGTTCTCCGACGTGATGTCGATCGCCAGGCCGTCGCCGGCTTTCACGGTCGCGCGAAACGGTTTCTCGATGATGACGTTCGGCACACCCTCGAATTCCGCGTACGCCTCGAGCTCATCTCGAGGATGGAGGCGCACGAGCAATTGCGCTCGTTCATGCCAGGCGCTCTCCGTGATGGCCTGGATCAGCACGCGGAGCACGTGATCGTGGTGCGGGTACAACTCCCGCGGCGTCGTCGTCAGCGTCACGAGCGCGCGCGCCGGGTCGGCGCCGATGCGGCGGAAGAACGCGCTCCGGTCCGCGCGCGGCCGCGAGAAGTACAGATCCCACTGCGGACACCCGGCGACGCGGATTTCATCCGGCGTGTAG
>Ga0114129_10007804_pt1 | contig 15228 bp, 11 predicted proteins | sample RhiMetdeltSRZDD1_FD_80071 | JGI IMG/M metagenome (GOLD analysis project Ga0114129, IMG submission 80071) | Populus rhizosphere microbial communities from Tennessee, USA - Rhizosphere MetaG P. deltoides SRZDD1 (version 2) (version 2) | ecosystem: Host-associated > Plants > Roots > Rhizosphere >...
GCAGAAGCCCTTCGATGCGCGTTTCCTCCCGCGGCGTCCAGCCGAGCCGCGCCGTGGTGAGCACGCCGCGGAAGCCGTCGCGCTCGCCGGTGTTCGGCAGGCGCGGCGCGATGGCGTTGAAGCCTCGCGTGGAGAAGGACTGGGCTGAGAGCAGGTAATCGAACGCGCCGATCGTGCCCGTCGGTACCGACTTCGCCCACGCTCCCGCGCGACCCGTCGGGGCGAACGTCGAGGCGTGCGCCAACCCTTCGATGCCCGGCTCCAGCTCCACGAACGCGCCGAGGTCGGTCACGCGAGTGACGCGGCCCGTGCGGACCTGGCCCACCTCGTAGGTCGAAGCAGCAGCCGTCCACGGATCGTCCATAAGCTGCTTCAGCCCGAGAGAGATCTTCTGCGTGCCTTCGTCCACGCGCAGCACCTTGACGGTGATCTGGTCGCCGGGCACGGCGATCTCGCTCGTGTTGGTGACACGCGACCACGCCATGTCGGACACATGGAGCAGACCCTGGATGCCGCCGCCAAGGTCCACGAACGCGCCGAACTCCGGCACCGACACGACCCGACCCGTGAGCACCGCCCCGGGCACGATCGCCTTGCGGACCTCAGCGGCATCGGTGCGCTGTTGCTCCTCGAGGTACTGGCGCCGGGAGACGACGATGGTTTTTCCACCGTCCTTGTACTCGATGATCCGGAACACGTAGGTGTGGCCTTCGTGCGTCGCGGGATCCGCGGTGCGGACGGTATCGATCTGCGACAGTGGACAGAACGCGCGCTCGCGGGCGAGGCGCACGGTGTAGCCACCCTTCACCGCCTTCTCCACTCTGCCTTCGACGGCGAGTCCGGCCCGGAACGCGTCCGCGAGTTGCCGCTGCGTGGCGGCGTTGCGAACACCTCTGCGCGAGAGGACGATGGCGCCGCTGGTGGAGACGACCATCGCCTGGATGCGATCGCCGATCGAGACCTCGACGACGCCGTCGGCATTCTTCAATTCTTCGAGGTCGATCTCCGCCTCGCTCTTACCGCCGACATTGACGAGGGCTACCTTCGGGCCGAGCGCTACGATCGTGCCCTCGATCGTCTGACCGCGATCGAACCGGCGCGCCTTCACGGACGCCTCGAACATCGTCGCGAAATCTTCGTCCTGCTCACTCACAGCTGCGGACTCCTTGGATCTGATGTTACCTCGCCAACGCGGAGCCGAGCGCAGCAGTTGCGGCATGTCGTGGAATCATTGTTGCGGTCGGAGCGAGCGCTCGTCACCTGGGATCTCGGCCTGTCTCTTTGTATATAGTGTCGACTCGGTCTCTGCGCAAATGAGACTTGTGACTCGACGAACGACGTTCCTGTTCCCGCTTCTCGCCGCGCTGTACCTGGTTCGCACGTTCGCCGCGAGTTTCGACCGCGAGCAGGACGCTCACTCCGGGTTCGACGGCATCTGGAACTCCGCCACGGCCACGCCACTCGAACGCCCCGTGCAGTGGAAAGACAAAGCCTTCTTCACGCCCGAAGAAGCCGCGGCGTGGGAACGGCAGGTCGCTGAAAGCAATCAGGAGCCTTCACCGCAGTCGGCCTCGAAGAATACCGGCACCGGAACCTACAACACGATCTTTCGCGAGTTCGGCTCCCGCACCGTCAAGACCCTCCGCACCTCCATCGTCATCGACCCTCCCGATGGCCGCATCCCGGCCTTGACACCCGCGGCGGCCGCCGCCAAGCGCCGCCGTGTCGACGCGATGAGGAGCGCCGAAAGCGCCCAGGACACCGGGCTTCAGGATCAGTGTCTGGCGTTCCTCACGGCCGGGCCGCCCATGCTTCCGTATTCCTACAACAGCAACTACCAGATCATGCAGACGAAGGACGCATTCGTCGTGCACGCGGAGATGATCCACGACGCCAGAATCATTCGCCTTGACGGCCGTCCACATCTTCCACCCGAGATCAGGCTGTGGCTGGGTGACTCGATCGGGAAATGGGAAGGCGCCACGCTCGTGGTGGACACGACGAACTTCAACGACAGCGGCGGCTTCTACGGGGATGCCGGCGGCAACTTCGGGTGGGATCGGAACCTTCATCTCGTCGAGCGGTTCAGTCTGCTCGACGCCGATACCCTGCTCTACCGATTCGAGATCGACGACCCCACGGCCTTCACGCACCCGTGGAAAGGCGAATTGACCATGGCGCGGTCGGCCGGACCGATCTACGAATACGCCTGCCACGAAGGCAACTACGCGTTGTCGAACCTGCTGCGCGGATACCGCGCAACCGAACGCTAGCCCTTACGGTCTGCCGCGATCGTCGGCTCTGGTGTCGTTTCCCTTTGCGAGCTTCAGGACTCGGCCGCGCTGCAGGCGATCGAGCGCAATCCTGGCTTCGTCCAGCGCCCGAGCGAACGCGAGTCCATACAGAAAGCCTGCGTCGAACTCCGCCACGCCGGGGCTGGCGGCCGCTTCCGGTTCATCGTCTTGAAGAAGTCCGCTCATGGCATCGATCAGCAGCTGCCGCTCGGTCGCAATCACGATTCCGAGTCGCTTGACTTCGTCGTCGGGTAGCGGATCCGGTCCCTGGTCGGCCGCCTTCAGGGTGGCCCTGACAAGTTCGTCCGCGTGACGATTGACCTCGTCTTCCCATTGGCTCATGCGTCTTCCCCTGAGAGCTTTTCTTCAATATAGGATACGCGCGATGCGACCCAGCAGCTTCAAAGCCGTCGAGTCGATCGGCCGCACCTTGCCGGACGTCGAGGTGACGACCACGTGGGGTCAGCCCACGCTGAAAGTACGCGGGAAGATGTTCGTGTGCATCGCGTCCCACAAGTCCGCCGAGCCGAACACGCTGGTGGTCATGATGGATTTCGCCGACCGCGACGCGCTCATCGAGGACGACCCCGGCACCTACTACTTGAAAGACCACTATGTGAACTATCCGTGCGTGCTCGTTCGGCTGTCACGCGTCCACGTCGATGCGCTCCGGGACCTCGTCATCGGCGCGCATCGATACGTGAGCAGTAAGGTGCGCAAGAAGAAGTCGTCCCGGCGCTCGTAGTCTCTCGCGCTACGCGAGCGCGTCCTTGCAGTACTGAAGACATTTCGGGATCTCGACGAGCGGATCGCCGTCGTACTCGAACTCGATGTTCGCAGGCATGTCCCATTTGTTCTTCTGCAGGAGCTTCAGCACATCCTTGATCGCCGTGTCGCCCTGACCCCACGGCGTGTTGCCGCCGCCGTTGGTCGCCTTCTTCTTGTCCTTGAGGTGAAGGTTGGTGATGCGCGCGTGGTGCTGCTGAATGAACGCGACCGGGTCGTAGCCGGCTTCGGTGTAATGGCCGATGTCCATGTTCGCGCCGTGGTACTTCGAGGCGGCCATCACGGTTGTGAAGCTTTCGGGCTTCGCGACCTCGTCTGGATCCGTGGTGTTGGCGTGGCCGTGGAACCCGACCAGCATCTTGTGCTTGTCGGCGAACGGCGCGATCCGCTTGGCCATGCTCACCTGCGTCGACGTCGAGATCGCCTTTACGCCGAGCCAGTCGGCCATCTTGAAGGCATATTCGATCTCGTCGTCCTGCGTCGTGCGCACGTTCATGTTGTAGCAGAGCAGGCGGAGATCGATGCCTGCGTCCGCGATCTTCTGGCGAACGGGCGCGAACGTCGCCGCCGACGAGGTCATGCGCCAGTCATGCAAGGCTTTGATCGCGGCGTCGCGCGCTGCCTGTTCCTCCGGCGTGAGTGCCGCGCGTCCGCCGCCCGGGGCTCCGCGGCGGCCTCCCGGCCCGCCGGCGCGACCGGGTCCGGCCGGCGCGCCCGCCAGCGCCTCCGCGTGATTGGACATCAGCTCCATCTCGCCGAGCCCGATCGTCTGGTACGCCCTGATGATGTCGTCGGCGTTGGGGATGGTACGGAAGCTGTACGTGATGGCGCCGATCTGGACGCCTTTGATCTTTGAATCGATGGCCGCCAGGGCCGACAGCGGCGCACGTGCCAGCAGCCAGGATGCCGGAAGACCTGCCAGCGTGAGCTTCCCGAATTCGCGTCGCGAGCGGTCCATGATGCCTCCTAGGCAGGATCGAGATGTAGATACCGCGCGCGTCGATGTTACATCCAACAGCAGATGGCAGCCACGAAAGCACGAAAACACGAACACCTAAACTGATATGGTTTCGTGATTTCGCGTTCACCCAACTCCGGCCGCTACTCATATCTGAGAGCCGCAAGTGGATTCATCCGCGTCGCGCGCCAGGCGGGAAGCCAGCAGGCCATCAGCGCCACGATCGCCAACAGCAACGGAATGACCGCGAAGGTCAGCGGGTCGGTCGCGCTCACGCCAAACAGCAGACGCTGCGGAAACAAGAAGGGACTGGGGGACATAGGGACGTGGGGACTCCCGGACTTGGGTAGTCGTCCCCTAGTCCCGAGTCCCCTAGTCGCCTACTGCTGCTGGGACTCCTTGCCCTTAGCGCCTTTTTCCTGAAGGAATTTGACGACAGTGTCGTACTTGAGCGCTTTGGCGGCGTCGAGCGCCGTGCGTCCGTCGGTGTTTGCGGCATTGACGTCGACGCCAAGCTCGGCGCCCAGCATGACGGCTTCGAGCGTCAAGGCTTCGCGCTCGGCGCGCTCGGGTTGCATCCACGCCGTTCCGCCGCCCATCCCGACCGCGGCCATCAGCGCCGTCGTGACATCGCGACGATGCTGAAAGCCGGTACCGCCTCGTCCTTCCACGACGTGGTCGCCGTGGTGCACGAACCGCGGATCGGCGCCGTGCTTCACGAGGATCCGCATGATGGCGGGACCGCCGAAGCGCGCCGCCAGCCAGAACGGCGTGGCGCCCACGAGCTCGGGCGCGAAATTGAAGTCGCGCGACGAGCGCCGAGTCGCTGTCCAGCTCTTCAACGGCGCATTCGCGTCCGCGCCATGCAAGAGGAGCGCACGCACCATCGTCTCATCGCGGCGCAGGATCGCCGCGTGCAGCGCGGAGAAGCCGGCGGCCGACGCATTGGCGTCGGCGCCGCGCTCGAGGAGGAACTCGACCAGCTCCGCGTAGCCAGAATGCGCGGCAAGCGTCGTCGCGCTGACACCCCAGGCATCGGTATCGTTCACGGCCGCCCCCGCGGCGACGAGCAGCCTGGCCGACGCCAGGTCGCCAGCGCGCGCGGCAAACATCAACGCCGTGTTGCCGCCATGCGGGATGGCGCGGTTGTACTCGAGGTACCCGTGCGGCGGCACCGCCATTACCTCGCTCCAGACATCCGAACGGACGCGAATATCTGCGCCGTGCGCCAGCAGCACCTTGACGCAGTCGGCGTGGTGCTGCGCGACCGCCCACATCAGCGCCGTCTGCCCGCGCGCGCCGCGGGCGTTCACGTTGGCGCCTTTGCCGATCAGTTGTTCGACGACGGCCGGGTAGCCCGACCGCGAGGCGACCATCACGGGCGTCTCGCCGGCGAGGAGCGCGGTGTTCGGATTCGCACCGGCGTCCAGCAGCCGGCCGACCATCGGGGCGCTGCCGTTCAGGCTGGCGGTCCACAACGGTGTCGCGCCGAGATCGTTCGCCGCATTCACGTTGGCGCCGGCGCGAATCAGGAGGTCGGCGCTGTCGACGTCGTCGCGATAGCTGGCCCAGTGCAGCGCGGTGGTGCCGTCGGCCTCCGCGGCGTTGACGCTCGCGCCTTTCTGTAATAGCGCGCGCAGCGTTTCCTTGTCCGCATCCTTTGCGGCGGCGACGAGCGATGGACGTTCGCCGCCGGCGGCCATGAGGACGACCGCGAGCGCCACCAACGTCAGGAGTCGCCGCATCACCTCCGTTCCCCATGGCACAGGATCAGCGTCAGGGACGGAGGTCAGCGAAAGAGTCATGCCATCGGGGACGGAGGTGGACATCCCTACACACCCGATAGCGTCTCGAGCGGCAGCTTGCCCGTACTGCCGCCGATGTGATCGACCGGCACGTCCAGCTTGTCCATCAGCGTCACCAGTAGATTCGCCATCGTCGGCTTGTCCGAGTAGGTGAGGTGACGGCCGCCCTTCAAGCGTCCGGCGCCGCCACCCATGACGAGCAGCGGAAGGTTGTCGCCCGAGTGGCGCGTGCTGTTCGAGATGCCCGAGCCGTAGAGGATCGTCGTGTGATCCAGCAGCGATCCATCGCCGTCGGGCGTGGCACGCAGCTTCGCCAGGTACCGCGAGAACAGCTCGGTGTGATACCGGTTGATCTTCGACATGTGCGCGATCAGCTCTGGCACGTCGTTGTGGTGCGACAGCGGATGGTGCGCCTCGGGCACGCCGATCTGGGGATACGGCCGCGCGCTCTGCTCCTTTCCGATCATGAACGAGATGACGCGCGTCAGATCGGACTGAAACGCCAGGACCTGCAGGTCCAGCATCAGCGCGAGGTGATCTTCGAAGACCGGCGGCGCGCCCTGCGGCTGCTCGATTGTCGGCAGCTGCAGATCGCGCTGCTCCTCGGCCTTCTGAATGCGCCGCTCGACGTCGCGAATCGCTTCAGCGTATTCGTCGATCTTCGTGCGATCGCCAGGTCCCAGCTCCTGCTTGAGGCTCATCAGCTTCGCCGTGACCGAATCGAGAATGCTCTTGTGCTGTCGCAGCCTCGCCTCGCGCGCCGTCCGATCGGTGCTGCCGCTGTCGCCGAAGAGCCGCTCGAAGACGGCGCGCGGATTCCACTCCATCGGCAGCGGCTGCGTGGGGCTGCGCCATGACAGCGTGTGCGTGTAGACACAACTCAGATTGCCGGTGCACGCCCCCGCATTGGCGGGGGCGTCCATCGACAGCTCGAGCGACGCGATCTGCGTCTCGGAGGCGAAGCGCCTCGCGAGCAGCTGGTCCATCGACACGTCCGCGACGATCTCGATTTCGTTCCGGCCGCCACGGACGGTGCCCGTCAGAAAGGATCCGGACGCGCCCGCGTGAATGTAGTTCCAGTTCGCCTTGATGCCCGACAGCACGAGCATCTGGTTCCGAAACGGCGCGAGCGGCTCGAGAATCGGCGAGAGCTCGAAGGCCGCGCCCTCGCCTTTCGGTCGCCAGTACTCCATCGCCATCCCGTTCGGCACATAGAACGTCTGGAACCGATGCGCCGGCTTCGCGGCCGCCAGCCCGCGCCGCGAGAACGACGGAATCATCGCCTCGAGAAACGGCAGCGCCATGGTCGCGCCCAGTCCTCTCAGGACGGTGCGCCGCGGCAACGATTTCGCCGTCAGAAACGTCATGTTCATCGGGTCCTCATCAGAAACGTGGGGCTCTGTGCGATTCCGAGAATGATGGCCGACCAGCGATAGTCGTGCGACGCCGCCTCGCGCACGATCTCGCGCACGGCGGGACGATCGGAGTACTCGAGCGGCCGTCCGAGCGCGTAGGCGAGCAGCTTTTCGGTGACCGTGCGCGGAAACTGATCGGGCTGCTCGAGCAGGAGCGCGCGCAGGCCGGCCAGCCCTTCGACCTTCGCGCCGCTCACCGTCTGACCGCTGGCATCAACCGCGCGGCCCCTCTCGTCCACGGTCCGCCATCCGCCGATGACGTCGAAGTTCTCCAGCGCGAATCCCAGCGGATCGATGACGGAGTGACAACTGGCACAGCTCGGATTCGTGCGGTGCTGTGCGAGCCGCTCGCGCATCGACGGTGGCGCGGCGCCCGGCTTGCCCTCGGGCAGGTTCTGATCGACGCCCGGCGGCGGCGGAGGAACCGGCAACCCGAAGATGTTGTTCAGCAGCCACTTTCCCCGCAGCACGGGCGACGTCCGATCCGGGTAGGACGTGGTCGCCAGCAGCGCGCCCTCTGCGAGCAGCCCGCCGCGCTGACTCGGATTGGGAAGCGTCACGCGTCGGAAGCGGCTGCCGTAAATCCCGGGGATGCCGTAGTGCCGCGCCAGCCGTTCGTTGACGAACGTGTAGTCCGCGTTCAGGAGCGACACGACGCTGCGATCCTCGCGAATCGTGCTGCCGACAAACAGCTCCGTCTCGCGCTGGAACCCCTGCAGAAGGCTGAGGTCGTAGTTCGGATACCGTTCGGGATCGACCACGACCTCGGCGACGCGGCGCAGGTTGAGCCACTGCGCCGCGAAATCGTTGACGAGCGCGTCGGTCGCGCGCGGGTCGGCCAGCATCCGCCGCACTTCCTTTTCGAGGACTGGCGCACTCGTCAGCTTGCCGCGCTCGGCCAGCGAGAGCAGAGGATCGTCAGGGATGCTGCTCCAGAGAAAAAACGACAGACGCGAGGCGATCTCGAGGTCGCTCAGCGCACCGGTTCGCGCTGCCGCGGCGTGCTGTCCGTGGATGCGCAGCAGGAAGTCGGGATCGACGAGCATCCGCTCGAGCGCAAACTGGATCCCGGCGTCGAAGCTCTTCCCCTCCTGACGGCCGGTGTCGAAAAACTGGAGGAGCGTCTGCACATCCTGGTTGGTCGCCGGCCGGCGGTAAGCGAACCGCGCCATTCGCGACAGGATCTTCGTCGCACAGGCCTTCTCTTCTGCGGCGACCGTCGGCTGACACACGAACACGGCGCGACGGCTTGGCGTATCGGTTGTCGTCTTGGTCCGGCTCAAGCCGGACACCGCGTACTGATCGCGCGATTTGTAGGGCCCACCGATTTGTACGGAGCCGACGCTGGCATGACCCATGTACACCTGATCGTCGGTGATGACCCTGCCGCGCTGCAGCGGTTGCGGCAGGCCCTCCGCTTCCCACAGCTCGCGCACGAACGCGACGCCGACGACGTGCGGACCGGCGGTCACTGGGACGCGGACCTCGAGTCCGGCGTCGCCGCCGATCTGCATGTACTTTTCCCAGGAATCGTCGCCGGCGAATCCGGGCTCGCCGTCGCCGGCATAGCTGGACGCAGCCGGTCGACCCTGGGCACCGCCGCCCACGGTAAAGCGCTTCAGCAGCTTGTGATCGAGGCGGACATCGAGCTGCTGCCGCCAGCCCATGCCCTTGATGTAGTCCTGGTACTGGCGCTGCAGCCGGACCTTGATCGTGTACTCGCCGTCGGACGGGAAGTCGTGGCGAATCGCCAAGCCGCCGCGGGATCCCAACGGCAGATCCTCACTCTGCCGGTCGTCCTGCACCACGTGCAGCGGAATCTCGAACGTCTCGATGGTCGGACTCGTCGGAGGCAGCCCCGTCGCGAGGCGCGTCACCTGCCGCGCGACCGACATGTACCGCTCGAGGTGCGCGGTCGAGATCGACAGCACGTCCGCGACGTTGTCGAAGCTGCCGTCGGCCGTCTCGTCTCCAGGCAGCAGCGGCTTCACGTCGAGGTCGAGCGCGAACAGGTCGCGAATCGCGTTGTTGTATTCCGTGCGATTGAGCCGATGGACTGCGTTGATCCGGCCGGGGTTCGGCTTCGCGGCCCAGGCCCGGTCGATGTCGCGTTCGAGCGCGCTCGCGACGAGACGGTAGGTCGCCGGATCGGGACGCGGTCTGCCGGGCGGCGGCATCGAGCCGGCGCGGAGCTTCGCAATCACTTTTTCCCACGCCTCCGGGTTGGCGGCTGGGTTTGCGGCGTCAAGGCTGTCGATCGCGAACCCGGCCGTGCGGAGCCGCTGGTTGTGGCAGGAGACGCAGTACTTGTCGAATATGGCCGCGGGTGCGGCCGGAGGGGTCTGAACGCTGAACAGGGTGACGCCTGTCGAGGCGGTGATGAAGAGACCGAAGATGAAAGCCCGTCCCACGGTCAGGCCATTTTGACGCGATCTGCCGCAGATCGGTCAGGAAATCTGCGGCTGCGTCAGCTAGCCCCGAGCCCCTAGCCCCAAACCTAAGAACGGTATGCCTGGCGCCCGACCCCCTGGATCGGAATGCCCTGCGCCGCCAATACCTCGTGCTGCAGCGCGAACATGCACGCGGCCGCCTCGTCGACATGGCGCACGAAGGCAATCGACCCCTGCAGGATCGGCTTGAGGCGCTCGCGGTCCTGGAGGCGCGCCTTGGGGTACTCGTGCTCGACGACGAGGTGCGTGTTCGCGACATCGAGCTGCAACAGCTCGCGGGCGGCCAGCTGATGATCGAGCCAGTCGACGGTGCGGTTCTGAAGGTATGCCAGAGGATCGTGACGCGCGGTGCCCGGAAGCTCGTGCTCCGCAATGGCCGTGTGTTTCTTCCAGGCGTTGAGCTGATCCGACGGCTTGTCTGACGGACGATCGCCGATCCAGTCGCCGCGCTCGACGGTCTGGCCGGCGTAGCCCCAGCCCGCGACGCCCTTCGCGTCAATCACCTGGCCCTTCACGTGAAAGCCGCCGATGAGGAAGTTGTAGCCGCTGTCCTTCAGGTACTGAAAGACCGAGCGCGTGTCCTGCCCCATGAGGATCGCGTGAGAAGGATCGTAGTGGATGCGGAACTGATCGCCGACGCCGTGCCGCTCGCAGATGCGGTGCAGCGCGATCCATGTGCCGGGCGTGTATGCGATGTTGTTGTGCCAGTTGTCGCCCGTCGTCCACCCGGGCATGGGGCATTGCTCGACGCGGTACGTCAGGCCGCGTTCCTTCGCGGCCTTGAGCAGCGGCACGAACTGGGATTCGAAGTCGACCAGGTTCTGGTCCATGCTGCGCTGCTGGTTGCGGCCGACGAAGCCGCAGACCGCGTCGACGCCGAGCAACACCGCCGCATCGAACACGCGTAGCATGAAGTCGTGCTTCTTCTTTCGCACCTCCCGATCGTGGTGCAGCATGTTGTCGAAGTAGCCGACATCCGACAGGCCGACGCCGCTGCCGTTCAACGCGCTCTCGACGCGGCGCGCGCGATCCTTGTCGAACGGCTTGCGCAAGTCGAGCGTGTTCGCCACCGGATCCAGCATGGCCTCGGGAGGAACGTCGGTTTCGGTCGGATGCAGAGCCGCCGACAACTGGATGTAGCCGGCGTTCAATTCCCTGGCGAACGCCACCCATTCTTCGATCGCTCGATCCGGATCGGGATCGCGGACAGCGCGCGGCGTCAACTCCTGCAGCGCCGCCGTCAGCACCCCCACTTTCATGAACTTTGGCTCGAACGGTCGAATCGCCATGGCGCACATCTTAGAACACGTTGACGAAATACGCTCTGCGCTCGCTACCACGAGAGCGGCACGGGCCGGCCCTTCCGCGCCGAATCGTAGGCCGCCAGCGCGACGAGCAGCGATCGCCGCGCGTCCTGGATGGTCGCCACCGGCGGCCGGCGCTGTTCGAGGCAGTCGACGAGATGCGTCAACGGGAACGGCGCCGCAGGCGTAAAAGGCTCCTCGGATTGACGCTCGAACACCCAATCGCTGGCGCCGGCGGCCAGCACCGCCCGCCCCGGCGCGCGGAACCATTGATCGATGATTTCGCCGCGAGTGCCCACGACTTCGAGGCGCACGACGCTGTTCTGCTTCGGCGACGGGCCAGTCTTCCTCGGTGCGTTGATCGTCCACGAGGCCTCCAGCGTCGCAACCAGGCCGCTGGCGAACGTGAACGTGGCCATTCCCCAGTCTTCGACCTCGATGTCCTTGTGCACCAGGTTGGCCATGCGCGCCTCGACCTGAACGACTTCACTGGAGGCGAGCCACCGGAACAGGTCGATCCAGTAGATCCCCTCGTCGATGAACGCTCCGCCCGGCACCTGACGCGGATCCGCGAACCATCCCGGCGTGCCGGAGCGGTACCAATCCTCGGCGATCGACCATCGGCAGACGTGATGCAACAGGACGATGTCGCCGATGTCCCCCGCGTCGATCCGCGCTTTGATGTCGGCGTATCGCAGCCGGCTGATGCCCTGGAACGCCAGGCACGACACGCTGACCGCTTCGACCGCGTCGATCATGCGATCGGCCTCGGCCACGTTCATAGCCATCGGCTTGCCGAGGATGATGTGCTTGCCGGCCCGCGCGGACCGGATGGTCAAGTCGGCGAGCTGCGCGACAGGCGCTGCGAGATGCACGATGTCGACGCGCTCACGCTCGAGCAGCTCGCCGTAGTCTCGGTAGCCCTTCACGCCGAACGTCCGCGTGAATTCGTCCAGCTGCTTCTCGTTGTCCCATGCCGCAGCGACGAGCTCCGCCTTCGGATACTCGCGCAGCCCCCGCGCGAGCCCGTACGCGGAATACCAGTGTCCCAGTCCAAGGACGGCGACGCGCCATGGTCGACGACTGTTCATGGCTTGTATTCTCCGCGAAACCATGGAAGATTCCACCCGTGGCGCCAACCTGCTGAGTGGACTGATGAAACTGGCAGCAGGCACCCGGCTCGGCGCGTACGACATCCAGGGCGCCCTCGGTGCCGGTGGGATGGGCGAGGTCTACCGGGCGCGCGACAACCAGCTGGGTCGCGACGTCGCGTTGAAGATTCTCTCCGAGGGCGTGACGCACGATCCCGAACGCATCGCGCGCTTTCGCCGTGAGGCGCAGGTCCTCGCGTCATTGAACCACCCGCACATCGGCGCGATCTACGGATTGGAGGGCGCCGGTCCTTCGATGTGTCTAGTCCTCGAGCTCGTCGAAGGGCCGACGCTCGCCGAACGAATCGCCAGCGGCCCCATTCCGGTCGAGGAGGCGGTGCGGATCGCCGGCCAGATCGCGGGAGCGCTGGAAGCGGCCCACGAGAAAGGGATCATCCATCGCGATCTGAAGCCCGCCAATATCAAGGTCACTCCTGACGGCCACGTGAAGGTGCTCGATTTCGGCCTGGCGAAGGCGCGCGACGTGGAAGCGGGCGCCATCGAGCTCTCGAACTCGCCGACGCTGATGCGGACGGTGCCTGGGATGATTCTGGGAACTGCACCCTACATGTCGCCGGAGCAGGCGAACGGACGGGAGGCCGATCGCACCGCCGACGTCTGGGCGTTCGGGTGTGTCCTCTACGAGATGCTCACCGGACGTCGCGCGTTCGACGGCGGAACGATGGCCGAGATACTCGCCGGAATACTGAAAGGCGATCCGGACTGGCGACGGTTACCTGCCGACACGCCGGAAAGCATCCGGCGCCTGCTGCGTCGCAGCCTGCAGAAGGATCAGAAGCTCCGGCTCCGTGACATCCATGACGCGCGTCTGGAGATTGACGAAGTTCAGAGCGGTACACCGCAGAACGAACGTGCAGCGGACCCTCGGTCGAGGCGCAGGGAACGCTTCGCCTGGGCGTCGACCGTCGCGATTGTCGTGCTGATCGCTGCCGTCTTGGGCGTGCGGGCGCTGCGCCCGGCACCTGCGGCCCCGGAAGCGCGCCTGGAAATCAGCACGCCTCCAACGAGAGATCAATCGCTGGCGATTTCTCCAGACGGACGCAAGATTGTCTTCGCCGCCCGGTCTGCCGGCCAGTCTCAGTTGTGGCTGCGGTCGTTGGATTCTCCGTCGGTTCGTCCCTTGCCAGGAACCGAGCGGGCCACGTCCCCGTTCTGGTCGCCTGACAGCCGGTCGATCGGGTTCTTCGCCGATCGCAAGATCAAGCGGATGGACATCGACGTCGGATCGGTGAGGACACTCCAGACCGCTTTTGCGCCTCTCGGGGGCGCGTGGAACCGCGACGGCACCATCATCGTGTCGACCAACCCGGGTAAACCCATCGTACGCACTTCCGCCGGCGGCGGTGAACCGGTCGCTGCGACACGATTCGACCCGTCGCAACAGCGGGGTCAAACTTCACCACAGTTCCTGCCGGATGGCCGTCATTTTCTGTTCTTCGTGATAGGCCGCCCTGAAGCGCGTGGCGTCTACATCGGACAGCTGGATGGATTGGACACCCGACATCTGTTCGACGCGGATTCCCCGGCAGTTTATGCCGCCACCGGCCATCTGCTGTTCCTCCGTGAGGGAAGGCTGTTGGCACAGGGGTTCGATCCGGAACGGCTGGAGCTGAGGGGCGAGCCGTTCGTGATCGCCGATCAGATGCCCGCGGGAACGACATTGTCCGCATCGGCCGCGGGGCCTCTCGCTTATCGCACGCCTTCAGCAGACAGCGGCCAGAGGCAGCTCGTATGGGCCGATCGGTCCGGCAGGGAGATTGACAAGGTCGTGTATCCCGACGTTTCCGCACAAGGCCCGGCGCTGTCGCACGATGGCCGCCGTGTGGCGGTGTTCCGTGATACGAACGGCAATAACGACATCTGGACATACGAAACAGGCCGCCGGGCGTGGGACCGCGTCACGTTTGGCTCGGGCTCCAATATTTATCCGCTCTGGTCTCCAGACGACCGACGCATCGTGTTCGGCTCGCGGCGGGGCGAGATGGACTTGTACTGGAAGCTCCTCGGCGCTCCGCCTGGCAGTGAGGAGCGGCTGCTCTCGACACCGGGAATAAAGTTTCCGATGGACTGGTCGCGCGACGGGCGGTTCCTGCTGTTCAACCTCATCGATCCGCAGCGAGGCGGTGACATCTGGGCGCTGGCGATGGACGGAGACCGAAAGCCGTTCGCGGTCGTCCACACGGACTTCGACGAGCTGTTGCCGCAGTTCTCGCCCGACGGAGCATGGATCGCGTACCAGTCAGACAAGACCGGTCGCTACGAGATTTATATCCAGCCGTTTCCCGGTCCCGGAGGCGACTCGAGGATCTCGATCGATGGCGGCGCTCAGGTGCGGTGGAACCCCAGCGGGAAGGAACTGTTCTATATCGCGGCGGACGATCGGCTCATGGCCGTGCCGATCCGCTTCGCTTCGAACGGCAAGACCGTCGAACCTGGCACGCCGCTCGCGTTGTTCGCGACGAGCGTAGGAAGCATGGCCATCAACACAAACAGACAGCAATACATGGTGTCGCCGGACGGCCAATCGTTCGTGATGAACTCCGTTGTGGGAGAAGCCAGCTCCTCGCCGATCACCGTCATCCTGAATTGGAAGCCGCGGCTGCACTGAACGGCCACTGCCGCAATCGAAACGACCATCCAAAAAAACACAACACGCCGAGCGCGAGGACGCCGAGGCCGAAGGCCATCACGCGCGCACCGGTCGTGCTGAAGATGAACAGCCAGCCGAGAAAGGCGATGACGACGGGGACGGGGTACAGCCAGATCCGGAACGGCCGCGCCATGTCGGGCGCGCGCCGCCGAAGCAGCACGACGCCACCAATCTGACCGAGGAACTGCACCACGATGCGCGTCGCGATGAGCGCGTCGATGACCACGCCAAGAGAGACGAAGCTGCTCAGAATAGATACGGCTCCCAGCACAATCAGGGACACATGCGGAAAACGCTTGGACGGGTGCAGCCGCCCGAACGACTCGAAGAAGTAGCCATCGCGCGCGGCGGCGTACGGAATGCGCGAGTAGCCGAGCAGCAGCGCGAAGACCGA
>Ga0114129_10007806_pt1 | contig 15221 bp, 12 predicted proteins | sample RhiMetdeltSRZDD1_FD_80071 | JGI IMG/M metagenome (GOLD analysis project Ga0114129, IMG submission 80071) | Populus rhizosphere microbial communities from Tennessee, USA - Rhizosphere MetaG P. deltoides SRZDD1 (version 2) (version 2) | ecosystem: Host-associated > Plants > Roots > Rhizosphere >...
CAGGAGACCCATCCCGGCGGCGAACGACATCGACAGCCAGAACAGGTTGGAGGCGCTGCCGGGCACGGTCACCCACCAGGCGATCGTCCCCACCGCCCAGACCAGGAGCTGGTAGAAGATGCCGGAGAAGATCGCCCAGCGGCGCTTCTCCTTGCCGGCGACCCAGATGATCTCCCCCCAGTCGCAGTACAGGGCGGGCATGACGTAGTACAGGAGCCCCAGCCCGATTCCGGACACCTGGCCGCCGCAGCGCTTGCACATGATGCCGTGCACCAGCGCGCGCGGGCTCTGCACCACGAAGCACGACAGCGCCATGGTGAGGGCGGCGAACCCGGGCGACCAGCTCAGCCAGACCGCGTGCGTGTACGACCCGAAGCGCAGCGCCAGGATGAGCAGGGCGGCGGCGACGGCGGCCGCCCCCGCGTACTGCGCCGGAGGGCTGAACAGCCACGCGAGCCGGCGGCCCAGGCTCGCCAGGAGGCGGTCCCCCTTGATCAGCCGGATCCGGGCGAGCGGCAGGAAGACCTCGGGGTCGAGGATCTCGGCGAAGGTGCGCTTTCGCTGCTGCGCGCTGATGTCCGCCAGGAGCCCCTGGTCGGCCAGCTGGCGCACGAACTGCTCGAAGTCCTTCTGGCGGAGCGGCGCCCCGAATTGTTCCTCGTACTGAAGATAGATGTCGTCGAGGGACGTCCGGCCGTCCAGCATCCGGCACAGGAAGGCGCCCACCTCGCCGCACTCGAAGACGAGGAGGGTCTTCGGATCGCGGACGAAGTGCTGCGCGGGCATCTCCCCCCTGGCCGGCCAGGAGAAATGCTCCACGTCACCGCGCAGCCGCGGCAGGCCCTCCTCGAACGCCCCGCTCCGGTCGCTCATCAGACCGTGACCCGCGCCAGGCGTTCCTTCGCCGCCTCGTTGCCGGGCTCGACCTCGAGGGCCTTGCGATACGACGCGGCGGCGCGCTCCGCGTCGTTCAGCGCCCGGAACGCGTCCCCCAGGTCGACGTGCGCCGCCGCCTTGCGCGCGTTGATCCGGATGGCCGCCTGGTACTCGGCGATGGCGCGCGCGTAGTCCGCCAGCTGCGCGTGGGCGTTCCCCAGCCGCCGGTGCGCCTCGGCGTAGAGGCGGTTGTGCCTCGTCGCCTCCTCGAAGGCGGCGATCGCCTCCGCCGGACGATCGTGCGCCAGGTGCAGGTTGCCGATCTTCAGATGGACGCCCGCGCGGTTCGGCTTGAGACGCAGGGCCTCCTGGTACGCCGCGAGCGCCTCGGCGTGCCGGCCCTGCTCGGCGTGCAGGTCGCCGATCCTCAAGTGGGCCGCGAGCAGGGTGGGCCTTATGGCGAGCGCCGCCTGGAACTCGGCGATCGCCTCGTCGTAGCGCTTGCTCGAGGCCAGCAGGTCTCCGAGCTGCACGTGCGCCGTCGCGAGCTGCGGGTTTGTCTCGAGCGCCCCCTCGTAGGCCTGGAAGGCCTCGGCGTCCTGGCCCATGGCCAGGTGGGCCCGGCCCAGGCGGAACGAGGCCAGGAGGAAATCCGGCTTCAGGCGAAGCGACTCCTTGAAGGCGTCGGCCGCCTCGGCATGGCGCTTCTGGGCGAGGTAGACGTTCCCCAGGGTGAAGTGCACGAACGGCCGGTCCGGGTTCTGCCGCAGGACCAGCAGGAACTCCTCCACCGCCTCGTCCAGCCGCTTCAGCTGCAAATGGATGAGGCCGAGACAGTAGTGGGCCTCGGCGAGGTCGGGATTGTGCTCCAGGGCGAGGGCGTAGCACTCGGCGGCGCGGTCCCCCTGCCTCTGCCGCAGGTAGACGTTCCCCAGGCCGAAGTGCGCCATGGCCGAGTCGGGCTTCTCCGCGATGGCCGCCTCGAACTCCTGCACCGCTTCGGCGTACTTCTTCTGGCGCAGGTACAGGTTGCCGATGACGATGCGCGTCTCGGGCCCCTTCCCCATGGGGCGCAGCCGGGGTATCTGCGGCTCGCCGGGCTCGTCCGTGTCGTTGGAATCGGGTCGCATCGTCCTCGGAAAGCCCCTAATGGATCGGGTGTTCGGAGAAGAACTTCAGCATCACGTCGTTCGAGATATCCTTGGTCGTCTTGCCGATGTACCAGGTCATGACCGGCTTGCCGCCCGGCCAGGAATGGCCGCCCCCCTCGATCTTGCAGAGCCCGACCGCCGTGCCGTCGGCGCAATGGTCGTACACCTCGCAGGAGACCTCCCCCTTGCTGTAGAGCGGGCGGTGCTCCTGCGTGCAGCGGTCGATCTTCAGCCAGGTCTGCACGAACTCGTCCACCGAGGGGAAGGCATGCGTGGCGCCGGCCCCCTTGAAGTCCCCGCCTCCCGTGTAGGGGACGAACTTGTCTCCCGTGCCGTGGTAGATCAGGACGGAGACCGGGCGCTTCGGCGTGCAGCTGGAATCCATCATCGCCCCCGAGATCGGGGCGATGGCGGCGATCTTGTCCGACAGGTCGCACGCCAGGTTGTTGGCGAACATCCCGCCGTTCGAGATCCCCGTGGCGTAGACCCGCTTCGGGTCGACGCAGTTCATCCCGACCAGCTCGTCGATCAGAGCGGACATGAACTCGAGGTCCGGCGATTTCTTCTCCATCGCCAGCCCGCAGCATTCCGAGGCGTTCCACGTCCCGCCGATCAGGCCGCGCATGCCGGAGGGGTAGGCGGCGATGAACCCGTTCGCGTCGGCGGACGGGTCCATCATGGAGAAGCCCTTGACGTTCGGGCCGGAGCCGGCGCCGCCGTGCAGGGTGATCACCAGCGGCAGCGGCTTCCCGGGGGGGGACTTCGGCACGTGCAGCACGTACTCGCGCTTCTTCCCCTGCACCATGATGGTGCGGTTCGAGTCCCCCTCCTTGAGGGTGCAGGCGCCGCGGCCGGCCGGGGCGTCTCCGCGGGCGGCGGAAGGGCGATTGGAGGGGGACGACGCCTCGTCGGTCGCGGGCGGACCGGCGGCGCAGTCGGTGAACAGGCAGAGCGCGATGGCGACGAGAGGGCCGGTCATCCTGGGCTGAAGTCTCATGCGGTTCTCCTCTTCAAGTCGTGGAGCGCCTCGCGCGGGACGGCGCGATCACGGGGTTGAGCAGCCACGTGTCGTCGGGCAGCGCCACAAGATACAGGATGAAGTCTGCGACGCGCTCCGCCGACAGCATGTCCTTCGGCCGGAAGATGGGACCATTCTGAGCCAGGATCGGGGTATCGACCACCTCGGGGAGGACCGCCTGCACGCGGATTCCGTACGGCCGGACCTCCTCCGCCAGGCTCTCCGACAGTCCGATGACCCCGAACTTGGAGGCGCAGTAGGCCGCGTCGCAGGCGACCCCCTTGCGGCCCGACATGGAGGAGAGCGTGATGATGTTGCCGCGCCGCTGCTTCTGCATGACCGGCAGGACGGCGCGGACGGTCAGGAACATGCCGGTGAGGTTCGTCTCGATCACCCGGTCCCATGCGTCGGCCGGCGTGTCGGCAAGCGTCTGCGGCTTGCCGGGGACGCCGCGCAGGATGCCGGCGCTCGCCACCAGGATGTCGATGCGTCCGAAGCGCTCGAGGGCCTCGTCCCGCATGGCATCCACCTGGTCCTCGCGCCTCACGTCCACGGCGCGGCCGAAGACCTGTGCGCCCGGATGCCTCTCCGACAGGGCGCGGACGGTGTCCGCGGTGCGCTCCGGGCTGACGTCGGCCACCAGGACCGGGGCCCCCTCGCGCACCAGGAGGGCGGCGACCGCGAGCCCGATGCCGCTGGCGCCGCCCGTGACGATGGCCGCCTGCCCGTTCAGTCGCCCGCTCACGCGACCGGCTCCTCGCCGCGCCCGATGGAGGCCCCAGGACCAGGGGCCCGGAAGGCCGGACGGCGGTGGCTGCGCAGCGGAACGATGACCGGGTTGTGCAGCACCGTGTCGCGCGGCAGCGTGACGGTGTACAGGATGAGCTCGGTGACGCGCTCCACCGGCATGGTCTTCTCGGGGGGCGGCACCGGCAGGTTCTGGTCCCACATCGCCGTGCCTGCCGGTCCGGGGCAGATGGTGGTCACGCGGATGCCGGAGCGCCGCACCTCCTCGGACAGCGACTCGCTCAGGCCGATGATGCCGAACTTCGAGGCGCAGTAGGCGGCGTCGTAGGCGAAGCCGCGCAGCCCCGAGGTGGACGAGACGTTGATGATGTCGCCGCTCTTCTGGCGCAGCATCGCCGGCAGGACCGCGCGGTTCGACAGGAACGTCCCCCGCAGGTTGGTGCGCAGGATCGCGTTCCAGTCGGCCGGAGTGAGCTCGGTCGCGGTCTTCGGGCCCTTGCCGCTTCGCAGGATTCCGGCGGAGGCGAGCAGGATGTCGATGCGGCCGAAGCGCTCGAGGGTGCGGTCGGCCATGCGCGCCATGTCCTCCTCGCTGCCGACGTCGAGGACCAGGGACAGGTGCCCGGCGCCGGACGCCGGGCCGGCCTGTCCCGCCGCGCCGGGCGACGAGGCCCGTCCCGCCTCCGCGATCGTCTCCTCCAGGCGTGCGGCACTGCGCCCGACGGCGACGACCGAGGCGCCGGCGCGCGCGAAGGCGATCGCGGCCGAGCGGCCGATGCCGCTGCTGCCGCCCGTGACCACGGCGACCATGCCGTCGAGCGGCTTCGCGGCGGCCGGCGCGGGCGCTTCAGGCGGGGTCATGCGATCCTCCGGGACCGGCCGGCAGGCCGTTCCGCACCGCGACGATCTCGAGCCACTGCCGCGGCACCGTCTGCCGTCCGGTGGATTCCAGGACCGGCGCGACCGATCGGGCCAGCGCCTCGCTCGCCAGGGGGACGGGGTATCCGTTCAGGAGGGCGGCGGCGCACCCCTCGTAGGCGCCGATCGCCTCGAACGAGCTGCGCGTCATGACCGCGGTGCGCCGGTTCACGCTCCGGACCGCGAACCCGCGGCCGGTCACCGCGGCGGCGTACTCGTCGGCGGAGGGCCAGCGGCGCGAGAAGGTCGCGTCCCCCCGCCCGCGGGCGCGCGTCAGCCCCGGCCGCCCCTGGCTCCGCTCCTCCGCGTCCCGGCGCAGGACGAACTTGAGCGCCTCCTTCACCCATTCCTCGTAGAAGCGCTCGGTCCCGGGAAGGAACGTCCCGGCGTAGAACGAGGTGTTGAAGGCGAACAGTCCGCCCGGCCGCAGGACCCGGTGGATCTCGTCGAGGAGCGGCGCCTGCTCCTTGAAGTAGTGGATGGCGTTTCCCATCAGGACCACGTCGGCGTCCGCCGACGGGACCGGCAGGCGGTCGGCCGACGCGTTGACCAGCCTCACCCGCCCCGCATGCCGGGACGCGGAGGCGGGCTCGAGCAGGCGGCGGCGCGCATGGGCCAGGGACGCTTTGGACAGGTCCACGCCGAGCACGCGGTCGTCGCCGCCGAGCTCCTCGAGCAGCAGCTCGGTCATCGTCCCGGTGCCGCACGCCACGTCGAGGAGGCGCAGCCCCCCGGCGCGCGGCAGGGCGGAGAGGCTGAGGCTCCGGATGAACTCCCGGTTCAGGTCGACGTACGACGGCTCCCGCGAGAACGGATCGTACGACGTGTCGATCCCCCCCGGGCCCGCGGCGGTCTGGTCCATCATGTCTTCAGCGCCCATCCGACCACGTAGTGTCGCATCCAGAACAGGGTCAGGCCGAGGGCGGCCATGCCCCGGTTGTAGCCCTTGCGGTCGATCGTTCCGGAGTCGAACCGCCGCTTGAGGAAGAGCGTGTAATGGCGCACGTACGGCACCAGCACCCGGTCGGTCGCGTCCTCCACCTCGACCTGCCGGAACCCGACGCGGCGGAACAGGGACCGGTACTCGGGGATCCCGCGGACGAAGTTCGCGCCGCGCCGCGCCGGCGACCGGCTCTCCAGCCACCATTCCACCAGGATGTCCGAGAAGACCAGCCGTCCGCCGGGGCGCAGCACGCGGTACGCCTCGTAGAGGAACTTCTCGCGCGTGTTGAAGTCCGAGCAGGCCTCGACGCAGATGGCATTGTCGATCGATTCGTCGGGGAAGGCGAGGCGCGTGGCGTCCATCGCCAGGAAGGCGCAGCCCGGGGCGTTGGCGCGCCCGGTGGCGAGCTGCTTCGTCGAGATGTTGATCGCCGTCACCGCCTCCGGCCGGTATTCCGTCAGCAGCCGGCGCGTCGTCGCCCCCTTGCCGCAGCCGACGTCCAGGATGCCCCCCGTCTTGTCGGGGATGAACGACAGGAGCCTGTCGACCATCTGCTCGCACGCCCCCTTGAGCGAGCCGGTCGCCGGGAACCAGTAGCCGAGGTTGTGGAAGTCGCTCCCCTCGTACAAGGCGTGCGCCAGGTCCCCGTACATGGAGCGGTCGTACCGCTCGTTGATGATCCGATCGAAGCGCGCGCCCGGCATGGAGAGGCTCTCCGTCCTACTTCGCCCGGCGCAGGGCCTTGGCGGCCTCGAGGTAGAGGAGCGCGCGCGCCGCGTGCTTGCGCGCGCCGCGCCGGTCCCCTTCGCGGGTGAGCATCTGGGCCCAGGCCTCTTCCAGCCGGGCCATGCGGCGCAGGCGCATGGCGCGCTCGGTGCCGGCCAGGCGGGCATGATCGACGAGGGTGCGGAGGCCGTCGGGCTTCCCGGGAGAGGCGCCCAGCCACTCGGCCCCGGGAGGGGCGGTCTCCTCGGCGCCGGCCGTCTCGCCGTCGTCCTCCCGCGGCACCGCCGGCTTGGGGGCGGCCGCCAGGACGTAGTAGCGCGTGCTCAGGGCGCTGACCAGCCGGCGGGTCATGAACTGGTTGTACATCTTGCGATCGATCCGCCCTTCCTCGAAGAGCCCGCACAGGTAGCGGGTGATCGAACGGCTCGATCGGACCCAGCTCTCCTCGGTGACGTCCACGATCTCCGGAGCGTCGAAGCCGGCGCGGACCAGGACCTCCGCGTACGCCTGCGGATCCTTCACGTGGTTCTGCGGGTGGAGCATCCGGCTGACCGAGTCGGCCCAGCGCTCGCACAGGATGTCGGCCAGGATGAGCCGGCCTCCCGGCTTGAGGACGCGCCAGGCCTCCTGCAGGAACCGGCTGCGCGGCTGGAAATGGAACGCCGCCTCGACGCAGATCACCGTGTCGAACGACCCGGACGGGAAGTCGAGGCGCGTCGCGTCCATCTGCCGGAAGGTGCAGCCCGGGGTGTGCCGGCGCGCTGTCTCGAGGTTTTTCTCGGCGAAGTCCACGGCCGTGATCTGCTCGGGGGCGTAGTGGCGCAGCAGGTGGCGCGTCGTGGCGCCGACGCCGCAGGCCACGTCGAGGATGGTGCCCGACTTGTCGGGGACCATGGCCAGGAGCTTCTCCATGAGATTCTCGCAGGCCTCGCGCGCCCCCTTCGTGTCGGTCTCCCAGTAACCGTAGTTCGCGAAGAAGCTCCCCTCGAAGTACTCCCCCTGGGGCCCCAGGAGCGAGTCCTCCGACATCCACTGCTCGTAGTGCGATCGGATCCCGGTGCCGCGTTCAGTCACCCTCGTCTCCGGTGCCGCGCGCGTCGTCCGGCGACACGTGCAGGCGCGATCCGTCCGGCATCCCCTTGCGCAGGAGGAGCGCGGTGACCGTCTTGTGCCACAGCGTGCGCGCGTCGGCGCGCAGGGCCAGGTCCCGATGCGCGCGCGCCTCGACGCGGGCGACGCCCGCGGCCTTCCGGTCGGCCGGGCCGCCGGCGGGCGCCTCGGGCCCGGCCGCAACCGCGGGCGCGTTCAGGTCGGACGGGTGGGCCCCGATCGTCGCCGTCCCGGACGCGTCCGGACCCTCCACGATCCCCGGGGCCGGCGCATCCTTCGCCCCCTCGCCGGCCGCCCCCTTGTCCCAGCGCGCCATGGCCTCGTGCGCCTCCGCCTCCTTGTCGAGCAGGAGCGCCAGCTCGCGGTGCAGCTGGCTCTGCCTCTTGGTCACCGAGGCCAGGAGCCAGTGCGCCTTCGCCGATCGCCGCACCCGGCCCCGCGACTCGACCGCCTTCTTCTCGTCACGCTTCATGAACTCCTCCAGCCAGGAGGGCCTGTAGGCCTCCCGTTCGAATGCCTTCAGCTGTCCCGTCGTCCCCGCGGCGGCCGAGGGCTCGCCGTCCCGCCCCCGCCCCTTCGCGCCCAGAGGCTTGCGCGCGCCGGCGAGCACGTAGTAGCGCAGGCTCAGGACGAGCGCCAGCCGGTTCGCCAGGACCGGCGTGAACCCGGCGGCGTCGATCTCGCCGTCCTGGAACTTTCCCAGCGCGTAGCGGATGAAGTGCTCGTTGCAGCGGATGAAGCTCTCCTCGGTGGCGTCCACCACGCAGGCGTCCTCGAACCCGGCCGCCTCGAGCACGTCCCGGTACGCCCCCGGGCCCGCGACGAAGTTCTTCGGGTGGAGGACGGGGCTCTTCTCCATGGCCGCCTGGGTGAACAGCATGTCCGACAGGACGAGCCGCCCGCCCGGCTTCAGGACGCGCAGCGCCTCGCGCAGGAAGCGCGCCCGCGTCCGGAAGTGGAACGCCGCCTCGACGCAGAGGATGTTGTCGAAGCTCTCGTCCTCGAAATCGAGCTGCGTCGCGTCCATCACCAGGAACTCGGAGCCGGGCGCCGTCTGGAAGCACGTGGCGATCTGCTTGTCCGAGATGTTGATCCCCGTCACGTTCTCCGGCCCGAACAGCCGTCCCAGGTACCGGGAGGTGGCCCCCAGCCCGCAGGCGACGTCGAGGATCCGGCCGGCCCTCCCGGGCAGGAAGCCGAGCAGCCGCTCCATCAGGTTGTCGCACGCCTCCTTCTGGCTCGGCGTGTCCTCCTCCCAGTAGCCGTAGTTCGAGTAGTGGCTGAAGCTGTAGTACTCGCCGGAGCGCAGGAGCGGGTGCTCGTACATGGCGCGGTCGTAGTGCACGTTGACCGCCCCGCCCGAGATCGTGTGGACCGGGCGGTCCTCCTCCGGCTCGACGTCGGGGCGGCCCATCCAGACCTCGCACCCGCCGCGCGGGTTGTCGGCGTAGGTCCAGCCGGTGGCGGTCTGCACGGCGACCTGGGGCCCGAACGGATTGGCGGTGCCGACGTACAGGCCGTTCTCGCGGCCGTGCAGCGTGCGCACGCCGTAGTTGTACGGATTCCCGAACCCGTCGCGGCTGACCTCGAACCAGTGCACCCCGTCGGGGGTGCGCCACAGGTCGAAGCCGGCCTCGCGGTCGACGATCCTCTGCGCCCCCAGCAGGCGCAGCCGTGGATGCACCCCCTTGGGGACACGGTTCGGATCGATCCACCAGACGAAGATGCTCGAGTCGTACGTGCCGACGTACAGGCAGCCGTCGTACTCCGCCATGCACCAGATGTAGCCGTTGAACGGGTTGTCGAACCCCGGGCCCAGGCCGCTGAGCGGCTTGAGATCGATCCCGTCGGACTTCCGCTCCTGCCCCATGACCAGCTCGTAGCGGTCGTCGGGGAAGATGCGGATCAGCTCCCCCGCCGCGGGGCCGGTCTCGAACTCGCGGTCGTAGCCGCCCCGACGGATCCCGGTGCCGATGTAGAGCGCGTCCTTGAAGGCGCACATCGACATGACCGCCTGGTTCAGCTTGCCGCGCCCCGCCCCGCCGGAGAGCACCTTCTTCCAGCGGTAGGGCGGGTTTCCGGTGGCGTCGGTCTTCCAGACCTGGATACCGGTGTAGGGGTTGCTCACCCCCGCGTAGAGGTGCCCGTCGAACACCGCCATCTCGAACACGCCGGCGCTGGTGGGGTCGCCGAACCCCGGCTCGGAGGCGGCGTGCCATTCCTTCTTCCGCGGGTCGCGGCACTCGAGGACGACCGACGACACGGCGCTGGCCCACATCCGGCCGCTGCCGGCCGGGGCGGCGAACAGCCTTCCCTTGAAGCCGACCAGGGCGCGGTACGAGCTGATGCGGCGATCGCCGATGCCGGGATCGGTCACCGACTCGAAGCGCTCGCCGTCCGTCGATCTCAGGATGAGGGCGCCCGGGGCCTTGGACGACGACATGGTGCTGACGTACAGCGCCTCGACGTCGTCCGCTTCCGTCCTGCAGACCACCATGCTGCGGTAGCCGAAGTCCCGCCACACCTTGTACCGGCCGTCCTGCGAGTCGATGCGGGGGGACTCGAACACCTGCTCGAACGGCCCGCCGAGAGGGGAGGAGCGCCAGATCTGGCAGTTCTGCTCCAGCCCGGTCGCGTCCAGCCCGCGGGGGACCGGGACCGGCCACAGGTGGAAGGCGTCGGTCGACTGGTCGGGCGCGATGCTGACGAGCTGGAAGATGTTCCGCGTCGTGCCGACGTACAGCCGGCCGCGAAACCAGTTCATGCAGTGGGCATAGCTGTTGCGCGCGTCGCCGAACCCCGCCCCCGCCAGCTGCCGGAAATTGCCGCGGCGCAGGCCGGTGGGCTGGCCCTCCTTCAGCGGGGGGTTTTTCTTTTCGAGGCGTGGCGAGGGTTCGATCATGCGGCCTTCCTGATCAGGATTTCTCTTCGCGCTCGCGGCGTCGCGCCGCGCGCAGGGTCTCGCGCCAGGCGCCCAGGAACTCGCGGACCTGCTCCCGGCGCCTGAGGATCACCGGGTCGAACGGGTCCCGGCGGGCGGCCGCCCCCCCGGAGGCCATCCTGGAGCCGACCAGGCGCCGCAGCCGGCGCACGTCCTCCTCGACGGGATCGTCCTCGTCGACGTCGTCCAGCACGCGCAGGAGACGCTGCAGGCGGCCGTCGCGCCCGCGGGCCGCGGCCCCTTCCCCGCGGGGCGCCGCGGATCGAGCGGACCCCGGGCGCCGCGCTGCCGCGGCAGGCCGGGACCGGCCCGCGCTCCTGCCGGCCCCCGGGTTGATCAGCTCCTCCAGCCGCTTCAGGTCGTCGTCGGGCCCGCCCGTCCCGGGGACGACCGCACCGGCATCGTCCGTCTCGAGCAGGGACTCCATGCCGTCCAGATCCATGTCGAGCCCGTCCAGGGGGTCGTCCCGTTCCGCGTTCATCTCGTCCAGCTCCTCCATGATGGGGCCCAGGTCCTCGAGGTCCGAGGTCTCGCCCCCTTCCAAATCGTCCGTGCCCAGGTCCTCGAGGTCGTCCAGCCCCGTGTCGGGAAGCTCGCCGTCCAGGAGGCGCTGGAGGTGCAGCATCAGCTGGAGGTTTTTCATGGCCGCGCCTCCGCCACGGAGACCGGGGCATCCTGCGACACGCGCTCGAGAAACGCCTGGAGGTGCGCCACGAACACCAGGGGCTTCAGGAGCGGGAAGAAGTGTCCCGCGGCCGGGACGATCACCGTCTCGGACGAGGGGAGCGCCTGCGCCAGCGAGTGGCAGGTCTTGAGCCAGCGCGAGCGCTCGCCGAACATCAGAAGCGCCGGCCGGTCGATCCGGCGGATCTCCTCCAGCGTCGGGCCGCCGGACTGCATCTCCTTCCAGGCCTCCGTCGTGCGCAGGAGCCGGAGCCACTGGTTGGCGGTGCGCCGGGCCCCGTTCCAGCGGCCGAACGGCACGAAGAAATCCCCCGCGTGCTTCGTCTGGCGGGCCTTCTCGAGGCCCGGCTCCGCCAGCTCCTCCAGGAGGCCCAGCGTCGCCTTCGGCGTTTCGGCCGGAATCTTGATACCGATCGTCTCGAGCTGCCCGCGCCACGCCTTCCAGTACGTCCCGTCCTGGCCCGAGTCGATGTCCTGCAGCGCGTTGACCGTCACGTCCGCGAGCGTCAGCGATCGCACGCGTCCGGGAAGCCGCGCCGCGAGCTCGAGACAGACCGTGCCGCCGAAGCTGTGGCCGACGAGGTCGGCGCACGCGATTCCGGCATGGTCCATGAGCATCGCGAGATCCCCCGCCATGTCGGCGGGCGTGTAGCCGGCCGGGGGCATGGCGGACATGCCGTGCCCCCGCAGGTCGTAGACCGTCACGCGATGTGTGCGCGCCAGCTCCCGGGCGATGCGCGGGAACCAGAACGCCATGTTGGCGGCGATGCCGTGCACCATCACCAGGTCGGGGCCTTCCCCCACGCTCTGGTAATGAATGCGGGTTCCATCGAGCACGGCGTGCGGCATCGTCAGTCTCCCGGGATCACTCGATGTAGCCGAGGGCCCGGAGGCGCTCCATGACGGTCGCCTCCCCCTCGGCGTCCATGCCGTCTGCCGCCGCCATCCCGGCGGCGACCGGCTCGGCAGGCCGATCCATTTCGGAAGGGACCGCCGCAGGGGCCAGCCGCACGGCAGGAGCGTCCTCGAAGATCTCGACCGGCAGGCGTCCCTCGAACTCCTGGGGCACCGCGAGCCCGAGGCTCTGCATGAGGGCCGGCGTGACGTCGAGGATCGACAGGTCCCCCACCGTGGCGCCGCGGCGGATGCCGGGGCCGGAGGCCAGGAAGATGCCGCGCGGGTTGTGCACCCCGGCGACGTCCTTCCGTGTCTTGAGGATCGCGTCGGAGCGGGTGACCGAGACGAAGCCGAAATCGCGCAGGACCAGGGTCAAGTCGGCGGCCAGCCCGGAATGCGGACCGGGGAAGGCCTCCTCGCGCGTCATGACCTTGCGGACCACGCGCTCGCCGGTTTTCGGATTGACGACCGACAGCAGCCCGTCGATGATGCGCCGGCGCAGGGAGGCGCGCTCCGCATCGCTCAGGTCGGGGGCGCCGGCGACCTTCCCCGGCCGGATGTAGATGCCGTTGCTCCCGGGCGTCAGGGTGTAGGCGCTGGTCCGGCTCCAGTCGAACAGGAACGCCGCGGCCTTCATCCCCTCGGTGTTGATGTATCCCTCGGGCGCGACCGGGGCGTCGTCCTTCCACTTCAGAAAGCCCTGCTCGGCCAGCCACGAGTTGACGTAGAAGATCTCGTCCGAAGGGCCGAAGCCGTGGTCGGAGGCGAGGAACACCCGCGTCTCCGGCCCGGCCAGGTCGATCGCCCGCGCCATCAGGTCGTCGAGCTGCCGGAAATAGTCGAGGCACAGGTCGCGCACCCGCTGCGCCCAGTCGGAGTCCCCGAACGTGGCGAACAGGCCGTCGTCGATGAACCGCCAGCAGGCGTGCTGCAGCTTGTCCACCCCGTCGAAGACCACCGACGCCAGGTCCCAGGGCTCGGTCTGCATCAGGTGCTCGAGGACCTTGAACCACTGGCGCTCGCGTCGGATGTGAAAGCGGACCCACTCCTCGTGCCGCTCGGGCGCGAGCACCTGCACCGATCGGCGCTCGTCCTCGAAGTCGACCGGCAGCTCCTTCAGCGTGAGGTCCGGAAGGGCGCTCAGGCGATCGTAGAGCTCGCGCGGGTGCATGGCGCGCTGCAGGTGCCGGTGCGGCACGAACCCGGGGATCAGGAAGCCGTCGATCGGCCGCGGCGGGAACATCACCGGAAAGTTCAGGGAGATGCTCCTCAGGCCCTGCTCGCCGATCCGCGCGTAGATCGTCGGGCAGCGGATGTCGCTCGAGGTCGCCAGGCGGAAATGCGGATGGTCGGCGTGCTGCTCCACCCGCACGAAGTCGAAGATGCCGTGGTGCCCCGGGCTCCGCCCGGTGAGGAGCGACGTCCAGGCCAGGGGAGTCAGCGGGTTCGCCGTGGACATCAATCCGGCGCGCACGCCGCGGTCGCACAGGCTCTTCAGGGTCGGCATGAGGCCCCGGGCCATCAGGGCGTCGAGGACGGTGAACGTGGCGCCGTCCAGGCCGATCAGGAGCGTCCGACTCATGCGGTCGTCCCCGCCGCGAGCTGCTTCTCGAGGAAGGCGCCGATCTGGGAGACCTTGAGGTCGTCGACATAGTGGCCGTCGACCATCAGGAGCTCCTCGAACGGCATCCCCTTCTTCCCGAAGCGCTCCTCGATCGCCACGATCAGCATGACGATGTCGATCGACTCGAACGTCAGGTTGTTCATCAGGGACGTCTCGGGGCCGATGCTTCCCGAGAAGCCGGTGTCCCATTCCTTGGTCATCTCCTCGAGGATTTCCACGACGCCGTCCAGGACGGCCCCCGGCGCCTTCGCGGCGGCGCCTGCCTGCTGACTCTCCATCATTGACCCCCTTCGCACAGTGCTGTGGCGACGATCAGATCCCCGTCCCTGCCGGTCCAGGCCGTGACGTCGGCGGCGTCGAGCCCCTCGACCCCCATCCGGACGGTGCCCCGCCCGGCGTCGATCGAGAGGGCCCGCAGCGCCCCCCGGGCCGAGGGGATTCCCCGGCCCAGCGCCTGCGCCCCGGCCTCCTTGGCGCAGCGCATCCTCATGGTCCACTCCGGCCGCTCGGCGGCCTCCAGGGCCCCCAGCAGGCGGTTCTCCTCCGGGCTGAAGGAGCCGTCCTCCCAGCGCGCGCCGGCCGTCGCGAGGCGCTCGGCGACGATCCCCAGCCCGCGATCCCCGCGTCCCTCGCCGGCGACCGCGACCGCCACGCCTCCCCCGGAGAACATCGACAGGACCGGGGCCCCCCCGGCACTCTCGATCCAGGCGCCCGAGACGATCGGCCGGCCGAGGGCGTCGGCGGCTATTTCCACGTCGGCCGCGTGCACGGAGAGTCCGCGCCGCTCCTTGAGAAACAAGCGCACCGCGTCCTTGGCGGCCGAGCGCGCCAGGAGCCAGTCGGTCCTTCGTCCCTCCGGGCCCGGAAGCGCCCGCCAGGCCTGCCGCTCGCCGCGCGACAGGACCGTGTGCGCCAGCCCCTCGCGCCAGATCCGCCCGTCCGCCTCCATCAGGCGGTCCGGCAGATCGAGCCGGCAGCAGACCACGCTGTCGCGCACCGGCAGGGGGGCCTCGAGCGGCGTGCTCAGGATGACGTCTCTGGGAGACAGCCGGTAGGCGTAGAAGCGCTCCGGCAGGTCCATCCGCTTCACCTCCCAGCCGGAAAGGGTCAGGAGCACGCGTCCCTCGGGCGACGCCACCTCCAGGTCGGCCAGGATCTGGTCGCCGGCGGCGAGCCGCGCGCTGACCCTGCAGGAGGCCCGCGTGAGAGACGTCGCGGCGGGCGCGAACAGGTCGAGGCGGTCGAAGCCGACTGGGAAGACCACGAAACCGCGGTCCAGGTGATTGGCCGTCCAGTAGCCGACCACCTGACTGGCGGAGTCCAGGAGGAGCGGGTCGAGGACGAACTCCGGGTCCGGCTGTGAGCGGAACAGCCCCAGCGCGGGAAGGGCGCGCAGCGTCCCCTGCGCCCCCGCGTCGAAGACCCGGTCGATCGACGCGACGCCCCGGAAGGACGGTCCGTGGAACATGCCGTGCAGCCTTCCCTCGGCGTACAGCTCGTCCGTCGCCCAGCGGAAGGCGCGGGGCTCCCCCAGTCCGGCCGTTCCGGCGGCAGGGGCTTCGGGGAGTCGGTCGCCGAGCAGGATC
>Ga0114129_10007807_pt1 | contig 15221 bp, 19 predicted proteins | sample RhiMetdeltSRZDD1_FD_80071 | JGI IMG/M metagenome (GOLD analysis project Ga0114129, IMG submission 80071) | Populus rhizosphere microbial communities from Tennessee, USA - Rhizosphere MetaG P. deltoides SRZDD1 (version 2) (version 2) | ecosystem: Host-associated > Plants > Roots > Rhizosphere >...
CCGGGCAGCTGGTCCAGCTGGACTGTTCTGCATCGGTCGGCTGTCGGGGACCAAGGGGACGGTGTGGCAATACACCACCATCGACGTCGCCTCGGCCTCCACCTGGGCGACCCTCCAGGTCACACCCGCTCCAGGACGAACCCTTCGAACATCCAGCCCTCCTTTTGCTCCTTGCTTTCTCGCGCGCCCGCAGGCCAAACCGATTGAACCGTCCTGGGGTCGGTTGGAGGCCCAGGCATGCCCCAAAGGTGACCTGGACTGGTTCTGAGGGGCGAACCCTCGGCAGGAGAGGGTGACCCGAGAGCCTGCCAGGCCCGTGGTCGGGGCGAGGGTGCAGAGCTGACCACCTGATCGAGGCGATCTCCGAGAGACCGTCGCAGCAGGGCGTCCCTTCCCAGCAGGAGGAGGCTTCCAGGGTCGACGCCGGAGGGGTCCCGACTAGATCATGCCGCACCGGCCGGGGACGAGACGCCGTGACGACCCCACGGGACTGATGGCCGGTTCGGGCCTGAGCGGTCATAGGCTTCGCTCAGGCCCGGACCGGCGTGCTGAACGGCCTGTTGCGGGGATTTCGGGGTGGTGGACCCCGAGGTAGTTAGCCGCGGAGGCGGGGGAGGACCTCGTCGCTGTAGAGGCGGAAGAACTGGCGGTAGTGGGGGCCCATGTTGGCGACATAGACCTCGTCGAATCCGGCATCCACATACGGCTGGAATGCGGCGACGTGGCGCTCGGGATCCTTGCCGCAGGCCACCGACTCACGGGTCATGTCCGGGGTGACGAGTTCGCTGGCCTGCTCGAAGTGCCTGGGCGATGGCAGCACCTGTGACAGCTCTCCGAGCAGGCCCGCGGTAGCCCATAGTCGGTGAGCGAGCTCCACTCCCTCGTCCTCGGTGTCGGCGGCGCAAACCTTGTAGCCGCCCTGGGTTGGCTTGTCGGGCCCGGCCTTGGCCTTCCACTCCTGGAGCCGCAGGGCGTCCGGCTGGGTGGTGATGAACCCGTGGGCGACCCGCAGCGCGAGATCGAACGACTTGTCCCCCAACGGCGACATGTAGAGGGCAGGTGGCCGTTCGGGGAGGGTGTACACGCGGGCGTTCTCGACCGTGTAGTGCCTGCCGTAGTGGGTAGTGAACTCGCCCTTCCACAACTCCCGCATCACGGTGATGGCTTCCTCGAGCATCTCCAGCCGTACCGATTCGGCCGGCCACCCATCGCCGAGGATGTGCTCGTTGAGGGCCTCGCCCGTCCCGACGCCGAGCCGGAAGCGTCCCTGGAGCTGAACGGTGGCGGTGGCGGCGGCCTGGGCAACGATCGCCGGGTGCAGCCGCACCGTCGGTGCCGTGACGCGGTGGTGACGGGCAGCCGGCGGACCTGCGAGATCGCCCCGATCACGCCCCACACGAAGGGGCTCTGGCCCTGCTCGTCGTTCCAGGGATGGTAGTGGTCGCTGATCCAGAGACCCTCGAAGCCCGCCTCCTCGGCCAGCCGCGCTGCTCCACCAGCTCATGGGGTCATATTCCTCGCTGCTGAGGAAGTAGCCGATCCGCATCCGCGTCCTACTTCTTCCGTGCGGACGCCTTGCCGCCCTTGCGTCCCGCGGCCTTCTTCTGCGCGGTCGTACCGCCCTGCTTCGGGTCCCCTCCGGACCCCGACCGCTGGCCGCCGTGCTTGGACGCCTCTGGGGAATTGGCGATCCGCGCGGCGCGCTCCTTCGACATCCCCTTGTCTCGCAGCGCCTCGTACTGCTTCTCGTTCTTGATGCTCGACGACGGCATGACGGGTCCTCCTCACAACACCAAGTCACCTCGACACCTCAACCTGCCGGAGCCGGCTACCCAACCAGGCCATTCCATAACCACGGCACGCTGGCCACAAAGGCGTCAGTCGGCTCCCGCACCGTCGGGTCCAGGTTCATCTCCACACCACATCGCGCTGGCGTGCCAGAAGATGCCTTCATTCCTGATCCTTCTTCGATTCACAGATGCAGCGATGTTCCTCCCCGTCTGTCGCGGGGTACTCGGCAGCCCGATTACTGCAGGCGGTGGGGTGGGCTGCGGGAGATTGGTACTCGGGCAACGGCTCGAGATCGTGCCGCCCATCGATCTCCGCTCCCTTCCCGCGCAGCCGCCGTTGCGTTCTCGTTTGCGCGAGCCTTCGTCCGGCTCAGCAGGTCCGGAGCGGATCGCCGACCAGAAGGTCGATCCTGCGCGTACCCTCCAACGGCCCCCAAACCACCGGCCGCTCACCCTGGGGAGAGACCTCGGCCTGGCCAGCCCATTACAGGCACCAGCCCGTCGATGGAGTCGCAGCATCCAGGCGATCATGGCGCTGGGAGATGCACCTGATCGTCACTGAACAGGTGTCCTCAGGTGCTATTGGCATCAGATGTCTCCCTTGCCGTGGCTGCTCTTTGACTGGAGGAACCCATGCGCCGTGTGCTTCGCGACAACGGGCTCTCGCTCACCCTGTTCGCGCTGTTCCTGGTCTTCCTCATCGCCCAGAGCATCGCCGGCTACAAGGCCGACAACAGCGACAACCAGCAGCACCACCGGCCACCAGAGTCCTATGGCGAGTACGTGACCAGCGGGGCGTTCGTCGAGGCGACCTTCGAGAACTGGGAGAGCGAGTTCCTCCAGATGGGCGCCTACGTCGTGCTCACCGCCCTGCTGATCCAGAGGGGGTCGCCGGAGTCCAAGGACCCTGACCACGACCGGGGCCCGCCCAGCCGGACCGACGCCCCGGACGCCCCCGGGCCGGCCCGGCGCGGCGGCCTGGCCCTGACCGTGTACGAGCATTCGCTGTCGATGGCCCTGTTCGCGCTGTTCCTGGTCTCCTTGGTGCTGCACGCCCTCGGCGGCCACGCCGCGTTCAACCACCAGCAGCTGGAGCACGGCGCGAGCGCGGTCTCGCTGTGGAGCTTTGTCACCAGCTCCCAGTTCTGGTTCCAGTCCATGCAGAACTGGCAGAGCGAGTTCCTGGCCGTGGCCGTGCTCGTGGTGCTCGGCATCTTCCTGCGCCAGCGCGGCTCGCCCGAGTCCAAGCCGGTCGCCGCCCCCCACGCCCAGACCGGCAGCGGCTGACAGGCAGGGAGGAAGCCTCCTCCTACGGCGGTCGGAAAGGGGTTACCGTGTCCTCGGAGGGGCGTGGGCCGGCCCAGACCCCCGCTCGCCCATGCTCCTCCACAGGGGAACAGCAGCCGCCGGCCCAGCGTCGGGATGGGCCGGTTGGTCCTGGACGCCCAGGCCTACGCCGGCCGCTGCTCCCAGTTCGGCTCCATGGCCGGTGGCCCGGGAACGCTCAACGCCTGGGCGGGTCGACGGGCCAGCCCCGCCGCCAGCATCAACCAGGCGCTCGCGGTCGGCCCCGGTCGCAGCACCGCCACCGGCTGATCTCGTCGCCTTCACCGACGGCAAGGGCCTCGTAGTGCCCGATCCAGGTTTCCTTGAGGAGGTGCTCCTCGTCAGGGGCGATCACGGCCTCCAGCCAGTGCTCGCCGGCGAACGCCCGGATCGACTCGACGTCCTCCCAGACCGTGACGTACACATACTCCGTCGACGACGGGTCACGGGGCCTGCCCACGTGCTGTGCCAGGAGCCCTGACTGCCGCGACACGAGCGGTGCCGCCGTGTCGCGGAGAAACGCCTCGAACTCCCGCTCCTTGCCGGGATGGACCGTCGGCCGGAAGACGCGGATGATCATGGACCGCCCTACGCGCTGGACGGCTGCGGCATCAGGCCCAACTGCATGAGCAGCGAGACCTGGTCGTAGTAGAGGTCCCCACCGACCACCCGCCCGCTCGCGTCGAAGTGCCACAGCTCGCACAGCGGCAGCGCGAACTCCCTGCCGCAGGCGGGGAACGGTCCCAGCGGCCCGTCGTGCGTGCCCCGGCAGGTGAAGCGGGCCACCGCGGTGTCGCCGGCGTCGAGGTAGCTCGGGTCGGTGATGCGGATGTCGCTGGAGGCCCGGACCCACCCTGGCAGGAAGTCGTCCCTGAACTCCTGGGGTGTGGTGAACGTCCGCCCCTGCGCGTGGTCGGTCCAGCCGATGCGGTCGGCGTACTCCTTGGTCATGGCCTCGAAGTCCCGCTGGTTGAAGGCCTCGTGACCGGCGCGGTGGGCCTCCACGTTCCTGGACGCCATGGCTCCTCCTCCTCCGTGGTCGAGATACGACCAGGCGATCGTGGCGGCCGCGACTTGCGCCAACCCTTCCCTGGCCTTTCCCCAACCGTTCCGTATGCTGGCGTCAGCAACGCGACGACCGGGACGTCGAGGGCAAGGTCGCCTGATGGGCGAGTGGACCAAGGCCAGGATCCAGCTCTGCGGGCGGTTCGTCGCCGACATCGACGGCTCCCGCGTCGAAGACGCCCTGCCCGGCCGGCGGGGGCGGGTCCTGTTCGCCTACCTGGTCCTCAACCGTGGCCGCCTGCTGCCCCGCGACGAGCTGCTGCTGGCCGGCTGGGGGGACGAGGTCCCCGGCGAGGCGGGGAACGCGCTGAGTGTGCTGCTGTCCAAGCTGCGGCACGGCCTGGGCGCCGGCCACCTGCAGGGACGGACCGAGGTGGAGCTGCTGCTGCCGAAGGCGACCTTCGTGGACGTCGAGGCGGCCCTGGAGGGCGCCCACCGGGCGGAGTCGGCCATCGCCGAGGGACGGTGGGCGCAGGCCTGGGGCCCGGCCGGAATCGCCTACCACGTCGCCACCAGGCCGTTCCTCACCGGGCTGGAGGCACCCTGGATCGACCGGTGGCGCCGCCGCCTGGAGGAGGTCCGGCTGCGTGGGCTGGAGTGCTTCGCCGCCGCCGGTCTCGGCCTCGGTGGCCCGGCGCTGGCGCAGGCCGAGGAACGCGCCAGGATGCTGACCGAGCTCGCGCCCTACCGCGAGACCGCGCACCGCCTCCTCATGGAAGCGCTCGGGCGGCGCGGCAACGTCGCCGAAGCGCTGCGCGCCTACGAGCGGCTCCGGGTCCTGCTCCGGGAGGAGCTGGGGATCGCGCCCAGCCCCGCCCTACAGGCCGTCCACCAGCGGCTGCTGCTGCCCGGCGCCGACGGCTAGAGCCGCTCGGCCTGCGCGAGGAGGTCGTCGCGGGTCACGTTGCCGACCAGCTCGGGATGCAGCACGCCCATGTGGCCCTGCGCGTTCCTCCAGAGCTCGTCGTCGTCCTCGCCCTGGATGACATACCCGCACATGCAGACGATCCGCAGCGCCATCGCCGACCTCCGAGTCCACTCGCTGCGATGTTCACGCCAGGTCGTCGAGGGCGCAAGCGCGGCCGCGGAGCATAGCCGTTGGACCCCGCCAGCCCTGAGCAGGGATGAGGTTGCCGTGCGACCGGCCGCCCAAACGTGTGACCATGGTGCCGGTAGCGACCCCGAGGCAGTCACGGGAGCAGAGGAGTTGAGCTCGTGGACGACCCGAGTGTGCCCGTGGCGGTCGTCTCCAGCCGCACAGAGGCGGAGCTGATCGTCGGCATGCTGCGCAGTCACGGCTTGAGCGCATCGGTGTCGGCAGACGATGCCGGAGGACAGTACCCGCAGATGCAGCTCGAGGGTGTGCTCGTGCTGGTGGCCGCTTCCGATGAGGCCTCGGCCCGTCTGCTCCTGGCCGACGCCCAGGACACCCCCTAGACGAGCCTGTCGATCTGTTCGATCCGATCGAAGCCCAGGACGGCCCGCCACCCGCGATCGCCGCGGTCAACGCCCGTCCCGGTAGGGGGCCAGGAACGCGGTCAGCGCGGCCAGCAGCTCCTCGGGAGACTGCTCGGCGACCCAGTGGCCGTTGGGAACGACCACGCCCTGCACGTCGTCCGCGACGAGCTTCATCGTGTCGGGGATCATGGCCCCGGAGCTTTCCGCGCCGCCGATCGCCAGGACGGGCAGGGCCAACCGCCGGGTCTTGCGCTGCTCGTTCTGTGCGAGGGTCGTGTCGAGCGCGCGGTAGAACCCGAAGCTCCCGCCCAGGGCGTCGGGGCCTGAGCGGAGGATGTCGATGTAGTAGATGACGGCGTCCTCGGGGAGCTTCCTGGTCCCGGCCGAGGCGTCGAACTCCGCGCCGAAGAAGACGTCCTCCCGTCCCCTGACCAGCTGCTCGTTCACCTCGGCGGGGAGCTGGTTGAACATCAGGTGCCACAACCGGGCGTTGAGCGGCGGAGGGACGAACAGCGGCGGCGAGGGGGACACGCCCGGCAGTGTGGCCTCGGAGACGACCAGGCGCTCCAGCCGGTCGGGGTGGTCGGCGGCCAGGGCGTAGGCGATCGGCATGCCGGTGTCGGTCCCGTACATCGCGAAGCGCTGGTGGCCGAGGGCCTCCATCAGCGCCACCAGGTCGCCGGCCAGGGTGGCGGTGTCGTAGCCGTCCTGGGGCTTGTCGGACAGCCCGATGCCGCGCTGGTCGGCCGCGACGACCTGGAAGTCCCGGGCCAGGGTGGGCAGCAGCATGCGCCAGGCATACCAGGTCTGGGGCCAGCCGTGGACCAGCAGCAACGGCGGGCCGTCGCCCCCGGTGACGGCGTGCATTCGCAGCTGGCCGGTGTCGACATAGCGGCTGGTGAAGGTGTCGGTGAACCCGGCCCGGAGGTTCGGCGCCCCGAGACCGAGCCAGGGCCTTCCGGGGTCGGCAGGCGGGCCGGAGATGAGCTCATGGTGATCCCCTTCTCCCGGGACGTGACGGCGTTCGCGGTGCGTCTCGGCCGAGTGTCGTCGGTGCCGGCCGGTGTTCGCATCCGCTGGTGGCCAGTGCGACTGGCCAGGCCCGGCCTGGCGGTGCGGCAGATCCACCGCCGGACGTGCAGGCGGGCCAGCGGTGGCGGCTCAGGCGTCGACCCCGCGGACACGGAACCGCCGCCACCGCGCGTTCATGCCCTGCCCGTCGAGGGAGCGACTGCGACCGTCCCGGATCGGCAGCATCGTCCAGATCCCGAACCCGATGCGAACGCGTCCGGGGATCAAGGTGCCGTGGGTCTGGTACACGGTGCGGCCGTCGACGCGCCAGGCTGCGGTCGATCTGCTCCGGTCGAGCGTGACCTCGCACGCGCGAAGCCGGGTGAAGTCGTCGTCGAAGTCCTCGTACGGCGACTCGACCACGTGGATGAACGGCTCGGCTGCCCCGCCACCGCCCAGGCCCAGCTGCTCGTCCAACGCGAACACGCGGGTGGAGGTGCCGATGATGGACAACGCGCGCATGCTCACCTGGTCGAACACCTGGAAGGCGGCCATGCCCCGACGGAAGTCGCCCGGTTCCCCGCCGATGTTGGTGACCGCCAGGTCGACGGCAACGGTCGCGGGCCGGTCCGGCGGCAGCTCGAACTGGCCCGTCGAGAAGATGAGGTACTTGGCGCTGTCGGCGGCCTGGAACCTGTCGTGCGACAGCGAGAAGCGCGGGATCCTTACCTGTACCTCGCCGTCGCCGACGGCCAGCTCCGCGTTGGGGTCCAGCGGGATGTGCTCGCCGCCGTCGGGGAGCGGCAGGCGCGCCGGGCTCCAGCGCGCGGGGTCGAGGTCCGGCCCCCTGAGCTCGTCGTAGGTGGCGAAGTCGTCGCGGGTCGCGGCTGCGGCCTTGGTCTCAGGCGTCACGGTCTCCGCCCCAGCGCTGGGGCGCGATGCGTCGCCATGATGCGTCTCCTTTCGTTGGCGATCTCAAGGGGGAGGCACTCGGCGGCAGCGGGACGTGACGTCACATTCGGCGCCCGGGAGGGGTCTACAGGTCCATGGACGAGCGCGACTGGCTGGCAGAACGATTCCAGGAGCACCGGCCCCGGCTGCGAGCCGTCGCCTACCGGATGCTGGGCTCCACGAGCGAGGCCGACGACGCCGTCCAGGAGGCGTGGCTGCGGCTCAGCCGCTCGAACGCCGGCGAGATCGACAACCTCCAAGCCTGGCTTGTCACCGCTGTCGGACGCGTGGCGCTCAACATGCTCCGCTCACGCAAGACGCGACGCGAGGAGCCACTCGACGCCCACCTGCCGGACCCGATCCTCGACCGCGCAGGCGGCATCGATCCTGAGCACGAGGCGCTGCTCGCCGACTCCGTCGGTCTCGCGCTGCTCGTCGTGCTCGAGACGCTGACGCCGGCAGAGCGGCTCGCCGACGTCCTCCACGACATGTTCTCAATTCCCTTCGACGAGATCGGCGCCATCCTCGACCGCTCGCCCGACGCGGCGCGCCAACTCGCCAGCCGCGGACGCCGCCGCATCCGCGGTGCGGACACGACCCCCGACGCCGACCCGGCCGCACAGCAACAGGTCGTTGAAGCCTTCCTCGCCGCCGCGCGCGACGGAGACTTCAACGCCCTCGTCGCCGTGCTGGATCCCGACATCGTGGAGCACGTGGACACCGGCAGCGGGACCATCCTGGAGGTTCGCGGCGCCGGGACCGTCGCCCGCAGGGCGATGGCCGCCTCCCGGTCCGACCTGGTCGGGCGGCCGGCGCTGGTCAACGGCGCGGCCGGCTGGATCGCACTGCTCGACGGAGACGTCCAAGCGGTCGCCGCCCTCACGGTTCGGAGCGGGCGGATCACGACCATGGACATCCTCCTTGACCCCGCACGCCTCGCCCGCCTCGACCTCACCGTCTTCGACTCCCGACCATGAGGAGGGGCAAGCGTGGAGCTGCCTCAGCCGCAGAAGACGCTCCCGCTAGGCGACGTCGACCGCGACCGGCTCGACGCGGCGGCCGAACTCCAGCTCGAACAGATCGCCGTTGCGCTCGGCCGCCCACAGGTCCAGGTCGGGCACGTCACGGGCGCGCAGCTCCAGACGGAGGTGGTCGCCCCGGTCGACCACCTCGGCCGCCTCGACGACCTGGAAGTGGTCGGCGTCCAGGCCGTCGGCCAGCCGCAGCAGCGCGGCCAGGCGCCGCACCAGCGTCCGGTCCTCGTCGTCCAGGGCCATGTAGTCGGCGTGCCGGTCGGCCGGCAGGGCCTTGCGGTGGTAGCGGGCGACGTTGGCGACCAGGTCGCGTTCCCGGGCGGTGAACCCGTCCAGGTCGGCGTTGCGGATCAGATACAGCGAGTGCTTGTGGTGGGCGGACTGGCTCACGGCATAGCCGACGTCGTGGAGCAGGCCGGCCACCTCCAGCAGCCCGCGCTCGGCCGGACCGAGCCCGTGCAGGGCGGCTGTCTGGTCGAACAACGACAGGGCCAGGGCGGTCACCCGGCGGCTGTGGGCCTCGTCCCAGGCGTGCCGCCGGGCAAAGTCAAGCACCGCCCGCCGCCGCCTTGGGTCGTCGGACGGCGCCGTCGACGGCCAGGGATCGCGGCGAGCCAGCTCGGTGAGGATCACCCCCTCGCGCAAGGCCCACGGCGCCAGCACCAGCTGCTCGAGCCCGAACGCCTGCATCACCAGCGCGGCCACCTGGGAGCCGGCCACCGCGTTGCGGGCGCGGAGCTCGTCGAGCCCGGCAAGGCGGCTGCGCTGGCGGGCGTTGGTCCCGGCCAGGTACCCGGCGACCACATCCAGTGCCTCCCGGGTCAGCACCGGGGCGGTCTGCCCGTCGATCCCGGCGAACCCGAACGCATGCGGCGGCGTTGGCGCCTCCGGCAAGGCCCTGGCCAGCGCACCCAGGTTGCGGAACGTCTTGGACGTGGCGCAGACGACCTCGTGCTCCTGGGCGCGGACGCGGTCGGCGAGCGGGCCGAGCAGGGCCAGGGCGTGGACCCGGAGCGCGACCAGCTCCTCGGAATGCACCGGGTCCGACCGCACAAACCGGCGCGACAGCCTGGTCGCCCCCAGCGGCAGACTCTCGGCGATCTCCGGCCGGTCGGTCTCCCCGACGGCGACCTCCAGGCTGCCGCCGCCGATGTCGACCACCAGCAGCCGGCGGGCCGAGAAGGCGGTCCAGCGTCGGGCGGCCAGGTAGGTGAGCCGCGCCTCCTCGACCCCTGGCAGGACGGTCACGGCCACCCCGGTGGCCTCCCGCACCCGCCCGAGCGCCTCGATGCCGTTGCGCGCTTCCCGGATCGCCGAGGTGGCGAAGCCGACGACCGCGTCGGCGTGGAGTTCGTCCGCCCGCGCCCGCATCCGGGCCACCGTGTCGGTCAGCCGCTCGACCGCACGCTCGGGCAGAAGCATGGTCGGGAAGGCAGCCTCGGCCAGGCGCAGCGTCTCGCGCTCGCGGGCGAGTGGGACGAAGGCCCCGTCGGGCTGGCCGTCGACGACGACCAGGTGGACGGTGTTCGAGCCGACATCGAGGACGGCCAGGCGCAAGGGCTGGATCTTCCGGGCGGGGTGGCGACGCAACGATGCTACTCGCGGCCACCGGCCCCGGGTACGACGGCAAGGAGCCACGCCACGCCGGCCCCATCGTCGCCAGGGCCTGACTGGTCCGGACCCCGAAACCCCGTAGGTTCACGGATACTCCCGGCCCTGGCGCTCCATAGGCTGCCCCGGTACGGCGGGCGGCGCGAATGGGAGGCAGCCATGTCCGGAAAGGCCGTCATCAGCCTGACCACCGGGCTCGAGGACCCCGAGCGGGTCACCGTGGCCTTCCTGGTCGCCGTCGGCGCGGCCGAGCAAGGTCGCCCGACGCTCATGTTCCTGACCAAGGAGGCGACGCGGCTGACCCTTGAGGGCGTCGCCACCGGGGTCGCCTGCGACGGCTGCCCCCGCTGCCCGAGCTGGTCGACCGGTACGCCAAGGCGGACGGCCGCTACCTGGTCTGCCCCATCTGCTTCGACGCCAGGAAGCTCGACAAGGGCCAGATGATCGACAACGCCGAGCTGGGCGGCACGGTTCCCATGTGGCAGTGGATCGGCGACGACGGCGCCACCACCTTCAGCTACTGACCTGCTCCCCGAACAGAAGGGTGCCGCAGCGCGGCACCCTTCTGTTCGGCGGCTGGCCGGCTCCGGGACGCCTTCGTCGGTGGGTGCTTGACTTGCCAGCAGGACCAGCAGAGCCTACGGGGAACTCGTGTCGGGCTGGCCGTCCATGCCTTGCGCACGGTTGGGGGGGTGAGATGCGTCGCGCCGCAAGGAGTCCTCCACTCGCGTTCATTCCGGCCTCGTCGCGCGCAGAGCCCATGGAAGTCCTGGAGGATTCGATGGTATTCCAGCAGGAAGAGGTGTTGTTCCGGAACGGATACGATATCGGTATTGGCGTTGCCATGGCGACGGGCAGCCCGATGGCGCTCGGGGCAACGGGTGCGGTGACGCCCCCGGAGGTCGGAAGCGGCGGGTCCGGCTCCTTCACCTTTCGGCGCATCGAGACGACCGGCGAGTTGGAGACTGAACTGGGCATTGGTGCTGACGTCTCGGCCGGCATCGGCCTGTTCAGGGCATCGGCCTCGTTCGACTTCTCCAAGAGATGCAAGATTCAGTCCAGCTCGCTCACCGTCATGGTCTCTGCGGAAGAACGGTTTGTCTTCAAGCAGATGGATTCGCCGGAGTTGTCGCAGGCTGCAAAGGGCCTGGTCGACCGACCAGACCTCTTTGCTGGCAAGTTTGGTGACTACTTCGTTCGAGGCATCAACTCGGGCGGCCGATTTCTTGGCGTGGTGAGGATCGACACCAGGAGCGCGCAGTCAAAGACAGACGTCAACGCCGCGCTGAGTGGGTCCTACGGCCTAACGGCGGACGCTGCCGTCCGACTGAAGATAACCGAAACAATGAGGAGCGCCAACGCGACGGCGGAAGCATTCATCATCTTCGATGGAGGGACCGTCACAACGCGCCCCACAAGTAGTGATCCCATCGAACTTCTGAATCAGCTGTTCAGGGCGATGGATGAATGGACGAGCTCGGTCCGGAAGGATCCAAAGGCCTACAGCGTAACCCTGGCACCCTACATCATCGCACTCGGCCCCAATCCACCCAACGTCGCCGACATCGAGCACCAACGCGACGTCCTGATCCGATGTGCGAAACTGCGATCCCAGACCTTGGACAAGCTCAACCTGATCGATTACATGCTCGATCCGGATCACGCCGCGGAATTCCAGATCGCCCCACCTCCTGACGGGCCGGACCTGCCGGCCCTGCAGGCGGCGCTCGCAGGCGACCTCGATGTCATCGCCGACGCGGCATCCTTCTCCATCAACAATATCAAGGAGGCGTGTGACCCAGAGGTCTTCATGAGAAAGATTCAGAAGGTGGAGGGTTTCAAGCTCACAGCGCTACCTCCCAACCTCCCAAGGCACACCGGCCCGCTCGCCCCGCCCGCACCTCAGGTTCAGGTCCCTGACTGCACCCGTCCGGGCATCCGCGTCCCTGGTATCGCCCATGCCCGTCTCACGCAGCTCGGTCTGAAGTTCAAGGACAGCGGGCCAACGGAGCTCACCGTCGATGGCAAACTCTTCAAGGGGCACGTAACCGGTCAGAATCCCCCTGGGGGAGCGCTGGTGGACGTAGGTTCAGAGATATTCCTACAGATCGGGGACTTCACATCGGGACCGATACTGCTACACCCCAGCTAGGAACGATCTTCATCGAAGCATCTCGTGGCGGGCTCGTGTTCAACGGCAGCCGCGGTAGCCTCGTCGGCCGATGACCAGATTCGTTGTCGACTGCGGTGTCGTCCTGCGCCTGGCGAGCGAGGGGACCGAGGTCCCGGCCGACTTCCGGCTTCTTGCGCCGACGCTCCTGCGCTCCCAGACGCTGTCGGCCCTGCACCAATCCGTGCACCGGGGCGAGATCACGGCGGATGCCGCCCTCGATCGGCTCAAGCGCATCAGGGCCATGCCGATCCGCCTCCTCGGCGACGCCGTGCTCCGTCGTCGGGCCTGGGACCTCGCCGAGCAGCTGGGGTGGGCCGAGACCTACGACGCCGAGTACGTGGCCCTCACCCAGTTGCAGGGCGACGCGTTCGTCACCCTGGACGCGGAGCTGGCACGCCGGGTGCAAGGAGTCGTCCCTGTGGCGACGATCGAGGCGCTGCGCACAGCCTGAGCCTGCCTTGCCGAGCGGGCAGGCGCTAGGCTGATGTCGGAGTCGACCGGCCGGAGGGAAGGGACTGCCATGGCAGGGAAGTTCGGCCTCGATCCTCGGCAACTGGAGGACCCGGAGCTGGAGCGGGAGCTCCGCCGCCTGTACGCGACCCGTGAGGAGACCTTCTTTCACGGCAGCCGGCAGGCGCTCCTCAACCACACCGAGCGCATGCTGCAGCTGGAGCGCGAGTACGCCCGCCGGTTCCCGGAACGCACCAAGGCTGATGCGCTGCGGACCCGCAAGGGCTCCCGGAGCCAGGCCGGGCAGCCGACTGGCCGGTAGGCGGGGATCTCGGCTCAGCCGCGGCCCGGCTCATGGCCCCGCGGGGGAGTCGAGCGCGGGCAGGGATCCCGTCAGCGTCCGGCCAGGCGTTCCACCACGGGGGCGAAGGTCTCCATGTCGCCATCGGCCACGACCAGGTAGGAGAACCCGTACCGGTCCCGCCTGGCCTGCAGCTCCTCGGCGACCCGATCGGCCGGTCCGGCGACGACCGAGGGCATCTCCAGGACGAGCTCGCCCGCGGCGCCCCCCCAGCCCTGCCGGACGGCCAGGCGCTCGGCCGCCTGGCGATGGTCGCCGCCGAGGGCCACCGCCAGGACCATGCTCAACTCGACCTGGCGGGACCGCTGCTCGGCGGCCTGCCGGACCCAGTCCACCTTGCGGGTGACGCGCTCGGGTGACCGCTCGGACAGTTCCCCGGAGATCGTCCCCTCGGGCAGCGCCCTGGGCAGGATGCCGACGATGTCGGCCTCCCGACCGGCGATCCCGAGCATTCGTCGGCTGCCGGCGCCGACCAGGATCGGGGGGTGGGGCCGCTGGACAGGGGCGGGGAAGCCGGCGATGTCGTCCACCGTGTAGTGCTCACCCTTGAAGGTCAGGGCGGGCCCGGCCAGGAGCCCCTTGAGGACCTGGAGGGATTCCTCGAGTCGGCCGACCCGCACCGCCGGATCCTCGAACGGGATGCCGGCCCGGTCGTACTCATCCCGCAGCCAGCCGGCCCCGATGCCCAGCTCCAGGCGGCCCTCTGACAGCAGGTCGAGCGTTGCCGCCTCCTTGGCCAGCACCACCGGATGCCGGTAGTCGTTGTCCAGCACCAGGCTGCCGACCCGCAGGGTCCGGGTGGCGCCGGCGACGGCCATCAGCGCCACCAGGGGCGCGAGCTGATCACCGAACGGCTCCGCCACGAAGTGGTCGCGCAGCAGCAGGGTCGAGTAGCCGAGCTCCTCGGCCCGGTGGGCCGTGTCCAGCAGTCCCTCCCGGGTGGTGATCGCCTCGCCGATCACCCCGAACCGGAACGGTCTCCATCGGTCCATGCGCACCCTCCTCACCGGCCCTCGTCGCCGACAGAACACGGGCACGGCCGGATCGGTTTCGCCGAGCGGATCATCCGCTGCCGAATCGGGACGACAATGGGACGCCGGGACGGCCTCGAGCAAGGAGTCGTGATGGCGAGCATCCAGCCGGAACTGTGGGTCGACCGCCCGGGCGAGGCCCTCGGCTTCTACCAGGCGGCCTTCGGCGCGACCGTGCTGCACCGGGTGGGTGACGGCGATGACCTGGTCGCGCAGCTGGGCGTCGCCGGGGCCGCGTTCTGGGTGGCGCCGGCGTCATCGACCATGAAGCGGCTCAGCCCGCGCGCGATCGACGGGGCGACCAGTCGGACGTTGCTGGTGGTCGATGACCCTGAGGTGGTCGTCGGGCGGGCGCTGGCCGCCGGGGCGACGCAGACCTCGCCGGTGGGTGACGAGCATGGCTGGCGGCTGGGCCGGATCGTCGATCCGTTCGGTCATGAATGGGAGATCGGCCGGCCCCTGGGGACCTGGCCGCCGAGCTAGACGGCGCCGGGAGGACTCGTGCCCGACGACGAGGCCGCCATCTGCCGGTCGAGGTGGCTCGTCGCTGCCGGAACACGTGGCGCGGTGGCTGGGCTGGCCAGGCGGAGCTGATCCGCCACCTCTGCCTGCACTGTGGAGCGTCTTGCAGATGTCGATGGTGTGAACTCACCATGACAAGTGCATGATGCGGTGATAAAGCTCCAGTGCCGGGAGGTGGCCACGTGACCGTGGACGACCATTTCAAGCTGGTGGCCTCCGTCTACGACTCGCTGCGCACCACCGATGAGGCGCCGGTGCGCAGGATCCGTGAGCTCCTGCCCGACCATCCGGTGGTCGGCCTCGACCTCGGCTGCGGGACCGGACGGTACTCGCGGCTGTTGCAGCGCATGCTGGCCGACGGTTCGATGCTGGCCGCCTGCGACGTCTCCGAGGCCATGCTGGCCGAGCTCAGGGCGGCCCATGACGGCCGCGCCCTGA
>Ga0114129_10007809_pt1 | contig 15219 bp, 11 predicted proteins | sample RhiMetdeltSRZDD1_FD_80071 | JGI IMG/M metagenome (GOLD analysis project Ga0114129, IMG submission 80071) | Populus rhizosphere microbial communities from Tennessee, USA - Rhizosphere MetaG P. deltoides SRZDD1 (version 2) (version 2) | ecosystem: Host-associated > Plants > Roots > Rhizosphere >...
CCGATCCGGTGGCCGCGAACACCATCGCGTTCTTGGCGTCCACCGTGACGCCGGCCCACGCATTGGCGCCGCCGGAGATGCCGGGCCCGGCTTTCGGCCAGGTGTCGTACCCGAGCTCGCCGGGCTTCGGAATCGTGTGGAAGATCCAGCGCACCTTGCCGGTGTTCACGTCGAACGCGCGGATGTGTCCCGGCGATCCCGGCAGCGTCTCGGGCACGCTGCTGCCCATGATGAGCAGATCCTCGAAGATCGATCCCGGCGTGCTCGCGCTGACGCTCAGCTTCTCGGCCGGCTGATCGAGTCCCTCCCGCAGGTCGATCCTGCCGTCAGCGCCGAACGATTTGATCGGCTGACCGGTTTTCTTGTCGAGCGCCCACAGAAAGCTGCGGTAGCTGACGAACAGGCGATCCTTGTGCACGGTGACGCCGCGATGGCGGAATCGTCCTGTCGGTCCCGCGCCAGTGCTCGGATCGAACTTCCAGATCTCGCGGCCGGTCGCGGCGTCGATCGCAATCACCTTCAGCGTCGGCGTCGTCGCGTACAGCACGCCGTCGACCACGATCGGGTTGCTCTGCATCTCGGAGCCGTTGAACGCATCGTGTGAGTCGTACGTCCACGCGACCTGCAGCGTCGAGACGTTGTCACGATTGATCTGCGTGAGCGGAGAGTAGCGGATGTTGTCGACCCCGCCGTTGACGGGCCAGTCGACGTCGCGCGACGTTTGAGCCGGCACGAGCGCCAGGCCGACACAAGGCAACCACGAAAACACGAAAACACGAACAAGAATTCTCTTTGAAACCAAGCGCTACACCTCGCGTGCGGTGATCTCGTACTTGAAGCTGTCCGGATCGAGGCTGTCGAGACGGCCGTTCGCGGTTTCGGCCTGCGGGTACATGAAGAACGCGAGCGGACCGCGCTTCGAGCGGGGCAGGAGCACGTCGTGCGCGTAGTTGAACGCCATCCAGTTCATTTCCCACGAACCGAACAACCGCGCGCGGGCGGTGCGCACCTTCTCGTCGTCGATCGCCAGATGGCCGGGCGGTTCCTCGAGCGCGACTTTCCGCACGTCGGCGGGATCCACCGGCACCCATCCGTAGCCGGTGAGGTAGACCTCCGCTCGACACTGCTGCGCCCGCGTGGCGTTGTCGGACGAGAGTCCAAGGCTGCGCAGGCCGTTCTGTGATTTCGCGACGCGGATGCCCCAGACGTCGCGCGCGGGAATGCCGGAGGCGCGCGCGAGGCCGACGAACAGCGCGTTGAGGTCCGCGCACTTGCCGCTGAGATTTTTCGATTCGAGCATGGAGCGGATGTCGCCGGTGCCGCACCCGCGCGTCGCCGGATCGCGGAACGTGTTGTCGACGATCCAGTCATAGATGGCGCGCGCGCGCTCGAAGTCGGTGCCGGCGCGGCGCGTGATCCGTGCCGCCGTCGACTTCACGATGCCGTCAGTGGGGATGAGCCGGGTCGCGCGCAGGAAACGATCGAGGACGCGGCCGTCGAGCGGCGGCGGAACCGTGGGCGTTGCCAGATTTGCCGTCCGATCGGTGGTTGACACGCGGCTCGTGACCGTCAGCGTCGGCTCGACATCGTCACTCCATTCGGCGATCAGGATGTCGAGGTCGTCGTTCTCGACAATCACGACGCTCCCGCCGGGCGCCTGATAGGTGTCGCCGAGCGTTTTCTGATACGGCGCGGACGCAAGCGGCATCGGCAGCCAGACGCGGGTCGGACCCGCCGGTTTCAGAATCTGGACGCGCGTCGTGATTTCGAAAACGCGCCAGCGCTCCGGTGCCGTCGACTCCGGGAGCTGCGCGAGGAGCGGTGCAGCGGCCAGTTGCAGGAACGCCCGGCGATTCACGGTCGGCATTATCAACCCAATCGGGTCAAAGAAGGACGGCCGCGACGGCGAGGAATCCCCAGCCGACGAGGAACGCGAGGCCGCCGATTGGCGTGATCGCGCCGAGGATCGTGGTGCCGGTGATCGCGAGCAGATACAGGCTGCCGGAGAACAGCACGATGCCGATCGTGAAGGCCCAGCCGGCGGCGCGAAACATCCAGCCGTCGAAGCGTCCCAGCATCAGCGCGACGAGCAGGATCGCGAGCGCGTGATACATCTGATACCGCACGCCGGTCTCGAACGCGGCGAGCATCTCGGGCGACAGCCGCGCGCGGAGCCCGTGCGTGCCGAACGCGCCGAGCGCCACCGCCAGAAATCCCGCGACCGCGCCGACGAGCAGCAGTGGTTTGTCCATGCGTCTTGACGGGCCCCTGAACCCGTTCCGCGCCGAATGATAGCCTACGCGGCATGCCGCCTCTCGCGCCGATCGCAATCCTCGGTGGAACCGGACAGCAGGGCCGCGGTCTCGCGCAGCGCCTGGCGATGGCGGGCGAACGGATCATCGTCGGCTCGCGCGATCCCGATCGCGCGCGCGCGACGATAGCCGCCTGGCGATCGTCCTCGCCGCCGATCGAGGTCACCGACAACGTCACCGCCGTGACGCGCGCCGAGGTCACGATCCTCGCGGTGCCGTTCCCGTCGGTCGATGCGCTGCTCGCGGACCTTCATCCGCATTTCAGGGCAGGCTCCCTCGTCATCGACCTCACGGTCCCGGTCACATTTGACGCCGGCAAGATGTCGATGATCGCGGTGCCGGAAGGATCGGCGGCGCAGCACATCCGGACGCGCCTCCCGGCGCCGGTTCGGCTCGCAGGAACATTCAAGACGCTCCCGGCGCATCTGCTGGACGAGGTGGAGCGGTCGCTCGACTGCGACGAGTTCGTGTGCGGCGACTCCGAGGACGCCCGCGCGCAGGCGTCTGCCCTCGTCGGGAAGCTGCAGGGCGTCCGCGCGATCGACGTCGGTGCCCTTTCGCGTGCTGAGTCGGTCGAACATCTCACCGCGCTCGCGATTGCGATCAACCGCCGGCACAAAATCCGTGAGGCACGCTTTCGCGTAGTGGGACTACCATGACAAGCCTGGAGGCACCGATGGCGACCATCCCGCAGTCTCACGCCGATCTCGTCACCAAGAAATCGTTTGCCAATCTCGCGACCGTCAACTCGGACGGCAGTCCGCAGGTGACCCCGGTCTGGTGGGACTCGGACGGCGCGAACATCCTCGTGAACACCGCGCGCGGGCGCGTCAAGGCGAAGAATCTCGAGCGCAATCCGCGCGTCGCCCTCTCGATTGCCGATCCCGACAATCCGTACCGCTATCTCGGCATCCAGGGCCGCGTTGTCGAGATCACCGAGCAGGGCGCAGACGCGCACATCAACAAGCTGACGAAGAAGTACATCGGCAAAGACGAATATCCGTACCGCCAGCCCGGCGAAGTGCGCGTCATCGTCAAAATCAAGCCGGAGAAGATTCACACGAACCGGGCCTGACCTTGCCCGAGATCCACGTTGTCGCCGTGCCCGGTTTGCCCGAGATCGCCCGCGGAGCCGATCTCGGCGTCCTCATCGCCAACGCGGTGACGAAGATCACGCGCACGGTCGAAATCGACGACGTGTTCGTCGTCGCGCAGAAGATCGTGTCGAAGGCGGAGGGTGCGGTCGTGAAGCTCGACGAGGTGTCGCCCTCGCCCGCGGCGGAGGAGTGGGCCGCCGAGCACCACAAAGATCCGCGGGTCGTCGAAGTCATCCTGCGCGAGTCGCGCCGGATCGTGCGGATGGCGCACGGGGTGATCGTCGCGGAAACGCATCATGGGTTCGTGTGCGCGAACGCCGGCGTGGACACGTCGAACGTGCCACCGGGATTCGTGGCGCTGCTGCCGCGCGATCCCGATGCGTCCGCGGCGCGGCTGCGCGACGAGTTGACCGGCGCATTCGGCTGCTCGATCCCGGTGATCGTGTCCGACACGTTCGGCCGCGCGTGGCGCGAGGGCGCCGTCAACGTCGCGATCGGCGTCGCGGGACTCCAGCCGCTGCTCGACTATCGCGGGTGCGCCGATTCGTTTGGCCGGATGCTGCAGTCGACGGTCATTGCGATCGCCGACGAACTGGCGAGTGCGGCCGAGCTCGTCATGCGAAAGACCGCCGGCACGCCGGTCGCGATCGTGCGGGGCGCGGGAGAGTGGAGCGGCGAGGGTGCGGCCCGGATGCTCGTGCGCGACGCCTCGCGCGATCTGTTCCGGTGATGGCGGCGCCGGCCCCGACAGCAGCAGCGGCGACGGCGGCGAAGCGGCAGCGTCCGATCCGACTCGTCAGGCCGCTCGCGGCGATGCTGCTGACGCTGGCGATCCTCGCCGTCATTCTGCGCCGCGTGCCATTTTCAGCGCTCGCCGCCGCCCTGGCCGAGGCCGACTACCGCACGTTTCTCGCGCTGATGATTCCGAACACGCTGTTTTATTTCGGCTGGGACACGCTCGTCCTCGCCGTGGCCGTGCGGTGGTTTCACGGCCCGGTTCGCTATCGCGATCTCCTGCCAGTGCGCGCCTCGTCGTACGTCGTCGGTTTCTTCAACACCAATCTCGGACGCGGCGCGCTGGCCGCGTACTTGTGCCGGCGTCTTCATGCGCCGTTTCTCGAGCTCGGCAGCACCGTCATCTTTCTCGTGCTGACGGAGTACACGCAGCTCGTGCTGTGGTCGATGCTGGGGATCATCGGGTTTCGCGCCGAGGTCACGCGCAGCCTGCTCGTGGTGGCGGCGGCGGTCGCGGGCGTCTGGGTCGTCGTGCGCATCGTCCTCGCGCCGCGCCGGTGGACGATCGTCCGGACGCTGCGGCTGGCGACGTTCCGGCAGTACGGCGCGATCGTGCTGCTCCGGGCGCCGATGTTCCTCGTATCGCTCTGCCTTCACTACTACGCGGCACACGCGTTCGGCATCCGGATTCCGTTCGTCCAGATGCTGACGTTCCTGCCGGTCATCTTCATGCTCGCGGCGCTGCCGGTCACCGTCGCGCATCTCGGGACGACGCAGGCCGCGTGGATCTTCTTCTTCAGTCAGTATGCGTCGGCGCCGCGGCTGCTGGCGTTCAGCCTCGCGGCTCACCTGGTGTTCGCCGCGACGCGCGCGATCGTCGGCGTGCTGTGGTTGCCGTCCGCGTATTTCGACTTAGTTCCGGCACGCGGTGGCGATAGACTTCCGGCATGCTGACGACGGGACGCGTGCGGGCGGCGCTGGTTTTGATCGCCATTCCGGCGCTGCTGGCGGCGCAGCGCGGACGCTCCGACAATCCGTTTCCCGGCGGGACCAATCCGGATGGATCGCTGCGCCCGACGCCGCCCGTCACGCGACTGTTCACGCAGGACGCCTACACCGAGTACGCGATCCTCGACCCGGGCAGCCAGTCGTTCCGCATCCGGTTTCTGCCCGAGGAGACGCGCGCCGGCGCGACGGAACTGATCAACGCGACGCGCGGCGGCAGCGAAGGATCGGATGTCGAGGTCTACGATCCACGTACCGGCCGGCCATTGCCGTTCACGTACGAGCACGAGCCGAACGATCCCGAGACGCATGCGATTCACGCGAAGCTGCCGATTCCGGTGCCCGACGGCGGCGTGGGCCGCGTTCTGATTTACAAAACCTACAAGGATCCGCGCACCTACACGATGCACGGCGACGACATCGTCTGGGTCCGCAGCCTGAGCGGGTACCGCCTGGGCGTGCTGCTGCCGAAAGGGTTTGCGTTCATCTCGTCGAACGTCGCCGCGCAGCTGACGACGGTCGCGGATGGACGGTTGAAGCTGGCGTTCGCGAACCCGAGCGGGCAGAGCAATCCAGTGACGATTCACGCGCGGCGAACGTCCGCGGTGTTCACGCCGCGCAACGATCCCGACATGTTCTTCGACGACATCAAGACGCTGTACGACCTCGGCGCGCCCGAGACGGGCGGGATCAAAGTCGAACAAATCTACAGTGACTATCGCAAAGGCGACGCCGCGAAGCTCGACTCGCTGGGGTATTTGCCGCTGCAGGATCTGCGGGTCGTCGATCTCGATACCGCAACGCCGCTCACGATTGCAAAGGCCGGCCCGTCGCCGTCGGCGAAACTGCACGTGCCGATCACGAACGACCAGCAGAGCGCGCATCTGAAGATCACCGGCACGATGAAAGATCCTGCGTACAAGATCGTCAACGGCGACCTCGTCTTCGAACGCACGCTGCACGGGCTGCGCAACACGGTGTTGCTGCCGGCCGGCTGGGAAGTCTCGATGGTGTCCCAGTCCGGCACGATCGGGACATATCAGGGCCGGCCGTTTGTTGCGCTCATCAATCTGAACGCTGAAAACAACTACAAGGTCACGATCCGTGCGCGCAAAGGCGCGGCGCAGGCATCTCCGACGGAGAAGTCGCGCGAATCGGGGAGCCGTCGCAGCCTCGCGATCGATCTGTGGAAGCAGAGCAAGCCGGCATTCGGCGTGTACGCGCCGAATGAGAACCCCGGCCCGCGCGGGCAAGGTCCGCGACCCGCCGTCTACACGCGCGAGGGCGGCGGAAAGCTCGCGATGAATCCGCTCGTCGATTTCGTGTTCCTGAATCTCGAGGGAGCGTACGACGCGGACGCCATCAAGGCGATCGCGCAGGGTCTGCGCAGTCCGAATGCCACAGGGCGCAAGACGCTGATCGTCAGGATTCCGTCAATCGAGACCGCCGGCGATGCGGTGACGAAAGCCCGCGTGAAGGAAGCGATCGATCTCGGCGCCGACGGCGTCACGATCCCGCACGTTCGCAGCGTCGACGAGGCGAAGCGGGCGATCGGATTCTTTCAGGATGCGAAGGCGAACGCGTGGTCCGCGTCGAATCCGACCGGTGACACGATCGCAATGCTGATGCTCGAGGATCCCGAAGCGGTCGCGCAGGCGAAGGCCATTGCAGATCTGAAAGGCGTCAGCATCCTCGCGTGCGGAATTGGCAGCCTGACTCAGGCGCTCGGCGGCGATCGAGCTGGCGCCGAGGCGGGCACGCAGCGCGTCCTTATGGAAACCAAACGCGCGCGGCTGGTCAACATGCTGACGGCGTCGCCGCAGGACGTCGAGAAGCGAGTAAAAGAAGGTTTCCTCGCGCTGCTGACCCAGGGTCAGTCGGCGGATGAGACCATCCGGCTAGGCCGCGCCGCCGCCGGCCGCTAATTGTCACTTCAGGAAGTCTCGCTGTCGCGCGACTTGTGACACGCGGTGACATCCGCTGACCACAAAGTACCGCGCGCTAAGGTCCATTCGGCCCTATACTTACCGCTTGGGTCCCAACAGCATGAAACGATTCGCGTTCGCAGCGGCGATCGCTGCGCTCGTCGGCAGCGCTGTCGTCGCTCAGCAGGCGCAGCCCACACCACCAAAACCGGCCGCCAACCCCTCGACTCCGCCCAGGGCAAACAGCGCGACGAAACCGGGCAGCACCGCGCCCGCGGGGCCGTCGGTCGAAGCCCAGAACCAACTGGTCAAGCAGTACTGCACCGGCTGTCACAGCGATCGCGGGAAAGCCGGCGGACTGTCGCTCGCGATCTTCGACGCGGCCGACATCGAGAAGCACGCCGACGTCGGCGAGAAAATGATCCGCAAGCTGCGCGCCGGCATGATGCCGCCGCCGACCGCGCGGCGTCCCGACGCCGACACGATGAGCGCGTTCGTCACCGCGCTCGAGACGGCGATCGACGCCGCCGCCGCGCTGAATCCCAATCCCGGCTGGCGTCCGTTCCAGCGGCTGAATCGCGCCGAGTACGTCCGCTCGGTGCGCGATCTCGTCGGCATCGACGTCGACGTGAATTCGTTCCTGCCGCCCGACACGATCAGCGCCGGCTTCGACAACATCTCGGACGTCCAGAATTTCTCGCCCACGCTGATGGAAGGCTACCTGCGCGCGGCGAGCCAGATCAGCCGGCTCGCGGTCGGCGATCGCAACGCGAACCCGACCTCGGTCACGTACAAGATCGGCCGCACGATGTCGCAGATGCGCCACGTCGAGGGTGCGCCGATGGGGACGCGCGGCGGCCTGTCGGTCGTCCACGTGTTTCCCGCCGACGGCGACTACGTGATCAAAGCCGCGATGCACTACGAGCCGCTCGGCGGGCTGTTCGGCCGCTACTCGATGCTGACGATGAACATCACCGAGCAGGTCGACGTGGCGATCAACGGCGAGCGCGTCGCATTGCTCGACGTCAACCCGGCGATGAGCGAAAGCGACTTCGGCCAGAACAAAGGGCAGAACGGCCTCGAAGTCCGGACGCCGCCGATTCACGTCAGCGCGGGCCCGCAGCGCGTGTCGGTGGCGTTCATCCAGCGCCTCGACGGTCCGGTCGACGATGTCATCGCGCCGCTCGAGAACACGCTCGCGGACGTCGACATCAGCTACGGCGTCACCGCGCTGCCGCACATGCGCGACGTGGCGATCGTCGGGCCGTCAGTGGTGACCGGCGTGTCGGAGACGCCGAGCCGCCGCAGGATCTTCTCGTGCCGGCCGCTCAGCGCGAACGAAGAAGAAACCTGCGCCGCCGAGATCGTCAAGCGGCTGACCGCGCAGGCCTATCGCGGCGGAGCGGCGCCCGACGACATTCAGGACGCGCTCGAGTTCTTCCAGAAAGGACGCAAGGCGGGCGACTTCGAGAACGGCATCCGCCTCGCGCTCCAGTCAATCCTCGTCAGCCCGCGATTCCTGTTCCGCACCGAACAGGCGCCTGCCCCTTCGACCCTTTCGACAAGCTCAGGGCAGGCAGGCTCAGGGCAGGCACGCGCGGTGAACGCGGCGAGCACGTATCGCATCAGCGATCAGGATCTCGCGTCGCGTCTCTCGTTCTTTTTATGGGCGAGCGGCCCCGACGCCGACCTCGTGAAGGCCGCGACGAGCGGCGCGCTGCGCACGCCAGCCGGGTTCGAGAAGCAGGTCCGCCGCATGCTCGCGGACAAACGGTCCGACGCGCTGTCGACGCGCTTCGCGAGCCAGTGGCTCCGCCTGCAGGACCTCGACAAGATCATCCCGGACTATCTGCTCTATCCGCAGTACGACGACACGCTCGCGCAGGCGATGCGAAAAGAGACCGAGCTCTTCTTCGACAGCATCGTGCGCGAAGACCGCAGCGTCCTCGATCTGCTGACTGCCGACTACACGTTCGTCAACGAGCGGCTCGCGAAGCATTACGGCATCGCGAACGTCACCGGCAATCAGTTCCGGCGTGTCCAGACACCGGCGTACCGCCGTGGCCTGCTCGGCCAGGGGAGCGTCCTGACGTCGACGTCGGTCGCGGATCGCACGTCGCCGGTGCTGCGCGGCAAGTGGGTGATGGACGTCCTGCTCGGGACGCCGCCGCCGCCGCCGCCGCCCGACGTGCCCGCGCTCGACGACTCGGTGAAAGCGAACGAAGGCGGCAAGATGCTCTCGACGCGCCAGCGGATGGAAGAGCACCGGAAGAACCCGACCTGCAACGCCTGCCACCGGTTCATCGATCCGCTCGGCCTCGCGCTCGACAACTTCGACGTGACCGGTGCGTGGCGGATCAAGGACAACGAAGTGGCGGTCGACTCGGTCGGCGATCTTTACGACGGCACGAAGATGAACGGTCCGGCGGGTCTGCGCGACGCGCTGCTCAAGCATCAGGACATGGTGCTGCGCAGCTTCGCGGAAAACCTGCTCACCTACGCGCTCGGCCGGCGCGTCGAGTATTCCGACATGCCGACCGTCCGCGCCATCGTCGCCGGCGCGGCGAAGAACGACAACCGCTTCTCGTCGTATGTGCTCGGCGTCGTCAACAGCGCCGCGTTCCGCATGGTGAAGGTCAACACGCCGCCCAGGACTCTGAACGCCGACGCACCAGCGAGATGAATGGAGGGGCGGACCCGCGTGTCCGCCCCGGGCCGCCCGCATGGGTGGCCCCGACAGCCCCGACAGGGAGACCAAACGATGTTTCTGACTCAACGACACCTCTCACGCCGCACCGTCCTGAAGGGACTCGGTGTGACGATGGGGCTGCCCTTGCTCGAAGCGATGGTGCCGGCGGGGAAGGCGTTAGGAGCGACGGCTGACGCGAAGAGGCTTCGGGTCGTCTGCATCGAGATGGTGCACGGCGCCGCCGGGAGCGCGGCGTTCGGGATCAAGAAAAATCTCTGGGCGCCGGCGGGCATCGGCAACGACTTCGACTTGAGCCCGACGAGCCTCAAGTCGCTCGAACCGTTTCGGGATTACCTGACCATCGTCAGCAACTGCGACGTGCGGAATGCCGAAGCGTTCACCGCGCCGGAAATCGGCGGCGATCATTTCCGATCGAGTGCCGTGTTCCTGACGCAGATGCACCCGAAGCAGACGCAGGGCTCGGACGTTCGCGCCGGGACGTCGCTGGATCAGCTCTACGCACAGCGCCACGGACAGGGCACGCCGATTCCGTCGATGCAGCTCTGTATCGAGAACGTGGATCAGGCGGGCGGCTGCTCGTACGGCTACTCCTGCACCTACACCGATTCAATCAGCTGGGCGTCGCCGACGCAGCCGCTGCCGATGGTGCGCGACCCGCGCGTCATCTTCGATCAGTTGTTCGGTGTCGGCGCCACGCCCGGCGAGCGGCGCGAGCGCCGCGCGGAGGATCGCAGCATCCTCGATTGGCTGAACACGTCGGTCGCGCGGCTGCAGCGCGAGCTCGGCACCGCCGATCGCGCGCGCCTCGGCGACTACATGGAGAACGTTCGCGAGATCGAGCGGCGGATTCAGAAGGTCGAAGCGTTCAACAGCAGCGGCGAGCCGCGCGATCTGCCGGGCGCGCCGATCGGCGTGCCCGATTCGTTCTCCGAGCACGTCAAGCTGATGTTCGATCTGCAGGCGCTGGCGTTCGCCTCGGACATCACGCGCGTGTTCGCGTTCAAGATGGGACGCGATGCGTCGAACCGCACCTATCCCGAGAGCGGTTTCAACGGCGCGTTCCACTCGGCATCGCATCACGGCGAGCGGGAAGAGCGCATCATCGACTTCGCGAAGATCAACGCGTACCACGTCAGCATGGTGCCGTATTTCCTGGAGAAGCTGAAGAACACGCCCGACGGCGATGGCAATCTCCTCGACAACACGCTGGTGATTTACGGATCGCCGATGGGCGATTCGAATCTGCACAATCACAAGCGCGTGCCGTTCTTCGTCGCCGGCCGCGGCGGCGGCGCGCTGAAGGGCGGCCTGCACCTGCGCGCGCCGGACGGGACGCCGCTCGCCAACGCGATGCTGACGCTGATTCACGGTCTCGGCATCGACATGGCGCAGTTCGGCGACAGCACCGGCGCTTTCGATCTCAACGCGGTGACCCCGCTTCCCGCGACGAACGGGTGACGCGACATGGCTGATGGCTCATGGCTGATGGCGAAGGCTCGATGGACGCTGGCCGGTGTCGTGGCCGTCACCGCGCTGCTGAGCGCCGACGCCGGCAACTCGCCGGTGGCCGATGCGGCGCAGGCGGGGGACAAGGCGGCCGTGCGCGCGCTCCTGAAAGACGCGGCGGAAGTCAACGCCGCGCAGGGCGACGGCATGACGGCGCTGCACTGGGCCGCGATGAACAACGATGCGGACCTCGCGCAGTTGCTGCTCTACGCCAGCGCCAACGTGCGCGCGACGACGCGCATCGGCGGCTACACGGCGCTGCTCCTCGCGGCCGAACGCGGCTGCGCCGACGTCATGGAACCGCTCATCAAGGGCGGCTCCGACGTCAACGCCAAGACCGCGAACGGCACGACGCCGCTGATGTTCGCCGCGGCCTCGGGCAACACCGACGCGGTGAAGACGCTGCTGGATCGCGGCGCCGACGTGAACGCCAAGGAATCGACGCGCGGTCTGAACGCCGCCATGTTCGCCGCGGCGTCCGATCGCGCCGCCGTCATGCCCCTGCTCGCGTCGCGCGGCGCCGATCTGAAAGCGACCACGAAAATCGTCGAGCTCCACACGCTCGATCGCGGCTCGTTCGGCGGCATTCTGTTCGGCAACCCGCAGGCGGGACCGCCGCTGCCTCCGGCCGGGGCTGGTGGGTCGGGTAGGTCAGGTGGGTCGGCAGCGGCAAACCAGAATCAGCAGGGAGGACGCAACATCCCTGGCGGCCGTGGACAGGGACGCGCCGGGATCGATCGCCAGTTTCAGTTGAACGAGCTCGTGTATGCGCAAGGCGGGCTCGCGCCGATCCATCTTGCCGCGCGTCAGGGCTACACGGACACCGTGCAGGCGATCATCAAGACCGGCGCCGACGTGAATCAGTTGACGGCCGGCGACAAGTCGAGCCCGCTGCTCATCGCCACGATCAACGGACACTTCGACCTCGCCCGGTTCCTGCTCGATCGCGGCGCCGATCCGAATCTCGCGTCCGAAAACGGCGCCACGCCGCTCTATGGCGCGCTGAACGTCGAGTGGGCGCCGAAGTCGCTCTACCCGCAGCCGCGCGCGCATCTGAATCAGCAGACGACGTATCTCGAGCTCGTGACCGCCCTGCTCGACAAAGGCGCGAACCCCAACGCGCGGCTTCGAAAGAAAGTGTGGTACTCCGGCTACAGCTTCGATTTGTCGGGCGTCGACGAGATCGGCGCGACGCCGTTCTGGCGCGCCGCCTACGCGAGCGACGTGGCGGCCATGCGGCTGCTCGTGGCGCGCGGCGCGGATCCCAACATCCCGACGATGAAGGGCGCCGGCCGTCCGCGCGTGGCGGATGTCGATCGCGACGTGCAGGACGTCTCGACGAAGCCGCCGGTGCCCGTCGGCGGACCGGGCGTGCCGCCCATCGTCGCCGCGGCCGGCAGCGGGTACGGCGAAGGGTTCGCCGCCAATTCGCATCGCTTCGCGCCGACCGGCATGCTCGCGGCGATCAAATTCCTCGTCGAGGAGCTCGGCGCCGACGTCAACGCGGCGGACCACGAAGGCAACACCGCGCTGCACAACGCGGCCGCGCGCGGCGACGTCGAGATGATTCAATACCTCGTCTCGAAGGGCGCGAACGTGAAGGCGGTCAACCGCGAAGGCAAGACGACCGCCGACATGGCCAACGGTCCTGTGCAGCGCATTCAACCGTGGCCCGAAGCGCTCGCGCTGCTCGAAAAGCTCGGCGCGAAGAACAACCACAAGTGCGTGTCCTGCTGATCGAGCGCTGTCCACGATGAACGCAAAGGACGCAAAGCGCGCAACGAAATAAAAGTACGAAGTATTCTTTGCGGCCTTGGCGGCCTTTGCGTTCTTCTTCTCAAGCTTCGCCGGTTGACGGAGCTGCAAGGGAATCTGTGGACAACCGCACCGCTGCGGTAGGACTCTGTCTGACGAGCTTGCACAATACTTCCCTCGAATCCGTAGATCCTCACTCCCACTGATTTCCCCGGCGGCTATACTGCTCTCGTTTTCCCCTTCCAATCCGCGGAGGTTCCCTATGCGCGCGGCCGTCTTGATGTTGATCGCGGCGTCCGTCGTGATGTTCGTGCCGACAGTGGATGTGTTCGCGCAGGCGCCGGCGCCGTCGTATCCGATGCGGTTTCAGTCGGCGGCCGTGAAGCTTCGCGAGTGCGAGCTCGCGGTCAGCGACTGGAGACGCCAGGCGCTTGTCAGCGGCATTCTTCTCGGCGCAATCGCGGTGTTCGGCGGCGCGACGGCCGTCATTCAGGGGCTGCAGAAACCGTGGACGAAGACCGCCACCGTCGTGCTCGGCGCCATCGTGAGCACGGTGACGGTCGTCAACACGGCGGCGATGGACGGCGACTTCAAGACGCTGAACCGGCGCGCGAACGGCGGCAAACGCCTCGTCGTGACCGCCGGCGACTGGCTCCAGGGCAAGGACAGCGTGACCACCGACGACGATCGCGATCTCATCCTGCAGGAAGTGGAGAAGCGCATCACGGCGTTCTGGCAGCTGTCGACCGATCAACAACAGCCGCAAAGCGCGGGTCAGTCGGGCTCGCTGTTCGAGCCGGTCGCGTACGCGGCGACGCCGGAGGCGATCGAACAACGGTCGCCGGCGTGCGGGTGCCTGCAGGCGTACGATCCCAGCCCGCAGTTCGTGTACTTCTGCGGCACCGGGACCGGGAAGTCGCTGACCGAAGCGAAGGCGGCGGCGACGTCGCGCGCGCTGACCGAGGCGAACAACGCGCTGCGCGACAACGTCAAGCAGACGTCGCAGTCGGGCAGCGACAGCGCGTTCAACGCGTACGTCCGCCGCGTGGCGAGCGAGGCCGATTCGTGCGCGCGGCCGGGGCGAGGGCAGTACGAGTCGGCCGTGCTGCTGCGTGTGGCGCGCGCGCTCGCGTCGCCCGAAGCGCAGACCGCGTTCGTGCCCGCGGCGCGCCCCATCCCGTCGCGCGTGCCGGTCGCCGTGGGACAGCGGACGGTTGCGGCGTCCGCGCCGCCGTCGAGCGCGGTCTCGATTCCGGTCCGAGCGAACAACAGCCGCGACGGCGACTTCGTGTTCAACTTCCGCGTCGACCGCGCCGGCGCCCGGCGCACGCTGGTCCTCTCCGAGATTCAGGTGCGCGAGGACGGCACGGTCGGGCCGACGTCGTGGACCTTCACGGTGCTGGTGAACGGCGCATCCGCCGCGACCGTCGAGGAGACGGCCTACAACGACGAGAGGAAGCCGCCCGTGTACACGTCGACGAAGCCGACCGTCGTCACGCTGACCGGCGATGCCATCGTCGAGGTCCGCGGCTACCGTCGGTAGGACCGGAGTCGCGAAGAACGCCGGGCGGTGGTAGGCTTCGCCTGTTCATTCCTACTCGTGCTCGGCGGTTATCAGAGGAGGCCATGATGCGGCGTTGCGGTCACATCCTCGTCGTTGCGCTGCTGCTCTGCAGCGGTCCCGTCTCCGCTCAGCTCGGCGGCGGAGGGCCCGCCAAGGCGAAGGCCACCGCGCCTGAGATTCCGTTCGACTCGGTCCCGAATTTTTTCAAGATGCCGGCGGGCACCTACATGGGTGAAGGCGTCGGCGTCGCCACGAACTCGAAAGGGCACGTCTTCGTGTACGTGCGCAGCGGCGAAACGAGGCTGTTCGAGTTCGATCAGAACGGCGCGTTCGTCAAGGAGTTCGGCGTCGGCAGCTACGGGTTCTCGTTCGCGCACGCCGTGCGCGTCGACAAGGACGACAACGTGTGGGCCGTCGACGAAGGGACGAACGTCATCCAGAAGTTCAATCCTGACGGCAAGCTGCTGATGGTGCTCGGCAAGCGGCCGGATCCACTCGATCAGCTCGCGTTGACGCCCGGCGGCGGCCAGTACTCCGGTGCGAACCGGCCGTACTCGTTCCACCGGCAGACCGACATCGGCTGGGATCCGCAGGGCAACATCTTCGTGTC
>Ga0114129_10007810_pt1 | contig 15218 bp, 10 predicted proteins | sample RhiMetdeltSRZDD1_FD_80071 | JGI IMG/M metagenome (GOLD analysis project Ga0114129, IMG submission 80071) | Populus rhizosphere microbial communities from Tennessee, USA - Rhizosphere MetaG P. deltoides SRZDD1 (version 2) (version 2) | ecosystem: Host-associated > Plants > Roots > Rhizosphere >...
ACGACGGCGACCTTCTTCCCCGAGGCCCGATCAGCCGCGATGATGCGGTCGGCGGCGTCAAGGGTGACGTCGATGGGCTTTTCGATCATGACGTGCTTTCCGGCCTCGAGTGCGGCAACGGCCTGGTTCGCGTGAAGTCCGCTGGGGGTGCAAATCGAGACGGCGTCGATGTCGGGATCGGCAAGTACGGCGTCGAGGTCGGTCGAGTAGCCCCCGGCTCCACGCGCCTCGGCCAGCCGGCGGGCGCTGGCCTCCCGGGTGCTGACGATGAGGCTCAGCGCCGCCACGTCCGGCAGACTCCGGATCGCCTGGGCGTGGACGCCGCCGATCACTCCGGCGCCGATGATGGCGAAGCGGACAATCGAGTGTGAGCTCATGCGAACGATTCCGATCGTTGCGACCGGCCAGCAGCCTCACCCAACGGTGAGCGTCACCGTGTGCGGAGTGTCGTCGGCCGAGTTGCCCACGTAGAGGGCGTACTCCCCTGGCTTGGTCACGAAGCCGCGGGTGCCGTCGTCCCAGACGCCGAACGGGTGGTTGGTCGCCGCCGGGTCGATGGTGATCGTCACCGGCTTCGACTCCCCTGGCTCCACGAAGACTTTCTGGAAGCCGACGAGTCGCTTGGGGGGTTGTCCCGCCACGGGGACCCCGAGGTACACCTGCACCACCTCGGCGCCGGCCACGGGGCCGGTATTGGTCAGCGACGCGGTCACGGTGACCGGCGCATCGGCGCCGTCCGGTGCGTTCACCGACACGTCGGTGATGTCGAAGGTGGTATAGGACAAGCCGAACCCGAAGCCGAACAGCGGCTGGATGCCTTGGGCCTGGAACCAGCGGTACCCGATCTCCAGCCCTTCGGAGTAGTGGATCACCGGATAGCCGTCGCCCTCGTCGGTGCCTGGATACCGCTCGGGCCTGCCGGCGTACATGGTGTCGTCTTCCGACCTGGGGTAGGACGTCGGCACCTTGCCCGAGGGGTTCACGACCCCGAACAGCAGGTCGGCGACGACGTGCCCGTCCTCGGCGCCCTGGTTCCACGCCTCCAGCACCGCCGGGGCCTTGTCGATCCACGGCATCAGCACCGGGTTGCTGTCCTTCAGCACCACGACCGTGGTCGGGTTGATGCCCAGCAGCTCATCCAGCATCCGGTTCTGGTCGTTGAGCATGTTGGCGTCCGGCTGGTCAGCGCCCTCGGTCGCCACCATGCCGGCCATGAGCACCACCACGTCGGCCTCCTGAGCCGCGTTCTTGGCCTCGTCCAGGTTGGATAGATCGTCGGCGATGGTCACCTTGGTCACCGTCGCCGGCGAGCCGAGGTCGGCCAGGACGTCCTGCATGCCTTCCAGCGGCGGCACGGTGTACAGGGGGATGACCTTGGACGAGCCGCCGCCACCCAGGCTGGCCTCGTCGACGAACTTGGACTGGCCGATGATGACGATGGAACCGGCGTTGGCGTCGAGCGGCAGTAACCCGCCGTCGTTCTTGAGCAGGACGGCGATGTGGGTGCCGATGGTTCGGGAGACAACGCCGTGGGCCTGGGCGTCGATCTCGCCGGGATCGTAGGGGCGCTCGAACTGTCCGAACCGGAACATCTGGGTGTAGCGGCGGACCAGGGCACGGTCGACGGTCTCGATCTCGAGGCTGGTGTCCTGGAGGGCGGCCTTGAGGTTCGACTCGTTGAGCCACTTGGCGTCCGGCATCTCGTGGTCCATGCCGGCGTTGAGTGACGGGGCAGCCGAGCGGCACGACCAGAAGTCGGACTGGACATAGCCCTCGAAGCCCCACTCGGTCCGCAGGATGTCGGTCAGGGTGTACCGGTACTCGGTGGCGTACACCCCCCGCACCCGGTTGTAGGCACTCATGACCGCGGCGATCTCGGCGTCCTTGACCAGCATCTCGAACGGCAGCAGATAGAGCTCCCGCAGGACGTGCTCATCCACCTCAACGCTGGCCCGGAACCGCTCGTACTCCTGATCGTTGACCACATAGTGCTTGGCCATGGCGATCACGTCGTGCGCCTGGATCGCCTTGGCCACCGCGACCCCCATCACCCCCGTGAGGTACGGGTCTTCGGAGAAGTACTCGAAGTTGCGACCGGCGATCGTGGTCCGGTGCAGGCACACGCCGGGGCCCTCCAGGACGTGCTGGCCCAGCGTCGCCGTCTCCGAACCGATGACGTCACCGTAGGCGTGCGCCAAGTCGGGGTCGAACCCGGCGGCCAGGCCGATGGTCATCGGCAGGGAGGTGGCGGGCGGGCTCGGGGTACCGTCGCCCATGCCGACACCCACCGGGCCGTTGGTGATCCGGAACCGGGGGATCCCCAATTCGTCGATCGCCTGCACGTGCCGCTCGACCCGGATCTGGGCGGCGAGCTGGTCCATGTCCGCCCCGGACACCGCAGCCTGGGCGGTGATGGCGTAGATGTCGATGGTCTCCATGGCGCCGTGCAACTGGGCGATCTTCTGCTCCAAGGTCATGGCCGCGACGAGCTTCTTGGCCCGCTTACCGGGTGACAGGGACGTGTCCTGCCAGGCGACCGTGGTCTCGGACAAGGTCGGTCTCCCTTCAGTGGCCGTGACGGTACTCGCCCAACCCCAGTGACAAGTAGCCTAAGGCCGGCACCGCCACACGTCAGGCCGACGACCCGCTGGTGTCAAGTGTTGAGCGGCACGACGGCTACGACGATGCGGCGCTCGCGAGCCCAGCCTTGACCAACGCGGCCTGGACGATGATGTCGACGCATGTGTCCAGGTCCATGGTCCCCGTGTTGACCATCAGGTCGTAGCGCTCGGTTTCGCGAGGGTCCCAACCGTAGAACTCGATCGACATGTCGGCGCGGACCTGATCCTCGCGCTTCTGACGCTTCGCGGCCCGTTCGATGTCGATTCCGCTGTCCTTCGCGGCTCGTTCGATCCGCTGCGTGAGGGGTCCGTCGAGCTTGACGTGGAGCGCCGCCGGCCAATCCGCCAGGATCAACGCCCCGTTGCGTCCAATGATGACGCCGCCCTGACGCGCGTCCTCCACGACCTTGCGGGTGTTCTCCATGGCGAGGTCGTACTTGTCTTGCTGGGCCATGGCGACGGATCCGCCCTCGATACCGATGTACTGGTCGCCCATGGCGTTGAAGACCTGGGAGAGCAGCCCTTCGCTTTCACGCTCGACCATGGCGTTCTCGATTTCCTCCGACGAGAACGCCTGTGGGTGGAAGGGTACGCCCAGCGCCTGCGCCACCCGGGGGCCGATGTAGCTCGCGCCAGACCCGTACGACTCGAACAGGGTCACCACGGGCTTGGGCGAACGCTCCGGGGTGGGTGTGGTGTCGGTCATCACAACCTCCTTGCGTCACCATGTCATCGGCGTCTATGGGGCGGCGTTGTCATGCCCGCTTGCGCTGCCCGAGCTGTTCGGCGTGGGCGAGCACGGCCGCCGCCAGGTCGTCGTCGTCGGCGAGGGTCGGGTCGAGGGCCGCCAACACGCGCGGCACCGCCTCGGGGAGGGGGCCCGCGGCGAGCGGGACCACCTGGTCGGCGCGGGCGTCGGTGACCGGTGCGCCGACACCCCGCAGATGGCACACCCAGGCGGCGAGGGCGCGGGTCGCGCCCTCGGGCAGCCGGCCGGCGGCCCGCTCCCGGCGCAGGGTCGGCAGGATGCGGACCGGCAGCTTCTGGGAGCCGTCAGCGGCGATCTGGTCCAGCCGGTGGTGCATCCTTGGGTTGGCGAACCGGTCCAGGAGGGCGGCGCGGTAGGCCGCGACATCGGCTGCCGGCAGGCTCAGGTGCCGGGCCGCCTCCGACCACCAGTCCTCCAGCCAGGCCCGGCAGGTCTCGTCGGCCACCGCCTCGGCCACTGTGTGGTGGCCTCGGGCGGACCCGGCGTAGGCCAGCAACGAGTGGCCGCCGTTGAGCAGCCAGAGCTTGCGCTGCTCGTAGGGTTGGATGTCGTCGGTGAAGGTGGCGCCCGCGTCCTCCCAGCGCGGCCGACCGCCCGGGAACGGGCCGCTGAGCACCCACTCGCTGAACGGCTCGGTGGCGACCGGGGCGCGGTCGTCCAGGCCGGTGGCCTCCTTGACCGTGCGGAGATCCTCCTGGGTGGTTTTCGGCGTGATCCGGTCGACCATGGTGGTGGCGAAGGAGACCGACCCGGCGAGCCAGTCGGCGAGGCCGGGGTCGACCATCTCGGCCAGGTCGCGGACCACCCGGGCCACCACGACACCGTTGTCCGGCAGGTTGTCGCACGAGACCACGGTGAGCGGCACGACCTCGGCCTGGTGCCGGGCGGCGCAGCCGGCGACCAGCCGGGCGGGGGCCGTGCGCACCAGGGCGGTGAGGTCGTGACGCAGCGCCTCGACGTCGGCCTGGACCTGGGGGCGGGCGCGGTCAAGGCCTCCGTCGGCGCCGCGGACATAGCCGGCCTCGGTGACGGTGATGGTGACGACACGGACATGCGGCGAGGCCAGATAACCCAGCCAGGCCTCGTAGTCGGCTGCCGGGTGGGTCCGGGAGAGACTGCTTAGCACGTCGAACCTGTCCCCGTCGGCGGCCCGGGTGACCAGCGTGTAGAGGCCTTCCTGGGCGTTGAGGGCGTCGGCCAGCTCAGCCCGGCGGCCGGTGAACGCGGCGATGCCCCAGTCTCCGGCGTCGGGGGCCCGGTCGGTGTACCAGGCCTGGTGGGCGCGGAAGAAGTTGCCGAGCCCGAGATGGACCAGGCGGACCGGCGCCGCGGGCCGGCCGTGCCCGGCGGCGCGGGACAGCACGCCGGCGGTCGTCTGGGCGCCGCTCACAGCTTGAACACCTCTCGCGGCCGGCCGGTGACCAGGTCGAGCGCCGTCTCGGTGGCCTCGTCCTGGTCGAGCCGGTGCTCGGCCACGAGCTGGGCGAGCCAGCCGGCGTCGATGCGGCGGGACATGTCGTGGCGGGCCGGGATCGAGCAGAACGCCCGGGTGTCGTCGACGAACCCGGAGGTCCGCGAGAAGCCGGCGGTCTCGGTGACCGCGGCTCGGAACCGCCGGGTCGCGTCGGGGGCGTCCAGGAACCACCACGGCACCCCGACGTACACCGTCGGGTAGAAGCCGGCGAGCGGGGCGAGCTCGCGCGAGAAGACCGTCTCGTCGAGGGTGAACAGGACGAGGTGGAGGTTGGGGTGGGTGCCGTAGCGGTCCAGCAGCGGGCGCAGCGCGTCGGTGAACTCCACCTGCAGGGGGATGTCGTGGCCGGTGTCGGGCCCGAATGCCGCCGCCGTCGGGCCGTGGTGGCCGCGGCGCACGCCCGGGTGCAGGGTCATCACCAGCCCGTCGTCACACGACATCCGCGCCATCTCGCAGAGCAGGTGCCGCCGCAAGGCCACCGCCTCGGCCTCGGTCGCCTCGCTGGCCAGCGCGGCCCGGAAGATCCCGGCCGCCTCGGCGGGCTCGAGCGGGTCGGTACGGACGTCGATGTGGCTGTGGTCGGCGGAGACGGCACCGTGGGCGGCAAAGTACCGGCGCCGCGCCTCCAGCGCCCCCACGAAGCCCGGGTAGTCTCCGGTGTCGAGGTCGGCCACCTCGCCGAGCCGGGCCACCGCGTCCCGCCACCCGGGCTGGCCTGGCTCCAGGTAGCGGTCGGGCCGGAACGTCGGGATGACCCGCCCGGTGAAGGTCGGGTCGGCGGCCAGGGCGGCATGCGCGGACAGGTCGTCGCAGGGGTCGTCGGTGGTGGCCAGCACCTGGATGCGGAACCGGTCGTACAGCGCCCGCGGCCGGTAGCCGTCCTTGGCCAGCCGATCGGCCACCTGGTCGTAGATGGCGTCGGCCGTCTGGGCGGAGGGGCGCACCGACACCTCGAAGATCTCGGCCAGCTCCGCCTCCAGCCAGAACCGGACGGGCGTGCCCCGGTAGACGTCCCAGTGCGAGCAGAGCAGCCGCCACACCTCGCGCGCCTCGGCCTCGGCGAGCTGGCCGCGGCCCACGCCGAGCGCGTCCAGCGGGACCCCGCTGGCGTGCAGCAGCCGGGTCACGTAGTGGTCGGGCGTCACCAACAGGCTCGCCGGGTCGGCGAACGGCTCGTCGTCGAGCAGCAGCCGCGGGTCGACGTGGCCGTGCGGGGACAGGATCGGCAGGTCACGCACGACCTCGTACAGCCGCCGCGCGATCGCCCGCACCCCGGGCTCCGGCGGAAGCAACCGGTCCGGATGGAGCCGGAGCGCGGGCGCAACGGTGGTCATGCACTTATGGTGGGCGTGCCGACCCGGCGTGACAACCGGTTGCCAGTTGTTGCCGCCCGGGCATTGCCTGCGGCCGTCGATCCGAGCAGGCTGAAGGTGCCGGTCCGGACTGCTGGAGGTGGAGATGACACAGACGCGGCCGGAGACGCGCCCGGCCCCGCCGTCCGCGCAGATCGGTGGACCCGACGGGGTGCTCACCGACGAGCAGGTCAGAGCATTCGTCCTCGAGCAGCTCGGCGCGGCCGACCTGGATGGGCGCAGCGTGTGCGTGGTCGTGCCGGACGGCACCCGCAGCTGCCCGATGCCGCTGCTGCTGGGTGCGGTGCATGCGGCGCTGGCTGGCCGGATCACGCGCCTGACCGTGCTGGTCGCGTTGGGCACCCACGCGAGGATGGGGGAGAACCAACTGGCCAGGCACCTCGGCTATGAGCCCGGCGCGTTCGCCGAGCGCTACCCCGGTGCCACCGTCCGCAACCATGAATGGTGGGACCCGGCGACCTTCGTCTCGGTCGGGACCATCGGCGCCGACCGGATCGCCGAGCTCTCCGAGGGCCGCTTCCACCAGTCGGTCGACGTGCGGCTGAACCGAGCCGTCGTCGAGCACGACGTGACCCTGGTCGTGGGTCCGGTGTTCCCCCACGAGGTCGTCGGCTTCTCCGGCGGCAACAAGTACTTCTTTCCTGGGGTCTCCAGCCAGGAGGTCATCAACCTGTCGCACTGGCTGGGGGCGCTGATCACCAGTGCCGAGATCATCGGCACCCGCGGCACCACCCCGGTCCGGGCGCTGATCGACGAGGCCGTCTCGCTGGTGCCCGGGGACAAGCTCGCGTTCTGCGTCGTGGTCCAGTCGGGGTCCAGGGCCCTGCACTCGGCGGCGTTCGGCGAGCCCCGGGCGGCCTGGGCGGCGGCTGCCGACGTTGCCGCCCAGACCCATGTCCGCTACCTGGAGGCCCCGGTGCGCCGGGTGCTGTCGGTCGTCCCGGCCATGTACCACGACATGTGGACCGCGGCCAAGGGCTTCTACAAGGTGGAGCCGGTCGTCGCCGACGGCGGCCAGGTGGTGCTGTACGCCCCCCACGTCCGTGAGATCAGCGCCACGCACCCGGAGGTCAAGGAGGTCGGCTACCACTGCCGGGACTACTTCGTGAAGCAATGGGACCGCTTCCGGGTCGTCCCCTGGGGGGTCCTGGCCCACTCCACCCACCTGCGCGGCGCCGGCACCTACGACGAGGCCACCGGCATCGAGCACGGGCGGGTCACGGTCACCCTGGCCACCGGCATCCCCGAGGCACAGGTGCGGGCGGTGAACCTGGACTACCTGGACCCGGCCGAGGTCGATCCCGACGCCTGGGCGGCCGACCCGGACACGCTGGTGGTCCCCCGGGCCGGGGAGGACCTCTTCCGGCTGCGCTGAGCCGTCGAGTCCCGCACGAGCAGCTTGACCGGCAGCACGCCGGGCTGCCCGGTTCGGACCGGTGCGCCGCCCAGCTGGGCGAGCAGCTGGCGGACGCCCGCGGCCCCCAGCTCCCGCAGGGGCGCGGCCACGGTGGTCAGCGCCGGGGTGCAGAAGTCGGAGCCGAAGATGTTGTCGAACCCAACGATGCTCACCTCGCTCGGCACCGGCACCCCGGCGCGCTGGAGCCCGTGCATCAGGCCGATCGCCATCAGGTCGTTGTAGGCGACGACCGCGGTGGTCGGGTGCCGGCGCAGGTCGTCGACAGCAGCCAAGCCACCGGCGACGGTCGGCGGGTAGGGGCCGAGGCGGCGCACCCGCAGCTCGAGTTCGAGGCCGGCCTCCCGCAGCGACAGCCACCGCATCCCGTCGGCCCACGACGCCTCCGGCCCGGCCAGGTAGGCGAGCGTGTCGTGACCCAGCGCGCCCAGATGCTCCGCAACACGGCGCATGCCCCGCGGGTTGTCGGTCACCACGCTCGGGATGTCGGCGACGGCCCGGTTGAGGACCACCACGGGACGCTGTTTGGCCGCCGTCCGGATCGCCGAGTCCGGAATGCGCGGCCCCCCCAGCACGAGCCCCTCGACCGCGGGCACCGACCGGTCGATCGCCTCGCGCTCCAGCCGGCCCGACTCCCGGAAGTCGGCCAGCACCAGGGTGTAGCCGCCCTCGGCAGCCGCATCCTCCGCCCCCCGGGTGATGTCGAAGTAGACGGGGTTGGTCACATCCGGGATCACCAGCGCAACCATCGAGCTGCGCCCCGTCGACAGCGCCCGCGCCGGCGGGTTGGTGCGGTAGCCGAGGCGGGCCGCGGCCGCCCGGACGTGCTCGGCGGTCTCGGCCTTCACCCGGCCCGGCCGGGAGAAGGCCCGGGACACCGTCGACGGGGCAACCCCGGCCTCCCGGGCGACGTCGTAGATGGTCGGTGCCGATCCGACACGCCGACGGCGTGGCTCCTCGGTCACGGGCGCCTCCCGAAGGCGACGGCTGGGCGGTCATGCTACCCGGCACGACAACACATGGCAACCGCTTGCCACCCTGGCGTCACGGTGTCTTACTTAGCTGGGGTCGGCCACCCGGCTCCGGCGGACGACCACCCGGCAACCGAGCCAAGGACGTCCACAGGAGGACCGGCATGCTCCGACCCCAGGACACCGCCACCCGGGAACGCAAGTCGCTCACCGGGCTCTGGCGGTTCAGGCTCGACGGCGCCGGCGAGGGCCGGTCCGCGGAATGGTTCAGGCGCCCGCTCACCGACGCCCGCGAGATGGCCGTGCCGGCCAGCTTCAACGACATCGCCGCCGACGCGGCGGTGCGCAACTACTTCGGCGACGTCTGGTACCAGACCACCGTCCGCGTGCCGCGCGGCTGGGACAGCCAACGCATCGTGCTGCATTTCGAGTCCGCGACCCACCGGGCCACGGTGTGGGTGAACGACGCCGAGGTCGTCTCCCACGAGGGCGGCTACACCCCCTTCGAGGCCGAGGTGACCGAGCACGTCCGGGCCGGGGGCGAGGCGCGCATCACCGTCGTGGTCAACAACACCCTCAGCTTCCAGACGATCCCGCCGGGCGTCATCGAGGACACCCCGGACGGCAAGCGCCAGATCTACTGGCACGACTTCTTCAACTACGCCGGCCTCCATCGCCCGGTGTGGCTGTACGCCACCGGCACGGCCCACCTCACCGACGTCACTGTGGTCACCGGCCTGGATGGCGCCAACGGCTCCATCGAGTACCGGACCGAGGCCACCGACGCCGACGGCGCCCAGGTCAAGGTCGTCCTGCGCGACGCCGACGGCGCCCAGGTCACCACCGGCACCGGTGCCAGCGGCACCCTCACGGTGGAGAACGTCCACCGCTGGGCCCCAGGCGACGGCTACCTGTACGACCTGGAGGTCCAGCTGGTCGACGACGCCGGCGGGGTCTTGGACAGCTACCACCAGAGCGTGGGCGTGCGCACCGTGGCCGTGGACGGGGCCAGGTTCCTGATCAACGGCGAGCCGTTCTACTTCACCGGCTTCGGCAAGCACGAGGACCTGGCGGTGATCGGCAAGGGCCACAACGACGCCTTCCTGGTGCACGACTTCGAGCTGCTGAAGTGGGTCGGCGCCAACTCCTTCCGGGCCTCGCACTACCCCTACGCCGAGGCCGTCCTTGACTACGCGGACCGCCAGGGGATCGTCGTCATCGACGAGACGGCCGCGGTGGGCCTGAACATGGGCCTTGGCGGCGGCATCTTTGGCGGCCAGGGCTACACCACGTTCTCGCCCGATACAGTCAACGACCAGACCCGTCAGGTGCACGCCCAGGCGATCCGCGAACTCGTGGCCCGCGACAAGAACCACCCGAGCGTGGTGGTGTGGTCCATCGCCAACGAGCCCGAGTCCGACACCGAGGGCGCCGAGCGGTACTTCAAGCCACTGTTCGAGCTGACCAGGCAGCTCGACCCCACCCGCCCGGTCGGGTTCGTCAACGTCATGCTCGCCCCGTATCCCACCTGCCGGGTCTCGCAGTTCGGCGACGTGGTGATGCTCAACCGCTACTACGGCTGGTATGTGAACACCGGTGAGCTGAAGGCGGCCGAGCTGGCCTGGGAGCAGGAGCTGAAGGGCTGGGCGAGCGAGGGCAAGCCGATCATCATCACCGAGTACGGCGCCGACACCTACCCCGGGCTGCACTCGGTCACTCCCCAGCCCTGGTCCGAGGAGTACCAGGTCGAATACCTGGACATGAACCACCGCGTGTTCGACCGCATCGACGCCGTCGTCGGCGAGCAGGTGTGGAACTTCGCCGACTTCGCGACCACCTCGGGCATCATGCGGGTGGGCGGCAACAAGAAGGGTGTCTTCACCCGCGACCGCCAGCCGAAGGCGGCCGCCTGGGCCCTGCGCCGCCGCTGGCGCCGCGACGACTGATCCTATGGCCGCCAATCCGTCTTCTTCCACCTCCCTCCCCCGCGCGCGACAGCGGGCCGCCTGAAGGGAAGTGCCGTGACCGCAATCACCGCCCCCGCGCAAGCAGCACCCGAGACCAGGCGGCTTCGGCTGCCCCAGTACCTGGGCTACAGCGCCGGCGACGCGGCGAACAACCTGGCCTTCTCCATGAGCTCGATGTTCCTGCTGCTCTACTACACCGACGTGGTCGGCATCTCCGCCGCCGCGGTCGGCACGCTGTTCCTGGTCGTGCGCGCCTTTGACGCGTTCTCCGACATGTTCGCCGGCAGCGTGGTCGACCGGACGAACACCCGGTGGGGCAAGTTCCGCCCCTTCTTCCTGTTCTGCGGCATCCCCTTGCTGTTGCTCAGTGTCGCCACCTTCACCGTGCCGGGTGGGCTCTCCGATGGCGCGAAGCTCGCCTACGCCTACGTCACCTACGCGCTGCTGGGTCTGCTTTACAGCCTGGTCAACATCCCCTACGGCTCGCTGGCCTCGGCGATGAGCCAGCTGCCCCAGGAGCGGGCCAAGCTGGCCAGCTTCCGGATGATCGGCACCGCCGTCACGATCATCATGCTGGCGTTCGTCGTCGCCCCGCAGATCAAGGGCTCGAGCGACCTGCAGCGTTCGCTAACCATCACCACTCTGGTCTTCGTCGTCATCGGGGCCGCGCTGTACTTTTTCCTCTTCGTGACCGCAAGGGAGAACGTCCAGCGCGACGTCGCGAAGGTGAGCTTCAAGCAGGCCCTTGGAACCCTCAGGCAGAACCGGCCGCTGATGCTGCTGTGCCTCAGTGCCCTGGCGTTCCTGACCGCCATGTTCTCCCTGCAGACCGTCAACGCCTTCTACGCCCGCGATGTCCTTGGCGACGCCAACTACTTCATCATCATCACGCTGGTCACGACTGGGGCGATGTTCGTCATGGCTCCGCTGGTCCCCAAGATCGTGCGCACCCTCGGCAAGAAGCGCGGCTATATCTTTTCCGGCCTGCTCGCCGTCGTCGGCGGCATCGGTATCTGGCTGGCCCCCGCGTCGACGCCGGCCATCTCGTTCATCTTCTTCGGGGTCTGGGGCATCGCCCTCGCGGTGGTCAACACGCTGATGTTCGCGCTTGAGGCCGACACCGTCGAGTACGGCGAGTGGAAGACCGGCTTCCGCGCCGAGGGCATGACCTACGCGCTGTTCTCGTTCACCCGCAAGCTGGGGCAGGCCGTGGGCGGAGCCGCCGCCGCCTACACCATCGGGCTTGGCGGCTACATCGCCGGCGCGAAGGTGCAGGGCGAGGGCGCCATCGACGCCATCCGCTGGGCCGCGGGCGTCATCCCCACGGTCTTCATCATCATCGCCGTCGCCATCATGGCCGTCTACCCGCTGACCGAGGAGAAGTTCCAGGAGATCGTGCGCGACGTCGCGGTCCGCCGCGCCGCGCGCGCGGCCCAGGAGATTCCCGAATAGGGAGCGCTGATCAGCATGGCCGACAGCGACCAGACCGCGGCCGCACAGGTGGGCGTCGTCGGGCTGGCGGTGATGGGCAGCAACCTGGCCCGCAACTTCGCCCGCCACGGCCACACCGTCGCCCTCTACAACCGGACCCAGGCCCGCACCGACGCGCTGGTGGCCGCCCACGGGGAGGAGGGGAGGTTCCTCCCCTCGGCCTCGGTGCAGGAGTTCGTCGCCAGCCTCGAGCGCCCGCGCCGGATCCTGATCATGGTGAAGGCGGGCCCGCCGACCGACGCCACGATCGATGGGCTCCTGCCGCACCTGGAGCCGGGCGACATCGTGGTGGACGGCGGCAACGCCCACTACGAGGACACCCGCCGGCGGGAGGCGGCGCTACGCGATCGGGGGCTGCATTTCGTCGGCGCCGGAATCTCCGGCGGCGAGGAGGGCGCGCTGCTCGGGCCGAGCATCATGCCTGGTGGCTCGCGCGAGTCGTACGCCGCGCTCGGTCCGCTGCTGGAGGACATCGCCGCCAAGTTCGACGGCGAGCCGTGCTGCGCCTACATGGGCCCTGACGGGGCCGGCCACTTCGTCAAGATGGTCCACAACGGCATCGAGTACGCCGACATGCAGTTCATCGCCGAAGCCTACGACCTGCTCCGCGGCGGCGGCCTGGAGCCGGCCCGGATCGCCGAGGTGTTCCGCGACTGGAACGCCGGCGACCTGGAGTCGTTCCTGGTCGAGATCACCGCCGAGGTCCTCGGGCAGGTGGACGCCGCGACCGGGAAGCCGCTGGTCGACGTCATCGCCGACGCGGCCGAGCAGAAGGGCACCGGACGCTGGACCGTGCAGTCGGCCCTGGAGCTCGGGGTGCCGGTCAACGCCATTGCCGAGTCGGTGTTCGCGCGGTCCGCCTCCGGGCACGCGCGGCTCCGCGAAGCGGCCGCGAAGGCGCTCATCGGACCGGACGGCGGGCCGGTGGACGACGTCGAGCGGCTCGTCAAGGACGTCCGTGCCGCCCTGTGGGCATCCAAGGTCGTCGCCTACGCCCAGGGGCTGGACCAGCTCCGCGCCGCCAGCGAGGCCTACAGCTGGGACGTGGACGTCGCCTCGGTGGCCAAGATCTGGCGGGCCGGCTGCATCATCCGGGCCCGCCTGCTGGAGCGCATCCGCCAGGCCTACGCCGCCGGCGGGGACCTGCCCACCCTGCTGGCCGCGCCCGACGTGGCCCAGGAGCTCGGCCGGTCCCAGGACGGCTGGCGCCGGGTCGTCACGCTGGCCACCACCCTTGGCGTTCCCGTGCCGGGCTTCGGCTCGGCGCTGGCCTACTACGACACCGTGCGCCGCGACCGGCTCCCGGCGGCCCTGGTGCAGGGCCTGCGTGACTTCTTCGGCGCCCACACCTACCGGCGCGTGGACCGCGAGGGTGTCTACCACACGCTGTGGTCGGAGGACCGCACCGAGCAGGAGATCTGACCGCCGTGGCAGTAGCAATCGCGGGTGCAGACCGGTGCCAGATCCGGGTCTGGTAGTCGGCGTCGACATCGGGACGACCGGGGTCAAGGCCGCGGCCGTGGACACCGCCGCGGTCAGCCACGGCAGTGCCGAGCGCGAGTACCCGACCCAGTCACCCTTCCCCGGCTGGTCGGTGCAGGATCCGGACGTGGTTGCGGCGGCTACGGCCGCGGTGGTCCTCGAGGTGGCGGCCAAGGCTGGCGCGGCGGGCCGGCCGGTCGTGGGCGTCGCGTTTTCGTCGGCGATGCACAGCCTGATCGCCCTGGCCCCTGACGGCAGCCCCCTGACGCCCTCGGTGACCTGGGCGGATGGGCGGGCGGCGGCGCAGGCGCGGCGGCTGCGGGAGACTGGGGAGTGGCTGGCGCTGCATCGGCGCACCGGGACGCCGGTGCACCCGATGTCGCCGCTGGTCAAGCTGCTGTGGTTCCGGGAACAGCTGCCGGAGGTCTGGCATCGCGCGGCGCACTGGGTCGGCATCAAGGAGTACGTGCTGTTCCGGCTGGCCGGGCTGCTGGCGGTCGATGAGTCGATCGCCTCGGCCACCGGGCTGTACGGCCTAGCTGCCCGTGACTGGGACGCCGAGGCGCTCGCCTTGGTGGGGCTCCGCCGGGAGCAGCTGCCGACCTTGCACGCCACCACCGACGTGGTCGCCCGTCTCGGCGCGGACGTCGCGGCCTGGGGGCTGGCCGCCGGCACCCCGATCGTGGTCGGCGCGAGCGACGGGGTCCTCGCCAACCTTGGCGTCAATGCCGTCGCCCCCGGGGTGGCCGCCTGCTCGATCGGTACCAGCGCCGCCATCCGTGGTGTCGTCCGCGCGCCCAGCGTCGACGAGCAGGGCCGGGTGTTCTGCTACATGCTCGTCCCGGGCCGCTGGGTGGTCGGCGGGGCGACCAACAACGGCGGCAACGTGCTCCGCTGGCTCGGCCGCGTGGCCGGTGCCGACCTGGCCGACCCTGACAGCGGGCTGACCGAGCTCGCCGCCACCGTGCCGCCCGGGGCGGAAGGGTTGTTGATGTTGCCCTACCTGTCGGGGGAGCGTGCCCCGCACTGGGCGGGCGCGCCACAGGGAGCCTTCCTCGGACTAACCCAGCGGCACACCCGCGCCCACCTGGCCCGGGCGGCCCTTGAGGGCGTATGTCTGCAGCTCGGCTTGGTGCTGGAGGCGATGCTGGCAGCGGGGCTGGAGCTGACCGAGCTCCGGGCCACCGGAGGGTTCGCCCGCAGCCCATTCTGGCGTCAGCTCCTCGCCGACGTGCTCGGGACGACCATCGGCTTCCCGGCCAGCGAACAAGGATCGGCCGCCGGGGCGGCCCTGCTCGGCCACGTCGCCCTCGGAAGCCTCCCCTCGGTCGACGACGCAGCCGCCCTGGTGCGCGTCACCGAGGTCGTCCATCCCGACCCCGACGCCGCCCGCTTCTACCGCCAGGTGCTGCCGGCGTTCGCCACGACAGCCGAGGCGGTCGAAGACCTGAACGCTTGGAGGCTGGAGCAAGCGCCGGATGGCCCGACGGAGGGACATCGATCCAAGGAGCCGTCCGCCAATGACCGGTCGCTGTGACCTGCTCGGCATGGTGCCCTTGACGCGGCCACGCTTGCTGACTCGGGAGGGTGAAAGAGCGCGATGCAGCTTGGCATGATCGGCCTCGGCCGGATGGGCGCCAACCTGGTCCGGCGGCT
>Ga0114129_10007812_pt1 | contig 15215 bp, 13 predicted proteins | sample RhiMetdeltSRZDD1_FD_80071 | JGI IMG/M metagenome (GOLD analysis project Ga0114129, IMG submission 80071) | Populus rhizosphere microbial communities from Tennessee, USA - Rhizosphere MetaG P. deltoides SRZDD1 (version 2) (version 2) | ecosystem: Host-associated > Plants > Roots > Rhizosphere >...
AGCAGCGACGCAAAGAGCTCCTCGACCGAGTCGCCGCCCGCTTCGACCACGGATGGCGTGAGCTCGAAGAAGAGCGTCGGACGGAAGCGTTCGAGAGTCCCACGCGCGCCACGCAGGACCCTGGCCTCCTGACCGTCCACGTCGATCTTGATCAGGTCCACACGATTCAATTGCCGCTCGAGCACCAGCGTATCGAGCTGGGCGACGCGCACGAGCACTCTATCCGCGACGCCGCGCCCTGAAAGGGGATAGCTCGACTGGAGCCGCAGCTCGGCGAGCTCTGCGTCGTGATCAGCGAGCGCCACGGCCACGACCTCGACGTTCGGAAACTCGTTGAGCGCGAGGTTCCGTCGCAACCGGACCACGGCCCGCGCCGCCGGCTCGATCGCGATCACTTGGCCGCCCGCTCCGACGCTTCTCGCCATGCGTAGTGTGTGGTAGCCGATGTTGGCCCCGACGTCGATCGCCGTCATGCCGAGTCGTAAGTGGCTCGCGATCGTCCGCTCGGCCCGCGGCTCGAAGGAGCCCGAGAAGAAGAGCGAGGCATCGATGACCTCGCTGAGGTCGAGCTCCCATCGGATGCCGTCGATGATCCGGACCTGCGGGCTGGGCAGGTGGCGAGTCAGGAGCCCCAGCAACCGGGCGAGACCCGCCCCGAGGCGCGGATGCAGCGGCGAGGCCCGGTACAGGCGCATCAGCAGGCCGAGCATGCCTAGCCTCGCGGGCCGCCGGGGCGCACGACTCGACAGAGTGCCCAGCGGCCTTCGCCGGTTCGAATCACGCCGCAGTCGTCGCTGACTACGACCCCGAAGCGCCCGGGGCTGGTCGACTCCGCCGGCCGGCCACGGGACACGAGCCACATCACGGGCCCGCGATGCGAGGCGATCCGGGCTCCGAGCAGCTCCTCGAAGCGGGCGGATTCGGCGCCTTCCAGGCCCGCAAAGCGAGTCGCTGGCGGAAAGTACGGGATCAGGAAGCTCGAGAGGGGACTGTCGACGAGCACGAGGCTGTCGGGCTCGTAGGCCTGCGGCGGCAGCCTGATGTAGAACCACCCCTCTCCCCAGGGCAGTCGTCCCCAGGAGCCGACACTCGACGACACAAGCAGCACCGTGGTCGCGGCGACGAGCACGGGCCGGGCGAGCCTCGGCAGTACGGCGTTCACGAGGATCACCAGGGCGAGCGGGGCCAGGAACTCGAGGACGGCGGCGTAGCGGTAGTAGTAGAAGGCGACGGCCCAGGTCGCATAGCCCACCAGCACGAAGACCAACAGGCCACGCTGGCCGGGCGAAAGCGACCCCCGCCTGCCCGAGAGCCGCAGCCCGACCCAAGCCAGGCCCGCCAGGAGGACCAGCAGGAAGCGTGCCTCTCGAAAAGGAATCTCCTGTAGGCGCGCGGTCATGCCGAGTGCCATGTCGAAGGGCGGAGAAAGATAATCCATCGGACTCTCGCCTATCCAACGCGAATCGCGGAACGCCTGCGCGGGCAGGTACGGCGACTGGAAGATCTGGTTCGCGAAAGGGAAGATCGGGTTGCCGAAGCGTTTCCAGAGCTGCCAGCACCAGTAACCCGCGAGAGCCAGGTAGCCGGCCGCGCTGCCACCGAAAAACGTCAGTGTGGCTCCGAGCTTGACCCGGCAGCTTGCCACGCCCAGTGCGACGACCGCTCCCAAGGCGACGAGCGGGGCCGCCATGGTGAGCTTGAGAGCCACGGCGGCGCCTGCCAGAAAACCGGCTCCCAGCAGCAGTGAAACTCCGGTTCGCTGATCGGGGACCCTTTGATCGCCGAGCACCAACAGCAGGGCGAGGAGCGCCGGGACCGAGACGGTGGTGTCACCGAGCGTCGTGCCAAGGAGAGAGCGGGCCGTTGGACCCGACGCCGCGAGCACCCCGGCCAGTAGTGCGAGCAGGCGCGAGTCGCGTTCACCGGGAAGGAGGCGGCGCGCCATGAAAAAAACCAGGACTGCGTTCAAGCCCTGGAATGTGCCCACCAGGAAGCCGAACACGCGTGGGGGCAGATGGACGATGCCGAGGTAGTGCGCCGCGTCGAGGACGGGGTTCAGGTACGTCCCGAGCGCTGCCGGGGCCAGGTCGAGATCGAGGCGATGGTGAACGAAGGCATAGCCGATGTAGAGACGGTATCGGTAGAGGTCGATATTGGCGTCCTGGCCCTGCACCACGGCCGCGACGCCCGAGGCGAGGAGCAGCGACAGGGCCACGACCACGTCCCGTGAGATCCTGGGGAGCTTGAGCGCCAAGCCGGACATCAATCTTGCGCTTTCGCCGCGTCACGGTCTCGGCGAAGCCAGAGCTTGTCCGCTTCGACCACACCATCCTCGGCCTCCAGCTCGTTGAAGGTCGCCGCTTCGAAGAAGCCCTTGCCCGTGAGGAGGGCGCGCAACGGCTCGTAGCTCCCCTGTTCGCCGTAGCTCACCTCCAGGAGCAAGCCAAAGCAGCGCTGCCACAGCTCACCCATCCCCTTGAGCGCCTGCGGCTCCGCACCCTGGAGATCCAGCTTGACGAGGACTCGAGCACCGGGAATCGACAGCTGGTCCAGGCGCAGCGTCGGGACGGTCCATGCGGGCCGCTCGGGCGCACCCGCCGCCAGCAGGCTGCACGAGGTGACTGCATCGGTGGGCTGGGTCAGCGTGGCGGAGCCAGGCTCGTGCCACAGCGCGGCCTCGATCACCGAGAACCCGCGCTGGCGAAGCCTGGCCGCCGATGCCGGGTGCGGCTCCACGCACAACAGAGGAGTGCCGGGGCACGCCAGCCGGGCGAGGGCCGCGAACTCGCCGATGCTGGCCCCGCCATCGACGATCGCGTCGTACGAGCCGCGGGCGAGGTGGCCTGCGATGCGAGCTTGTCGCAGCCAGATCTTGGCGAAGCGAGTCAGCACGTCTCGCAGTCCCGGCGTGCGAAGCAGCAGCAGCAACAGGCGGGAGGACAGCTCGTAGAGCCGCGCATGAGCCTCAGTGCGCATGGCGCCTATTCTCGCCCTGCCGAGGGACCGGATCAGGGTCGTGGACGAGGGACACGACCAGGCGCGTCCACTCTGGCAGATGCGTCCTGAAGTCCGACATACGGGCCGCTTCCAGCTCCTCGGTCATCACGCCCGTGAAGCCGGAGGCCAGCACGGGGCGCCCAGTGGCTCGGGCGTTCCAGAACTTCGAGGGAAAAACCGCGTCGGGAAACCGAGGGTGCCCGGCCACGAGGTGAACTTCGGCTTCCCAATACGACCGAACCAGCTCTTCCGGGTCCACGACCGGAAGGGCGGTTCGGATCCACCCGGGCAAACTGGTCATGCCGGGGCCATCGCCGCGCACCGTGACCTCATAGCCCTTGTCCCGCAAGGTCTGGCAGAGGGCGAGAAAAGGAGCGAGGTCGTGACCCCAGCCGAGGTTGCCCGAGTAGAGCGCCGTGCGGGGCCGAGCCGGCTCGGACGCGCCCAGCTGGAGCGTGTTCCAGTTGCGGATCACGAGTGAGTTGGGCCCAGCGTATCCGAGATTGCCCGCGGCTTTCACCACGCGCGGCCACGCACCCAGCTCCCGCGTCCAGAACCTGTCGAGGAGCCGACGTAGCTTCCGGGGCGGGTCCCACACTCCGCGGATGAGCTGCGGGTAGTAGTCTTGCAGCCAGTACACGCCCATCGCGCCCCGCGCCCGGATGGCCCGGTGCAACAACAGCGTCGTCGGGGGCGCGCTCGTGACGATCACGACGTCGTTCGAAACGACCTGCGCGCGGATGTAGGCGCCGAACGCCTCACGCACGGACTCGTACTCCCGCGCGGTCGAGAGCAGGCGGCCGCGCCGACCCTCGTAGTGCTTCAGGCGGACGATGGGAGTGCGTGGGGCCTCCCGCCGGCCGCGCCGGTAGGACCCCTGGCCTCCCACGAGGCGGACGATGGCGCCCGTCGCGGCAACGCTGTCGGCGAGCTGCTCGGCGTAGATCCCCGTTGGTGCATCGTCCGGCCACAAGTACTGGGAGAGTATGTGGACGGTCGCACCCGTCACGACTTGTAGTTCCGGAGCGCGATCTGATACGACTCGCGGCGGTGCCTGAGTCCCGACTCGAGCATGACGCCGGTGAGCAGCGTGAAGAGCGACAGGTTCATGAGGCCGGCGGCCAGGATCGCAAGCGGGAAGCGACCCACCAGCCGGGTCCGATAGTACTCATAGACTGGGAGTGATCCGGCCGCGAGGCCGGCCAGGAAGAAGACCAGGCCGATCACGCCGAAGAAGACGAGCGGACGGTAGTCACGGGAGAGCACGAACAACAGGCGCAGGATCCGGACGCCATCGTGCAGCGTGCGAAGCTTCGAAGCCGATCCTTCGGCACGCTCACGGAAGGGGACGGCCACCTCCGCCAGCCGGAAGCCCTTCTCCACGGCCTGCACCGTGAGCTCGGTTTCGAGCTCGAAACCGCGGAAAAGAAGAGGGACGTTCTTGTAGAAACGCTTCGAGAACAGGCGAAGGCCCGAGAACAGGTCGCCCGGCGCGTACTGGAAAACCAGCTGGAAAACCCAGGCGAAGGCTGCCCCACCGAAGCGGTGGAAGCGCCGGAAGGCGGAACTCGCGGATTCCGGCGTCCGGAGCCCGGTGATCATGTCGGCCGGATCCCGGAGGTACTCCTCGAGCAGGCGTCGGGCACCCTCGGCCGGGTAGCTGCCGTCGCCGTCAACCATGACGACCACGTCTTCCTCGAGCCGCGCGAACGCGGTGGTGATGGCCCGCCCCTTGCCGCGACGCGGTTCGAGCCAGACTTCGGCCCCGGCCGTGCGTGCCACCGCCGCGGTCGAATCCGACGATCCGTTGTCGATCACTAGGATCCGCGCATCGGGCAACGCGCGACGGAAGTCGACGACGACGTCGGCGATGCCCGTTTCCTCGTCGAGGCATGGGATGAGGACGGCCAGGCTCGGTCGCGCGCCGGGCGGGTTACTCATGGCGAATCGCTATACTGCCACAGAGCTCCTGCGCGAAGATTAACGTTTGACGCCCGAAAGCGCTGTGTAATAGGCTCACAAGTCCTTTTTCGTCACGACGATCCACACATATGGCCCAGGTCTTCCCGAGGACCGCTAACGAGTTCGCGCGGGCGTCGCTCGTCGTCGGCGCCCTGGCGGCCGCGACGGTGCTGGGGTCGCTCTTGTTCGTGTTCCCTCGCTCGGCCTACATGACGCGGCAGAAAGAAGCGCGCGTGCAGCCCGTGCCCTTCTACCACTTGCACCACGTGGGCGGGATGGGCATCGACTGCCGCTACTGCCACACGAGCGTCGACCGCTCGGCAACGGCCGGGATCCCGCCGACGAAGACCTGCATGAACTGCCACTCGCAGATCTTCAAGGAGAGCCCGACGCTCGAGCCGGTCCGCGCGAGCTGGCGCGATGGAACCTCGATCGAGTGGGTGAAAGTGCACGACCTTCCCGACTTCGTGTACTTCAACCACAGCGTGCACGTGAACAAGGGCGTCGGCTGCACCACCTGTCACGGGCCCGTCGACAAGATGTCCAACGTCTGGCAGGAGAAATCGTTGCTCATGGAATGGTGCCTCGAGTGTCACCGGCAGCCCGAGAAATACCTGCGGCCGAGGAGCGAGGTCTACAGCACAGCGTGGCAGTCCCCCTCGAACCAGCTCGAGCTCGGGCGCAAGCTCGCGGCCGAGTACGACGTCAGGACGCAGGTCACTTGCTCCACGTGCCACCGATGAGCCAGCACGTGCCGGTTTCTTTCGAAGGGGTAAGGCGCACGGGCGGCCAGCGGCGTTATTGGAAGAGCCTCGACGAGCTCGCGGACACGCCCGCGTTTCTCGAGTTCCTGCACCGCGAGTTCCCGGAGCAGGCCTCGATGTTCGAAGACCCGAAGGGGCGCCGCGAGTTCATGAGCTTGATGGGCGCGTCGCTCGCGCTCGCAGGCCTCACTGCCTGCACCAAGCAGCCCGAGGAAAAGGTCCTGCCGTACGTGCGGCAGCCGGAGCAGCTCGTTCTCGGCCGACCCTTGTTCTTCGCCACCGCGACCGGCCACGACGGCTACGCGCGCGGCATCCTCGTCGAGAGCCACGAGGGTCGTCCGACCAAGATCGAAGGCAACCCCGACCACCCCGCGAGTCTCGGGGGCACGGACGTGTTCGGGCAGGCCCATGTGCTGGGCCTCTACGACCCCGATCGGTCGAAGACCGTGATGTACCTGGGCCAGCACCGGACCTGGGGCGACTTCAAGGCGGCGCTTCGCGAGCCGCTCGCGAAGCAGAGGGCGAAAGAAGGGGCCGGTCTGCGTTTCCTGACAGGTCGCACGACCTCGCCGACGCTCGCCGCGCAGCTTCGGGGACTGCTCGAGGCGTTTCCGGGCGCGAAGTGGGCGAGCTGGGAGCCGGCCGGTCGCGACAACACCCGCGCCGGCGCCGTGCTCGCGTTCGGCGAGCCGGTCGAAGCGCAACATCGTTTCGACCAGGCCGACGTGATCCTGAGCCTCGAGGCGGATTTCGTCTCGGGCCATCCCGCGAGCCTTCGGCTCGTGCGCGAGTTCGCCGCGCGGCGCAGGCCGACCGGCGAGGCGCCCGCGATGAACCGCGTCTACGTGGTCGAGGGCTCGCCCACTTTGAGCGGCGCCTGCGCCGATCATCGGCTGGCGCTCAAGAGCTCCGAGATCGAGGGTTTCGCGCGGGCGCTGGCGGCCGAGCTGGGCGTCGCGGTAGAGGGCGGAGCGGCTCACCCCTGGGTCGGCCCGATTGCTCGGGACCTCAAGCGTGCCGGCGCGCGCGCGCTGGTGATCGTCGGTGAGTCGCAGCCGCCCGCGGTCCACGCCATAGGCCACGCGATCAACGAGGCGCTCGCAGCCGTGGGCAGCACCGTCAGCTACATAGCACCCGCCGAGACGGCCCCGGGGGGCGAAGCGGCGGCGCTCGCGGCGCTCGTCGCCGAGATGCGACAGGGTGCGGTCGAGCTGCTCGTGATCCTCGGCTCGAACCCCGCCTACGCGGCGCCGGCCGACCTCGACATCGCGGCCGCGCTCGACAAGGTGCCGTTCCGGATCCACCACGGACTCGCCAACGACGAGACGGCCGCGCGCTGCCATTGGCACCTGCCGGCCTCGCACCCGCTCGAGAGCTGGGGCGACCTGCGGGCGGCCGACGGCACGGCGTCGATCGTCCAGCCGCTGATCGCGCCGCTCTACCACACCCTGTCCGAGCTCGAAGTGCTGGCGGCCTTCGGCGAGGGCGAGCAGAAAGGGCACGCGATCGTCCGCGCTCACTGGCAGCGCGAGCTCGGGGATGTCGATTTCGAGAAGCGCTGGAACCGGGCGCTCCACGACGGTGTCGTCGCGGGGACCGGCTTCGAAACGAAAGCCGTGCGGGTGAGGCCCGGCGAGTGGTCGGGCGCGAGCACGAAGGCGGAGCCAAAAGCCGGGCTCGAGATCGCCTTCCGCACGGATCCCGCGGTGTTCGACGGCCGCTTCGCCAACCTCGGTTGGCTGCAGGAGCTGCCGCGCCCGCTTTCGAAGATCACCTGGGACAACGTGGCGCTGGTCAGCCCCAAGACGGCAGCGGAGCTCGGCGGGGTGCGCACCGAGCAGACCGCGAGCGGCCACGTGACCGAGCTCGCCGAGCTCACGCTCGGGGAGCGCTCGATCGTCGCACCGCTGTGGGTACTGCCCGGCCACGCGGACGGCGCGGTGACCGTGCACCTCGGCTACGGCCGCACGCGCGCGGGTCGCATCGGCAACGGCGTGGGCTTCAACGCTTATGCGATCCGTACGAGCGACGCGGCATGGGTGGCGGGCGGGCTCCAGCTCCGCAAGACCGGTGGCACGGCGCGCATCGCCTGTACCCAGGACCATTGGACGCTCGAAGCGACGGCGCAGCATCAGGCCGAGGAGCGCCACGTCGTGCGCGCGGTGACGCTCGCCGAGCTCGCAAAGGACCCGCACGCGATCCAGAAGCTCGGTCACGAGCCCGCCCCCGGCCTCTCGCTGTACCCGCCGCACGAGTACAAGGGCCACGCCTGGGGCATGACGATCGACATGAGCGCTTGCGTCGGCTGCAACGCGTGCGTGACGGCGTGCCAGTCCGAGAACAACATCCCCGTCGTGGGGAAAGACCAGGTCAGCCGCGGACGCGAGATGCACTGGTTACGCGTCGACCGCTACTACGAGGGTCCCGCCGAGAGCCCCGAAACCTATCACCAGCCGGTCCTCTGCATGCACTGTGAGAACGCACCCTGCGAGGTGGTCTGCCCGGTGGCGGCCACTGTGCACAGCGAAGAAGGCCTGAACGACATGGTCTACAACCGCTGCGTGGGGACCCGCTACTGCTCGAACAACTGTCCCTACAAGGTGCGGCGCTTCAACTTCCTGCTCTACCAGGACTGGGAGACGCCAAGCTTCAAGATGCTGCGCAACCCCGAGGTCACGGTGCGCTCGCGCGGCGTGATGGAGAAGTGCACGTACTGCGTGCAGCGCATCAGCCGTGCCCGCATCGAGGCCAAGAACCAGGGCCGGGAGATGCGGGACGGCGACGTCGTCACTGCCTGCGAGGCGGCCTGCCCGGCGCAGGCGATCGTGTTCGGCGACGTCAACGATCCCAAGAGCCGCGTCTCGCAGCGGAAGGCCGGGCAGCGGAACTACGGCCTGCTCACCGAGCTGCAGACGAAGCCGCGCACGAGCTACCTCGGAGCCGTGCGCAACCCGAACCCGGAGCTCGAAGAGGAACGGCATGGCTAGGGGCTGGCGGCTGCCTGTGGCTCCTCAAGAGGGGTTCTCGCAGAGGCACGAAATGCCCGGGCCGTTGTCGGCTTTCTTTGTTCTGGGGGGATTCCATCCCCCCAGGCCCCCCTGGGTTGTACGGATTGCCAATGGCTAGTCCGGATCGCGTCGTGCATCCCGTCATCGGTCCCGGGCATACGTTTGCCAGCGTCACCGACAAGATATCCAGCATCGTTCTCACGACGAAGACGCCGGTCGGGTGGTTCTTTGGGTTCGCGATCGCGTTCTCGCTGCTGATGATGATGCTCGGCACGATCGCCTACCTGCTCGCGAAAGGGGTCGGGATCTGGGGCATCAACGTCCCGGTCGGCTGGGGCTTCGACATCATCAACTTCGTCTGGTGGATCGGGATCGGACACGCGGGCACACTGATCTCCGCGATACTGCTGCTGCTACGCCAGCAGTGGCGCACTTCGATCAACCGCTTCGCCGAGGCAATGACGCTCTTCGCGGTGGCCTGCGCGGGGCTCTACCCGATCCTGCACATGGGTCGCTCCTGGGTGGGTGCCTACTGGCTGTTCCCGTACCCGAACACGATGGGGCTCTGGCCGAACTTCAAGAGCCCGCTGATCTGGGACGTGTTCGCGGTCTCGACCTACGGGACCGTGTCGCTGCTGTTCTGGTACGTCGGGCTGATCCCCGACCTCGCGACCCTGCGCGATCGCGCCGTGAACCGGGGGGTCAAGATCGTCTACGGCTTCTTCGCCGTGGGCTGGCGCGGCTCGGCCCGCCACTGGGCCAACTACGAGATGGCCTACCTGATCCTGGCCGGCCTCTCGACGCCGCTCGTGCTTTCGGTCCACACCGTGGTGAGCTTCGACTTCGCGGTGGGCGTCGTCCCCGGTTGGCACGCCACGATCTTCCCCCCGTACTTCGTGGCGGGTGCCATCTACGCGGGCTTCGCGATGGTGTTGACGCTCGCGATTCCGCTGCGGAAGGCCTACGGGCTCGAGGACTTCATCACGCTCAGGCACATCGAGAACATGGCCAAGGTGATGCTCGCGACCTCGCTGATCGTGGCCTACGGCTACCTGATGGAAGCCTTCATGGGCTGGTACAGCGGCAACACCTACGAGCGCTTCATGCTGTGGAACCGTATGACCGGGCCCTACGCCTGGAGCTACTGGGCGCTCATCTTCTGCAACGTGGGCGTGATCAACACCCTCTGGATCAAGAGCCTGCGCACGAATGTGGTGTATCTGTTCCTGGTGTCGCTGGTGGTGAGCGTCGGCATGTGGCTCGAGCGTTTCGTGATCATCGTGACCAGCCTGCACCGCGACTTCCTGCCGTCCTCGTGGGGCAACTACCGCGGGACGCCCTTCGACTGGTCGATGTTCATCGGCACCATCGGCCTGTTCCTGACGCTATTCTTCCTGTTCATCCGCTTCCTGCCCGCGATTTCCATCTTCGAGATGCGGACGCTCGTGCCCGCGGCCAGAGGCCCGGAGGACAAGCCGTGAGCCGGCCCGAGCTCTACGGGCTGCTGGCCGAGTTCCACGCTCCTGAGGAGATCGTGAAGGCCGCCGAAGCGGTCCACGCGGCCGGCTACCGCAAGGTCGACGCCTACACGCCCTACCCGATGGAGGAAGTCCTCGACGCGCTGCACTTGCACGAGACCCACGTACCGAAGCTCGCGCTCGCTGGGGGCCTCGCGGGCCTCGCGGCAGGGTGGTGGCTGGAGTACTGGTCGTCCGTGATCGCGTACCCGATGAACATCGGCGGGCGCCCCTTGAACTCGTGGCCGGCCTTCATCGTGCCGGCTTTCGAGACGACCGTGCTCGGCGCCGCCTTCGCCACGGTGATCGGGATGCTGCTGCTCAACGGCTTTCCGCAGCCCTACCATCCCGTCTTCAACGTGAAGACCTTCGCGACCGCGAGCCGCGACCGCTTCTTCCTGTGCATCGAATCGCGCGACCCGCTGTTCGACGTGCACCAGACGCGCGAGCTGCTGCGCGGGCTCGGCGCCTCCGAAGTCTCGGAGGTGGAGCCCTGACACCCCGAGGGAGGTTCGTTGGTTCGCTCCCGAGGGGTTTCTGGAGCTCGTCTGCGAGTTTCGGGCTTCGCCCTTCCCGTGGCAGCGCCCGCTCCCATTCCGCGAGCGCCCTCAGGCCGCTGCGGACAATAGCGTCCGGCCTCGCTGCCATTACCATCCTGGCGCTCGCGGGGGCATGCCGCCAGGACATGCACGACCAGCCCAAATACCGGCCGCTGCGCGGCAGCGAGCTGTTCGCCGACAAGCGCTCGGCGCGTCCGCTCGTCGAGGGGACCGTGGCCCGCGGCACGCTGCGCGAAGACACGCTGTTCTTCACCGGCAAGACCGCGGACGGCTTCGCCGTGGAGATCCCGGTCAAGGTCACGGCGGAGCTACTCACGCGCGGACAGTCGCAGTTCCAGGTGTTCTGCTCGCCCTGCCACGGCCGCACCGGCCGCGGCGACGGCATGGTCGTGCAGCGCGGCTTCAAGCAGCCGAGCTCGTTCCACGTGGACCGCTTGCGGCAGATGCCGATCGGCTACTTCTTCGACGTGATCAGCATCGGCTTCGGCGCCATGCCCGACTACGCCGCCCAGGTGGGGCCGCAGGATCGCTGGGCGATCGCCGCGTACATCCGCACCTTGCAGTGGAGCCAGTACGCGCCCGTCGCGGACGTGCCGGCGGAAAAACGCGGCGAGCTCGACGAGGGCGTCGCGACCAGCACTGCTGGAGAACACCAGCGATGAGCGCCACGAGCCGGAGCGCCGTCCTCGAACGGCTGGAGCGGCTGGGCCTCGGCCTGGGCGCGGTGTTTCTCCTGGTTCTCGCCTTGGGTCTGATCACGGACCGTCCCCAGTTCTTCCGCTCCTATCTGTTCGGCTACCTGTTCTGGGTGCTGATCGGCGTGGGCAGCCTCGGCCTCGCGATGCTGAGCCAGCTCACGGGCGGCCTGTGGGGCCTGGTGCCGCGCCGCCTTCACGAGGCCGCCGCCCGCACGCTGCCGTGGATGGGTGTGGCATTCGTGCCGGTCGTGCTCGGGGCCTCCTCGATCTACACCTGGGCCAACCCCGAGCTGGTCGCCGCCGACGCGCTGCTGCAGGAGAAGAGCACGTACTTGAACCTGCCCTCCTTCGCGCTCAGGGCCGCCTTCTACTTCGTCGTCTGGGGGCTGCTCGCCTACAGGCTCAGCTCCTGGTCGCGCCGGCAAGACCAGCAGCACGACGCTTCTCGATCCGCGCGGATGCGGGCGCTCTCGGCGCTGGGGCTGGTGCTGCTGTTCCTGACCACGACCTTCGCGGCGGTCGACTGGGGCATGTCGCTCGCCCCGCACTGGTACTCCACGATCTACGGCGTCCTGTTCATCGTGGGAGCCGCGCTCTCGGCGCTGTCGTTCACGATCGTGCTGCTGGCGCGGCTCGCCGCCGAGGAGCCCTTCCAGGCGGCGCTCACGCCGGTCGCGGTTCACGACCTCGGCAAGCTGCTGCTCGCCTTCACCATGCTCTGGGGCTACGTCAACTTCTCGCAGTTCTTGATCGTCTGGTCGGGCAACGTCAGCGAGGAGACGCCGTTCTACCTGAACCGCATGCACGGCGGCTGGAACGTGATCGCGATTCTGTTGATCCTGTTCCATTTCGCGCTGCCGTTTGCGCTGCTGCTCTCGCGCTCGCTCAAGCGCAGCGCGCGGGCGCTGGCGGCGGTCGCGAGCCTGATGCTGGTGATGCAGCTCGTCGATCTCTTCTGGCTGATCGCCCCCGACCTCGCGGCCCACGGCCATCAACAGGTCCCGCTGCGGGTGCACTGGATGGACCCCGCAGCCGTGCTCGGGCTCGGCGGGCTGTTCCTGCTGCTCTTCACGCGCCAGCTCCGGGGCGCAGCGCTCTTGCCGCTCGGCGAGCCCGAAATGCGCGAGCTCCGCGGGACGCGAGCGGAGGCGCACTGAGCCATGCGGCACGAGCCGGGCGGTTACGAGCAGACCGACGCGAAGGCCGGCGCCACGTTCCGGGTCGGGCTCTACATCCTCGGCACGATGTTCCTGACGGCGCTTTTGGTGCTGCCGCTTTATCGGCTGCTCGCGCGGGCAGAGACGCAGGCGCAACCGCCCGCGTCCGAAGTGGTCGAGAGCGCCTCGAGCGAGGCTTTGGCGAGCTTCCCGAAGCTCGTCGAGTCCGAGCCGCGTGCGCTCGCCGCGTTCCGCGCCCAGGAGGACGCGCTGCTCACGAGTTACGGCTGGGTGGAGAAGGACAAGGGGCTGGTCCGGATCCCGATCGACGCGGCGATTCGGATCGTGGCGGAGCGCGGCCTGCCGAAATTCGAGCCGGTGCCGCAGCCGCAAGCGGGAGTCGGGAAGTGATGCGGCGTGCCCCGCTGGGGCTTGTGTTCGTGCTTCTGCCCGGCCTCGCCGCGGCGCAGATGGGCGCCGTGCCGCCGCCACCGCCGGCCACCCCGGGCGTGCTGCAGGAAGTCGGCTTCGACCAACACCTGGGCGAGACGGTCCCACTCGACCTCGCGTTCACCGACGAGAGCGGCAGGAGCGTGAAGCTCGCCGACTACTTCGGCAAGAAGCCGGTCGTGCTGAGCCTCGTCTACTACCAGTGCCCGATGCTGTGCACGATCGGCCTCAATGGGCTGGCGGGCGCGCTCGAGGTGCTCTCGTTCGTGCCCGGCCAGGAGTTCGAGGTCGTGACGGTGAGCTTCGACCCCGCGGAGACAGCGGCGCTCGCGGCCGCCAAGAAGAAGGCCTACATGGCCCGCTACAACCGGCCGGAGGCGCACGCGGGCTGGCACTTCCTGACTGGTTCTAAGCAGTCGGTCGACGCGCTCACGCGCGCCGTGGGTTTCCGCTACGTGTGGGACGAGGCTACCAAGCAGTTCGCCCATCCCGCGGGCATCTTGGTGCTCACGCCGCAAGGGAAGATCTCCCACTACCTGTTCGGCGTCGAGTACGCCCCCAAGGACTTGCGGCTTGCGCTGGTCGAGGCGGCCGCTGGCGAGATGGGAAACCTCGCCGACCAGCTGCTGCTGTACTGCTACCAGTACGACCCGCAGGCGGGCCGTTACAGCGCGTCGATCCTGAACCTGGTGCGGCTTTTGGCAGTACTCACCGTGCTCGGCCTCGGCGCATTCATCCTGACGGCGAGTCGCAAGCGCGGCGCTGGACCGGGGACCCGACCGGCTCCGACGCCTGGAGAACGATGAGCCCAGCATTCCCCCTGGCGCCGGAGCGCGCCTCCTCCGTGGCCGGCGAAGTGGACGCCGTCTTCCTCTTCATCCTGGGGGTGACAGGCCTGGTCGCGGTCGGCATCTGGATCGCGCTCTTCTACTTCGCGATCCGCTACCGCCGCCGCTCCGCGGACGATCGGCCCCCCGTGATCCACGGCTCGCTGCTGCTCGAGCTCAGCTGGACGATCATCCCGTTCCTGCTGATGAGCGCGATGTTCGTGTGGGGCGCCAAGGTCTTCTTCCACCTGAACCGGGCGCCCGACGACGCGATGCCGGTGAGCGTCGTGGGCAAGCGCTGGATGTGGAAGCTGCAGCACCCGACCGGCCAACGCGAGATCAACGAGTTGCACGTGCCGGTCGGCCGCGCCGTGAAGCTCGTGATCACCTCCGAGGATACGCTGCATAGCTTCTTCGTCCCGGCCTTCCGCATCAAGAAGGACGCGGTGCCCGGCCGCTACAACATGGCCTGGTTCCGGGCGACCAAGACCGGGACCTATCACCTGTTCTGCGCCGAGTACTGCGGGACCGAGCACTCGAAGATGGTCGGGCGCGTGGTGGTGATGGAGCCCGAGCAGTACCAGGTCTGGCTCGCGGGCGGCCCGACGCCGGAATCGCCGGTGCTTCAGGGAGAGCGGCTGTTCACGGATCTCAACTGCGTCACCTGCCACCGCCCCGACAGCGCGGGTCGCGGCCCGGTGCTGAACGGCATCTTCAGTCGCCCCGTGGCGCTTGCGGGCGGGGAGCGCGTGGTGGCGGACCAGGCTTATCTGCGCGAGTCGATCATGAGTCCCGCGGCCAAGGTGGTCGCGGGCTATCAGCCCGTGATGCCGACCTACCAGGGTCAGGTGAGCGAGGAGCAGCTGATCGCGCTGATCGCCTATATCGAGTCGCTCTCGGCCCCGAGCGAGCCCGCGCCGGCCGGCCGAGCGTCGTCTTTACCCGCGAAGGGAGCTCGAAGCCGATGACGAGCGAGTCGAACGCGCTCCCGAAGGAGCACTATCTGAAAGCCGGCTGGGACCTCAAGTCCTGGCTGCTCACGACCGACCACAAGCGGATCGGGCTTTTGTACCTGGTGTCGATCACGTTGATGTTCGCGATCGGCAGCCTGTACGCAGGCATCGTGCGCTTCAACCTGCTGGTGCCGGACGGCAGCCACATGTCGGCCGAGACCTACAACAAGGCCTTCACCGGCCACGGCGTCGTGATGGTCTTCTTCTTCCTGATCCCGTCGATCCCCGCGACGCTCGGGAACTTCCTGATCCCGCTCATGAT
>Ga0114129_10007814_pt1 | contig 15214 bp, 11 predicted proteins | sample RhiMetdeltSRZDD1_FD_80071 | JGI IMG/M metagenome (GOLD analysis project Ga0114129, IMG submission 80071) | Populus rhizosphere microbial communities from Tennessee, USA - Rhizosphere MetaG P. deltoides SRZDD1 (version 2) (version 2) | ecosystem: Host-associated > Plants > Roots > Rhizosphere >...
CGCGCAGGCCGCCTACCCTGCGGCCGCGGTGGCCCTGCTGGAATCGGTGACCCGCGCGACCGGCCTGTCCCTGCCCGACGAGGCGCTGCGGGAGGCGGCCCAGCGGACCGACGAGGAGATCGGTCGCCAGGTGGAGGCGTCCGACGAGATCACCGAACTGGTCCAGGCGCTGGAGCAGCAGTACGACGCGTTCGTCGATGCCGCCGGCCGGGAGGGCTTGCTCGCCGACGAGGTGGAGAACATGCCGACCGCCGAGGAACTCGGAGCGCAATTCGAGCGGTTCCTGGCCGAGCAGCAGGGCCGCACCGACTTCCCTGACTCCTGACGGCGGGCGGGCGGCGAAGCAGGATGGGCCCCGCGTGTCTGCGCACAGCCAGTACTTAGGGTGGCTTAGATAGCACCGAGTAATGCGGCGCGAGGCTGAACAGGCAAGATGGGGGTGGGCCACATGAGTCGGCCCTTGGCGCGCAGATGCCTGGCGCCGGGTACCACCGTGGCGCCCGGCGAGGTGATGGTGGCGACCGAGATCGGCGACCCGGCGCGTGGCCTGCTGCCCTGTCCCGCGGCACCCCTGGTCGGCGGCGTGCTGGAACGCCGCGGCATTCCCACCCGCTACGGGCCAGTGCCCCACTATGCGGAGGCGTCGCAGTCGGACGACGGCGCCGTCCTGTTCGTCATGTCCGCGCTCCAGGGCGAGGGTGCGGCCACCGGGATCGCTGCCGCGGCCAATGCGGTGGACGGGCTCGCGGCGGCGGCCGCCCGCGCCGCCGTGGAGGAATGGTCCGCCACGGTCGGCACGCGTCGCCTGCTGGGTAGCATCAGCCCCTGGTGCGAGGGTGCGGTGCGGGCGCTGGAGCAGGCACGGGAAACCGTCATGTTCACCGACGGCCCTGTCCACGTATACGGCTGGCTGGCCGCGAGCGAGCAGGCACGCGACGACCTGGTGGCTTCCGGGGCCATCTTCGTTTCCTCGCTGGATGACGTCCCGGATGGTTCCACGCTGGTGATCCCGGCGCACGGGGTCCCGCCCGCGGTGCTGGACGAGGCGGCGCGGCGTGGCCTGCGGACCGTCGATGCGACCTGCCCGCTGGTGACGGCCGTGCACGCGGAAACCCGGCGTTTCGTCGAACGCGGTGATCAGGTGGTCGTCATCGGCCCTCGCGGCCATGCGGCGGCGGCCGGGATTGCCGGCCAGGCACCGGACCATACCGTTACGACCGAGAGCCCCGCGGGTGTGAGCGCGGTGCGGGTCTCTGACCCCCGGCGCGTCTCCTACGTGCTGCAGCCGGGCATCCCGGTCGAGGAAGCGGCACCGGTGAGCGCCGCGCTGCGGTCGCGGTTCCCGGCGCTGCGCGGGCCGGACCCGGACGGGTTCTGCTACGCCGCTTCCGACCGGAAGGAGACGATCCGCGCGGTAGCCGCCGCGAGCGATCTGGTCCTGGTCCTCGGCACCGAAGACGAGCCGGACACCCGCCTGCTCGCCGGGCTGGCCCGGGCCGGCCGCGCCAAGGCCCACGTCATCGGCGACGCGGGCCAGGTCGAGCCCTCCTGGCTGGCCGGGGTGGGCACGATCGGGCTGGCGGAGACGATCTCGGCCCGGCCTGGGCTGGCGGACCAGGTCACCACGGCCCTGTCCGGGCTCGGGCCGCTGAGCGTCACCAGGCGACGCGTGACTACCGAGATCCTCGGCGTTCATCCCGAGCCGGACATATCGTGACGGGGTGGCGCGGCCTGCCTACCGGAGCCGGCGGGCGTCAAGCCGCCGCGGCCCACCACCCGAGCCTTCTGGAGATCCGACATGCTCTTTCCCACCTCACTCGTCGGCAGCTACCCGCAACCCGACTGGCTGATCGACCGGGAACGCCTCCGGCACCGGTTCCCGCCCCGGGTCCGGGCCCGCGAGCTGTGGCGGGTCGACCCGGCATACCTGGCGGAGGCGCAGCGGGACGCCACCCTGCTCGCGATCCGGGCGCAGGAGCAGGCCGGCCTGGACATCCTGACCGACGGGGAGATGTGCCGGGAGAGTTACTCGAACCGTTTCGCCACCGCGCTGGACGGGGTCGACATCGACAATCCCGGCACCGCGCTCGACCGCAGTGGCCACCCGAACCCGGTGCCGCGGGTCACCGAGCCGATCCGGCGGCGCCACGCGGTCGAGGTGGAGGACGTGGCGTTTCTGCGCGCGAACACCCGCAGAACAGTCAAGATGACGGTCCCCGGCCCGTTCACCATGGCGCAGCAGGCGCAGAACGATCACTACGCCAGCACCGAGGATCTCGCCTTCGGGTATGCCGAGGCGGTCAACGAAGAGGTACGGGATCTGTTCGCTGCGGGGGCCGACATCGTCCAACTGGACGAGCCCTACCTGCAGGCACGCCCGGACGAGGCGCGCCGCTATGGCGTCAAGGTGATCAACCGGGCGCTGGCGGGCGTGACCGGGACCACCGCCGTGCACCTGTGTTTCGGGTACGCGGCGATCATCCACGACCGCCCCGAGGGCTACTCGTTCCTGCCCGAACTCGCCGCCGCGGACTGCGACCAGGTGTCGATCGAGACGGCCCAGTCCGGGCTGGACTGCTCGGTGCTGGCTCACCTGGACGGCAAGACGATCATTCTGGGGGTGCTCAACCTCGGCGACCATACGGTGGAGAGCGCCGAGGAGGTGGCGGCCCGGGTGCGCCGGGCGCTGCCGTATGTGCCCGCCGAGCGCGTCGTGCTCGCGCCGGACTGCGGAATGAAGTACCTGCCCCGCGATTCGGCCTTCGGCAAGCTGACCGCCATGACCGCGGCGGCCGCGCTGCTCCGTGCCGAGGCCGACGCATAGCACCTCGGGTGCTGCCACCAGGCCCGGCTATGCTGGCGCGGCGGTGGGCGTGGGAGCGGCGTGGTCACCGCCGCCGACCCGGTTAGGGCGCCGCCACCAGGCTCGGCGATGGTGACGCGGCGGTGGGCGTGGACGTGGCGGTGGGCGTGGGGGTCGGTGTTGGCGTCGGCGTGGGAGTGGGCGTGGGAGTCGGTGTAGGGGTGGGGGTGGGGGTGGGTGTGGGAGGAGGCGTGGGCGTGGGGGGAGATGTGGGTGTTGAGGTTGCCGTGGGGGCGGGGATGGACGACTGGCTGGCCGACGGTGAGGGGCCGACGGTGGGGATCACCGACGCCGCCCCCGGGAAGATGGAGACGATGCGCGGCCCGGCCGAGGCGGGAGCCGTGGAGGCCGCCGCCCCTGACCTGCCCGACGGCGTCGCGGACTGGGCGGCGGACGGCCCCGGGGGCACCGATCCGGCCGGACGCGGGCCGGGCGGCGTGAACCCGTACGAGGCAGACAGAATCCCGGCGATCACAACCACGGCCGCGACCCCGGCGGTGGCGGCCAGGGCTGGCGTTTTCGGCCGGTAGGGCGTACGTGGGGGATCGAGCGGCCTGGGGAAGCCGGACCGGCCGAACGGCCCGGCGCGGTTGATCACCTCGGCCCGGTAGGACGCAGCGACGGGGCTGAAGTCGCCGACGAGCTTTAAGAGCTGATCGCGCAGGCCGGCTGGAGGCGGGGCTGCCGACGCCACCGGGAGCAGGCCGAGCAGCACCGTGCTGTCGAGGCCACGACGTGCCCCCAGCGACCTTTCGAACTCGGACCGGGTTCGCGACGCCAGGGCGTGTGCCTGGTTCGGGCTGACCCCGAGCACGTCAGCGAGGTCCCGGCCAGTTAAGCCGTGGCGCAGGTTCAGTTCGATGATCTCCCGGTCACCGAGGCTGAGCCCGGCGAGCGCCCCGCCCGCCTGCGCGCGCAGCTCTGCCCGCTCAGCCTCCGCGGCCACGTCCGCTGGCTTGCCGGTCATCTCGCCCGGCTCGCCGCGGGCCGCGCCGGCCTGCGCGCTCAGGTCCGCCTTCGGGGTGTCCGGGCTCACGCCAGCCGTCTCGCCGACCCCGTCGAGCGGGGCAGACGACGCGCGAGTCCGGAGGCGGCGGTGGCATTCGTTGCGGGCCACGGCATAGAGCCAGGGGCGCAGCCGGGCGGGATCGCGGAGCCCGCCCAGCCCGTCGGCCGCCACGATGAACGTGTCCTGGACCGCGGCGGCGGCGTCGGCCGGCTCAGCAAGCAGGCTGTGGCAATAGCCGTACAGGGACGCCGCATACCGGTCGTAGGCCGCGGCCAGCCCGGCCTCCTGACCGGCCAGGATCGCCTCCACCATCTGTGCGTCCTGCATGCGCCCACGGTAAGTCAGCGGCACCGAATGTGGAAACGAGAATTCGGCGCAAATTGCTCTGGCGGCATGGGCGCTCTGCGGCCCGCGCGTGGCTTTCGCGGCACGGGCTGTGCTGCGGGCCCGCGCGCCGGCCGGCACTGCGGGCCTGTGGGCCGGGCCGCACTGCGGGTGTGCGCTGCCGGTCAGCCGAGCAGCCCGGAGGCTCTGACGGTGATCGTCAGCCCACCGGGATTCACGATCAGCGTCTTGGACGCCGACAGCAGGTTCAGCATCGTCACGTGGACGGTGGTACTCGCCCCCGCCGACAGCGAGCGGACGTTCAGGCTGATGGTCAGGTCGAGCGGGTCCGGGTTCTGGACCTGGATCCCGGAGACGGGCCCGCCTTGCGCGGTCAGCGTGAACGAACCGGTCACGCCCAGCCGCAGGGTCACGGTCGTGGTTGACGAGACCAGGGTGCCAGCCCCTTGGCCCGGCGACGATGGCGCGGGCGGCGCCGGCGACTGGCTGACCGGCGGCGGTGACTGACCGGGCGCCGGCCCGGACGTCGAGACGGCTACCGGCGCGCTTGCCGCCACGCCACGGCCAAGGGGGAGGGTGCGATGCCCGGGCGGGGCGCCGGCACCGGCGGAATGCCTGGGACCGGGCGTCCCTGCTGGGGCTGACGGCGTCAAGCCGGGCGCGCTGGACGGCCCGATGGCCACCGGCCCGGGCGGATGCGGGGCGTGCGGCTTTCCATGCGTGGCATACAGGATCCCGGCAGCGATCACCGCCACGGCCGCGGCCCCCGCTCCCACGGTCGCGGCGTGCACCACCGGTCCGTGGCCCACACGCGGCGGATCGAGCGGACTGGGGAACCCGGATTGGCCGAACGGCCCGGCGCGGTGGATCACGTTCGCCCGGTAGACGGAGGGGCCGGGGCTGAAGTCGCTGATCAGGCCGAGGAGCTGGTCGCGCAGGCTGGTCGGCAGCAGGGCTACCGGGAGCATGCCGAGCAGCATCGTCGGGCTGAGCTCGCGGTGCTTGCGCGCCCGGCATTGCGGACAGCGCTCGATGTGGCGGTTGATCCGCTTGCGAAGCAGGACGTTCAGCTGCCCGTCCCAGCCTGCCAGGATCGCGGCCAGATCGGCACAGGACTCCCGCCCGGTGCGGGCGACCAGCAGCGCCCCGAGTGACGTCTCGAACTGCGACCGTGCCCGCGACGCCAGCGCATGCGCCTGGTTCGGGCGCACGCCGAGCGCGTCGGCGAGGTCCCGGCCGGCCAGGTCCTGGCGCAGGTTCAGCTCGATGATCTCCCGGTCCCCCGGGTTGAGCCCGGCCAGCGCCGAGCTCACCAATGCGCGCAGTTCGGCCTTCTCGGCCTCCGCGCTCAGGTCGATCGTGTCGTCGGTCAGCTCGGCCGCCTCATCGAGCGAGACGGACGACGCGCGGGCGCGCAGGCGGCGGCGACATTCGTTGCGGGCCACGGCATAGAGCCAGGGCCGGAGCCTGCTGGGATCGCGGAGCCCGCCCAGCCGGCCGGCCGCGACGATGAACGTGTCCTGGACCACGTCGGCGGCATCGGCCGGCTCGCCAAGCAGGCTGCGGCAATAGCCGTACAGGCCCGGCGAATACTGGTCATAGGCCGCAGCCATCCCGGCCTCACGGCCGGCCAGGATCGCCTCCACCATCTCTGCGTCCTGCATCCGCCCACCGTAAGGCCTTTGCAGGCCAGCACGTGGAGGATTTCGCCATAAGGGGCCCCCCATCGCGCCTCCATCCAGGCCGTCGTCGCGAGCGCTCGCGGGTGACGGCCGTCATCGCGGTGATATCCCTAGGAGGCCGCCGCGGGCCTGGCGCCAACAACTTCTGCAGCGATTCGGGTTCCGCCGGCCGGTGGGCCGGACCCGATGAAGTTGCCCTCCGCCCGGTATCGGGCAGGCGGTGGCCCGGCGCCCGCCATGCTTCCGGCCGCCCGCTGGACGAGCCCGCCACGAGCGCCAGGGTCAACTGCCTCGGGGACAGGGCGCTATCGGCAGAGCGTCTTCCCCGCGAGGTCGTGGACCGGCATTCTGGGCTCGTGGCTTTCAGGGAGCGGGCTACGGTAGGGGCGCGCGGGCAGCCGATCGTCGGCGAGGTGCTCGCCGCCCTGGCCACACCGGAGGGCAGGGCTGACCCCTATCCCCTCTACGAACGGCTGCGGACGATCGGGCCGGCCGCGACCGCGCCGGACGGGACGATGGTCGTTACCGGTTACCGGGAATGCTCGATGCTGCTGCGCGACCACCGGCTGCACAAGGCGCCGGAGCGGCGGCTGGCCGACGCCGGCTATCCGCGATGGCAGGACTGGCCGGCTCTGCGGCTGATGTTCGGCAGCATCATGATGCTCAACCCGCCTGCTCACACCCGGCTGCGCCGCCTGGTCTCCGCTTGCTTCACCGCGCGGCGGGTGGCGGCCCTCCGCCCGGCCGTGGAGCGGATCGTGGCAGACGGCTGCGATCAGATCGCCGGGGACAGCGATTTCGTCACCGGGTTCGCAATCCCGCTGCCGGTCGGCGTCATCGGGGAACTGCTCGGCATCCCGGCCGCGGACCGGCCGATGTTCGCCGAGCTGGCGCGGGATTGGAGCGCGGTGCTGGAAGAGCTCAGCCCGCAGGCGATGGACCGGGCCGACGCCGCCGCCGTGGTCATCGCCGACTACATGGCCGACCTGGCCGAACGCCGACGCGAGCATCCCGCCGACGACCTCATCTCGGCGATGGCCGCCGCGGACGCGGCGGACAGGCTAACCGGCGACGAACTGGTGACGATGGCGGCGCTGCTGCTCAAAGCAGGTTCCGAGACCACGACCGGGCTGCTGTCCAACGGCCTGGTCGCGCTGCTCGCCCATCCTGACCAGGCCGCCCGGCTGCGGGCCGAGCCGTTCCTCGTGATCCCGGCGGTCGAGGAACTGCTGCGCTACGACTCGCCGGTGCAGATCCTGTCGGGCCGCAGCGCGCCCGACGACCTCACCGTCGCCGGGCTTGACCTGTCCGATGATCAGCGGGTGCTCGCCTTGCTCGGCGCGGCCAACCGGGATGCCGCCGTCTTCTCCGAACCGGACCGGCTCATCCTTGACCGGGCGCAGCAGGCGCCGCTGTCCTTCGGCGGCGGAATCCACTACTGCCTGGGCGCGCCCCTCGCCCGGCTGGAGGCACAGGTCGCCTTTCCCGCCCTGCTGACCCGGTTCCCCCGGCTGGCGCTGGCCGGCGAACCGGTCCGCCGCGAAACGCTCGCCCTGCGCGCCCACACCAGGCTGCCGGTCACCGCCCGCTGACCGCCCGCCGCCGAATGCCGGCGGCCGGGATGTCGCCCACCACGGCAGAGCCGGGTCAGGAACCTATCCCACCCCCGACGCCACCAGCGGCCCGGCGGCGGCCGGCACGGCAGCGCCCGCCGGCGCGGCGGCGGCCAGGTCGCCCAGGAGGGCGAGCGCGGCCGGGCCGGTCAGCATGCCGTCGGGAAGGCTGAGCGCGGGCACCACGCCCCCCGAGTCTGATAGCCACTCGCGCCGCCACTGCCCGATCCGCCGGTGCCCGCCGCCGGTCAGGGGCCCACCCGCCGGGCTGATCGTGCAGCCGGACAGGCGCGGGAGCGTGCTGGGTGCGGCGTGGTGGTGGATCCGGGCCGGCAGGTCCGGTACGGCGAGGGACTCGCCGGGCGGCCCGGCCGGGTACATCTGGGCACGGACCAGCTGCCGCACCTCGGACGGGCCGCTGAGGTGCCGGAGGCGTACCCAGATCTCGGAGAACAGGCTCCGCCGCAGTTCATCCTGCACGCCGTCGGTGACCGCCTCGGCGTAGGCGGCGACCGCGGCTCCGGTGTTGCTGACCAGTGCCGGAACAGCGCCCGGTGCCTGCTCGTCCGGCCCGGCCAGGGCGGCGACCTCAGCGAGTTCGCGCTGCCAGCGCGCCGGGTCGGAACCGCTCCGGGTGCCGGTGAGCGCCAGCCTCCGGTCGTGTTCGACCGCACGCCATTCCAGCTCGGCCCGGCCCGCCCGGACCAGCGCATCCGCGCGCTGGCTTGCCAGGTAGGAGTAGGGACAGTTGAAGTCGCCGTAAACGATCAGGTGCATCCGGGGCCTCCGGGAGGGGATGCCGACAGCTGAACCACGCATGTGGCTGGAGCTGTCGCGTGCGGGCCGGGAGCCGTGTGGCCGACGTTCTCCCGGTGCTCCCCAATGGGCCGGAACCCGGCCCTCATCATAGATGGCCCGCGATCAAGGGCCCCGCGAAACGAAAGAAGAGGCCGGCGCGAGACCTGCCCGGGGTATCCCCCCCTTCACTCGTGGCGGCGACGCCCGCGCCTGCGGCTGGGTGGGCCCATGCTGGCCGCCCTACCGGGCGTGCACCACGGCACCGCCCACGATCGTGTAGTCGACCTGCGCGAGCGCGATCTCCCCGGCGGGCAGGCCGAACAGGTTCCGGTCCAGCACGACGAGATCGGCCTGCTTGCCCACCTCGATCGAGCCTGTCTCGAGTTCGGCGTGGTTGACGTACGCGGAACCGATGGTGAAGGCCGCGATCGCGGTGGCGAGGTCGATCCGCTCGGCCGGCAGGAAAGGCTCGTCCGTCCCGGCGCCCCCGTAGGGGTAGCCCGGCGGGATCGTCCGGTTCACCGCGGTATGGATCTCCCACAGCGGATTCGGGCTCGATACCGGCCAGTCGCTGCCGAAGCACAGCTGTGCGCCGGAGCGCGACAGGCTGCCGAACGGGTACTGCCAGGCGGCCCGCTCCCGGCCGAGGAAAGGCAGCGTGAGCTCGGTCATCTGGGGTTCGTTGCACGCCCAGAGCGGCTGGCAGTTGGCGATCACCGAAAGTTCCCGGAACCGGCGCAGGTCGTCGGGGTGGACAACCTGCAGATGCGAAATGTGGTGCCGCCCCTGGCTGGGCCCGTTGGCGCCGCGGGCGGCCTGCACCGCGTCGAGCGCCTCCCGGACCGCGCGGTCCCCGATGGCATGGAAATGCACCTGGAAGCCCCGGCCGTCGATGGCCGTGACCGCCGCCTTCAGCTCCTGTGGGTCGAAGAAGCTGGCTCCGGCGCGGGACGTCTCGCGGCCGTGGGCGTCGAGGTAAGGGGTCAGCATGGATGCCGTGAAGTTCTCGCAGACCCCGTCCTGCATGATCTTCACGCTGGTCGCGCGGAAGCGCCCGCCTCCGGGCCCGGTGGCCCGCTCGGCCCGGTCCCGGCGCTCCGCGAGCCCGTCGAGCTGCCCGATCCCGGTCTCACGCTGCCACCAGAGCGCGCCGACCACCCGGGCCGTGAGCAGCCCGCGCCGCTCGGTCTCAAGGTAGGCGTCGAAGCAGTCGGGGATCACCGCGTAGTCGCCGACGATCGCCTCCTGCCAGCCGGTGATGCCCTGCGCGTGCAGGTAGCGCTGGCCTTCGCAGATTCCGGCGACCTGCTCGTCCAGGTCCGGGCCCGGGATGGCCCGTTCCATCAGGTTCATGGCGCCCTCTTGTAGGACCCCCGACGGCTCGCCCTGCTCGTTCCGCTCGATCCGCCCGTCGGCCGGGTCCAGGGTGTGCGCGTCGACCCCGGCGAGAGCGAGCGCCTGCGAGTTCACCCAGGCCGCATGGTGGTCGCGGTTGGCCAGGAACACCGGGCGGTCGGGGACAGCCCGGTCGAGATCCTCCTTGCTGGGCACCCCGCCGGGGAACACGTCCATCGACCAGCCGCCGCCGGTGATCCAGGCAGCGGCCGGGTGGCGCCGCGCATAGCGACGCACCGCCGCCAGGTAGTCATCGAGGCTGTGTGCCCCGGACAGGTCGCAGCGGATGCGCTCCAGCCCGGCACCCGAGGCGTGGACGTGAGAGTCGGTGAATCCGGGAAGCAGCATCCGGCCCACCAGGTCCATGACCTCGGTGCGGGGCCCGATGAGCGCGGACACCTCCGCGTCCGTGCCCACCGCGATGATCCGCCCGTCCGCCACGGCGACGGCCTGCGCCCAGGACCGCGCGGCGTCGACCAGGTAGGCGTGCCCTCCCGTGAGCACCAGATCCGCCGGATTCCGGCCGCCCATCATGTCCTCATCCGCCGGACTCCGGCCGCCCATCATGTCCTCCTCAGCCTCCTGCCTTCCATCACACGGCCCTCCATCATCGCCCCCGCGGGGCGGCCGGGTCTCACGGCTACGAACCGGCCCCCAGCAGCACCAGTCCAGCCAGGATGAGGACCACGCCGACGGCCTGCCAGCGCGCGATTCGCTCGTGCAGGAGCACCAGCCCGCCGAGCAGCGGGATGATCGGGAAGGCGCTGGAGGACGCGGCGGTGATCGAGATGAGCCCGACCTGATCGCCCCGGGCGAAGAAGGCCACCCCCGCCGCGTCGACGAGCCCGACGCCGACCGCCCAGGCGATACCCAGGCCCCGCTGGCTCACCCCAGACCGGCGCAGCGGCGTCGCTAGCAGCGCCAGCAGCACCGCCATCGCGCCAACCCGGGCCACCACCACCGGGACCAGCCAGCCGAGTTCCCGCGTGTACCGCCCGAGCAGGAAGCCGCCCACTCCGTAACACAGCGCCGCGGCCAGCCCGAACGCAACGCCGGTCGCCCGGGCCGTCTGCTCGGCGCCGGGACTTGCCCGGCTGGAGGCCAGCACGACGCCCGCCACCGTGAGCGCCACGCCAGTGGCCGCTGCCGCCGTCATGCGCTCCCCGAGCACGAGCACCGAAAGGATCACGGTGACGCCCGCGTAGCTGGCGGAGATCGCGCTGACCAGGCCGACATGGCCGGACTCCAGCCCGCGGTAGAGGGCGAGGTACCCGCCCAGGCCGATCACCCCGGCCAGCATCAGCAGCCAGACGACCGGGCCCGTGCCCCGCAGCGAGAACGGGCCGAGCAGGAACAGCACGACATACCCGGTCAGGGCGGCCGCCTCGCCGATAACGACGGTGCGGAACGCACCGATGCGCCGCGCGGCCAGCGCGGCCCCGAAACCGGCGACCCCCCAGCTCAGGGCGGCCAGGAGACCGTAGGCCATGCGGTCGCGGCTAGTCGCCGAGTTCGGCGCGGCGGCGGGTCACGTAGTCATCGAGCTCGGCGCGAATCGCATCGTCGAGCGGCGGCGGCGAGTACTCGTCGAGCGTCTTGGCGTAGATTTCCCCGGCACGGGCGGCCGTGTCCTTGCCACCCTGCTTCAGCCAGCGCTCGTAGTTGGCGGTCGATGACAGCAGCGGCCGGTAGAAGCATTCCCGGAACCGCTCCATGGTGTGCTGGGCGCCCAGGAAGTGGCCGCCGTGGCCGACCTCCTCGTGCGCGCCGAACGCGAGCGAGGCCTCGTCGATCTCCAGCGGCGTGAACTGGACCCGCAGCATGCGCAGCAGCTCCACGTCGATGATGAACTTCTCGTAGCAGCTCACGAGGCCGCCCTCCAGCCAGCCGGCCGCGTGCATGACGAAGTTGGTGCCCGCCAGGAACGTGGGCAGCAGCGTCATCAGCGCCTCGTACGCGGACTGCGCGTCCGCGGTCTGGCTGGAGTTCAGGCCGCCGCCGGTGCGGAACGGCAGCCCGTAGTAGCGCGCCAGCTGGCCGGTGCACAGCAGCCCGATAGCCGACTCCGGGGTGCCGAAGCTCGGCGACCCGGATTGCATGTCGATGTTGGACAGGAACGAGCCGAAGATGACCGGGCAGCCCGGCCGGATGAGCTGGGCCAGGGCAATACCGGACAGTGCCTCGGCGAGCTGCTGCGTCAGCGCGGCCGGGATGGTGACCGGCGACATGGCGCCCATCAGCAGGAACGGGGTGAGGACGACCGGCTGGTTCGCCGCGCAGTACTCGAACTGGGCGTCCAGCATCCGGTCGTCCCAGCGCAGCGGCGAGTTGCAGTTGATCAGGGAGATCGTGGCGGGTGTCTGCTCGATCTTCTCCCGCCCGCCGAACAGGATCGACGTCATCGCGATGGTGTCGATGGCGTTCGGGCCGGAGACCACGTTCCCCATGTAGATCTTGTCGGTGACGGTCTGCAGCGCGTAGATCATGTCGAGGTGGCGGGAGTCCAGCGGCGCGTCGTTCGGCTCGCAGATCACCCCGCCCGCCGAATCCAGCTCGGGGAACGACTGCGCCAGCATGGACAGCCGCCGGAAGTCGTCGAGCGTGGCGTCCCTGCGCACCTCGCCCTCGCGGACGAACGGGCAGCCATAGACGCTGCTGAACACCATGTGGTCGCCGCCGATGTGCACGTTGTTCGCCGGATTGCGGGCCTGTACATCGAACTCGCGGGGCGCCTTGGCGACCTGCTCGAGCACGAACTCGGGATCGAGCCGCACCACGTCGTCGTCCACCTGCTGCCCGGCCTTGCGGAACAGCTCCACCGCCTCCGGCTTGGCGAACTGTATCCCGATCTCGGAAACGATGCGCCGCCAGCCGCGGTCCAGGACCTCGATCGCGTCGGCTGAGAGGATCTCATACCGCGGCATCGTGTTAACGAACATCGCCACCCACTCCTCTCATGGCCTCCCTCGCGGTGCGTCGCGCCGGAGGCAAGCTGACCAGCACGTCGCCTGGCCGCGCCGGAGGCGCGCCGGCGCGCGCTTGACCGTCCCAGGGCCCGATCGTAGGATCACATAGTAGAACACGGTTCTGTAATATGGAACTAGTGATGGCGCTCAGGCGAGCGGGCACGGCCCCGGGAGCCGGGCGGGAGACACAGGCGGGAAGCATAGTGACCAGTCCCAGCGGCACGCAGGCGGTCGACCGGGCGGCCAGGCTCCTGACCGAGGTCGTGCACTCCCCCGGCTCGGTGACCTTCACGGAGCTGGCGGCCGCCACGGGCCTGGCCAAGAGCACGACCTCCCGGCTCCTGCTGGCGCTGGAGCGCAACGGGCTGGTGCGGCGCGACGACCACGGCCGGTTCCGGCCCGGCGAGGTGTTCGTCAGGTTCGCCTGGCGTGGCGGCGCCGAAGCCGGGCTGGCCGAGCTGGCCCAGCCGTTCCTCGAGCGCGTCGGCGCGCAGACCGGCGAGACGATCAACCTCGGCGTCGAGCGGGACGGCATGATCGAGCAGATCGCCCAGGTCGACAGCGTGTACGTGATCGGCGTCGGCAACTGGCTGGGGCGCCCGGTTCCGCTGCACTGCACCGCGCTTGGCAAGGTGCTGCTCGCGTACGATGCGGCATCGCTGCCGGCCGGCCGCCTGGAGCGCCCGACCGAGCGGACCATCACCAGCCGAGCCGAGCTGCAGGCCGACCTCGCGACGGTCCGGGAGCTTGGCTACGCGATCACCGACTCCGAGCTGGAGCCGGGGCTGGTGGCGGTGGCCGCGCCGGTCCGCCGCGACGGCGGCACCGTGGTCGCGGCGCTGTCGGTATCCGGACCCGCTCACCGGCTCACCCCGGCCAGGCTGCCGGGCGTGGCAGCCCAGTGTGTGGCACAGGCCAGCGCGCTGTCCTGCGTCCTCGGCCACCGGCCAGGGGAGCCACCGCACGCCGCTGGTGGGCAAGCACAGAGAGAAGGTGCCGCTTGACAACGGAGGAGCTACTCCGGCAGCTCTACGACGACACGCTCGTCGGCAACGGGCCGGCCGTGCTTGAGCTGACCAACACCGGGCTGGCCATGGGGCTGGGTCCCGAAACGCTGCTGTACGAGGCGCTGATCCCCGCGCTGGAGGAGGTCGGCGCCCGGTTCGAGCGCGGCGACTTCTTCGTCCCCGAGATGCTCATCGCGGGCAAGGCCATGGCCGGCGCGCTCGAAATCCTGCGCCCACTGCTGGCCGAGACCGGCGTGGCCTCGATCGGCACCGTCGTCATGGGCACCGTCAAGGGCGACGTCCACGACATCGGCAAGAACCTCGTCAACATCATGTTCGAGGGCGCCGGGTTCCAGGTCATCGACCTTGGGGTGCAGGTCGCCCCCGAAAAGTTCGTCGACGCGGTGCGCGAGCACCAGCCCGACATCGTCGGCTTCTCGGCCTTCCTCACCACCACCATGCCGATGTTCAAGGCGAACATCAACGCGCTGACCAAGTCGGGCCTGCGCGAGCAGGTGATCGTCATGGTCGGCGGCGCGCCGGTCACCCAGGAGTACGCCGACGTCGTCGGCGCCGACGGGTACGCTGCCGACGCGTCGGCCGCGGTGGTCCGGGCCAAGGAACTGTTGGAGCGGCGCCGCGCCGCCTTGCCGGCGTAGCGGGCCGGGATGCGCACCGTCCTGTCGTCCGCCAGCCGGGAGGCCGTGATCGGCCCCGGAGAGCCGTTCTGCATTATCGGGGAGCGGATCAACCCCACCGGTCGCAAGATCTTCCAGCAGCAGCTGCGCGACGGCGATCTGTCCCGGGTGGAGATCGACGTAGCCGACCAGGCGGCCGGCGGAGCCATGGTGCTCGACGTCAACATGGGCGCGCCGCTGGTGGACGAGACCGAGCTCATGGTCCGGGCGGTCAAGCTCATCCAGGGCGTCACCGACCTGCCGCTGTGCCTCGACTCTTCCATCGTCGAGGTGCTCGACGCAGGGCTCGCCGCCTATGAGGGCAAGGCCCTGGTCAACTCGGTCACCGCCGAGGACGAGCGGCTGGAGGCGATCCTGCCGCTGGTCGCCAGGCACGGCGCGGCGGTCATCGCCCTCCCCAACGACGAGGAGGAGATCCCCGAGGATCCGCGGCGCCGGATCGAGCTGGCACGCAAGGTCATCGACGTGGCGACCGGCCGGTACGGCATCGCCATCGAGGACATCGTCATCGACCCGCTCGCCATGCCGGTCGGCGCGGACACGACGCTGGGGCTCAAGACGCTCGAGACGATCGCTGCGCTGCGCGAGGAGTTCGGCGTGAACATGACGCTGGGTGCGTCCAACGTCTCGTTCGGCATGCCGGACCGGCACACCATCGGTGCCGCGTTCCTGCCGATGGCGATCTCGGCGGGCCTGACCAGCGCCATCATGGACGCCCGGTCGCCGCAGATCGTGCGCTCGGTCAAGGCGGCCGACCTGCTGCTCGACCGGGACGCGTGGGGCGCGGCCTGGATCGCGGCCCACCGTGCCCAGCAGGCCGGGCAGGCACAGCAGGCCG
>Ga0114129_10007815_pt1 | contig 15214 bp, 11 predicted proteins | sample RhiMetdeltSRZDD1_FD_80071 | JGI IMG/M metagenome (GOLD analysis project Ga0114129, IMG submission 80071) | Populus rhizosphere microbial communities from Tennessee, USA - Rhizosphere MetaG P. deltoides SRZDD1 (version 2) (version 2) | ecosystem: Host-associated > Plants > Roots > Rhizosphere >...
CGTCCTGAACGCCTTAATTCTTCCACCATCCGCATCGCCCCGTCTGCATTTCTCGTGTGTACCAAAATCGTAGAGGCGCGTTGCAAGTCAGGGTTTGAGCCTAGCCACTGCGCGATGGCGTATCCGGTCCTTTCGTCATCGGTCGATTCGACGTGATAGTGCTCAGGGTGAAGATCATGATCAAGAAAGATTGCGTCATAAGAGCTCGCGCTCAGCAGCCGACGTGCTTGCGCAACGTCATTTGCGATGTCGATTAAGTCGCCTTTGAACCGTGTGGCGAACCACTTGTGCCGCCGAATGTCGTCGTCTAGCAGAAAAACACGAATAGGGTGGCGCTCGGCGCTAACCTTTCTGAGACCGATTTTGGTAAGGAAAGAGTGCAGTAGACTCATGGGCCTTGAGAAACTAGTTGGCTTTTGCGATGACGAAGAAATATAGCACACGGCCTGAGAGCGAGAAACCGGCCCAACATTTAACAAGTGAACGCGAGTTACTTTCGAAAAACCGAATGCTATAATCCGTCCTCCAAATAATAATCCTGACGCTCTCAATTAATTGCAATTCTAAATGTTTGAAGACATAACGGAGTCCTCCGCCGACAAATCGCAAGGACACAACGAAGAAGCGAACGCAGTGTGTAGCATCTGTTTTGGGACCGGTACCAGAGTCGATCCCGAGAAGGGCGCTACAGCGTGTTCCTGTCAGACGTCTACCAGGGCGGGGCGAATGTTTCGAGCCGCGCGTATTCCAGCTCGATACGCCGACTGTTCACTCGACAATTTCATTCGAATTCCGAATAGCTCACAGGACGAAGCGTTTCTCTACGCCTGTCGACTAGTTCTGGATTATCCGGCTGTCGATCGAGGACTTCTGTTTATGGGTCCTGCCGGAGTGGGGAAAACACATTTGGCTGTGTCGATTATGAAAGGACTTCTGTCGAAGGGTTTCGCTGCGATTTTCTATGAGTTCGGGTCACTACTTAAGGGAATTCAGGATTCCTACAATCCAGTCTCGAAAACATCTGAACTACGTGTGCTGGCCCCAGTTTATCAAGCTGACGTTTTGGTGTTAGACGAGCTTGGTGCCACCGTGCCAACTGATTGGGTGCGCGACACGATGTACCAAATCATCAACAAACGCTACAACGATAAGAAGCTGACAATCTTCACAACCAACTATCTTGATGAAGCTCGCGTAGATGCAGCCGCTAACGAGTGGGAAGCGCCGCGCACATTTAGCAAGAAAGCAAATGCGGATCGGGTTCGCGAAATGACAACCCTTGAGGATCGAATTGGCAGTCGTTTGCGCAGCAGGCTTTACGAGATGTGCCACGAGCTGCGTATTGAGGGCGATGATTATCGGAAAAAGCGCGCCCGTGATGCGCGCACAGCAGGATAGTGGCTTACGGCTTGCGGCGCTTTTCTGAGAATTCGCGATAAGTTGCTTTTAATGAGGGATCCAGGCGGAACGCCGTTTCGAAGTCGGCATCTGCGCCGGGCATACGTTGAAGCGACTTCACAACCGCACGATTGGCGTAAGCCAGTGCATGTTTAGGGTCGATTTCGATTGCTTTCGTGTAATCAGACAGTGCCCCTTCCAAGTCCTTCTTCTTCTGCTTTGCGGTTCCACGTCCGTAGTAAATCGCTGCATCATCCGTCTTGAGTTCTAAGGCTCGCGTGTAGTCTGCAATTGCTCCATCCAGATCACCCTTATCGAATAATGCAACTGCCCGGTTGATGTTCGCCAGATAGAAACTTTGAGTTAAAGAGAGAGCTGACGAGAAGTCCTTGATTGCGCCATCGATGTTGCCTTTTGCCTGTAGGGCGATACCGCGGTTGTAATAAGAGTCAGCCCCCTTCGGATTGATCGATATCGCAGTGGTGTAATCGTTAATCGCTCCGTCGATATCGCCTTTCGCACTACGGGCATTACCGCGATTGTTGTAAGCGAGTGCAAATCGCGGAAACAGTTCGATCGTCTTAGAGAAATCCGCTATTGCAAGATCGAAGTTGTTTTTACTCTGGAGCGCAACGCCGCGATTGTAATAGTTTTCAAACTCAGCTGGTTGTAACTGGATCGCGCTTGTGTAATCGGCGATTGCGCCGTCTAAATTGTTCTTACTCATGAAAGCATTCGCGCGATTGTTGTAAATCGTTGCTAGTATGTCGGGTCTGGACTTTAGCGAGATCGCTTTCGTGTAATCGGCGATTGCTCCATCCAGGTCCCCTTGATTTTGCTTCTCAAGCCCGCGGTTGTTGTACTCCTCGGCACTCTTTGGGGATTGAGATCCCGCATTAGCAGTGCCAAAGGTGATCACGAGAAACATCAAAAAAGGCCACAGCTTCACTCTGTCTTACCTCGATTCGTATTCAAATCACTACGCCGGTTCGTCTCTGGAGCATAGTTATGTAAAATGCTTTTGCTTTCAAGTCAAAAAGAAAACTGAATCTCACTTTAGATGCCCAAACGTAGTGACATCCATAAGATCCTGATCATCGGATCAGGTCCCATTATCATCGGCCAGGCTTGTGAATTCGACTATTCAGGCACTCAAGCCTGCAAAGCTTTGCGACAGGAGGGCTATCAGATCGTTCTGGTTAATTCGAACCCGGCAACGATCATGACTGACCCCGAAACTGCCGACATCACCTACATCGAACCGTTAACTGTCGAATCGTTGACGACAATCATTCGACGAGAACGGCCGGACGCCTTGCTCCCAACGGTCGGCGGACAGACAGCGCTAAATCTCGCCATCGCGTTAGCTGAAGCGGGTGTGCTCGACGAGTGTGGCGTTGAAATGATTGGCGCTAATCGCGAGGCAATTAAGGTCGCCGAAGATCGCTTGCTATTCAAAAAGGCGATGGATGAAGCCGGACTGGAGATGCCGCGCGGCGGTTTCGCCAAGTCGTGGGACGAAGCGCAAGCAATCGTCGCCAAGATTGGATACCCGGCAATCATCAGACCGTCTTTCACTCTAGGTGGAACTGGGGGAGGCACTGCTTACAACCCCGAGGAGTTTGAAGACATTATTCGTGGTGGTCTCGCTGCCTCACCGATTCATGAGGTTCTAATCGAGGAATCGATTCTCGGCTGGAAGGAATTTGAGTTGGAAGTGATGCGCGACCTCGCGGACAACGTCGTCATCATCTGCTCGATCGAGAATTTTGACCCGATGGGTGTGCACACGGGCGATTCAATCACAGTCGCTCCCGCCCAAACATTGACCGATCGCGAATATCAGCGACTCCGCGACATGGCCATCCGCGTGATTCGAAAAGTTGGTGTTGAGACTGGAGGGTCGAACATCCAGTTCGGAGTTAATCCAGAGAACGGCGATATTCGAGTTATTGAGATGAATCCCCGGGTATCACGGTCGTCGGCCCTAGCTTCCAAAGCGACTGGGTTTCCAATTGCGAAGATCGCCGCGAAGTTAGCTGTCGGTTACACGCTGGATGAGATTCCTAACGACATTACAAAGAAGACGCCGGCCTCTTTCGAGCCGACGATTGATTACGTCGTCGCGAAAATTCCCAAGTGGGACTTCGAAAAGTTTCGCGAGGCAGAAGACGTGCTTGGCACGCAGATGAAATCGGTCGGCGAAGTGATGGCGATTGGTCGCACCTTCAAAGAAGCCTTATTCAAAGGGCTCCGTTCACTCGAATCTGTAAAGCCACTTCGGCTCGAGGACATTTCAGACGACGAGTTGCAGCGAAAGCTTGCGCGTCCGAACTCACACCGCTTCTCGTACATCACTTATGCGCTACAGCATGGATGGTCCATCGATGAGATCTATCGCTTGTCGCGAATCGATCGATGGTTCCTCGATCAACTCCAGCAGGTGATGGAGATCCAAAAAGATATTGAAGGCGCCAAGTTGGAGGAGATCAACGAAGAAACATTGCGTGCTTTCAAAGAAGTGGCATTGTCTGATCGGCGTCTTGCTTATCTGACCGACAGATCTGAAGACGATGTTCGTGCTTATCGAAAGAAGCTAAAGATAGTTCCCGTTTACAAACGAGTCGACACCTGTGGCGCCGAATTTGAATCTTATACTCCGTACCTGTACTCAACATATGAAACGGAAGATGAGGCTGAACCGACCGAGCGCCGCAAAATCATGATTTTGGGCTCAGGCCCGAACCGCATCGGTCAGGGAATTGAATTCGACTACTGTTGCTGTCACGCGTCATTCGCGCTGCATGAAGCCGGCTTCGAGACAATCATGGTGAATTGCAATCCTGAAACTGTCTCGACAGATTACGACACCTCCGATCGGCTGTACTTTGAGCCGCTGACGTTTGAAGACGTGATGAATATCGTGGACGTCGAAAACCCGGACGGAGTGATTGTTCAATTCGGTGGACAAACGCCATTGAATCTGGCGATGCGGCTTCAGGAAGCCGGCGTCCATGTGATCGGCACGTCACCGGATTCGATAGACCTCGCGGAGGATCGCAAACGATTTGGCACTTTACTGAAGCAGCTGGGGATCCCTCAGCCTGAGAATGGGATGGCAGCATCAGCGGAGGAGGCGCGTGAGGTTGCTGCAAAGATCGGCTATCCGGTGTTGGTTCGACCCAGCTATGTTCTCGGGGGCCGGGCGATGGCAATTGTTTACGACGAGCAGGCGCTTGAGTCGTACGTGCGAACGGCTGTTGGTTTCACTCCTGACCGGCCAGTTTTAATCGACAAGTTTCTTGAGCAGGCGGCCGAATTTGATGTTGACGCACTTGCAGACGAGACGGCGTGCGTCATTGCCGGCATACAGGAGCACATTGAAGAAGCAGGAATCCACTCCGGCGACTCGTCATGTGTCTTACCTCCAGTTCGAATCGATCCAGAGCATCTTGAAACGATGCGACACTACACGAGAAAGCTTGCAACGGCGCTGTCCGTCTCAGGCCTGATGAATATCCAATTTGCGATTAAGGACGACCGCGTGTACGTGTTGGAAGTTAATCCGCGAGCGTCGCGCACAGTTCCATTCGTCTCGAAAGCGACGAGCGTTCCGATCGCTCGAATTGCCGCATTGGTGATGGCTGGTAAGAAGCTGAAAGACTTTGGATTGCCAGACGAGCTTACAGTTCAGCGGTTCTTCATTAAGTCGCCGGTGTTTCCGTTCGTAAAGTTTCCGGGCGTGGATCCGATCCTCAGTCCCGAGATGCACTCAACCGGGGAAGTGATGGGGATTGGTGAGACGTTTGGCGAAGCCTATGGCAAGGCCATGATGGGAGCCGGACTGAGTTTGCCGACGAGCGGCAAAGCATTTCTAAGTGTCAACGACGGCGACAAAGGCGCTGCCGTTTTGCTGGCGAGAAAGTTGGCGCGGCTAGGTTTTGAGATTGTAGCGACTTTGGGCACGGCCGCACGTCTCCGCGAAGTCGGAATTGAAGTAGAGAATGTCTTCAAGGTGAACGAAGGGCGTCCGAACATAGTAGACAACATCAAGCGCGGTGAAATCTCACTCGTCATAAATACACCACTCGGTCGGGTATCACACTACGATGAGCAGGCAATCAGGCGCGCGGCGCTACAGTACAACGTCCCATGCGTCACGACGATAACAGGTGCACGCGCGTTGGTTGAATCAATCGCGTCACGAGCGGAACAGGAAACGCCGATCGTTCTCTCACTGCAAGAGTTGCACGCGATGAAGAATTCGGTGGATGCGGTTTCGTCGGTCTAGGGGGCGAAGACCTGAACACCCCGCGATTTGGATTAGAGTTCAATGACAGGAATACGAGCTGTAATCATCACTGTGAGTGACGCGTGTTCTCGAGGAGAACGTGAAGACTTGTCGGGCCAGGTGCTATTCGAGTTACTAACAGAGTTTGGTGCGACCGTCGTTGATCGCAAAGTTCTCTCCGATGATCCGGATCCAATCGCCCAGTCGCTGAGTCAATTCGCCAGCCTCCCGGATGTGAATTTGATTCTGACTACTGGAGGCACTGGACTTGGTCCAAGAGACAACACGCCTGAAGCGACGCGGCGTGTCATTGAAAGAGAAGCGCAGGGATTATCAGAAGCGATGAGGGCCGAAACGCTAAAACAAACTCCGATGGCCATGATCTCGCGTGGGGTCTCGGGCGTGTGCTCAGGCACCTTAATTATTAATCTTCCTGGTTCACCAAAAGGGGTCCGTGAAAGTTTCGCGGTCATCAAGCCAGTATTGCCCCATGCGATTGATTTGCTATCGGGCAGGACTGCTCACAAGGCCTAGAATCAAATCCGCGTTCGCGGTCTGCCATTTTCAGGTAAATATACGGACACCACTGGCTTTAGCCACGTGGTCCTTCAATTTCCACCTATCAAAGCGGCTCTTGTTGTTCTTGCACAGTCTCGATTGCCGGGCGCGTGGAAACTGAGCTTGACGTGTCTGATTGACGTTGGATTTCCACGCGCCCGGCAATCGAGACTGTGCAGTAGAGTTGTGTAGTTTGGGTAGGTGAAAGTTGAAGGACCACGTGGCTAAAGCCAGTGGTGTCTCTACCTATCACTCACAAATTCACTGCTACGAGTGCGTCTTTGAGCTTTCAAATGATCGCCCAGAATCTTATAGAAGCATTTCAGACAAATGCCCTGTTCGTCCTCATTCTTGTCCTCTCTGATTTCTGAGCCACACCAGACACAGACCACACGGTATCTCACCTTCGCGATCGTGACTTTTCTCATCATCGTGTACTCCTTCGTCTTGATTTCACTTCGACGGTACCTATGCGGAGTTACGATGCAGTAGCCGCCAACTTAAATGTCCGTTAAGGTCCTACCCAATTTGTTCAGACCGTTTTCAGATGCAGTTTAAGAGATCAACTTAAGGCTAAATTTTCATATCCAGTCCGTTAACATTTTGGTAACATGACGGACCAATGGCGCCACCCCTTTCGCGCTGAGTTAGCCTGAACCGACGCACTCCAATCGATTACGCCGGTGCAATCTCTCGGAGGACCTTCGTCTTGCGCGGCAGAATTCGTCATCGAGTTAGCTCAAAGTTAATCGTGATGAGCGTGTCGATATTGGTTTGTCTTATTGCGACGGCGAATGTGACGCAGGGAACGGAGATTCAGGGCAGAATCCTCATCCGCGATGATGTTTCACTGAACAATCAAACAGAGCTTTTGAAAAAGCTGCGTGCAATCACGGGTTGGACCGATTTGAAATTCGACAATAATGGCGTCCTGCGTTGGGGCAAAGAGTTTTCGAAGATTGGATCTAAGTCTGCGCGAGACCTGCTGATCAAAGCGGCTGAAGGTGATGCGCTGATTGTGCTTGAAGACGCGAGTGCGAGATCCGACGTGGCATTCTGTCGCGTCGTCCCTGGACGTTGGGCTCATCGCGACTTGCCCGATGTTCGCGCCTTTGTCATGTTGATCGACTTTGCCGATTTCCACGAAGTTACCGGTGACGCAGAAGCGCGTGCCGCTTTTGACGTGGGCTGGGGTTTTCTGCACGAATTGCACCATGTCGTAAACGACTCGGCAGATGCGAGGAATATGGGCGAAGCCGGCGCTTGTGAAAACGAAATTAATAAGATGCGTTCAGAACTTGGCCTGCCTTTGAGAATCACCTATTTCTTTTCGCCGCTCCCTGCAAAGGTAAACCCTGAATTCACCACCCGTCTGGTGCGTCTCGCTTTTGAGAAGCGCGATTCAAGAGTAAATCGCACGCATCGATACTGGTTGATCTGGGATGCAGCAACGGTTGGCGGTCTACAGCAAAGCGAAACAGCCTCTCTCCGTTAACAAGAACCGAAATATAGAGCCATCGTTCGATAGGTCAGCTAGATCCTATATGACTTATCGCGACCCTATTCATCACCGTCGTGCTTCATTGCCTCGGCTTGGAGTTTCGTCTCTCTTGGTGAGGTTTTTTTCTGCATACTTTGCAGAGTTTTGTGGACTTGAAGAATGACGTCGTGCAGCTGCTTCAGTTCACGAGGCGACGTCTTTTTGGATAAAAGTGCCGCAGCAATTTCACTACTGAGTTCGTTTGATATCGCCATGTATGGATAAGAATTATCTGGAAGATTTTCTGAAGAGGTCGCATCTTACGGATTGTGTGTTACGTGGACGTTAACTTCATGTTAATTAAACACCCCTGGCGTTGTATTTCCGCTAGTGTCGAATCCCTCCAGTCTCCTTTAACAAACATTTAAGGTCCAATTCACAGGGCTTTAACGGCACCTGACTATGGTTCATGTTGTCATAACGACAAACGTCAGACCGTAGCGGACCGTAGTACTCGCGTAACGCGCTACTAATGAGGACGCACAATTCACCGCATCATTAATAAGCATAGGAGAACTCGTATGTATTCAAGTGTTCCCGAGTGGCTGCGCCGCTGCTCCCTAATTCTTTTTGCTTTTGCGATTACGTTCAGTGCCCAATTGACTCTTCGCGCTCAAAGTGATCAAGGCCGAATCATTGGGACTGTAACCGACGCCACAGGCGCGATAGTTCCCGGCGCAAACGTTGTGGTGAAGAACGAACGGACTGGTGAGGAGCGTACAGCGACTACGAACGAAGACGGGTACTACGTCATCTCCGCCCTAAAGCCTTCGTTATACTCAGTCACCGCCACAGCCCAGAATCTGCGAGCTCAACTCACAAATGTTCAACTTCTGGTCGGCCAGGAGTTGAATTTGAGTTTTGCCCTTCAAGCAACAGGCGTGGAGGCGAAGGTCGACATTTCCACAGCCAACGATATCGCAATCGATTCCGGCTCAGCTGCGATGGGCGTGAATGTTAATCCACGCGAAGTTGAAGGACTCCCGATCAACGGAAGGCAACTATCACAGCTTTATCTGCAAGCGCCTGGTTCAGTGAATACAGGTTCAGGGACGTTTGGTGACATCAGATTTTCTGGTCGAGCGGTTGAACAGAACATCGTGCGCTACGATGGAGTTGAAGGCACTGCCATCATTGATGCGTCACCAGGAAATCTAAACGGCGAGGTGCCAACACCCTTCAGATTACAATCATCGCTTGAGAACGTTCAGGAATTTAGGGTTGATTCAAACAACTATCCGGCAGAGCAGGGAACGGGCACGGGCGGACAGATTAATGTCGTGACGAAATCGGGCGGCAATAATTTCCATGGCTCTGTGTTTGAATTCTTTCGCAATGACGCATTGGATGCTCCAAACTTCTTCGACAATGTCATTGGTCAAAAGAGCAAACTTCGTCTGAATCAGTTCGGCGGTTCAGTCGGCGGCCCGATTCAAAAAGGAAAGACGTTCTTCTTCTTCTCGTATGAAGGATACCGTCTCCGTGCGGGGGTTAACTCAGTTGAAGCAGTGCCCGGACAGGCTTCACGAATCTGCACGGGGTCAGTCGTTTGCACTCCGACCGCGATTAGCTTGATCCCCGCTTTCCGTGCTCCAGACGCGGTGGTGCTTCGCGTTGGTCCAGACTTGTTCGATACAGTCCAGTTACAAGCAACTAACACAGTAGATGAGAACTCAGCTGCCTTTCGATTAGACCATCGGTTCAGTCCGAAAGATTCGATGTATTTTCGGTTCTTCCGCGATCAGGGAACTAATAATCAACCAGAAGGCGTGACTGGAAGACGCATCGCAATTAAGAGTGTTCCGCAAAATGCGGTGTTGGCCTGGCAGTCGTTGCTCACTTCCACACTCTTGAATGAAGCGAAGTTTGGTTACAACAGCGCGTACTCGCGAATTAATGGTATCGCTCCAACTTTCAATGGAATTGATTTTTCGAACCTGAGTATCAATATCGCAGGTAGCGTCGCTGGTTTCGCGCTTCCTGGCCAGGGCGCAAATGCCGGAGTTGCAACGCCCGGTGGATTGGTGCGAGCCAACAGCGCTACAAACGGTCGAGGCCAACCTTACACACCTTACTCGCTGTCGTTCATCGACTCCCTCAGTTGGACAAAAGGAAATCACATTTTCAAGTTCGGAGGTGAGGTACGGGCGATCCGTCTGTACACCGACAGACAGGGCGGTATTACTTACACGTACTCGAACATCAACTCGTTCCTTGCCAATACCGCTCAGTCAGTTCAGTTTTTGGGAGACGTTAGTGCGCCGTCGCCATTCAATGGAGGTGCCACCGGACAACGTTTTGCGAAGCAGGAGTACTACGTCAGCTATGCACAGGATGAGTGGAAGTTAACTCCGGCGCTCACGTTGAATTACGGTCTGCGATATGAGTACTACACGCCGCTTCGCGAAGATAGAGACCTGCAAGTGTTGTTTGACATCAATACGGGCCAATTGCGTGACCCGAGTCAGGACGCGTTTAAATCATCAAAGCATAACTTCGGACCGCGAGTCGCGCTTGCCTGGACGCCGAATCCTGACGGCAAAGGGCTATTCGGTGGAGGCCACACCGTTTTAAGGGGCGGGTTCGGTATCTACTATGGACCAGGCCAAACTGAAGATCAGATACAGCCAATTGAAAGTGATCGCATCAGCTCGACATTGAGCAATGTAGGCAATGCCTTCCCACAGAACCCGGCACTACTAATTGCTAACTTTATCTCGAATCCAAACAATCGCGCATATCAACCGCGTGCTTACGCAAATGAGTACACGATCCCTGAGCGCGTGTTTCAGTACAGCTTTTCGTGGCAGCAGGAATTACCCAGTAAGCTCGTGCTAACGACTGCGTTTGTCGGTTCGCAAGGACGAAACCTGTTCTTGCGTAGCGTCGCCAACCGAATTCTTCCCGGTCAGACGGTGATCTCGGATGGAACGGCGCTGCCCACCGGCTTTGGAGTTGTAAACAGAACTAATGCGTCAGGGCAGGTCATTGCAGTCAATACCATTCGTGAATTCTCTATCGTTTCGGGAACCTCATCAGTGCAAAACCCATTTGCCGAGGTTGATTACAAGACAAGTGGAGGCGAGGACTCTTACCGAGCGTTACAAATGTCACTCAGCCGGCGCTTGCAAACCGGACTGACATTGAATGCGCAATACACATTGGCTCGCAGCTTTGGCAATACAGCCGGATCTAACGAGGCACGCACGGCGGCTAACAATGCGCGAGCGATCTCAGACTTCGACTACGACAACGGCTACAACAACTTTGACGTTCGTCACAGTTTCAACCTAAGTGCGATTTACGAATTGCCTTTCGGAAGCAGCAAGTCACACGATCTTGGTAGTGTCGGAAACGCGATTCTCGGGAACTGGGAAATTGGAACGATATTTAATACTCGCTCAGGATTGCCGCTCGAAATCGGCATCGTCCGTCCTGACGTTGTAATTCAATGCGTCGGTGCAAGTGGATGTGTGGTACCCACGGGAGCGGGCGGAGTTACGACGACGTTTGCCAATGGCTTCGTTGCTCAATTGCCGGGCACCGTCAACGCCGCTAATCCGCTTCCGCCCGGCTTCACCGCTATGGTGAACACACCCGGTGGCGGTGCGTCCCGAAATGTGCGTCGGCCAAACTTCATTTCTGGCGTGAATCCGTACCTCAACAACGATCGCAACCTTTTGAATCCAGCGGCATTCACCGCGCCACTGCCAGGTACTTTTGGTGACGTTCCGCGGAACGCGCTGCGCGGCCCAGACTTCCGTCAGTTTGATCTGATTCTCAACAAGAGATTCCGCTTCGGTGAATCGAGAAGTCTCGAGTTCCGCACGGAGATCTTCAATCTATTCAACCGCACGAATTTCGATATTCCTGGCTCGCGTTTGAATCTCGCGTTGCCGACAGTTGCGGTTGCGAACGGTGTATTTACATTCAGTAATGGGAACTCTTCTGCCGGTCAGCCCGGGCAACCGTACACGCAGAGCCAGGCAGGTCAAACCTTTGGACTGCTTCGACAAACTGTGGTCCGCGATGTTGGCCTGGGTACGAGTCGTCAAATTCAATTTGCTTTGCGATTTAACTTCTAGGCTAAATGGCGTCCGGTATCTCGGTCCTCCACCCCGATGCCGGACGTCATCGATTTTCAACTGGAGTATGTGATCGGTCATGTCGACAACGGAAACATTGATGACACAGAGCAATGCGACGCATTCCGGCGACGTGTACGATGATGGTTATTTGCGTGTGGAGCACGACAACTATTACGTGGCATGCAATGGGACTCCGATCAAATTACCGCGCACCGAATTCTTGATCTTCTCCCGGTTAGCGCGCACGCCGGATCGAATAGTCACGGCTGAGACACTGTGGACGTCCGTTTGGGGTAGCGATAAACCACTTAACTCCGAGAGTCTGCATGTTTATATCTATCGATTGCGAGTAAAGCTGGCGTCGTATGGTCTTCAGATCGACACAATGGTCAATGTCGGTTACCGCCTAATCACCATTTCCGCACGATGACAGCTCTGTTAACAGAGAGTTCAGGTGGAGTTCAGTTCAATGTAACACCGACTCTCTAGATTGAGTCCATTCGCTCTGCCCGATTTCAACGCAAAACCCCAGGAGAACACTATGTCTGTTCGTATGCGACGATGCCTGCTTTTCGCCTGCCTCGCAGGATTGGTTTCCAGTTTGGCGTTTACCTCTTGTCGGCCGGGAGGCAGCGGCGAACAGGTCGTAAAGCTGCAAGGGGCAGGGGCCACATTTCCGAATCCGTTGTATCAAAAGTGGCTCAGTGAGTATTCGAAACTACATTCGAATGTCCAAATTGATTATCAATCCGTTGGGTCGGGCGCGGGAATTAAACAGATCCAGGCGCAGACGGTAGATTTCGGAGCGTCCGACGCACCGATGAAGGATGCAGATCTCAAGGCTGCGCCCGGCGAGATCTTACATATTCCGACTGTTCTTGGTGCTGTGGTTATCACTTACAACCTTGCCGGGGTCAAACAACCGCTGAAGTTTTCTGGCGAAGTGGTTGCAGATATCTTCCTCGGAAAAATCAAGAAGTGGAACGATCCAAAGATCACGGCTGACAATGCCGGAGTGTCATTACCAGCGACAGACATCACAGTTGTTCATCGATCAGATGGAAGTGGCACTTCAGCCGTGTTTACTGATTACCTGTCAAAGATAAGTCCTGAATGGAAAGAAAAGGTTGGAAGCGGCGTATCGCCGAGTTGGCCTGTTGGTCTTGGCCAAAAAGGAAATGAAGGCGTAACAGGACAGGTAAAGAACACGCCGAACACGTTGGGTTATGTTGAGCTCGCGTACGCTATTCAAAACAACCTTCCAGTCGCTCACATCAAGAACAGCGCCGGTAGTTTCATCGAACCGTCAATCGATGCAGTAACTGCAGCCGCCGCCGCATCGGCCGGCAACACGCCTGAAGACCTGCGAGTTTCTATTACGAACGCGCAAGGCGCTGCCGCATATCCCATCTCGAGTTATACGTACATTCTTCTTTACAAGAACCAAAAGGATGCAGCTAAGGGCAAGGTGGTTGTTGACTTTGTCTGGTGGGGAATTCACGACGGTGAGAAGTATGCGCCGACCCTTCACTATGCTCCGTTGCCCGCTGACATCGTTAAGCGTGCGGAAGCGAAGCTCAAGTTGGTTACCGCTAACGGTGCTCCACTGCTATCAACATGAGTGCTCGCGTCGACACGAATCCCAGCCGGTTTGGAGGTTTTGGTACCTGGCGTAAGGCCTTGTCGCCTACAGGTAATACCGGAGATGCGATCTTTCGGGTGTTGATTAGTTTGGTCGCATTGTTCGTGCTGGCGATCGTGATCGCGATGGTCTGGGCCTTGGGCTCCGATTCCATGATGTCGATTCGACGCTTTGGTTTCACATTCCTCACTAGCAGTCATTGGAATCCGATTAAAGGCGAGTTTGGCGCACTGCCATTCGTTTACGGCACAGTGATGTCGTCGCTGATTGCGCTTCTTATCAGCGTTCCTTTGTCGCTGGGGATCGCTGTGTTCCTCGTCGAGCAGGCGCCGCACTTCATTGCACGGCCAATTGGGTTTTTAGTCGAGCTATTGGCGGCTATTCCTTCAGTAGTTTATGGGGTCTGGGGCATCTTCGTACTCGCTCCATTTATACGAGTTTATCTTGGCCCACCTTTATTGCGGTTGTTTGGTTGGACGCCGCTGTTTCGTGGACCAGTGACGGGAATTGGCCTGCTAACAGGAGGAATCATACTCGCCATCATGGTGACGCCAATCATCTCCGCTGTAGTGCGGGATGTATTGGCGGCTGTCCCCGGCTCACAACGCGAAGCAGCACTCGCACTTGGCGCTACAAAGTGGGAAATGATTCGTGTCGTGCTTGTCAACGGAGCACCCGGTATCGCGGGGGCGGTGATTCTCGGTTTAGGAAGGGCACTTGGCGAAACGATGGCGGTGACGATGGTCATTGGTAATCGTCCGGAAGTCAGCCTCTCGTTGTTTGACCCGTCGTACACCATCGCGTCGGCGATTGCAAACGAGTTTACCGAGGCTACAGACGACCTTTACCTCAGTTCCCTGGTAGAGCTCGGACTAATACTCTTTCTTGTGACGTTCATTGTTAATGGCATTGCCAGAGTACTGGTGTGGAACGTGACACGTAAAACCGGCGGAGTTGGAAGGGCGGCGTAATGGCAGGGGCACGTTCAGATCGCATGCGCAAATCTGTTAGCGCGGTGATGACAACCGCAACTGGCGTATGCACGCTTGTCGCGGTTGGGATTCTGGTCGTAATTCTGTCCTACATTGTCTGGCAAGGAATCGGGTCACTCAATTTTCGTTTCTTGATGGATACTCCTAAGCCCGTGGGTGAAGGCGGGGGAATCGGAAACGCCATTCTCGGTTCTTTGGTCTTGCTTGCGGTTTCCTCGGCCTTTGGCCTGCCGTTAGGTATCGCTGTTGGAATCTATCTCTCGGAGGTCGGGCGAGGTCGTCTCGCGGGAGCCGTGCGGTTCATCGTTGATACCCTGACCGGAATCCCGTCAATCGTGACAGGAGTTTTTGTCTACGCAATTGTTGTGTTGCCGATGAAGCATTTTTCCGCTTTCGCTGGTGGAGTTGCTCTGGCGTTAATTATGGTGCCTATCGTGGCGAGAACGACAGAAGAGATGTTGAAGCTCGTCCCACACAGTTTGCGCGAGGGAGCTTTAGCTCTCGGGGCGCCTCAATGGCGGGTGGTTCTCGGCGTCGTTGTACCCGCTGCCGCGTCGGGGATTGCGACCGGTGCAATGCTTGCGATTGCACGTGTCTCGGGCGAGACCGCGCCACTCTTGTTTACTGCGTTTGGTAGCAGATTCTTCAACTACGATTTGAATCAACCAATCGCTTCGTTGACTGTTCAGATTTACAACTACGCAA
>Ga0114129_10007816_pt1 | contig 15212 bp, 14 predicted proteins | sample RhiMetdeltSRZDD1_FD_80071 | JGI IMG/M metagenome (GOLD analysis project Ga0114129, IMG submission 80071) | Populus rhizosphere microbial communities from Tennessee, USA - Rhizosphere MetaG P. deltoides SRZDD1 (version 2) (version 2) | ecosystem: Host-associated > Plants > Roots > Rhizosphere >...
TCGATGTCCTTACGCTGCGTGACGGATGGGTCGCCGAGATCGTCGCCTTCCTCACCGCCGACCTCACCCGTTTCGGGTTGCCGGCGCGCATCCGTCGGTAGCCCGGAATCCGCTTAACGGGACGCGAGCGGATCCCCGGGGTGACGGGCTCGGGGCGCGTGCGTGCCTTACCAGCGGCCCCAGTGCACGACCTCGTCGAAGGGCCGGCGGTTGGGCTTGGTGAGCGGCCGCAGCGGCCGGCCGGCCGGGTAGCCCAGGCCGATCAGGTAGGTGGCGAGGTAGCCGGCGGGGAATCCCAGGACCCGCTGCGCCTGCTCCTGGTCGTCGACTGCCGAGTGGCCAGAGCCGATGCCGAGGTCGGCCGCCGCCAACATCATGGTGACGGTTGCCTGGCCAAAGTCATACATCAGCAGGTCACGGCTCCGTCCGTCCTCGGGCTGCTTGGCCACCAAGGCGATCGTCGCCGCCGCCCGGGCGATGTGCCTGCCGCCTCGGTCCCAGACCTTCGCTAGCTCGGTCAGATGGTCGCGGCCGGTGACGACCACGAAGTTCCACGGCTGCCCGTTTCCCGCTGACGGCGCCCGCCGGCCCGCCTCCAGGATCCGCTCGAGATCCTCGCGGGCGATCGGCTGGCCGGTGTACTGGCGCACGTTGCGGCGCGCCCGGATGGCATCCCACGTCTCCATGCCATAGTCCTATCGCACCGGTCCAGGCGAGGGGCGGGGTCGCCACGTAATCTGGGCTGGTGAAGGCCGGAGGAGCCCTTGTTCTCACGGCGGATGCCCGCGAGGCGGCGCGGCGGGCGGTGGAGGAGGCGCGGGCGTCGCTGGGGGACTCGTCCCCCTCGTTCGCGGTGCTGTTCGGCTCCGCCCATTTCCTCGACTCGGCGGAGGCCCTGGTGGCGGCGGTGGCTGAGGAGACCGGTCAGCTTCCGCTCATCGGCTGTGTGGCGGATGCGGTGGCCGGCGGGTCTCGCGAGGTCGAGTCCGGGCCCGCCGTTTCGCTCTGGCTCGCTGCCGATCTGGGCCCGGTCGAGACGTTCGCCATGGAGTTCGTCCGGACGCCGAGCGGGGGAGCCTACGGAGGCTCCCGGTTCGAGCGGGGCCCGGCGGGCGTTCACCTGATGATCTGCGACCCGTTCACGTTCCCGGCCAGCGACCTGCTCGCCCATCTGAACCAGCACGTCCCGGGGGCAGTGGTCATGGGCGGGATAGCAAGCGGCGGGCTGGTGCGGCGGCAGAGCCGGCTGTTTCTCGACGGGCGGGTGGTCTCACATGGCGCCGTCGGCGCACATCTGCCGCGCGCCGAGGTCCATCCGCTGGTGGCGCAGGGATGCCGCCCCGTGGGTGACCCGTACACCACCACCCGGGCCGACGGCAACGTGATCTTCGAGCTCGGCGGGCGCCCGCCGCTGGCGCGGCTGCGCGAGCTGGCGGCGGCGCTGCCCGGCCGGGAGCGGGAGCTGCTCGCCCAGGGCGTGCACCTGGGAATGGTCATCAACGAGTACCGGGCCGAATCACGCCAGGGCGACTTCCTGATCCGCGGCATCCTGGGCACCGACCCCGCATCGGGGGCCATCGCGGTGGGCGACGAGGTGGAGGTGGGCCAGACCGTGCAGTTCCACATCCGGGACGCTGACTCGGCGGATGAGGATCTCCGGCGCACTCTGGAGCGGGAAGCCGCTGCTCTCGGCGGCCGCCGGGCGGCCGGGGCGCTGCTGTTCACCTGTAACGGCCGTGGGTCACGGCTGTTCTCCGGGCCCGACCACGACGCCGGGCTGCTCGCGGAGATGCTGGGCAGGATCCCGGTGGCGGGGTTCTTCTGCGCCGGAGAGCTCGGGCCGGTCGGCGGGCGGAACTTCCTGCACACCTTTACCGCGTCAATCGCGCTGTTCCCGGAGACGGCTTCCCAGGGACAACACCGGTGACATGAGAATCGTCGTGCTCACGACGCCGGCTGCCGGGAAACGAGGCGGGGATAGCGCCATCTCAGACTGCCAACGGCCGGTCGGTGGGCTCGATCGGTGCCGGAAGTGTGGTGGCGCTCATCAGGTAGCGGTCGACGGCAGCCGCCGCGGCGCGGCCCTCGGCGATCGCCCACACGATCAGTGAAGCTCCGCGTCCCGCGTCGCCGGCCACGAATACCCCCTCCGGGCCGGCGCTGAAGTCGGTGTCGCGGGCGAAGTTGCCGCGCGGGTCCGGCCGCAGCGCGAGCTGTTCCATCAGGCCGCCGTCGTGGTCCGGCCCGTCGAACCCCAGCGCGAGCAGCACGAGATCAGCACTGATCACCCGCCCGGTGCCTGGCTGTGGCCGCCGTTGCTCCGGTTCGACCCCGACCAGGTGCACCGCCCGGACGTGGCCGCTGGCGTCGCCTTGGAAGCGGAGGGTCGACGCGGAGAACACCCGCACGTCCCCGTCCGGTCCCGGTACCGGGAGGCAGAGGCTCTCCCAGTCCTCGCCGCGCAGCCCGGCCAGCTCGCGGGCCTCCTGGTGGGCGGAAGAGGTGCGGTAGACCTTCGGGTACACCGGCCACGGCTGGTGCGGGGGGCGGTCGTGACCGGGCAGCGGGTTGATGTCCAGCTGGACAACGGAGGCTGCGCCCTGGCGCAGCGCCGTGCCCAGGCAGTCCGCACCGGTGTCGCCGCCACCGACGATGACGACGTGCCGGCCCTCCGCGCTGATGGGTGGCTGGCCGCCGAATCGCCCGCGCAGGCCCGGTTGGCGAGCGGCAAGTACTCCATCGCCTGATGGATCCTTGCCAGATCCCGGCCCGGCACCCGCAGCTCGCGCGACGCTGTGGCCCCGGCCGCGACCACCACGGCGTCACGGCCCTGCCTGAGGTCGGCTGCGTCGAGGTCGGTGCCCACCGCGACGCCGGCGCGGAACCGGGTACCCTCCGCGCGCATCTGCGCCAGCCGCCGGTCCAGATGGCGCTTCTCCATCCTGAACTCGGGAATCCCGTACCGCAGCAGCCCGCCGTGCGGTCGTCCCGCTCATAGACCATGACCGTGTGCCCGGCCCGTGTGAGCTGCTGCGCGCACGCGAGACCCGCCGGTCCGGAGCCGATCACGGCGACGGTCTTGCCCGACATCTGCTTCGCCGGCCGGGGTGTGGCGTATCCACGCTCCCATGCCCGGTCGGCGATGGTGGCCTCGACGTTCTTGATCGTCACGGCGGGCCGGTTAATGGCCAGCACGCAGGCCGGCTCGCAGGGTGCCGGGCAGAGCCTGCCGGTGAACTCGGGAAAGTTGTTGGTGGCGTGCAGCCGCTCGCTCGCGGCCGCCCAGTCGCCGCGCCAGACGAGATCGTTCCATTCGGGGATGAGGTTTCCCAGCGGGCAGCCGTGGTGGCAGAACGGGATGCCGCAGTCCATGCAGCGTCCTGCCTGGGTCCCGATGACCGGCAGGAGGCTTTGCCGGTCGTAGACCTCGTTCCAGTCCCGCACTCGCTCCCGGACAGGGCGGCGGGCACAGTCTTGCCGCGGGGCGGTGAGGAAGCCCTTCGGGTCAGCCATGGCGCGCTCCAGCGCCAGCAGGGATCTGGGCCGGACCACGCTGTCCTCCCTTAACGATACGCGCGCGCCGTCAATATTCGTATGGCCAGCCAGCCCTCACGGCGGCGCATGTGTTGCGTGATGCCATCACAGCCATGACGGGCCGGGCCTGGTCACCCGGGCCGGGGTGCCGGGGCGGGTGCGAAGCGCGTGCAGCCGGGCCAGCCAGCCGGCGATCCCGGCGGCGCCCTGCATGAAGCCTGGTTCTGGTGGCAGTTCCGGCGGGGTCCTGGTGTGTTCGGTATTGGACCAGGTGACGCCCTGCGCGGTGGTCAGGGCGCGGCCGACGACGTCGGCGGCCAGGGTGCCGGCCCAGTCGAGCAGGGTGGACTCGCCGGTGGCCTGGTAGCGGTCGAGCAGGAGCTGCCCGACTCCGGCGGTGCCGCAGCACCGTGCGAGGTTGTCCCAGTATCCGGGGTACAGCCGGGCGGGCAGGCGGCTGTCCCGCAAGGCTTGCAGGCAGGCATCGATGGCGCGCTGCCACTTTGGCTGCGGGTCAATCTCGTTCAGCAGGAGGAACAGCCGCACGGTGCCGGCGGCACCATGGCACCAGCCGTAGTTCACCGCCAGGCCGCCCGGTCGTGGCGGGATCGTGAGGGGCACCGCCCAGCCGCCGGGGTGCTGCCCGGCGGCGACAAGAGCGTCGGCGCCGCGCGTGGCGGCGCGCACCAGATCGCGACGGTGCAGGGTGCGGCCGGCGCCGGCCAGGGCGTAGGCGACCCCCGCCGTGCCGTGCGAGAACCCGGGCATGAGGTACTCCCAGCCGGGCACCATCCGCCAGTGCAGTCCATCCGGGCCCCGTTCGGCCACCTCGACCAGCCGGCTGGCCAGGAGGTGGGCGGCCCGCACGGCGGTGTCGGAGTCGTCCGCGATGAGCGCCAGCAGGATGCCGGCGTCCCCGGAGATGATGTCGGTGCACCGCGCCGGGTCGTCCGGCGCCGCCAGGATGCGCCCGGCGATCTGCGAGGTCACCTGCGCGGCGGCTTCGGCCGCGGCCGCATCTCCCGTCGCCCGCGACCAGGCGCGCAGCGCTACCGTGACGCCGGCCCACCCGGAGAACAACCCGTCATCGGGCATCGTGGCCACGCCCGGTCCGCGGCGGGCCAGGAGCAGCAGCCGACCGCAGGCGCCGGCCGAGACCTGTGCAGTGCCGAGCCCGGCGGCTGCGGCTTCGGCGCAGCCAAGCAGCACCCCGGCCGTGCCGGAGTACAGGTCATCACACGGCACCCCGTCCTCGAGCCAGCCCAGGCCGCCGTCGACGCCGACCGCCACCGAGCCGATCCAGGCGAGCGCACGACGGGCCGCGTCCGTCAACTCCGGCCGGTGTTCCACCCTGTCTCGTCCGCTGGCGCCCGGCGCTCAGCCTGCCGAGTTCGGGGCAGGGGTCGTGCCGGTGGTGGGCAGGCCCGGGTGCTCCGGCGTTCCCGCCGTCAGCGGTACTGTTCCGGACCGGACGAGCCCCAGCTGCACCAGCTGCCGGGAGAAGAGGGCGTCAAGCGCCCAGGCGGTGGCGATGCGGGTGCGGTTGACCGGCATGGCCAGCAGGTGGTACCCGCGGGTGACCGCTTTGGCGGGAAGGCCGGAAAGCCGCACCCCCAGCGGATCCGCCGCGGCCTTGAGCCCGCCGAGATCCACAACGAAGCCGAGATCCTGATGCCGGTACGGGCGGCGCCGGGTCCTGCCGCCACCCAGGCCATGGGAGGCGGCGATGTTGTTCGCAACGAGTTTCCCCTGGCGCTGTGCGTGCTGTGCCGTCATACCGGTCACCGAACCAGGCCGGGTGAGATCTGGTACCGCGGCAGCATCACCGCAGGCGTACAACTCGGGGTGACCCGGTACCGTCAGGTATTCGTCCACCGTGAGCCGGCCCTTTTGCATCGGCAGCCCGAGCCGGGCCACCATCGGGTCGGGGCGCACACCGACGCACCAGATCAGCGAACACGTCGGCACGAACTCGCCGTCCGACAGCTTCACGCCATCGGCGGAGGCGTGCTCGACGCTGGTGCCGGTACGGACCTCCACGCCCCGTGCGGAAAGCACCTGGCTGGCGATGCCCGACAGCTTGGGGTCGAGTTCGGGCATCACCCGAGGCGCAACATCGAGCAGCATCCAGCGCAGCTTCTGGCCGGTCAGGCCGGGGCGGCGGCGCGCCGCGATCCGGGTGAGCAGTTGCCCGCTGGCAGCCACCTCGGTGCCCGTGTAGCCGGCGCCGACCACCACGAAGGTGCAGCGCGCGTCCCGCTCTGCCCGGTCCTCCGAAAGGTCCGCGATCTCGATCTGGCGGAGCAGGTGATCGCGCAGGTACATCGCCTCGGCCAGGCTCCGGAAACCATGCGCGTGATCGGCCACGCCTGGAATGGGCAGCAGCTTGTTGACGCTGCCCAGCGCGATGACCAGCTGGTCGTAGCTGACCGTCCTCCGGTTGCCTTCTGGATCGCGCACGGCCAGGTGCCTGCCATCGGTGTCGATATCGGTGACGGCGCCCAGGACATGGCGCACCCCGCGGCAGGTGGCCAGTGGCGCCGCCACGGTGCGCGGGTCCAGGATCCCGGCCGCCACCTCTGGCAGCAGCGGCAGGTAGAGAAAGTAGTCGGTCGGATTCACCAGGACGACATCCAGGCGGCCCTTGGCAAGCCGTCCCAGCGTGCGCGCGGCGTGAAAGCCCGCGAACCCCCCGCCGGCGATGACGACACGCTGGCCCGGACCAGTCCTGCCGTGCGCGCTCATGAGCCACCCATTACCCGAACGCAGGCACCCAAACTGCAGGCAGACGCCGATGAGTTCGGCGCCGCGAAACTGTCATACCCCCCGAAGACAATGTGACTACAGCGCCTGAACAGGGCGGTCCGTAACCGAGGGGGATGTCATGCATCCGGTGATTGCCCAGGCCATCGTCGCGGAACGGACCAGGGACATCCGGGCCCATGCGGCTGACGCAGGACGCGCCCGCCAGCTCCGCCGCGCCGGGCATGCCCGGCGCGCGTGGCTGTTCGTGGGCACCTCGCGTGCCGGGCGCGCGCCGGCTTCCCGGCCGGCGCAACGGTCGCTGCGCGGACCAAGGGCAGCCTGAGATCCCGGCAGGGTGACGAGCATGATGCCCTATGACACCTACCGGATGTACCAGGTAGAGCGTGCGAAGAGCCCGGGTGAGATCCAGCGCTCCGCCGAGCAGGCGGCCCGGCTCGCCTCGGCTGTGGCATGGCTGTTCCGGGCCGTCACCCGCCCCGCGCGCCCCGCGCGCAGACCAAACTGGGCAGCCGGGCCCGATAGCGCATCCCGCCTGGCAGCACCGGCCGCCTGCCACCGCACCATGGCCGGGGCCCGGACGTAGCACTCGCCCGCGTCCGGCGCCTCGGCGCAGGACACGGAGGCATTGCTCACATCGCCGGCGCGCATACGCGTGACGGGCGCCTGGGCCCGGGGCGGCCCGCACCAGCTTGGGGGCTAAACATGGCACGGGCCGCGTTCTGCCGTGGGCGCCGCCACCGTACGAGCATGCCCACGCCGACAGCATCTACGTTACCGGCGGCGATCAGGCGGTGCCCTGCGGCCGGCCGGCCCCGGGGCGCCGATCGCGGGCTCTCCACAGCAACTCCACACGTTCTTCATCAAGCCTCCGCACCGGTGAACTCAGTTAGGTTGAGCCGCCGGGGCGGCGGTGGGGAGTGCGAAGGCCGGGTTTGAGAGCGCCCGGGCTTCCTCGTTGGGCTCCCGGGGGACGCCGCTGCCACCGGCGTTCATCGTTGCTGCTGCCGGTATCGGCACGATGGCTCACGGTCGCCGCGTCACCGCAGGCAGATGCCGCACCGGTGTATCTCCTCCACCGTCCAGCCAGGCCGCAGACACGCCTGCGAGCCAGTGCCCTGGGCGCGGAACCGCTCGTTGACCGATTCGATGGGATGACACCGCAACCCTGCGTATCGTGCGCCTCAGGGAGGTTGCCGTGCGGGCTGTCGTGCAGCGGGTGAGCCGGGCCAGCGTGGCCGTGGACGGCCGGGTCGTGGGCGCTATCGGCGGGCAAGGTCTGCTCGTCCTGGTTGGCGTCACCCACCAGGACACGCCGCAGACAGCCGCGAAGCTCGCCACCAAGCTGTGGGGACTGCGAATCCTGCACGGGGAGAAGTCCTGCTCCGATGTGGGCGCACCGCTGCTGGTCGTCAGCCAGTTCACGCTCTACGCCGAGACCAACAAGGGCCGCCGCCCGACCTGGCAGGCCGCAGCTCCCGGCCCAGCTGCCGAGCCGATTGTGGACGCCGTGGTTTCGTCCTTGCGTGGACTTGGCGCCCGCGTGGAGACTGGCGTTTTCGGTGCCGAGATGCAGGTCAGCCTCGTCAACGACGGCCCCGTCACGCTGATCCTGGAGAACTAAAGACCTGCTGGCAGCTCCGTCCCCCCGCGTACCGGGGCTGCCAGCAGGTACCAGTTACTCTGCGCCACCTATGACTGTTGTGGTATCGGCAATTTTGCTTACGCTGGTGCGATGACAAGGGTGGATCGTGACGCTTGACGGCCGATCGCTGCGCAGGCTCAGTACCGGGCTCGCCGAGTTGTACCTGCCCGACGGCGGCGACTTCCCCGGCCGCGTGATCAGCCTGGTATCCAGCCTGGTTGCGGCCGAGTCGTGCTCGTATAACCACCTGGTCGGCCCGGTCGCCGTGGCCTGGCAGATCGAGCCCGCCGAGGTGCTTGACTTCCCCGACGCCGTGCAGCTGTTCCAGCAGCATCTGCCCGAGCACCCACTCCTGGACCACTACGAGGTAACCGGCGACCTCGCCGCCCGGCGCGTCTCCGACGTCGCCAGCGACCGGCAGTTCCGCTCGCTCGGCCTCTACCGTGACTTCTACCGCCCGGCGCGGGTCGAATATCAGCTGATCGTCAGCGCTCCCGCCCCACACGGCGGCATGATCAGCATGGTGCTGAACCGGCACCGCAGAGACTTCTCCGGCGAGCAGCGGGAACTGATCGACCTGCTGCGCCCGCACATCGGCCAGGCCGCAGCCATCGCCACCCTGCTCAACCAGCCGGTGCCCGACGCACCGCTCGACGCCGACGGCAGACCGCTGCTGACCCCGCAGCAGACCCGCATCCTGCAGCTCGTCGCGACCGGGAGTTCCGACCGCGCCGTGGCCCGGGCACTCAAACTCAGCGTCCGCACCGTCCACACGCACCTGCAGCACATCTACCGCGCGCTGGGCGTCACGTCCCGCACCGAAGCGCTCGCCCACGTCAGGGCGCTCTCCCTTGGCGGCGCCGACCGCCGCCCGCTGACCGAAAGCATCTCCGGTGGATGACGATCCAGCACGCTGGGTGATCTGCGTGGCTTCGTCCTGTGCCACCCTCCCTCGTTAGGCGGACAGGAACAGCGCAGTGAAAGTGCAGATCGATTCGGAGCGCTGCCAGGGGCACGGCCGCTGCTACGATCTCGCACCGCGTTTGTTCGGCGAGGACGACGAGGGCTACGGAACGGTCCTCGGCGACGGCGTCGTGCCGTCGGACCAGGAGCGCGAGGCACGGCTGGCGGTGTCCAACTGTCCCGAGCGCGCGATCGAGGTCCGCGAGGAGACGTGACATGACCGCCGGTGACCGATTCGCCCAAGACTTCCGGGAGGCGCGCGCGGACCAGCCTCTCGGCACGCGCAACGAGATCATCACGGGTCCCGTCGCGGACTGGGCGACCGACTTCTCCCATCTCGAGCCGGAGTGGGCAGCCGATCCCTACCCGATCCAGGACGACCTGCGGCAGCGATGCCCGATCGCGCACACCGAGCGGTTCGGTGGCGGATGGCTGCCGACGCGCTATGAGGACGTCGCGGCGATCGCCTACGACACCGAGCGCTTCTCGTCGCGGTCGATCATCATGAGCAACTTCCGGCCGCCGCGGGAACTGGCGCCCGCCGGCGGCTCGCCGCCGATCTCCTCCGACCCGCCCTTCCACCATGAGGCGCGCAGGCTGCTGCTCCCCGCGTTCACCAAGACCGCGGTCGGCCAGCATGAGCCGGCGGCGAGGGCGTTGTGTCACTCGCTCATCGACGGATTCGAGGGGCAGGACGTCGTGGACGCCGCCCGCGACTACGCGCAGCACATCCCGATGCGCGTCATCGCGAGCATGCTCGGCTTCCCCCCAGAAGACGGGCCGCGATTCCGTGAGTTCGTCGAGAACACGCTCGAAGGCGTCAACCTGCCGCCGGAGGAGCGCATCGCCCGGATGGCGACGCTGTTCGACTACCTGCTGGAGCAAATCCACGACCACATCGAGAACCCGCGTGACGACCTCACCAGCTTCCTCGTCAACGCGGAACTCCACGGCCACAAGCTCGATCCGTCGCACGTCGCCGGCACGATGGCCCTGCTGCTCATCGCCGGCATCGACACGACCTGGAGCGCGATCGGCGCGTCGTTGTGGCACCTGGCGAAGACCCCGGGCGACCGCAGGCGCCTCGTCGCCGAGCCCGTGCTGCTGGCGACCGCGATGGAGGAGTTCCTGCGGGCTTATGCGCCGGTCACGATGGCGCGGCTGGTGAAGCGGGATATGCACTGGCGCGGCGTCGACCTGAAGGCCGACGACTGGATCCTGCTGTCGTTCCCGGCGGCCAACCGCGACCCGGCGCAGTTCGACCGGGCGGGTGAGGTCGTCATCGATCGCGAGGTCAACCGGCACGCCGCGTTCGGCCTCGGCGTCCACCGCTGTGTGGGTTCGCACCTGGCGCGCATGGAGCTTCGGGTCGCACTCGAAGTCTGGCTCGAGCGGATCCCCAGCTTCACGCTTGCGGACCCGTCGGTGGTGACCTGGGCAACCGGTCAGATCCGCGGGCCGCGAACGCTCCCGCTGCGCATCCGCTGACCGCGGCCCCGCCGGTCGCGGCCCCTGTTGGGCGGCGCGCTCAGGGAGCGGCCGTGGCGAGCGCGTTGTCGACCCAGGCCCGCAGGGCGGCCAGCGGGGCGGCGCCCGTCTGCCGGGCGGTCACCTTCCCGCCGCGCAGCACCAGCAGGGTCGGGATGGCCTGGGCCTCGAACCGCTGCGAGATCTGCGGTGACGTGTCGACGTTCACTTTGACCAGCTTCACCCGGCCAGCCAGGTCGCGGGCGAGTTGCTCGAGCGCGGGGCTGACCATGCGGCAGGGCCCGCACCATGGCGCCCACAGGTCGACGATGACGGGGATCTTGGCGGCGTCCGCGACATCGCCGAAGGTGGTGTCGTCGGCCTCGGCGATCCACGGCAGCGGCTGATGGCACTTGCCGCAGCGGGGCGTCCCGGCCGCCGCTTCCGGCACCCGGTTCGTCTGGCCGCAGTGCTCGCACCGGATCAGCCCACTCGCCATGGCCTCATTATCCCCGCGCCAACACAGTCCGCTCGGATCAGGTCTCGATGACGGTGATCGAGGTGGCCGGAACGGTGAGCACGCCGCTGTCGGTCGTGACTCCGGGGACGGAGGCGGCCAGCACCTCGGCCACGGGGCGGTCCAGCGGTACCGGCTGGCCGCGCGGGCCCAGGTTGGCCACCACCCGCAGCCGCCCCCGGCGGACCACCAGCCACCGCTCCGCTTCGTCGTAGTCCACGTGCACCCGGCCCAGTCGGGGATCGGTCAGCTCGGGCCGGGCCCGGCGCAGCTCGATCAGCTCCCGGTACCACTGGAGCAGTTCGGCGTGGCAGCCTTGCTCGAGCTCCGACCAGTCCAGCTTGGAGCGCAGGAAGGTCGCCTCGTCCTGCGGGTCCGGGACCTCCGCCGCGCCCCAGCCGAAGTCTGCGAACTCCGCCCGGCGGCCTTGCGTGACGGCGCGGGCAAGACCGGGATCGGTGTGGTCGGTGAAGTACTGCCAGGGGGTGCTCGCGCCCCACTCCTCGCCCATGAACAGCATCGGGGTGTAGGGGGCGGTGAGGATCAGCCCGGCGCCCACCTTGACCAGGTCGCTGGGCACCGCCGCGGAGATCCGGTCGCCGGCGGCCCGGTTGCCGACCTGATCATGATCCTGCAGGTAGCCGAGGAAGCGGTGGGCGGGCACGCGGAACACATCCACCTGCCGCCCGTGCGTGCGCCCCCGGAAGGCCGACCAGACGCCGTCGTGGAAGAACACCCGGGTCAGCGTCTTCGCGAGGGCGGCCAGGGAGCCGAAATCCCCGTAGTAGCCCTGCCGCTCACCGGTGACGGCGGCGTGGACGGCGTGGTGGAAGTCGTCGCTCCACTGCGCCGCCAGCCCGTACCCGCCCGCCTCGCGCGAGGTCACCAGGCGCGGATCGTTGGCGTCGGACTCGGCGATCAGGACCAGCTCCCGGTTCAGCAGCGCCGCGAGCGCCTGCACCTCGGCCGCGAGTTCCTCCAGGAAGTGCAGGGCGCGGCGGTCCTCCAGCGCGTGCACCGCGTCCAGCCGCAGCCCGTCCAGGTGATAGTCGCGCAGCCACATCAGCGCGTTGCCGATGAGGAAGTCCCGCACCTCGTCGGAGCCGGGCTGGTCGAGGTTGACCGCCGGGCCCCAGGGCGTCACGTGCGCGTCGGTGAAGTATGGCCCGAACGCGGCCAGCCGGTTGCCCACGCCGACATGGTTGTAGACGACGTCCAGGAACACGGCCAGCCGGCGGGCATGACAGGCGTCCACGAACCGTTTCAGCCCGTCCGGGCCACCGTAGGGCTCATGGACGGCCCACAGGTTGATCCCGTCGTAGCCCCAGCCGTGGCTGCCGGGGAAGGCCGCGACCGGCATCAGCTCGACCGTGTCCACGCCGAGCTCGCGCAGATGGTCGAGGCGCCTGGCCGCCGCGTCGAACGTCCCCTCCGGAGTGAACGTGCCGATGTGCAGTTCGTAGATCACCGACCCGTGCAGCGGGCCACCGCGCCAGCCGCGGTCCGTCCACCGGAAGGCGGAATGGTCGTAGGTCCGGCTCACGCCCTGGCTGCCAAACGGCTGCCGCGGGGAACGCGGATCGGGCAGCGGCTCGCCGCCGTCCAGACGGAAGGCGTAGTCGACGTCGCGGCCGGCGGCGGGCAGCTCGGCCTGCCACCAGCCCTGCCCGGCCGCTGGCGCCATCGGGCGGCGGCCACCCGCCGCCTCCAGCTCCACCCGCTCCGCCGCGGGCGCCCAGACGCCGAACACTGTCACCTCGGCCGCTTCACTCATCTCGCTGGCCTCCAGCGGGCAGGCCGCTGCCTTCCGGCACCAGCAGCGCCACCGGGTACCGTTTCGTCACGTCCGTCAGCAGCGGGCGCGGACGGGTGTGGGTGGTGCCGGTGAGCAGGTCCCGCCAGTGCCCGCCGGGCAGCGGCAGCACCGTATCCGCCCACCCGCCGGCCGCGGCCAGCCGGGCCGGCAGCCGGGTGGCGACGGTCATCGCGTGGCCGCCACGGAGGAACGCGACCGCGTGCCCGGCCGCCGGGCCCTCGGCCGCCAGCGGCCGGTAACCGCCGGCGAACCAGTCCGGGTGGGCGCGCCGCAACCGCAGCGCTGTCGAGGTCACCAGCAGCTTCTCCTGGTCGAGCCGGTCCGGGGAGTGGCCGCCCTCCGTCGCCCGGCCCGGCGGGCGAGTGCCCTGCACGGCCAGCAGCCGTCGTCGGCGCGCGAAGTCCACCGGCCGCCGGTTGTCCGGGTCGACCAGCGAGAACCCGGCCAGTTCGCAGCCCTGGTAGACGTCCGGCACCCCCGGCATGGTGAGCTGGACCAGTTTCGCGCCGAGCGAGTTCGCCCGGGCCGCCGGGGCCAGGCCCGCGGCGAAGTCCCCGATCCAGCCGGAAAGCCTGCGGTCACGCAGCACCGCCCCCGCGAACGCCAGCACCGCTGCCTCGTAGCCGGGGTCGGGATCGGTCCAGGACGTCGCCGTCTTCGCCTCGCGCATCGCCTTCCGCAGGTACCCGGCCACCCGGGCCGGGCTGATCGGCCACGCGCCCACCAGGGTCTGCCACAGCAGGTACTCGGTGTCCGGCTCGGGCACCCGCCCGGCGGCGAGGGCGCTGGCGCGGTCATGCCACCGGGTCACCTCCCGCTCCCAGGCGTGCGGGCATTCGGCCAGCGCGGCGAGCCGGGCCCGCACATCCTCCTGGCGTTTGGTGTCATGGGTGGACAGCGTGGTCATGGTCGCCGGCCAGGCACGGGCGATGCGGCCGCCGAAGGCGTGGAACCCCGCCACGTCGGCACCGAACCGGTCCGGCTCGCCGCCCACCTCGTTGAGCGCGATCAGGCGGGACCAGCGGTAGAACGCGGTGTCCTCCACCCCCTTGGCCATCACCGGCCCGCAGGTCTGCTGGAAGGCGACGACGAGTTCCGCCGCGCGCTCGCCGCCGGCGCCGAGGACGAGGTCGCGGACGGTGCCGAGCACGGGGTGCAGGCGGCGCGGGAGCCTCCGGCGGGCGGCACCGGCGGCCGCGTCCACCGCTGCCACGGAGCCGTGGCTGGGGGTCTCACCGGGCACCACGTACGCGCGGTACACGCCGAACGCGGTGAGCAGCTCGACCACCACCGTGCGCAGGTCGTCGCCGCTGGCACCGGCCAGGTCCGGGGCGCCCAGCCGGGTGAGCAGCCGGACCAGCCGGGACACCTCGGCGGCGAGCGCGTGCTCGGCGGTTTCCCGCTTGGCCACCTGGGCCGCGTCCGCGAAGGTGGCCGGCCCGCCGGTGACGCTCAGGTACGCGTCGGTCAGCGGCTGGGCGCCGGACCGGTCAAGGAACAGGCCGCCGACCGCGGCCAGCGTGTCGTACCCGGTGGTGCCGGCGCACGGCCAGTCAGCCGGCAGTTCCTCGTCACCGGCCAGGATCTTCTCGGCGACCACCCAGGCGCCGCCGGTGGCGTCGGCAAGTCGGCGCAGGTAGCCGCGCGGATCGGCCAGCCCGTCCGGATGGTCCACTCGCAGGCCGTCGATGAGCCCGTCCGCCATCAGGGCAAGCAGCAGACCGTGGGTGGCGGTGAAGACGCCGGGGTCTTCCACCCGCACCGCGGTCAGGGAGGTGATGTCGAAGAACCGCCGCCAGTTCAGCTCGGCCGCCCCGGCGCGCCAGGGCGCCAGCCGGTAGTGCTGGGCGTCCAGCAGCTCTGCCAGCGGCAGGTCCCCAGTCCCCACCCGGATCGGCAGCACATGGTCGAAATACCGCAGCACCGGCCCGGCATCGGTGTCGCTCCCGCCGGCCGGGTCCACCGTGAGATCGCCGAGGCAGTCCTGGGGCAGCCCGGCCAGGATGGGCAGCAGGAAACGGCCTCCTCCCGCCGCCCAGTCCACGTCGAACCAGTGCGCGAACGGCGAAGCGGCGCCGTCGCGCAGGACCGACCACAGCTGCCGGTTGAGTGACTCAGGAACCGGAACGGCCATGTGATTGGGGACCACGTCCACCACCACCCCCAGCCCGTGTTCCCGGAACGAACCCACCATGGCCCGGAAACCGGGTTCCCCGCCCAGCTCAGCGGAGACGCGGGCGTGGTCCACCACGTCGTACCCGTGCTGTGAGCCCGGGACGGCCTGCAGGATCGGCGAGAGATAGACATGGCTGACCCCGAGCCCCGCCAGATAGTCGGCGATGGCGGCGGCTTCGGCGAACCCGAACCCGGCATGCAGCTGGAGCCGGTACGTCGAGACCGGGCCGGGCCGGCCCCGGCCGCCCGCGGCCCGCTCCGTCACGCCGCGGAACTCGCGTGAACCGGGCGGTGCCGCTCAGCGGATGGCGCACGCCGTTCGCCTCGCATAA
>Ga0114129_10007818_pt1 | contig 15211 bp, 13 predicted proteins | sample RhiMetdeltSRZDD1_FD_80071 | JGI IMG/M metagenome (GOLD analysis project Ga0114129, IMG submission 80071) | Populus rhizosphere microbial communities from Tennessee, USA - Rhizosphere MetaG P. deltoides SRZDD1 (version 2) (version 2) | ecosystem: Host-associated > Plants > Roots > Rhizosphere >...
ACTTCCTTCGCCGAAGGCCCGGACGGCACGTTCTGGATCGCCACCAACACCGGCCTCAACCGGTGGAAGTCCGGGAAGCTGGAGCCGGTCGCCCTCGACAAGACCACGATCATCGCGCTCGCCGTGGCGCCCGACGGGACGCTATGGATCGGCACGCGCCAGAACGGTGCGTACAGCTACAAGGACGGGCAGCTGCGCTCCCTCACCGCGGCGGACGGCGTGCCCGGCGTGCAGGTGCGCGGCCTCGGCGTCGACAAGAAGGGCGCGGTGTGGATCGGCACCAAGGACAGAGGCCTCAGCCGCTGGTACGACGGCCAAGCCCAGACGTTCACCGAGAAGGAAGGCCTGAGCAACTCTTCGATCTCCGGCGTGTTCGTCGACGCCGAGGACGTCGTGTGGGTGGCCACTCGCCGCGGCCTGAACCGCATCCGCGACGGCGTCATCACGACGTACACGTCCGACAACGGCCTGCCCGCGAACTTCATCTACCAGGTCACCGAAGACGGCCGCGGATCGCTGTGGCTCACGTACTCCCATGGCGTCATGCGGATCGCGAAGAGCGAGCTCGCGGCCGTGGCCGCCGGCCGGGCCACGACAGTCTCCTGCGAGACGTTCGGCTCCGAGAGCGGCCTGCGGAGCACGTCGATGACGATCCCCAACCAGCCGACGGCGTGGAGGCGGCACGACGGCCGGCTGGTGTTCGGCAGCTCGAGCGGTGTCGCCATCGTCGATCCCGCGTCGATCGCGCGCAACGCGCTGCCGCCGCCGGTTCAGATCGAAGAGGTGCAGGTCGATCGCACGGCGCACGCCCCTATCGCCGACGCCGTCTATCCGCCCGGGCGCGGGGACTTCGAGTTCCACTACACCGCCCTGAGCTTCGTGGCTCCGGAGCGCGTGCGCTTCAAGTACCGGCTGGTGGGCGTCGACCGCGACTGGATCGACGCGGGAACGCGTCGCGTGGCCTATTACACCCAGCTCCCGCCGGGGCCCTACGCGTTCCAGGTCAAGGCCTGCAACAACGACGGGGTGTGGAACGAGACGGGCGCCACGACGTCCTTCAGGCTGCGGCCGCACTGGTACCAGAACCGCGCCGTGCACGTGGCCGCGATCATTGCCCTCGGCCTGGTCCTGGCCGCCGGCCACCGCTACCGCATCGCGCAGCACGAGCGGCATGCGAAGCAGCTCAAGGAAGCCGCGGACGCCGCCGTCAGCCAGGCCAAGATCCTGCGCGGGCTCTTGCCCATCTGCGCCTCGTGCAAGAAGATCCGCGACGACTCCGGCTACTGGAACCAGATGGAAACCTACATCCACGACCACAGCCAGGCCGACTTCAGCCACAGCGTCTGCCCCGACTGCCTGAAGAAGCTCTATCCCGAGTACGCGAATCAAGTGACCGACGCCAGCAAGCGGTCGTAGGAGCCCGCGGCGATCTCGCATGGCGCGAATCCTGATGGTGGGTCTCGGCTCCTACGGCGACATCAACCCGTACCTCGCCATCGGCCGAGAGCTGAAGCGGCGCGGGCACGCGGCGGTCCTCGCCACCGGCTCGATCTACGCGGGCGACGCCGCGCGCGAAGGGCTGGAGTTCGCCGCCGTCCGGCCGGACGCCGACCCCACTGACGCCGAGCTGATGGCCCGCGTCATGGACCGCCGCCGCGGCTCGGAGAGGGTGATCCGCGAGCTCGTGATGCCGCGCGTCCGCGAGAGCTTCGAGGACCTCGAGCGCGCGGCCCGCGGCGCGGACTTGCTGTTGTCGCACCCGCTCACCTACGCCGTGCCCGTGCTCGCACAGCACCGCCGGTACCCCTGGCTTTCGGTGGCGCTCCAGCCGCTGATGTTCTTCTCCGCCTACGACCCGCCCGTCGTCGCCCCCGCCCCGTGGCTGGCGCGCCTGCGACCGTTGGGGCCGCGCGTGAACGGTCCTTTGCTGCGGCTGATGAAACGCGTGTCGTATCCGTGGGGCGAGCCAGTGCGTGTGCTGAGACGCGAGCTGGGCCTCTCGGACGGCGGCGACCCGATGTTCGAAGGGCAGCACTCGCCCCACGGCGTCCTCGCCCTCTTCTCGAAGGCGTTCGGGCCCCCGCAGCCCGACTGGCCGCCCCACGTCCACGTCTGCGGCTTCCCGTTCCTCGACGAGGATTTCGGCGGCAAGGGCCTGGATCCCGCGCTGGCGTCGTTCCTCGAGGCCGGGGCGCCGCCGATCGTTTTCACCCTCGGGTCGTCGGCGGTGCAGACAGCCGGAGATTTCTACGCGCACGCCGCCGAGGCGGCCGCTCGCCTCGGCCGGCGCGCCGTGCTCCTGGCCGGACCGGCCGCGGACACGATGCGCGGGCTTGCGGATTCGGCGATCGCCGCGCGGTCCGCGCCGTACCACCAGTTGTTCCCCCGCTGCGCCGCCATCGTGCATTCGGGCGGCGTGGGCACCACCGGCCAGGCGCTGCGCGCGGGGCGGCCGCAGCTCGTGGTCCCGTTCGCCCACGATCAGTTCGACAACGGCGCACGGGTGGCGAGGTTGGGCGCGGGCGGCTGGCTCGCGCGCCACCGCGTGACGGCGGGACGACTGGAGCGCGCTCTCTCGAAGCTGCTCTCCGAGGCGTCGGTCGAACGTGCCGCCGCGCAGGTGGCCGACGGCATGCGGGTGGAGCACGGTGTGGCCCGCGCCTGCGACGTGATCGAAGGCCACTTGTCATCCGCCGGCATTCGGTGATCGAATGCCGGAATGACGACACATGATCGGCCGTCGGTGACGTCCCTGATCCTGATCCCCAGCCTCATCACCCTCGGCGTGACATTGCTCCGCCTCGTGGGCGAGCTGAACCAATGGTCACCGGCGCTCTTCTCCCGCCAGGCCGGCGGCGCGGGGGCGATCATCGGCATCGTCTGGCTCGTGCCGATCTTCGGCTGGTACTTCGGCGCGAAGCTGTCGCGCGGCGAGTCAGCGCCCGCCGGCCTGCGCGTGGTGGGTCACGCGGTGGTGGCCCTGCTCCTGGCCGCGGCCGGCGGCCTGTTCGTCGGCCTCGTGCTGCACAAGGGACCGCCTGTGGTGATCCCGACGGTGATGCTAGGCGGGCTCATCGGGTCGTGGATCGTCTGGCGCGGCTGGCCCACCCTCGCGCGGACGCTGCTGCTTTATGGCGTGGCCGCGCGTGTGCCCGTCATCGTGGTGATGCTGGTGGCGATGCTCCAGAACTGGGGCACGCACTACGACGCCCCGCCGCCGAACTTCCCCGCCGACCTGCCCGTCATCACCAAGTGGATCCAGATCGGCGTGATGCCGCAGCTCTTCCTCTGGATCCCGTTCACGATCATCGTCGGTGCGCTGTTCGGCGGGATCGCGCGCCTGGCCGCGGGGTCGCGGAAGAGCTGACCGCGATCAGAACAGCTTGAGTCCGAACACGGCGCCGGCTACCGCGATCAGCGCGGCCAGGATGCCGATGAGAGCCCCGCAGCCGCCGACGACGAGCCCGATCTTCGCGCCCACCGGCATGCCCGGGACGTTGCCCACAGGCAGCACCACGCCGCGGTCCGTGCCCGGCGCGCCTACGCCTTCGAGCACGACGTTCGCCTGGTTCGCGGGGTCGTAGCGAACGGAGACCCTTACGCCGGGCTGGACCTGCGGGATCTGGAGCTCGGACACCATCGTCGTCACCGTGGCCTGGTACGGAGGACGGCCGGGCGGCTCCACCTCCACCGTCAGGTCGAGCTGCAGGTGGCGATGCACGCCGACAGTCATGGTCATGCGGCCCATCTGGACGTTCAGGATGCGCGCGGGCGCCTGCACGCCCTCGCGCAGCAGCCGCTCGCGCTCGGCGCGGGCGCGGCCGAGGCCGCCGAACACGCGCCGCAGCACGAAGAACACACCTCCGACGATCACCACGGTGAGGACCAGGGCCAGCACGGCCATGACCAGGCCCATGCTCGCGACGACCTTGCCGGCGTTGTCGAGATCCATCGACTCTCCTCGCTCGGCGAGACGATAGCACCGCTCGCGATGCCGGGTCTCGGCCGCGGAGAGCGCGATTTGTTGACGCGACTTAGTTACGGACGGTGCGCGCGGACCCTCGGCTCACGACAGAGATCGCGCGTGATCGTGGGGGCGCAGTCCGGGCGGAACCCGTAGGGCGGGTCGTCGCAGAGGGACGGCCCCTCGTCGTCGGTGCGCTGTGCGGCGACCAGCGTCCCCGACTCGTCGTAGTAGCGCAGGGTGCCTCCGTAGGGGTTGCCCGACCAGATGTAGCGCAGGGCGCTGCACGTGCCCGTCTGACGCGGGAACAAAGGCGACGTGCAGGCGTAGCCGAAGGCGAGGCTCACCTCGTTTTCGAGGGTCGCCACGTCCTGGTCGTAGGAGGCGCATCCGCCGGGACCGCAGAACTCGGCAATCGGCCGCGTGCAGATCTTCCGGCTCGAGTACGGGTCGACGCCGACGAAGTCGACATCGTGTCCTGTGCAGCCGGCGGCCGACAGCAGGGCGGCGGCGACCCAGGCGCGAGGCCTCATCGCGCCGCCGCCAGCGCCACCTCGATGTGCTGCGTGGCAGGACGACGGCACGTGCACGGCTCGCCGCCCGTATTCTCGACGACCACCGTGCGCCGAGCCGTCGTGTATCCCGGCGCGGAGACCGCGAGCTCGTAGGTGCCGCCGTATCCGGGGACGTAGCAGGTGCTCTCAGGAGAGGCTGCCGTACAAAAGGCCTGCCCGAAGAAAGCCTCGGAGGGCTCGACGAAGACCTCCGGCCGGGTGTCGGCCACCACCGTCAGCACCACCGCTATGGGGAACGGGCACGGCAGTGGAGGGCACGCAGCAGGCAACGCCTCCGCTGACGGCGAGAGCGCCGGGCCCGGATCGGCGCCGCACGAGACCAGCATCAGGCCGGCGCCGACAACGCTACGTGGAAGGCATCGCAGACGCATGGCGGTTGCGCAAGCAAGCCACATACCGCCGTCATGCCCGGCGCCAATGTCGACTCGCCCTTCGTGGCGCCTCCGGCTGCGGACGCGGCGCCGAAAAAAAGTCCGCGGTCCGAAAAAATCTCTCGCGTCTTTGGAAGTTCCTTGGAAGCCCCTCGGGACTCCGCCGCGTCGCGACCGCTACCGTTGCATCGACCGTCGACGAAGGCGGTCGTCAGAGGAGGGATCGCGATGAGGGCAAGGACTTGGAGACGCGCCGTCGCCGTGTCGACGGCGCTGTGGCTGGCGTCCGTATCGGGGCGGGGGGCGGCGGCCGAGGACGTGAGAGTCGGTCAGCCCGCCCGCGTCCACACATCGTCGACGGCTGGCGGCGCTCCCCTCACCGGCGTCGTCACCGCCGTGGAGCGGGACCGCCTGCGCCTGGAGCCGCACGGCGGAGGCCCCTCTGTGGAGGTTCCGGTAAAGGCGATACGGCGTGTCGAGACGTTCCGCGGAACGAAGGGGCACGCCTTGGAAGGCGGGCTCGTGGGCGCGCTGGTGGGCGGCGCCCTGGCCCTGGCCGCGGAGAAGGACAGCACGCGCCGCTGCGACTACACCGTCGAGTGCTCGCACGGCGGGGCCGTCATCGCGGTGTTTGTCGTCCCTTTGACCGCCGGCCTGGGCGCCGCCATCGGCAACGGAGTGCGTGCGGAGGTGTGGACGCCGGCGGCGCTACCGCGTGCCGCGGACATCCCGCGCGGCAGCGACGCGGGGGCGATGGGTGTCCGACTGTCCCTTCGCTTCTGATCCCGTCACGAGCACGTGCCCTCGACTCTCACGGGGACGGAGTCGGCGCGGGTGTGCCCACGACTATCCGTGACCGTGCAGGTCAGCGTTCCCGTGGCCGGGGCGGCCGGCGCCGGCTTCTCCGCGACGGACATCGTCGCCGTCGTGCGGACCGGCCTCGCCGGCCAGGTCCTGGACTCCGACCAGCAGTCCCCACTCTTCGAGCATTCCCCGTCGCGGCGAAACGCCAGCGTCACCGCGAGCGCATCGCCGTCGTCGTCCACGAGCTCGCAGGCCGCGTCGATGGCGAGGCTGTACGGCACACCGGGGCCGTTGTAGTTGCAATAGACCCGCGCCTCCAGGCGGGCGAGGCTCGGCGCGGTGGGCACGCTCGACAGGGGCACGCCCACGAAGGAGAACTCGAAGCGCGCCGGAAACGTCGTCTCCTCGATCAGACGGTGCGGATAGGCCATCGTCTTGAGGCGCGTGCGGACCATCGTCGTCACGAGGGTCGGTCCTGGCCACGAGTACGCGCAGGCCTCGTAGTCGAGGCCGAAGCCCACGGCGGCGATGGGCTCCGTATGACCGCCGGAGATCCACTCGTCCCCGCGGCGGCTGCACACGCGGCCCGCAGGATCCAGGAGATCGACCTGCAGGCGGACGTCGGCCAGGCGCACGTGGAAGAAGAGCACCATGTCGTTGTTGTAGGCCTCGCGTTCCGTGGCCAGCATGGGTATCACGTGGCCGGCCTCGGGCCGGCTGCCCAGGAGCTCGACGGCGGGGGCATCGCTCCAGCCGAAGGGTGTCTCGAGGTCGCAGGCCGCGGCTCCCATCCCCAAGATCAGCAGCGTGGCCGGGCCCACGATTCTGCGACGGAGGCAATGCATGCGCGTGCGCAAGCAAACGACATGCCCTGCCCGCAGTCTCAATACCCGATCGCCGCGCCGTCGCGGCGCGACTCGGAGGCACCGGCCCACACGCGCTGCTTGGGATCCCAGGCGATGGCTTGATAGCCGCCGTACGTGCCCAGCGTCTCCGTCACGCGATGACCCTTGGCGACGAGGTCGCGCCGGATCTCGAACGGCACGCCGCTCTCCAGATGGAGCTGGCCGCCCGTCTCGGTGAGCGGCGTGCCCGTCGGCTCCGAGGAGTCCTCGTGGTAGTACCGCGGGGCGTCGCCCGCCTCCTGCAGGTTCATGCCGAAGTCGACGAGGTTCACGATGACCTGCACGTGACCCTGCGGCTGCATGTCGCCGCCCATGAGGCCGAAGGCCAGCCACGGCTCGCCGTCGCGCATGGCGAAGGCGGGGATGATGGTGTGGAACGGGCGCTTGCCGGGCTCCAGTGAGTTCGGCCGGCCCGCCTTCAGATCGAACAGCGCCCCGCGATTGTGAATGCCGAAGCCCCACTCGGGCACGGCGTATCCGGAGCCGAAGCCGCTGTAGTTGCTCTGGATCAGCGAGACCATGTTGCCGTCGGCGTCGGCGGTGGCGAGGTACGTGGTGTCGCCGTGTCCCAGCGCAGGCTGTCCGGCTTCGATCCGCTTCTGGGCGACGGCGGGGTCGATGAGCTTCGCGCGGAGCTTCGCGTACTCCTTCGAGAGCAGCCCTTCGACGGGCACCTTGGCGAACGCGGGGTCGGCCACGAACTTCGCACGGTCCTCGTAGGCGATCTTCTTGGCCTCGACCATCGTGTGCCAGAAGGCCGCCGAGTCGCGGCCCATCGCCCGCAGGTCGAAGCCTTCGAGCATGTTCAGCATCTGCAGGGCGGCGATCCCTTGCGTCGGCGGCGGGACCTCGAACACGCGCACGCCGCGGTACTCGGTGGACAGCGGCTCCATCCACTCGGACCGATGGCGCGCGAAGTCTTCCATGGCGAAGGAGCCGCCGTTCTTCTGCGAGAACGCCACCACGTCGCGGGCGATCGCGCCCTTGTAGTACCCGTGGCGGCCTTCCTTGACGAGGAGCTCGTACGCGCGCGCCAGCGCCGGATTGCGGAAGATCTCGCCTTCCTTCGGCGCCACGCCCTGCGGGAGGAACACCGCCGCGAAGCCGGGCTTGTCCTTGTGCAAACGGCCGCCGCGTCCCCACGCGCCGGCGATCGTCTGCGGCACGGGCTCGCCCTCGCGGGCGGCGCGGATCGCCGGCCCGAGCACGTCGGCCATGGGCAGCCGGCCGAACTTGCCGTGCAGCTCGAACCAGCCGTCGACGGCTCCCGGCACCGTCCACGCGTACGGCGTGTACGGCGGGATGGTGCCGTCGGCCAGCGGAGTGACCTTGTCCGCGGTCAGCGCGAGCGGCGCGCGGCCGGAGGCCACGAGCGCATGGAGCTTTCGCGTCTTGGCGTCCCAGACGAGCGCGAACAAATCGCCGCCGATGCCGCAGGACACCGGCTCCATGAAGCCGAGGGCGGCGTTGACGGCGATCGCGGCGTCGACGGCGGAGCCGCCCTTCTTGAGGACGTCGATGCCGATCTGCGCGGCGAGGGGATGCATGGCCGCTACCATGCCGTGCCGGGCGTAGACGACGGAGCGCGTGGCGAAGGTGCGGCCGCTCGTGCGGTCGCCGGCGGCGACGGGAAGGGCGACGACGACGGCGGTGAGCAGGACCGCCGTGACGGGGCCTCGAGCTCTCTTCATGGACCCCCCGACTGTGGGTACGGCAACGTCTTCGATTCTACGTGGGGACCCGGGCTATAAGCCATACGACAGACCTGACCCCATGACGTATAGTCTGCTGCGAACGGAGGAGGATGCCATGGCCCGAAGGGCGCTCAGTCTCGTCGCGTGCGTCGCCGTGCTGCTGGGAGCGATCCGGCCGGCCGCGGCCGCGCCCACGGATCCCGACGTAGCCAAGGGTATTCAGCTCGTCGAGGACGGCGACTACGATTCCGCCATCCTCACCCTCGACAACGCGTCACGCCGGCTGGCGATGGACCCCAAGGCCGCGGCCGATCTCTCGCAGGCCTACCTGTACATGGGCATCGCCTTCGTCGGCAAGGGGCACGACGCCGCCGCGAAGGCGAAGTTCCGCGAGGCCCTGATCCAGATCAAGGGCCTCACCCTGAGCGCGGACAAGTTCCCGCCGAAGGTCATCAACATCTTCGAAGCGGCGCGCGAAGAGGTGCGGCACGAGGGGCAGCGGGGGTTCGTCCCGGCGGAAGTGAAGGGCAAGTCGAAGCTGCCGGTCATCCTCGCCGGCGTGGGTCTCGCCGGCGCCGCCGCGGTCGTGGTCGCCTCGCGCGGCGACGCCCCCGCCGACGACGACGCGTCCGACGTCACGACGTTCCCGGATCAGGTCCTCGAACGGTTCAGCGTGCGCGACTACGCCGTGGAGGCGAAGCGGTCGGGGACGCTCGAGGCCAAGGTCGAATGGGTGGAAGACCGCATGCTCCTCGGCCTGTCGATCGCGAATCTCACGGCGCCGGAGACGGTACTGGCCACGGGACTTCAGACGGCGGCCAAGCAGACGTCGCTCTCCCTCGCCGTCACGCCGGGAACCTACCGGATCAGCGTCTCCCACACCGGCAACAACCCGCTCGTGCCCGCAACGTTCACGCTGATCGTCATCCATCCCTGACCGGGCGTCCTATAAGCCATACGACAGACCTGACCCTCGATCAATGGAACGCCTTCCACTTGTTCGTGAAGGCGAACTGGCTCTGGGACAGGCCGCTGCACGTGTTCTGGGCGGACCCTGAGCCCGCACAACTGCCGTTGTCGCGGTTGAGCGACCAGAAGGCGAGCTCGGCGATGAACGAGTTGGCCTGCGCGTAGGCCAGGAGCTGGTCGCCGTCGGAGAGCGAGAACACCTCGCAGGTCACGTCGTTCACGCCGATCATCGGGGTCACGCCGATCTTGGTGGTGACGCCGAGCTGGACCATCTGCGCGTTCGTGTTGCGGGCGGCGTCGATCGCGGCCTGGCCCATGTCGGTGCACGGGCCGTAGTCCATCGCCATCACGTTGAGGACGTCCACGCGCACGCCGTTCGCCTTGACGTTCGCCATCAGGTCGAGGCCGTAGTTGTTGAGGCCGTCGGGCATGACGGGCAGCGTGTACGACACGCGGAGGCCCGGGTTGGCGAGCTGCAGGCCGCGCAGCGCCTTGTTGCGGCGATCGTTGGCGGCGGTGTCGGCGATGGCGGCGCCTTCGATGTCGAGGTCGATCCACTTGAAGTTGTACTTGGTGATGACCGACTGATACGCCGCCTGCAGCGCGCTCACGCTGGTGCAGCCCTGCGCCAGCTCGAGACCGGCGGCGCCGCCGAACGACATGATCACGTCGCCGCCGCTCTGGCGCAGGCTCGCGATCTGGTCGGCGTAGAAGTTGTCGGCGAGCGCGATGAGGCCGCCCCACTTGGGCGTGCAGCCGCCGCCGTCCTGGAAGAAGGCCAGCGTGTAGTACTTGTGTCCGGTGGCGGAGGCCGCGCCCGTCATCGAGAAGGTCGGCCACAACAGCGCGTCGATGTACGGCGCGGTGACGCGCGCGGGGAATCCGCCGCCGGGATTCGGCGTGGTGGGCGTCGGGGTCGGCGTCACGACCACCGGGGTCGGCGTGGGCGTCGGTGTGGGTGTCGGCGTCACCGTGCCACCGCCGGGCATCGCAAAAATGCTGACCTCGAGCAGGCTGTTCCAGGCGTTCGCGGTGTTGCCGTGTCCGAGATAACGCACCCAGCGCGCGGACGCGTCGGTCACGTCGAAGGACTGCTCCTGCGTCGACGTGCCGCTGCTGAGTCCTCCCGTCAGCACGTTCGTCCACGCGATGTCGTCGTTCGAGACCTGGATGTCGAAGCGGCCCGACCGCGTGTTGCCGGAATAGAAGCCGATCGTCACGTGGGTGATCGTGCGGGCGGTGCCGAGGTCGTACTTGATCCACTGGCCGTCCCCGTTCGACGACCAGCGCGTGGACAGGTTGTTGTCCACGGTGTTCGCGGGCAGGTTGCCGTCGTTGCCACTCGCGCTCACGCTGCCGCCGCCGGGCGTGACCTCGACCGGCGCGCTGCAGCACGGTGTCGTCGTCGGCGTGGGCGTGGCGGTGGGCGTCGCCGTCGGGGTCGGCGTCGCGGTGGGCGTGGGGCCGGTGCCGGCCTGCGGCGTCGCCTCGGCCTGGTCGGAGGCCGCGCTCGGCACGCGGAAGACCTGGCCGCTGCACGAGTTCGTCCACGTGTAGACCTCGCGGACGACGTAGTAGTAGGTCGTGCCGTTCGTCCGCCCGCCGTCGACGTGGCTCCCGTCGCGCGTGCCCGACGTGTTCACAGTCGCCACCGCCGTGTACGGTCCGCCCGACGTCGTCGCGCGCATCACCTCGTACTCGTGCGCGCCCGTCGACATGCTGCCCGACTGCCAGCTCAGAGAGACTTGCCCGTCACCCGCCAGCGCCGTGAGGTTGATCGGCCGCGGCATGGGGATCGGCGTGGCGGTGGGACACGGCGTGCCGCCGGGGGCGATGATGCTGACCTCGGTGACGCTGTTCCAGGTGGTGGTGCCGCCGGCGTTCAGGGTGGCGCCATGACCGACGTAGCGCACGTAGCGCGCCGACTGATCGGCGAACTCGTACGTCTGCTCGGCGGTGGTGTTGCCGGTGTTCTGTCCCGAGAAGACGGTGGTCCACGCCATGCCGTCGTTCGAGAGCTGCAGGTCGAAGCTGTTACGGCGCGCATTGCCCTGGTGGATCGCAACGCGGACGTTCGCCACCGTGCGGCTCATGCCAAGGTCGAAGCGGATCCACGCCCCGTCACCGTTGCCGGACCAGCGCGTCGAGAGGTTGTTGTCGACGGCGTTGGCGGCCACGTTGCTGTCCGACGTGGAGGCGGTGACACCTGCCGCGCCGGGCGTGATCTCGGTCGAGCTCGGTGTCGGTGTTGGCGTCGGCGTGGGGCCGGGCGGCAACGGTGTCGACGTCGGCGTGCCCGTCGCGAGCCGCCATAGCGACGACGCGACGTTGGGCTCCCATCCCACCTGTGACGTGTGGGCGGTGATGCAGTCGTAGGTCGGACCCTGATACGTGACTTGCGTGCCGAGCGCATAGAAGGTGCCGGGCTGCCACTCGGCGGCCCAGGCCTGGCTGGCGAAGAGAAGGGCGATGGCGCACAAGCCCGCCCGAAGCGCGTTCTGCATCAGAGATCCTCCTGCGGTGACGGTGCACTGGTTATAACCGGTGAGAACGCCACCGACAAGAGGTTTCGGCCAACTAAAGCGCTTTACGTCGGCGTCGCCGGGCGCAGCGCGAGACCCACGCCGACCAGCACGAGCGCGTTCAAGGGCTGGATCGCGAGGAGCAGGTCGCGTCCGATCACACCGGCACTGGCGGCGAAGAGCGAGCCGATCAGCGAGACGTGCAGCGCGATGCCGAGGACCACGGCGAGCGCGACACGCGGCGGATCCACGAGGCCCTGTCGCAGAAACGTGTGCAGCACCCACGCCGTGAAGGGCACGAAGATGAAGGCGGCGGTCGCGACGCCCGGGTTGTACGCGCCTCGGAGCAGCGCGGGCAGGATGTGCACGGCCGCGTTCACGAGCGGGATCGCGATCCCGCAGAAGCCCACCATCACCCGGCGGCGGGCGGTGAGAGCGCCGACCACGCTGGCGATCCAGACGGTGCCGACGTTGACAGTGAAAAGGAACACAGGGTCGGCGGGACAGGCGGACAGGTCGGGACCGCGATAGCCCAGCGTGCCGCACATGTACGCGCGAAACGCCGAGGGCCGGCCGAGCAGATCGATCCCGTGCTCCTCGAACTGATGCAGCATGTAGACGGGCACGGCCAGCCACAGCAGCCAGCGCGTGTCCGACCATCGCGCGCGCCAGGGCTTCCCCGCCCACGGCATCGCGAAGAGGATGACGAGCAGCACGAGGGCGATGGCGAGGCCCGCGAACGGCCAGCCCGTCAGCACGAGGTCCATGCGGCCTCGCGCGGGCTACGGCACCTTGACCGTGAACAGGACCTCGGTCTTGCCCTTGCGGCACCAGCCCTCGCGCTTCGAACAGTAGAAGTAGAGGACGTTCGCGGTCATCGGCTGGTCGCCCCTAGGGGCACCGGCGCGCGGGGCCACCGCGAAGCGCACCGGCACCGTCAGGTCGATGGCCTTGACCTTCTCGGGATCGGCGATGGCGCCCGCCTTCGGCGGCGGCTGCTTGTCGTCGAGCACGCCCTGCGTCGGATCGAGCAGCAGACGCGGCGACGGCTCCTCGTTGATCTTCACGTCGGGATCCGTCGGCGAGAACGTGACGACGACGGCCCCGTCGGTCTTGCCTTTGGCGGGCGCCTCGTACGCCGCCGACAGCGCGAAGTGCGAGGTGGCCGCGAACGACGAGGTGGCCAGGACCATGAGACCAGCCAGGACCGCGGGTATTTGCATCATGCCTTCCTATTGTAAGCAGTTTTAATTTGTTGTGATTTACGCGGGCGGAGCCGATCTTCTAGCCAATCCAGGGTTCGTTACCATCCGTGCCCGCCGCACCGCGGAACCGGTGCAGAAGTCGAGGCTTGCGCGCATGACGAGGATCGTCGTGTCTCTGCCGGAGAAGGACAACGAGTTCCAGCTCCTGCAGGCGGTGGAGGCGCGCGTCGCTGCGCGGCGTCTCGGCTGCCAGGTCGACCTGCTCTACGCGAACCAGAGCGGGATCGCACAGATCCAGCAGCTCTACAAGGCGCTCGGCGAAGAGCCGCGGCCGCGCGCGCTGGTGGTCGAGCCCATCGCCCAGGCGGGGCTCGAGACCGTGCTGCGCCGCGCGGCTTCGGACGGCATCGGCGCCGCCCTGCTCAACTGCACCGCCGACTACGTCACGCGGCTCGGCGGCGAGTTCCCCTCCGTGCCGATCTTCACCGTCGGCTCCGATCAAACCGCGATCGGCCGGCTACAGGGTGAGCAGCTCCGCGCGCTGCTGCCGCGCGGCGGGTCCGTGCTCTGCATCTGCGGGCCGCAGGGCTCCCCCGTCGCGGAGGACCGCACGCGCGGATTGCAGGAGGCCCTGGACGGCGCCGACATCCGCTGCTTCGAGATCGACGGCCGCTGGACGGAGGAAAGCGCGTACCACTCGGTACAGAGCTGGCTGCGCCTGCGGTCGACCTCGACGATGCGCATGGACGTCGTGGCCGCGCAGGACGACTCGATGGCCCGCGGCGCGCGGCGCGCGATGATGGAGAGCGCGGACGCGGCGCGCTGGAAGGACGTGCCGTTCATCGGGATCGACGGCGTGCCCGACGTCGGGCAGCGGATGGTCGACGCCGGCGAGCTGGCCGCCACCATCGTGATGCCGTCGAACACCGCGGCCGCCCTCGAGCACCTGGTGCTGTCGCTCGAATCCGGCACCATGCCGCCGCGGGCGGTGCATCTCCCCGTGCACCCGTATCCCGAGATGACGCGCCTGGCCGCGCGGCGCCCCAACGGGCCGGCGGCGGCCACCCGTCCACCCCAGGCGCGTCCGTAGGGCCGTCCGCCGTCAGCGCGCGGAGTGCCCCATCCGCGCGGAGTATAATCGCTTCTTTTGGCATGCCATGATTCTTGCGCTCCAGGAGAACCTCACTCGCGTGGTCGCCCAGGCCGCCCGCAAGGTGTTCGACGTCGACCTCGGTTCCGTCACGTTCCAGTACCCGCCCCGCCTCGAGCTGGGCGATCTGGCCCTCACCGCGCCGTTCGAGCTGGCCAAGGTCCTGCGCCGGAAACCGCGTGAGATCGCGGAGCAGCTCGCCACCGCGCTGGCCGGGACGCCCGGCATCCGGCGCGTAGAGGTCGCGGGCGGCGGCTATCTGAACCTGTTCCTCGAGCGTGCGCCCGTCGCCCGCGCGGTGGCGGCGCATCTCACCTCGCCGGCCCCGGCGCCCGCGCGCGCGCGTGTGATCGTCGAGCACACGAGCATCAACCCGAACAAGGCCGCGCACATCGGGCATCTGCGCAACGCCGCCCTCGGCGACACCTTCGTGCGCCTCCTGCGACGCCGCGGGTTCACCGTCGGCGTCCAGAACTACATCGACGACACGGGCGTACAGGTGGCGGACGTGGTCGTTGGTTTCCTTCATATAGAGAAGAAGACGCTGGCCGAGGTCGCGGCCATCCCCGGCAAGTTCGACTACTACTGCTGGGACCTCTACGCGAAGGTCGGCGATTTCTACGCGGAGGATGCCGCGCGGAAGAAGCTCCAGGCGGAGACGCTGCACGCCATCGAGGAAGGCGGCAACGAGGTCGCGCGCCTGGCCGAGCACGTGGCCACCCGCATCGTGGAGACCCACCTGGCCACGATGGAGCGCCTCGATATCCGCTACGACCTTCTCGCTCACGAGAGCGACATCCTGCGCCTGCACTTCTGGGATCGCGCGTTCACGCTGCTGAAGGAGTCGGGCGCGATCCGCCTCGAGACCGAAGGCAAGATGGCGGGCTGCTGGGTCCTCGGCATGGAGTCCGATGGCCCCGACGACGACACGATAATCCTGCGGCCGCACGGCACGGTCCCGTACACGGGCAAGGCCATCGCGTACCAGCTCTGGAAGCTCGGCAAGCTCGATCGCGACTTCCGTTATCGCTGCCACCGCGCGTATCCGGACG
>Ga0114129_10007819_pt1 | contig 15211 bp, 12 predicted proteins | sample RhiMetdeltSRZDD1_FD_80071 | JGI IMG/M metagenome (GOLD analysis project Ga0114129, IMG submission 80071) | Populus rhizosphere microbial communities from Tennessee, USA - Rhizosphere MetaG P. deltoides SRZDD1 (version 2) (version 2) | ecosystem: Host-associated > Plants > Roots > Rhizosphere >...
ACCTGCGTCGACAGGCAGAACGTGAATCGTTCGGTCCTGGGCGTCGCGACATCGGGGCTCGATTCCGGAATGCAGACCGATTCGATGAGCTTTCCGTCCCACAGCTGCAGGAGGAGCTTTGTGGTACCGTCGATCGAGCGCTCGGTCCGCACGATGTTCGGTGTGCTGATCCGAAAGTCGTGCGTCAACTCGGTCCGAAGATCGCGGCTTAGATCGCTCATCGCACCGAAGGCCGAGATGCCGCGGCGGTGAATCCACTGGAAGATCTGCCGCGCATGAAAACGCGGACGGCCGATGCTTTCGAGCGCCTGTTCGAGCTCGTGCAGCTCCAGCTCAGCGATGTCGGTTCGGCTGTGGGTCAGCATGGCGCCCTGCTCGGCGAGAGGAAGCCTCGTATTGTACCGCACCACACTGTTTCGGCTGGTCAGCGGGGTCTCCCGCGCGCGCATTTGTGCGCGTCCGGGCGCTCAGCCTTGAACTCCAGAGCACGCCGTGATATCATTCTGCTTTCGTGTTCTTCCTGTAATTCCTTCACTTGTAAGCACTTGCGGCGCCGTTTCCTCGCGGCGCGGGAGGCACCGTAGGTGACGACGACTTCTTCTCAACGCATGGTTGTCCGCGAAGTGCTCGACAACGGGCTTCGGCTCATCACCGAGACGATGCCGCAGGTCCGATCGGTGACGATTGGCGTATGGCTGATGCGCGGATCGCGCCACGAGAGCGATGCGCGCAGCGGCATTGCTCATTTTGTCGAGCACATGCTTTTTAAGGGCACCGCTACGAGGACGGCGGAGGACATCGCGCAAGCCATCGACTCCATCGGCGGTCAGCTGGATGCGTTCACCGCGAAGGAGTACGCGAGCTACTACATCAAGGTTCTGGACGAGCATCTGCCGCTCGCCGTCGATCTGCTGGCGGATATCGTGCTGCGTCCCGCTTTTGCCGCCGAGGAGATCGAGCGCGAGAAGAAGGTGATCCTCGAAGAGATCAAGATGGTGGAGGACACACCCGATGATCTCGTCCACGAGCTCTTCACGCAGCATTTCTGGGAAGGCCATCCGCTCGGTCGGCCGATTCTCGGCTCGCCCGAGACCGTCGAATCGTTTACCACCGAGTCGCTGCGCGAGTACTTCGGCGGCGCCTACGTCGCACCGAACATGGTGATTTCGGCGGCGGGCAACCTCGATCACGCTGTTGTCCGGGATCTCCTCATTCGCGCGTTCGACGATTTGCGGATCGAGGGTGAGTCGCTGTCCGAGGAACCGCCGCGGGTCGTGCCGCAAGTCATCACCCGGACCAAGGAGCTCGAGCAAAGCCACATCTGCCTGGGGACGAACAGCTACCCTCAAAGTCATGACGATCGGTACGTCAGCTACATTCTGAACACGTTGCTGGGCGGTTCAATGAGTTCGCGGCTGTTTCAGAACGTGCGGGAGAAGCGCGGACTCGCGTACGCCGTCTTCAGCGGGCTGAGCGCGTATCGTGACGCAGGCAACATCACGATCTACGCGGGTTGCGCGAACGAGGCAGTCGAACAGGTCATCGACCTGTGCGTGGAAGAGCTGCGGCAGATCAAGAAAGCGCGCGTCCCCGAGGCGGAGCTGCGGCGTGCCAAGGATCATCTCAAGGGCAGCCTGATGCTCAGCCTCGAGAACACCGCGAGCCGCATGTCGCATCTCGCCCGACAGGAGATTTACTTCGATCGACACTTTGGACTGGACGAGACGCTCACCGGCGTCGAGCGCGTATCGAGCGAAGATCTTCTGCGTGTCGCGAGTGACCTGTTCGTCAACGGTTCGCTCGCGGCGACAATACTCGGTCCGACTGTTCCCCGGCTGTCGCACGAACGCCTGGATCTCGGGTAGGGAGAAGAGGAGCGGTGAGCGAGAATAGGAGCATTATCAGCAGCGGCTCTAAAGACAGAAGATCAGGAGATCAGGAGAAGGTTTTTGGGAAAGTGTCTCCTGGCCTCCTGCTCTCCTGTTCTCCGCGGTTGGTCTCCGAGACAGACAGTTCTCGACCATCATGATTGCTCGTTACACGAGCCCTGAAATGGGCGCGATCTGGAGCGATCAGCGCCGTTACGAAACATGGCTCGACGTCGAACTGGCTGCGGCGGACGCGATGGCCGAAGCCAGCATCGTCCCGCCGGACGCCGCGCGCGAGCTCCGCGCGAAAGCAACGTTCACAATCTCCCGCATCGAGGAAATCGAGCAGACGACTCAGCACGACGTGATCGCGTTCACGACTGCGGTCGCTGAACACGTCGGGCCTGCCGCTCGCTGGCTCCACTTCGGCCTCACGTCATCGGATGTCGTCGACACGGCGCAGGCGCTGCAGATGCGTCAGGCGTGCGACGTCATCGTGCGCGACGTTGCAGGGCTGATGGAAGCCGTTCGGCTGCGGGCCGAGGAGCATCGTCGCACGCCGATGATCGGCCGAACGCACGGCGTCCATGCGGAGCCGATGACGTTCGGCGTCAAGCTCGCACTCTGGTACGCCGAGCTGCAACGCGACCTCGACCGCGTGCTGCGCGCTCACGACGTCATCTCTGTCGGCAAGATTTCGGGCGCCGTGGGGACCTTCGCGCATCTCGATCCCGAAATCGAGGCGCGCGTCTGCGAGCGATTGGGGCTTCGACCGGCTCCGGTCTCGTCGCAGGTGATCCAGAGAGATCGTCACGCCGAACTGGTCACGACGCTCGCCATCACCGCTGCGTCCCTCGAGAAGTTCGCGCTCGAGATCCGGGGCCTTCAGAAAACCGAGATCGGCGAGGTGGAAGAGCCGTTCGGCAAAGGTCAGAAGGGCTCGTCCGCGATGCCGCACAAGCGGAACCCGATTGGTTGCGAACAGATCACCGGGCTCGCGCGGCTCGTTCGCGCCAATGCGATGGCGGCGCTCGAGAACGTCGCGCTCTGGCACGAGCGCGATATCTCGCATTCGTCGGTCGAACGCGTGATTCTCCCCGACAGCTTCATCGCGCTGGACCACATGCTGCGCCGCTTCACGCGGATCGTCCGCGGGATGGTCGTCCACCCCGAACGGATGTTGGAGAACCTGAAACGATCCCGCGGGGTCGTGTTTTCAGGCAGCGTGATGCTGGAGCTCGCCCGGCGGGGTGTGCCGCGCGAGCAGGCCTATGAGTGGGTCCAGCGGAACGCGATGCGATCGTACGACGAGCGGGTCGACTTCAAGTCGCTGCTGCTCGCGGACGCCGATGTGATCTCCGTGCTCGATCGGTCCGCTATCGAGAAGGCGTTCGACCTCGAGGATCAGTTCCGAAACGTCGATGCCATTTTCGAAAGGGTCTTCGCAGCGGTGCCCGCTGCGGTATAACTGAGGCACGGAATGAGGGAAAACGCGACCCGATGAAAGCCAGAGTGTTCGTGACGCTGAAGCCGTCGGTCTTCGATCCCCAGGGCCAGACGATTGCCGATGCGTTGCATTCGATGGGATACACGGGCGTCGGCGAGGTCAGGCAAGGCAAGTACTTCGAGCTCGATGTGAGTGCCCCGTCGGCCGATCAGGCAAAGACCCTGGCAGCAGAAGTGGCCGACAAGCTGCTCGCGAATCCGGTCATCGAAAGCTACCGAGTCGAAGTGGAGTAACCGTGCGATTTGCGATCGTCGTCTTTCCCGGTTCCAATTGCGATCACGACGCCTATCATGCGGCGGAGCACGTCCTCGGCCAGGACGCGGAGTTCGTCTGGCACAAGGAAACCAGCCTTCAGGGCGCTGACGTCGTGATTCTGCCCGGCGGCTTCTCGCATGGCGACTACCTGCGCACGGGCGCCATCGCGCGGTTCTCGCCGATCATGAAGTGCGTGGCGGCGTTCGCCCGCGAGGGCGGTCCGGTCCTCGGCATCTGCAACGGGTTTCAGATTCTCCTCGAAGCCGGCATGCTGCCAGGCGCCATGTTGCGCAATCGCGACCTGAAGTTCCACTGCGAGCACGTGCGCGTCCAGGTCGAGCGCACGGACACGCCGTTCACGTCGCTCGCGTCGATTGGGCAGGTGCTGCGCCTTCCGATTGCGCACGGCGAGGGCAACTACTACGCCGAGCCGGACGTTGTGGACGATCTCGAAGCGTCAGGTCGCGTCGTGTTCCGCTACTGCGACGAGCGCGGTCAAATCACCAGCGACGCGAATCCCAACGGCGCGCTGCACAACATCGCCGGGATTTGCAACGAGTCGCGGAATGTCGTCGGCCTGATGCCGCACCCCGAGCGCGCATGCGAGTCGGTCCTGGGCAGCGCCGACGGCAAGCTGCTTTTCGAATCCGTCGTAGGCGCGCTCGCCGTAGGGGGACAGTCCCCGTAGAGGGATGCCGAAAAACGAATCCTGGCCCGTCCCCGTGGCGATACTGAGCTCGATGCAATGAGTGCGTTCGATCCCGCCGTTCTGGAACGTCACGGCCTGACGGCCGATGAACACGCCCGAATCGTGAAGACTCTGGGACGCGAGCCCACGGAGACCGAACTCGGGATCTTTTCCGTGATGTGGTCGGAGCACTGCAGCTACAAGAGCTCGCGAATCCATCTCAAGAAGCTCCCGACGAAGGGGCCGCGCGTGCTGCAGGGACCTGGCGAGAACGCCGGTGCCGTGGACATCGGTGACGGCCTCGCGGCGGTCTTCAAGATCGAATCGCACAACCACCCGTCGTTCATCGAGCCGTACCAGGGCGCAGCGACCGGCGTCGGTGGAATCATCCGCGACATCTTCACGATGGGCGCTCGACCGGTCGCGCTCCTGAACTCGTTGCGCTTCGGTCCTCTGGACGGCCCCGATGGCGCGCGCACGCGGCGGATCGTCGAGGGCGTCGTCGCTGGAATTGCGGGATACGGAAACAGCATCGGAATTCCGACCATCGCAGGCGAGATCGCGTTCGATACGCCGTACGGCCGCAATCCGCTCGTCAACGTCCTCTGTCTCGGCATCTCGAAAACCGACGCGCTGATCAAGGGAAGAGCGTCCGGGACCGGTAACCCTGTTTACTACGTCGGCGCCAAAACGGGCCGCGACGGCATCCACGGCGCGACGATGGCGTCGGCGGAGTTCGACGACAAATCCGCCGAGAAGCGTCCGGCCGTCCAGGTCGGCGATCCGTTCATGGAGAAACTGCTGCTCGAAGCGTGCCTCGAGCTGATGAAGACCGACGCACTGATCGGCGTGCAGGACATGGGCGCCGCCGGGCTGACCTGCTCGACGTGCGAGATGGGTGCACGCGGCGGAAGCGGGACCGAGATCGACGTTCGCCACGTTCCGCAACGCGAGACTGCCATGACGCCTTACGAGATCATGCTCTCCGAATCACAGGAGCGGATGCTCCTCGTCGTCAGGCAGGGACGCGAAGCGGAAGTCGAAAAGATCTTCGAGAAGTGGGATCTGCACGCGGCAAGGATCGGCGTCGTCACCGATGATGGCTTGCTGCGCGTGAAGAATCACGGCGCCGTCGTTGCCGAGATCCCGAACTCCGCGCTTGTGAACGATGCGCCAGTCTACGATCGTCCGAGCGCGAGACCCGAATATCTCGACCAGGTCAATCGGCTCGATGGCGCCCTGCTCGCCAAGGCACCATCGGCAAATGATGCGCTGCGCGCACTGCTCGCATCTCCGACGATTGCGAGCAAGCGCTGGGTGTATCGGCAATACGATCACATGGTCCGCACCAACACGCTCGTTCTTGCCGGAATGGGCGCGGGCGTCGTGCGTGTGAAGGGAACCTCGAAAGCGCTGGCGATCTCGACGGACGGTAACGGCCGCTACTGCTACCTGAACCCGCGACGGGGCGCGACGCTTGCTGTCGCGGAGGCCGCGCGAAATGTCGCATGCGCCGGCGGCGTGCCAATCGGCGCCACCAATTGCCTCAACTTCGGCAATCCCGAACGGCCGGAGATCATGTGGCAGTTCGTCGAAGCCGTCGAAGGAATCGCCGAAGCGTGTCGATTCCTGAACATTCCGATCACCGGCGGCAACGTGAGCCTCTACAATGAAACCGACGGCGCAGCGATTTATCCGACGCCAATCATCGGCGTAGTCGGTTTGATCGAGAACGCGGAACGAGTGCTGGCGCGTGCGTTCACACAACCTGACGCGGACGTCGTCCAGTTGGGTGAGGGCCGCGGAGAGCTGGGCGGCAGTGAGTATCTGAAAGTCGTGCACGGAGTCGTGCAGGGCGAGCCGCCGGAGCTGGACCTCGAACGCGAACGTGCATTGATCGACGTCGTCACACGAGCGGCGGCGGCCGGACTCCTCTTGTCCGCGCACGATTGTTCCGACGGCGGGCTTGCGGTTACGCTCGCGGAGTGCTCGTTCGACAGCGGTGGCATCGGGCTGACCGTCGACGTCCCGGCAGATCAAGGGTCGACCGTTCCGTCGGGTTCTCCGGTGCCGACTCTTTTCGGAGAGTCCGCGTCGCGAGCGATCGTCTCGAGCGCTCCCGAGAACACCAGCCGCATGCTGGCGCTCGCGTCCGAGGCTGGCATTCCCGCCAGGGTGATTGGGCGCAGCGGCGGATCGCGGATCCAGATTGCGGTGAACGGGACTGTCGCGATTGATTGCTCGGTTGCCGAAGCAGAGCAGATTTGGTCGTCCGCGCTTGGGCGTCAGTTCGCTGGACGAGCAGCGTAAGATGGGTGTGCAGACGTTCGCGAACGAGCGCACAGAACGTGCGCGGCGGACCGCGGCCCGCGAGCGACGGCGTAAGGGGGTTCGGGGGCCGAAGGCCCCCGATTGATAATGCTGGATAAATTCAAAGATGAGTGCGGGATCTTCGGGATCTACGGTCATCCCGAGGCGGCCAACCTCACCTATCTTGGTCTCTATGCGCTCCAGCACCGCGGTCAGGAGAGCGCCGGCATCGTCGCGGCCGACGGCGAACGGCTCCGCGTGTCACGAGCAATGGGGCAGGTGGCCGATGCCTTCGACGAGGAGTCGCTCGGCCGGCTGCCGGGCCATCTCGCGATTGGCCACACGCGTTACTCCACGGCCGGGGAAAGCAAGCTGGAGAACGCGCAACCGTTCTTGATCGACTGTGCGCACGGTCAGATCGCCGTCGGGCACAATGGTAATCTCGTCAACGCTGGTGAGTTGCGCGACGAGCTCGTCCGAAACGGTTCGATTTTTCAGACCGGCAGCGATACCGAAGTGATCCTGCACTTGTATGCGCGGTCGAGGGCCTCGTCGGTCGAGGAGGCGCTCGTCGAATCCATTGCGCAAATCCGAGGCGCCTACTCGCTGGTGTTCCTGACGAAGAACCGCTTGATTGCCGCGCGGGATCCGCACGGCTTCCGTCCGCTTGCGGTCGGACGACTCGGCGACGCGTGGATTGTGTGCTCGGAAACCTGCGCGATGGATCTGATCGGCGCCACGTACGTGCGTGACATCGAGCCGGGCGAGATTGCCGTGATCACCGAGGCGGGCCTGCGCTCGATCAAGCCTTTTCCCGCGCAGCCCTTGGCGCATTGCGTCTTCGAGCACGTTTACTTTGCGCGGCCCGACTCGTACGTCTTCGGGCGGAGCGTCAACGAGGTACGCACGGATCTCGGCCGCATTCTCGCGCGCGAGGCTCCCGGGCCCGCTGATGTCGTCGTGCCGATTCCCGACTCGGGAGTCTGCGCAGCGATCGGATTTGCAGAGGAAGCGGGGCTGCCGATGAAGATGGGGCTCATCCGCAATCACTACATCGGCCGCACGTTCATCCAGCCGCAGCAGTCGATCCGGCATTTCAGCGTCAAGGTCAAGCTGAACCCCGTCCGCAGCATCCTCGAAGGACGCCGTGTCGTGCTGCTCGATGATTCGATCGTCCGGGGCACCACGAGCCGAAAGATCGTGAAGATGGTAAAGGCCGCAGGGGCTCGTGAAGTCCATCTGCGTATCAGTTGCCCGCCAACGGTGTCGCCCTGCTTCTACGGAGTGGATACCCCGAGTCGGTCCGAGCTGATTGCGGCGACGCACACGATTGAGGAGATTCGCAAGTACGTCGAGGCCGACAGCCTCGCCTACCTCAGCATGGACGGCCTGCGCGCCGCGATGGGGAGTCAATCAGGTGCGTATTGCACGTCGTGCTACACCGGTGTGTATCCAGTGGCGTTTCCACGCAACGAGCAAGCGTACCTGCAGCTCGCGCTGAAAGTCGTCGACTGACCCCTCGATGCACCGCTTTGCGCCAATCCTCCTGATGCTGTCCGCGAGCACCTGGCTCTCCACGCAGCAGATCGCCCGCGGACAGCAACCACCCGCTTTGGAGAACGCCTCGACGGTCACAGCCGCACAACTGGCTGACGCGATTGACAAGCTCGGGACGCTGGATTTCGAGGTGCGAACCGCAGCCGCGAGAACGACCCGCCGCGCGGCGCCCGCGATCGCCACGCCCGCGTTGTTGAAGGCCATTGCGGAACATCCGGACAGCTACGTTCGATTCCGGGCACTCGTCATCCTGTCGGGGTTCAACGATGAGCGCACGCGCGATGTGATGCGGAACGCGCTCGATCAAAAGAACGATCGTCTGCGTGCCGTCGCGTATACGTATTTCGAACACAATCCGGACAAGACCATCCTGCCCAAGCTGCTCGCGGCGGTCGATCGGGAAAGCTCCGAGTTCGTGCGTCCTGCATTGATGCGGTCGCTCGCAGCGTACGGCGACGACCCTCAGGCACGCGAAGTCATGACCGGGCTCGTCATAAAAGGCCAGGCATTCTTCCGCAGCGTCGTCATCGAAGCGCTAGGGGATTACCACGCCGCGTACGCGGTGAAGCCGATCATGGAAGTCGCCAAGATCGAGGGGCCGTTGCAAGACGATGCGGCACTGGCGCTCGGGAAGATTGGAGACAGGTCTTCGCTCTCGACGCTCTCGGGGCTTCAACGAAGTGCTCCGCGCGAAGCACAGCCCGCTGTCGCCGCCGCCATTTGCCTGCTCGGCGTGAACTGCCAGTCGCACGAGCGCTACCTCGTCGAGACGCTGCGGTTCGCGATTGCCAATCCTGGCTTCCAGGAGTTGCTGCGCGCGGCCTCGGCGGCGCTTGCGGCTGTGGCGTTTTCGGGGCACCCGGAAGCGGCTGCGGAGCTCATCACTCAAGGAGCGCCGACGCAGGATCCCGCTCGTGCTGCGATTGCGTTGAGCATCGGTACGGTTGCCTTGCGTAACACGCCGCTGACGCTGAAGGTGCTCGAAGGCGAGGGCATGTTGGCGCCGGGCGCGGACTTGCTCCGCGACGCGTTCGACATGCTCGAGGAAGACTTCGAAGAGGAACGTTTCTTTGCCGCGGTGCGGCGCGCGTACTGGCAGGCGCCGGCCGGTTCACCCGCCAGAAAGGTCGCCGAAACACTCATCCAGCAGTTGGAATTTTGATACGCAGATCCGCGAAACTCGCGGATCGCGCGGAGCGGACGAACCACATCGATCCGTCCATGGACTACAGACAGTCAGGCGTTGACATCGACGTCGGCAACGAGGTCGTTCGACGCATTCGTTCGCTCGCCCGGCGGACGTTCACACCGGCCGTACTGTCCGACATCGGATCCTTTGGAGGCCTGTTTCGGCTCGACGAGGCCGCGGTTTCGGATCCCGTGCTCGTCGCGAGCGCAGACGGCGTCGGCACGAAGCTTCGCGTCGCGTTCATGACCGGACAGCACCGGTCGATTGGTGTGGATCTCGTCAGCCATTGCGTAAACGACGTCCTCGTCCAGGGGGCTCAACCGCTCTTCTTTCTCGACTACCTCGCCACGGGAAGGCTCGATCCGGATGTCGCCGTTCAAATCGTCGAAGGGCTCGCGGACGCATGCCGCGCCAATGGGTGCGCCTTGCTCGGTGGTGAGACGGCGGAAATGCCCGGGTTCTACGCCGACGGTGAGTACGACGTCGCAGGTTTCATCGTCGGCGTCGTCGCACGCGAGCGTTTGATCGATGGCTCTCGCATCCGGTCAGCTGATGCGCTGATCGGTCTCGGGTCCTCCGGCCTGCACACGAACGGCTACTCGCTTGCGCGGCGAATCGCGTTCGATGTGGCGCGACTCACTCCGGATTCCATCGTGCCTGAGCTGGGAACGACGATCGGAGCAGCCCTGCTCGTTCCGCATCGGTCCTATCTGACTGCAATTCGACCGCTGCTCGTCGAAGGCGTGATCGGGGGCATGGCACACATCACGGGCGGGGGCCTCACGGAGAATCTTCCACGGATCCTGCCGGACGGGATCGAAGCTGTTATCGATCGGTCAACTTGGAAGGTCCCGCCGATCTTTCGGTGGCTGCAGCACACTGGCAACGTTCCCGACGACGACATGCTGCGGACGTTCAACATGGGGATCGGCTTGATCATCGTGGTCAGCGAGGCTAATGCGGAGGGCGTCATCCGACGGTTGCAGGATGCCGGAGAGTCGGCGATGGTCATCGGCTTCCTCCGAAACGGTTCCCGGCGCGTCGTGTACGGCCGCTGACGCCAGATGCGGTCAGACCCGGACGCTCAGCACCTATTCCGCTCACCAATGACCAAACCTCCCTCAGATGACTGAACTCAGAACCCGCAACATCGGCGTGCTGATCTCGGGTCGCGGCACAAACCTTCAGGCATTGATAGACGCGATCGCGGAGGGCCGCCTCGACGCGCGCATTATCGTCGTCATTGCGAATCGAGAGAACGCCGCGGGTCTCGCGCGCGCCTCGGCTGCGGGCATCGAGACGCTGATCATCGATCACCGCGCGTTCGAATCACGCGATGAGTTCGACGCGTGCGTCGCGAGCGCCCTCCTCCATCGGGACGTCGCGCTCGTCTGTCTGGCAGGCTTCATGCGATTGATTGGCGCGCCGCTGCTCGATGCCTTTCCAAACGCAATCCTGAACATTCATCCGTCATTGCTTCCGGCATTTCCCGGCGTCAATGCGCAGCGCCAGGCGCTCGAGCACGGCGTGAAGATTGCCGGGGCGACGGTCCATCTGGTCACCGGCGAGCTCGATAGCGGGCCGATCGTCGTTCAGGCCGCGGTGCCGGTGCGCGATGACGACACCGTGGAAACCTTGTCGGCGCGGATCCTTGTCGAAGAGCACCGCATTTACCCTGAGGCGGTCAGGTTGATTCTGGACGGAGCCTGGCGGCTCGAGGGCCGGCGATTGATTCGTTCGAGGCACTACCATAATCCAGGCACGAGCCGATAGCGTACGCGTTGTGCGTAACTGGCGTATCCCTCGAGATGCACTCTTAGGAACGCGTCCTCGAAGAGGACGCGCCTGAAGATCAGCGCTGAGTAGATTGCCGCAACCGCGAACCCAACCCACGATCCGAGCACGAGCGCGCCGAGCGGAATTCCCGCGATCATTCCCAGATACCCCGGGTGTCTGATGTGTGCGTACGGACCGCGATCGACGACGTGATGGCCACGCTCGCTCTGGACGCGGACGACGGCCGAGAAGAACCGGTTCACGATCAGCGCGCGGAACACGAGAAGGAACGAGGCAAGCATGCCCAACAGTCCGGCGGCTCGGACGGGCGCCGGAACGTGGGTCAGGTGCCATCGTCCCGTGTCGAGCGCCGCGAGGATTAGGTGCGCGATGGCGACAATGCGAATGATCTGCAGCCATCGCCTGTCGGCGCCCTGCGTGGGTGGACTGAATCGTTCGCGCGCGACGCTGTCGTCGATGCTGGCGATCGCGTAAAACGACGTGCCCGACAGGACGGCGAGATAGCTCCAGAGCCAGGGGTCGCTCCACCTGCCTGAACAGCCGAGAACGAGCGCCCCTACAGAAACCGTCAAGATCGCCCAGGGGGTCAGTCGCCGGAGTGTTATCGTCATAAAAGTTTTATTTTTGAACGGTCAAAAATACTACGCGAAAATCCCATCATCCGTCAATAGTCCTTCCCGAGACTAAGCCGAAGCCGTCGGCCGCAGTGTCAACAGAGCAACTTCAGGCGGGCAGTTGATCCGGACCGGTATGTAGACGGTCCCCACGCCGCGGCTCACGAAGATCGTTGTGTTCTCCTTGCGACCCGCTCCGGCGACGATCGGGAACTTTCTGGCAGCGATCGGCCCTACGGTGGGGAGAACGATCTGACCTCCGTGGGTGTGACCACTGAGCACGAGCGGAACACCGAGGGCAGCGGCTTCGATCAGGCGTGCCGGCGTGTGGGCGAGCAGGATCATATTCGGCGACGCGCCCCGCAGGATCCTGGTCAGTTCGCCGAAACGCTTCGTCCAATATCGAATGCCTGCGATCTCCAGCGTTTCGCCACGAACGCTGATGCGTGTCCGCGCGTCGCGCAGCATAGTGAACCCCTTTGCCGTCAACGCTGCGGGCATCTCGCGATCGTCATCGTGATTACCGAGAATGCCGATAACGCCGAGCGGGGCGGTCAGCGGAGCGAGCGCGTCGGCGGCAGGTCCGACATAGCGGCTATCGCTGTTTGTCACATAGTCGCCGCCGAGCAGAATCAAATCCGGCAATTCGGCAAGCAGCAGCCTGACCGCGCGATCGACGAGCTCATGCGGGACCGTTTCACTGCGGTGGAGGTCTGTGAGGAATCCAATGCGAAGGCCCGAGTGTGCATCCGGGAGGCCTGATACCTCGAGCGTCTCTCGCGTGACGTCGATCCGATGACGCTCGAAGAGATAGCCGTGGGCGCCGGCACCCGTCAACGCACCGATGCCTGCTGCCGCGATCCCTTTGAATACGTCCCTGCGATGCATCTGTGGCCCGCCAGGGCGAGCCCATCCGAAAAATATGTTAGCGCGCTCGGGGTATAGTTTCCCGGAAACCATGACCGTGGAAGAGCAACTGGCCTACCTCACGAAAGGCTGTGTCGACGTCGTTCGGGCCGCCGAGCTGAAAGCGAAACTCGAACGCTCCGTGCAGATGCAGACGCCTCTTGTCGTCAAAGTCGGATTCGATCCGACTGCGCCGGATCTCCACCTCGGCCACACGGTGCTGATTCGCAAGATGAAGCACTTTCAGGATCTCGGTCATCGCGTGGTGTACGTCGTGGGATCCTTCACGGGACTCATCGGAGATCCGACCGGGCGATCCAAGTCGCGGCCGCCCCTCAGTCGTGAGGAGATCGATCGCAACGCCGAGACCTACAAGACGCAGATTTTCAAGATCCTCGATCCGGCGAAGACCGAGGTGCGCTTCAACAGCGAGTGGCTCGAGGCGCTCGGCAGCGACGGCTGGGTGCGGCTGGCCGCCAAGTACAACGTCGCGCAGATGCTTGAGCGCCGCGATTTCAGAAACCGCTACGAGGCTGGCCAGCCAATCGCGGTGCACGAGTTTCTGTATCCGCTTGCGCAGGCCTACGATTCGGTATTCCTGCGTGCGGACGTGGAGCTTGGCGGGACCGACCAGTTGTTCAACCTGAATGTCGGGCGCGACATCATGCCGGCGTACGGCCTCGAGGCGCAGGTCGTCATGACCACGCCTTTGCTCGAGGGTCTCGACGGCGTCGAGAAGATGTCGAAGAGCGTCGGCAATTACGTTGGGGTGACCGAGTCCCCGTCGGAGATGTTCGGCAAGCTGATGTCCATCTCGGACGAGTTGATGTGGCGGTACTACTCGCTGCTCACGGACCTGACACCGGAGGAAATCCTCGAAAGACGGTCAGCGGTTTCGCGCGGCGAGCTGCACCCCAAGCAGGCCAAAGTGGATCTCGCCCGGTCGATCGTGACGGACTTTCACAGCGCCGAGGAGGCCGCTCGGGTGGCGGACGCATTCGACCGTCGGTTCACCCGACGGGAGGTCCCCGAAGATATCCCCGAACGGCCAATGCTGTACGGCACGGTGATCGAGCACGTGCTGCTCGAGTCTGGCCTGGCGCAGTCGGGCAGCGATGCGGGCCGGAAAGTGCAGCAAGGAGCGGTGCGAATCGACGGTGAGAAATTCACGCACGTTCGCGCGCCAATCGATCGTCGCGATGCCTTTCTCCTTCAGGTCGGCCGTCACATTTGGCGCGTCGTCGTCGTCGAGCCGGCAGACGTCATCGTGACTCCGTTGCCGGGCGCGGAACCGCAGAGGCAGAGCTGGATACTCATGCAGAATCGGGGGCAGGTCGACGTCCCGCACGCGACGCGAGAGCTTGCGTTGTCCAGAGCGGTCGAGGTCGCACAGGCCGGACATGGCCGTGTCTTCGTCTACGCAGGCGACCGCGTCACCACCTGGCCGGCTGATTTGGCAGGGCGTTCGACCTGAACGGGGAAGATGTGAAATGAAGAGCTTGGAGCACATCGTATAGCTTGCCTTCCGCGTCGGTTTGTGGGGGCGGGTAACGGTGGAGGTTGACACCCCTGTCACGGGCGCGTATATTTCGTCAGTCAAGCGTGTCCCGGCCTTGGGAGGTCGGACGATTTGCTCTCAGCAGCGCGGCTGCTGGTTGAGCAAATTTTTTTGTCGCCAAAATCCTCCGTGATCCCACAGCCGTCAGTTTTCTCTCGCGAAAGGGTCGGTGGGGGTTGACACGAGAGAGGCGCGCCGGTAATATTGAAAGGTTCCCCTGACGATAAAGAAGCTGACGGGGGAGCGTTCGCGACATCCGGTTCTTTGAAAACTAGATAGAACGTGCAAGCACCTTTCCTCTCGTCAAAGCGCCGTCCGGCGCAGCGAGGGAGGGAAGCCCGTCGAGTATCAGCGGGTGGCGTTGTACGCCGGGCCTGAAGGCCCGGCGCGACAAACCGGGGTCGTTGGTTTGGTTCACCAGCGGCATCGGGCAGCGAACCACCTACACACTTGACGAACTGAACAACGTTAGAGAGCCAAGTCAACAGGCGATCAACGTTAGAGGATTGTGCCGTAGTGTGGCGCTGGGCCTTCGGGCCCAGCGGTCATGATGCGGCCGGCCACTTTAACTTGAGAGTTTGATCCTGGCTCAGAATCAACGCTGGCGGCGTGCCTAACACATGCAAGTCGAACGCGAAAGGGGCTTCGGCCCTGAGTAGAGTGGCAAACGGGTGAGTAACACGTGGGTGACCTGCCTTCGAGTGGGGGATAACGTCCCGAAAGGGACGCTAATACCGCATGACATCCTGCTTTTGGAAAAGCGGCGATCAAAGCTGGGGATCGCAAGACCTGGCGCTTGAAGAGGGGCCCGCGCCTGATTAGCTAGTTGGTGGGGTAATGGCTCACCAAGGCGACGATCAGTATCCGGCCTGAGAGGGCGGACGGACACACTGGGACTGAGACACGGCCCAGACTCCTACGGGAGGCAGCAGTGGGGAATTGTTCGCAATGGGCGCAAGCCT
>Ga0114129_10007820_pt1 | contig 15210 bp, 14 predicted proteins | sample RhiMetdeltSRZDD1_FD_80071 | JGI IMG/M metagenome (GOLD analysis project Ga0114129, IMG submission 80071) | Populus rhizosphere microbial communities from Tennessee, USA - Rhizosphere MetaG P. deltoides SRZDD1 (version 2) (version 2) | ecosystem: Host-associated > Plants > Roots > Rhizosphere >...
AAAACGGCCGCCGCAGCCTGGGTGGGGACGGCAATCGGCAGCAGCCGGATCCTCGGCGCGAACGAGCGCGTGCGCGTCGGGTTCATCGGCGTCGGCAACCGCGGCGATCAGGTGCTCGACGCGTTCCTGGCGCACAAGGACGCCGAGATCGTCGCCATCTGCGACATCCACCAGCCGTACGTCGAATTCGCGGCGAAGAAAGCCGGCGGGCAGCCCGCGCGCCTCAACGACTACCGGAAGCTGCTCGACATGAAAGACGTCGACGCCGTCGCCATCTGCACGCCCGATCACTGGCACGCGCTGCAGACCATTCACGCATGCGAGGCGGGCAAGGATGTCTACGTCGAAAAGCCGCTCTCGCTCGTCGTCCAGGAAGGACGCGCGATGGTCAACGCCGCACGGCGGCACAACCGCGTCGTGCAGGTGGGAATCAACCGCCGATCGGTGGCGTTCGTGAAGGAGGCCGCCGATCTGGTGCGAAGCGGCGCGGTCGGCAAGGTCTCCGTGGTGCGGTCGTTCCACATCCAGAACGAGTGGCCGAAGGGAATCGGCGCGCCGCCGGACGGGACGCCCCCCGCAGATTTCGATTGGGAGAGCTGGCTCGGGCCGGCGCCGAAGCGTCGGTACAACAAGAACCGCACGTTCTACCGGTTCCGGTGGTTCTACGATTACTCCGGCGGACAGCTCACGAACTTTGGCGTCCACTACATGGACGCGATCCACTGGGCGCTCGGACAGGATGCGCCGCGCGCGGTCGTGGCCATGGGGGACAAGCTCGTCCTCGAGGACAACCGTGAAATTCCGGACACGCTCGAAGTCCTCTGGATGTACCCCGGAGGAACGCTCGTGACCTTCTCGCAATACAACGCGTCAGCGCCGCCCGCGGCCAAAGATCGGCGCGTGGAGATCGAATTCCGGGGCACGAAGGGAACGTTGTTCTTGTACAGCGATGGATACGAGATCGTGCCGGACGAGATCACGCCGAACGAGTTCCCGGCGAGGACCCCCATCGATCGCCAGTACGAGCGCGGCTACCGCGTCGGCGCAAAGCCGGTCATCGAAGCCGTCAAGAAGACGAGTGGCGGCAGCAGCGAGACCGCGCCGCACGCGCGAAACTTCCTCGACTGCGTCCGGAGCCGCGCGGCCTGCAACTGCGACATCGAGACCGGCCACCGAAGCACATCGGCCACGCTCATCGGCAACGTCGCGCACAAGACGAAGTCGTATCTCGAATGGGATCGCGCGACCGAACGGTTCACGAACAACGCGGACGCGAACAAGCTGCTCACGTATCGCTATCGGTCGCCTTACAGGTTTCCGGAAATCTCTCCTTGACGCGCTACTTCATGAACCCGCTCCGCACGATCTCAGCGGAGCTCAGCTCGTCGTTCAGCGGATCGTCGAGCGCCAGGATCTCCCGAAGGTCGGCGGTCAGTTCGGCCTGAACCTCCGGACGCAGGATCTGTTTCTGATACTGCTGCTGTGGCTTGTCGCGCCTGCAGTAGAACGCATGCATCGCCAGACGCGGCGCGGACGTGCGGTTGGCCGTGCCGCCATGCCACATGTGCGCGTTCATCACGGCGATGCTGCCGGCCCGTCCTGTGAGCAGCACTTCGTCCGGATGCGGCGCCATGACATCTTCGAGGACGTCCTGTGGACGTCTGCCCCACTTGTGCGATCCCGGAATCATGCGCGTCGGGCCGTTGTCGACCGTGAAATCGTCCAGCATCCAGACGGTGTTGCAGACCCAGTAGCCTTTTTCATCGGCGATGGCACCCATGTCGACATGAAGCGGCTGGCCGACGTCCGTGTTCGGGTCCGCCGATCGCGCGTTCAGGCTGCTCAATTTGATCTCCGGTCCGAGCACGTGACGCACGCAATCGAGCACCTCCGGAAGGACGATGGCGCGGCGAAAGACGCTGCCTTTGTCCACGAGATTCGCGAGGCGACGCGCGCGTTCCTCGGTCCGGAACTCGTGTCCCGCGCGATCGCCTTCCTCCTCGAACAACTCATGGATGCGGCCTCGAAGCTCGTTCAGAAGCTCCGCGTCCATGCAACAGTCGAGGAGTGTGTATCCGTCCTCGTCGAGTTGTCGCCGCTGTTCGGCGGTCATGTTCGCAGGAATCCGCGCGCGACCGCCAGGTCGCGCTTCGCCGCTTCCAGCGTGCGGCGCGTGCGCTCCTGCGGCGTGCTGCCGGGAATGTCGTACTCGAAGTGAATCGAAATCGGGCCGTTGAAGTTGGTGTCGCGAAGCGCGGCCCCGACCCACGTCCAGTCGACCGCTCCGTCGCCGAGCGGACAATCCTTGATCCGCCAGCCCTTCTCGGTCTTCTCCCAGAAGAAGTCCTTGAGCGCGACCATTTTCAGCCGCGGCGCAACCAGATGCGTCGCGGCCTTCCACGCTCCGCCGCCCCCTTCGGCGACGGCGTGTCGCGGGTCGAAGTAGTAGCCGGCCCACTGGGGATCGAGACGGTCGATCGCCGGCGCGATCTCCCACAACGCCGCTCCGATGTAACCGGCATGATTGTGAAATCCCATCTGGATGCCGCAGTCGCGGGCGAGCGCGGCAAGGCCTGCGAGCGCTTCTCCGGCAGCGGCGACCTGCGCGCGCACGTCCGATGACGAGGTGTAGAGCCAGTATCCCGGCTTGAAGAATGGAACGCCGCTTCGCGCGGCCGCCTGGAGCAGCGGCTTCGCGTTGGGATCGGCGGCGGAAGTGAGCGCCGTCGTGATCATCGGGACCTTCACGCCGCGTGACGTGATGGCTTCGATCGCGCGCGGCAGATCGGACGCCGCTCGCTCCGGAAGCACGTGACCGCCCGGCCGGACGGTCAGGTCCACACCATCGAATCCCACGTCCTTGACAGCCGGCCCGAGATCGTTCCATCCAAGGTCCGGCAGGTGCTTGGAGAAAAAGCACAACGGTGACTTCGTGGATGCAGCCTCCGGTCGTGCACCCGCCCCAATGACGGAGGTCAATGGAACGGCCGCCGCCGCGAGCGCCGCTCCTCCCGCCGTTCGCATCCATTCGCGTCGCGTAAACATGAAACCCTCGCTCGAATCGGTTATTGCGTCATCGGGTAATCGGGTAATTTACGCAATTACCCGATTCGATGGGACCGCGCCGAGGCCCGGTCCCGTCAACTGCCCGGTATTCATCACGCCGTTGTGGATTGTGAAGAGGCCTGGAAATCTGGCGTCCCATGCCTGATTTGCGCTTGGAACGAACTGTCTCGCGTTCGCTTCGATGCCCGCGTTCCCAGGAACGCGCGCGGCAATACCCGCCGAGTGAATCAGCGACGCGCCCGGGCACGTCAGATCCTGCACGCACAGAAACATCCCGAACTTCTGCCCGGCGGCTGCCATGAGCATCGCCTGGGTCTGGCCCTTGCACGCTTTCAGGGCGACCCCGGTGTAGCCCATCTCGCGCGCCAAAAGCAGCGCGTCGAGCCCGGTCAGCGATTCGTCGATCACGACGGGACGGAGGCGCGCGGCCTCGTGCATCACGTTGGCGCGATCCTTCTCCAGATCGCGCGCCGTGGGCTGTTCGATATAGACGATGCGATCGAAGCCGGAGGGGGTGGCTTCACGCACTTTTCGCAGGAACTCGAGGAGATAGGCGACGTTCGGACATCCCTCATTGAAGTCGAGCGAGTACTTCCAATCGGTTACGCCACGCGCCGCCTGCGCACGGTTGACGACCCGATCGATCCGAACGACGCGCTCGAAGTCGGCGGCGAGGTCCCCGCCATTGAGCTTGATCTTGAAGCGGTGGAGGCCGTCGTGCGGAATCCACTCCTCCAGCGTGTTCGGCAGTCCGTCGTCTATCGGCGTGCGCACGTCGGCTGACTCGAGCGGGTCGCTCGCACCGACGGAATGGAAGACTGGCGTGCTCGCTCGCGGCGTGACCGGGACGTATCGATCCAGGTACTCGCCTTTGAATGCGTCGCCGAGATCCTGCGACAAATCGCGCCGCATGAACGACGGCCCGTACGTCGCATAGCAGCTCAAGCCGAACGCCTTGCCGTACGCATCGTGAATCGCCGCATCGAAGGCGCTCGCGACCACGAGCGTGCACAGCTTCGGAATCGGGACAGGAAGAGCGCGCGCACGCGACACGTCGGTGGCCGTGCGAAGATACTGCGGCTCGAGGACGCGGAACAGATCGATCGGATGGCCGCTGTCATCGCACGCCGCGGTGAGAGGACCGAGCTCGTCGGCAAGGGCCTTCATCGCCCCGAGACCCGCCTCGTGCGGCACGGCGGGAAACGCCCATGCATTTCCCAGCGTCATCGATCCGAAGCCCCAGGCCTCCCGCCCGCCGCCGGTCCGCACGCGACACGTGACGTTCAGCAGCGTGACGCGATCGACCGAGCGTCCGCCAAACTGGTACGGCGTCCGGTAGTGAAACTCCTCGAAACGGTGATCGACCTCGACAATGCGGATGTCGGTCGGCTGCGACGTCACGACGGCGGGCGCACGTCGTGTGACACACCCTGCCAGCGGCAGAACGGGCGCGACTGCGACCGTGCGCAGCAGCGCCCGACGTGAAATTCCGCGTCCGGGCACCGCCGTATTATACGAGCCACGGATTCCGCGGAGGCTACTGCAGCGAGAAGTTCACCGTGAGCGTCATCGTGACCGGCACCGCTTGACCGTTCAGACGGGTCGGGGCGTACTTCCACTGACGAACCGCATCGAGCGCTGCCTGGTCCAGCAGCGGAATCGACCGAAGAACGCGCGCCTCGGCCACGTTGCCCGCTTCATCGATCACCGCTTCGATGATGACGACCCCCGACACACCCGCGTTCTGTGCTTCGGGCGGATACACCGGCTTCACGTCTCTGATCTTCAACGGCGTCGTGATATTGCCGCCGACTCGAACCGGCGCCTTGCCCTCGTCCAGACCCGGCGGGGGCGGAGGCGGCGGTGGCGGCGGCATGCCCGCGCCGCTGCCGCTCGGAACGAACGTCATCCCCTCGCCGTTCGCGTTGCCCAACGCCAGCGCCCGCTGGCGCAGCGTGTCCGCCTCGGCGATGAGCGCCTGTTGTCTGGATGGGTCCGGCTCCAGCCGCGCCTGCATGCGGAGGAAGATGTTCTTGTAGACCAGCGCCGGCATGAAGTCCGGCTTCGCCGCGATCGCGCGGTCGGTCGCCTCGATTCCGAGACGGATGTACGTCACTTTCTCAGCAGGCGTCAGAGTCTGATCCTTCGTGGCTTTCTCCCAATAGAAGACGGCAACGGTCTGGTGGCCCTTCGGATCGGACGGATCCAGCGCTGACGCATCTTCGAGCGTGCGGACCGCGCGATCGAACTTCCCGGTCCGTGCGTAGAGCGACGCCAGCGCCTGGTAAGCGCTTGCGTTGGCGGGCTGCGCCTGGCGCAGCGCCTCCAGCGTGCCTTCGGCTTCTGAGAGCGCGCCGCGACGCTCCTGCAGCTGCGCGAGCTCGAAGAACGCGCCCGCGTTGACTGGCTGCGAGCGAATCGCCTTCTGAAGCTCGGTCTCCCGCGCGGTCGTCGGCCTGCTCGCGCCGGGTCGCGGATCTCTCGGCTGCGATGTCGTGGCCTGAAGCGCAGGCGCAGCAGCCGGCCCGGTCAGCGGAAATGCCGCGACACCGTACCAGCCGCCCACGACGATAGCGGCAAGCATGCCGGCGCACGACGCGACGATACGTTTCGACGACATCACGGCCTCCTTCGAGATCAAGAGCATCCGATGATAGAGGTGGCGCCGGCGTCCGAACGACGCCGCTGGAAAGAGCGGCGGCTGATCGGCGAACGCCAGAAGCGCCTCGAGATAGCTGCGTCGCGAGTTCGTCAGGAGCACCGTCAGCTCGTCGACGACTTCCTCACGGGTCGCCTGGACGCGCGAGATCAGCCACCAGATCGGCGGCTCGAACCACAAGACCGCGCGCAGGACCTCTTCCACGATCACCCACGCCCAGTCGCGCCTCCGCACGTGCCACAGTTCGTGCGCAATCACGGCACGCTGCACGTCCGGCTGCAGCGCGCGCAGGCGCGACGGGAGCAGGACGACCGGCCGTCGAAGCCCGAACGTCACGGGCTGCCCGATGCCGCCGACGTACCTGATCTCCGCGCCGGCCTCGATCAACGTCTGAAGCTCGGTTTCCCGATCCGAACCGCCCGCGAGTTCACCTGCGCGACGAAACCTGCGCAGGCGAATCAGACCTGCCGCGAGCCATGTGAGCCGCGCCGCCGCCCCGAACGCGAGCACGAGCGCGACCAGCGCCGGCCACGGTGCCGGCTGCACGACGCCAGACGGCATGCCGGTGACCGAGTTCAGAAATGTGCCGGCGGACGAGGCTGGCTGCTGTGGAATGACGAAGCCAAGCGGAACGGACGGTCCGTCGTAGAACGTGGCTGGACGCCACGGCTGAAGGAGTGGAAGCGCCAAGCAGACGACCAACACGGCGCGCCACCATGCATGCCGGACGGCGGCCGAATCCACCGGCAGCAATCGCGCCGCGAGCGCGGCGACCACGACGAGGAGCGCAACCTGAAAGCTCCAGCCGAGAAGATTGGCGATGGCGAGGATGGGCATCAGTCCTCCATCTCATCGATGGCGCGTCGAATGCGCTGGCGCTCCTCTTTCGAGAGGCGCCGGTCCTTGGCAAGGTGCAGCAGCAGGCCGGCCGTCGCTCCGTCGAACACGCGCTCCACGAAATCGCGAACCATCGCGCCGACCACCTGCTGGCGGGGATGCGACGGGGTATACACGTACGCTCGCTCCACTCGCGCCTTCTTCAGGTGCCCCTTCACCTCCAGGATCTTCATCATCGTCATCACGGTGGTGTAGGCGACGCGGCGCTGCTCGCGGAGCGCCTCGTACACGTCGCGGACCGTGGCCTTCTCGAGGCTCCACACGACCTTCATGATCGCGAGCTCCTGCGGAGTCAGCGTGGGATGGCGCGTACGCATCGTCTACTAATTATTTAGTACTAATTTGATTTTGTCAAATGCAGCGCGTCCGGGTGCCGCCGCAGATACGTACGGACGAACGGACAGACCGCGGCGATCCCCAGACCTTCCTCCCGGGCCGCCTCGAGCGCGGCTTCGACGAGGCGATCGCCGAGGTGATGCCCTCGAAGCGCGGGAGGCACTTCCGTGTGCATGAGAGCCATCGTGTGCGCGTCGCGCTTGTAATCGAGGAATGCCGTCTGACCGTCTTTCACGATCTCGAACCGGCTCGCGGCGCGGTTGTCCGTGACGGTCTCGTGCGGCACGGAGGCCGGATCGAGCTTGATACCGGTCTCGACGGTATTGGCCGGCGGATCGCTGGCGGGAAATGTCTCGTCGAGGGCTTCGTCGAGCAACTCCTCGCGATGTTTTGAATCGTTGCTGTTCATGTCAGTGGTCCCAGCTCGCCGAGCATGGTGGGGATGAGCTCCGCGACGGTTGGATGGATGTGCATGGCGCGTCGCACGACCGAGTCCGGCGCCTTGGCATACATGACATCGAGTATCGAGTGGATCACCTCGTCCCCACCGGTGCCGAGGATCGCCGCGCCGAGGATCTCGCGCGTCTGCGCATCCACTGTAATCTTCATGAAGCCGTCGGTCTCCCCTTTTTCGACGGCGCGCGCGACCGCTTTCATCGGACGTTTGCCCACAAGCGCCTTCCGGCCGCTTTGTCGCACCTGAGCATCCGTCATGCCGGCGCGTCCCAGTGGAGGATCCGTGAAGAGCGCGTACGTCAGGATCCGATCGCTCACCCGGCGTGGATCGTTGTCGAGAAGGTTGGCGGCGACGATCTCGCCGTCGTTGTACGACGTGTGCGTGAAAGCCCCTTTGCCGTTGCAATCCCCAACCGCCCAGATCCCCGGAACGTTCGTCCGCAGTTGATCGTCGACGATGATGAAGCCGCGTTCGTCGACGGCGACGCCCGCCTTGTCCAGACCCAGATCGTCGGTGTTGGGACGGCGTCCCACGCAAAGGAGAAGCCGCGTCCCGCTGACTTCCGGCGCTCCCTCCGTGCAGTCGAGCCGCGCGATCACCTCCCCGTCGCCCGGCGACAGCGCTACGCATTTCGCGTTCACACGAATGCCAATGCCTTCGCGCTCGAACACGTCGTGGATCACCGCGGACACGTCTTCGTCTTCGCGGTGAAGCAGCCGTCCGCTCATCTCGACGACGGTCACCTCGCTGCCGAAGCGTCGAAACATCTGGCCAAATTCGAGGCCGACGAAGCTCCCGCCCACGACGATCAATCGGTCAGGAAGCGTGTCCAGCTCCATGACCGAGCTGTTGGTGAGATATGGAACCTTATCGATGCCGGGCATGTCGGGCACGATCGCCCGCCCGCCGACGTTGATGAATATGCGCTCGGCGGTGAGCCTTTCCTGCCCGACGCTGACCTCTCGCGGCGACTCGAAGCGGCCGTGCGCCTGATAGACGGTGCAGCCTCGCAGCTTTTTCAGCGAGGTCTCGAGGCCCGATCGCGACCGCAAGACGATGTCGTCTTTGCGGGCCTTGACGCGTTTCATGTCGGCTCTGACGCTGCCGGCGACGTCGACACCGTACTCGCCCGCGCGGCGCGCGATGTGCGCCGCATACGCGCTGGCCACCATCGTTTTCGTCGGGATGCAGCCCGTGTTGACGCAGGTGCCGCCGAACAACTTGCGTTCGAGTATGGCGACCGTCATCCCGGCACCGGTGAGGCGTCGCGCCAGGTACGGGCCGGCCTGGCCGATTCCGATGATGATGGCATCGTATGCGCGCGGCATGAGGCTTTATTTACGTGAGGTTCGTCAAATCATCGGCTCTTTGCGTTTGACCAATTGAAGCGGCAGTCCCCACGGATCGCGCAGCATGGCCATCTGATCGCCCGCGGCGGTCGTGCTGACCTCCCCCTCAGGCGTTGCGCCGGCAGCGAGCAGGCGGTGCCGCGTTGCGGCGACATCATCGGTCGTGATCGCCAGATGAAAGACGAGCGGGTGAAGGTCGCGATAGTCCGGCACCTCGACGGCCGGGTTGTTATAGAACTCCAGCATCACCGCATCCCCATCGTCGGCCAGGAAATGCATGAACGGCGGCTCGGGCAACGATCGCTTGACCCTGAGGCCGAGATGCTGGACGTACCAGCGCGCCACGCTCACGGGATCCGCAACCTGATAGGCGGTGTGCTCGATCTTCATGAGCCTGTTTATATCGTGGTTCCTCGAATGAATGAAGTCGGTCCGCGATTTTACAGATGTAACGGTCGCACATATAATATGCAACAGTTGTTACAGCATGAACTCCTCACCCGCCCGCGACGCGTTTCTGATTTACGGGGCTGCCCTGCTTCGCTCGACCGCCGTGGGCGTGCTCGGCGTGGTACTCGGAATCTTTCTGGCGGAGCGCGGCCTTTCAGTCACCGGCATCGGACTGGTGATCGGCTCCGGCATTGCGGGAACCGCGATGCTCACGGCGACGGTATCGTGGATCGAAGACCGGCTCGGGCGGAAGCGGGCGCTGATTGCGCTGGCCCTTCTCGCGGGGTTCGGGTGCCTGGCCCCTGCTTTGTGGACGCAGCTCGGAGTCCTCATGCCGTGTGCGTTCGTGGGAACGCTCAACGGCATGGGCCGGGACCGCGGCCCCGCCGGAGCACTCGAGCAGGCGCTGCTACCGGGCACCACCGCGGCGGCGCGCCGGACCTGGGTGCTCGCCTGGTACAACGTGGTGCTCGACGCCGGCCACGCGCTGGGCGCGCTGGCCGGCACGCTGCCAACCCTGCTGGTATCGCGCGTCGGCATATCGATCGACCGGGCGCACGTGCTGACGCTCTTGATGTGCGCGGGCACGATCGCTTCGAGCGCGGTCCCCTACACGCTGCTCTCTTCACGCGTCCGGGAAGGCCGCAGGCACGGCGTTCCCCAAGAACGTGTTCACGATCCGGCTGTCCGGCGCGCTGTCGTCAGGCTGAGTCTTCTCTTCGGTCTCGATAGCCTCGGCGGCGGCTTCCTCAGCTCTGCATTGATTGCCTTCTGGTTCTTCGAACGCTACGGCCTCGCCGAGCGGGACATCGCGCTCCTGTTCTTCGCGTCGCGGGTGTTGAACGCGGCGTCCCATGTCGGCGCGGCGTGGCTCGCCCGACGCGTGGGTCTGCTGAACACGATGGTGTTCACGCACCTGCCGTCCAGCCTCTTCCTGCTCGCCACTCCCGCAGGATCGACGGCGGCTGTCGCAGGATCGCTCTTTCTCGCGCGTGAAGCGCTCGTCGAGATGGATGTGCCGACACGCCAGTCGTACGTCATGGCGATCGTGCCTCCGGACGAGCGCGCGTTCGCCAGCGGCATCACGAACTCGACGCGGACGATCGCGTGGGCGATCGGACCGGGCATCGCGGGCTTCGTCATGCAGCACCTCGTCCTTGCCGGTCCGTTGCTCATCGGAGGCACGCTCAAGATCGTCTACGACCTGCTGCTCTACGCTTCGTTCCGTCGCATCAGACCGCCCGAAGAAAGGGCGCCTTGCTGATCATCCCGTCTCATTGACACCCGGTCGAGCTTCAATGTAGTATCGACTACATTTTGAAGCTGATGTTTCCTCCAAATCGACCGGCACGTTCGGCACGGACCTGTGCCGCCATCTGGGCGGTGGTCGCGCTGTGCGCGCTCTTCCCGACGGTGAGCGCGGCCCAAACGCCGCCAACCGCCAGTGCACCCGAGCGCTCCACTGCGATCTCGGGTTACATGGATTTCCACTTCAACAAAGAGGAACTGCAGGACGGCCGGCTCGACTTCCATCGCTTCGTGCTGCTCCTGACGCACAGTTTCAGCGATCGCATCCGGTTCGTGGGCGAGCTGGAGCTGGAGCACGCATTGGTTGAGGGCCTCGAGGAGGCTGGCGAGCTGGAGCTCGAGCAGGCGTACGTCGATTTCCTGATCTCGCGGCGCTTCAACGTTCGGGCCGGGATGCTCCTGATGCCAATCGGCATCATCAACGAGCGCCACGAGCCCCCGATCTACTACGGCGTCGAGCGTTCCTTTGTCGACACCGTGATCGTTCCGACGACGTGGTTCGAAGCGGGAGCCGGAGTACATGGCGAGCTGGGACGCGGATTGCGGTATCGCCTGTTCGTGTCGTCTCCGCTGAACGCGCGTGAGTTCTCGGCTGAAGAAGGCATTCGCAACGGGCGCCAGAAAGGGTCGAACGCCAATGCCGGTCGGCCTGCAGCGACGGGGCGTGTGGAGTTCGTCGGCATCCGCGGACTCACCGCCGGCGCCAGTTTCTGGACAGGACGGTCCGGATTCGAATTCCGCCCGCGGTTCGACGTCCCGGTCACCGTTGGAGAAGCCGACGTTCGTTACTCGCGCGACCGGCTCGAACTGCGCTCCGAGTTCGCGCACGTGAGCATCAGGAACGCGGCCACGTTGAACGACGCGCTGAGCCGCGCGGTTGGCGTCAGTCCAAACATTGCCAGCGCGATGCGCGGCTTTTACGGTGAAGCCGGCTATCGAGTGCTCTCCGGCACGCGATATGGCGACGTCGGGTTGTTCGCGCGCTACGAGAATTTCGATACGCAGTTCCGGATGCCGCGCGGCTACCTTCCGCTCGAGCAGTTCGATCGCGATGCGCTGGTCGTCGGAGGCACGTACTGGCCGGACCCTGACATCGCGGTCAAAGTCGACTACGCAGCCGTCAGGAATCAGAGCTCGGTCGTCAGGGCAACCAATAGCTTCAACATCGGTCTTGGCTGGTGGTTCTGATAATGGTGCCGCTCCTTACACATCTCGCAGCGATCGTGCTTGCCGGCGCGTTGAGCCTGTCGGCGGGCACATTGACCCATACCGCGCTTCGGCAGGAGGCGCAGATCGTCAACATCGCGGCGGAACGATTCAGCTTCACGCCTTCCGAGTTTCGCGTGAAGGCCGACGCGCCCGTCGAGATCCGGTTGAAGAGCGACGATACGAACCACGGCTTCCGCATTCTGGGGACGGACGTCAACATCACGATTCCGAAGCGCGGCAAGGGCGTCGCGACGATCGTCTTCCGGCCGCCGCAGCCGGGACGATACGTATTCGAATGCTCGAAGCTGTGCGGCGCCGGTCATTCGTTCATGCGCGGCACGATCATCGCGGAGTAACGAAACCATGACGCCGGCACGCTACTTGACCTTTGGCTTGGCCGTCGCAGCGTTCGCGACCGCGCTGGTGACGGCGCAAACGCGCTCCGCCCAACCGGGAGGACCGCTCGCCGGGATCTCGCCGTCAGAATTCGAAGAGTTCCGACTGGGTCTCGATGACTTCCTCGAAGTTGAAGATTCGGAGGAGGGTCTCGGTCCAGCGTTCAATGGAACGAGCTGCGCCGTCTGTCACAACATACCGGCAATCGGCGGGGCCGGAACGATCGCGGAGCTGCGCGCCGGCCGCCTGAACGCGGAGGGAGAATTCGAAACGCTCGACGACACCGGCGAGACGTTGTTCCACTTGTTCTCGGTCCCAGGTCACGCGTGTCAGCCGATGGTGCCGGCGGACGCCAGCGTGTTCGCGCGGCGAGTGCCAATCCCCTTGTTCGGCGCCGGCCTGGTCGAGGCGATCCCCGACGAAAGCATACGCGAACGCGAGGATCCCCTCGATCGCAATCGTGACGACATCAGCGGGCGCGCCGCCATCGTTGTGGACGTTGCGAGCGGCGAGCGACGTGTCGGCAGATTCGGCTGGAAAGCGCAGCATGCGACGCTGTTGTCGTTCGGCGCCGACGCCTATCGCAATGAGATGGGCATCACCAACGATCTCTTTCCCCATGAAGCCGGGTTCGGCGTCACCGCCGACGGCATGAAGCGCTGCGATCCGTCTCCGGATCCGGAGGACATCGCGGACCCGCGGACCCGGCGTCGCGGAATAGACAACTTCGCGAGCTTCATGCGATTTCTGGCTCCCGTCGGACGTGAAGACGTCAACGATCGAGTGGGCGCGGGGCAGCAGGTCTTTGCCGCGCTTGGGTGCGCGGCATGTCACGTTCCGGTTCTCAACACCGGACCGAGCGCCAACCCGCTGTTCGATCGAAGGCCCGTTCCCCTTTTCTCCGACCTGCTTCTTCATGATGTCGGAACCGGCGATGGCATCAGGCAGGCAGCCGCGGAGCCCAATGAAATACGAACGCCTGCGTTGTGGGGTCTGCGCTTCCGGCGGCCGCTTCTGCACGACGGTTCTGCGGCAACCGTCTCCGACGCGATCCGCAGACATGGGAACGAAGCCGGCCTGGCGCGCCGCGGCTTCGAGCGCCTGAGCGATGCGGATCGTGCCGCCCTGCTGGCGTTCCTGAATTCCCTCTAGCGGCTTCCAATTCCGCGCCGTTTTTGGTCTAGTGGAAGACATGAGCCGGCCCCGCGCCGCGTCGAAGCCTCGCCGGATTCCCGTCAGGGGACATTCCGAACGCAGGCGAAAGGATCATTCACAGGAGCTGGCGCAGGACTACGTGGAGATGATCGCGGACCTGATCGCCAAGACGGGAGAAGCGCGGGTCGTCGACCTGGCTCGGGGCCTGGGAGTCACGCACGTCACGGCGGGCCAGACGCTCCGGCGACTGCAGCGTCGCGGGCTGGTCGCGACGCAACCCTACCGATCGATCTTTCTGACGGCCGCGGGCCGCAATCTGGCAAAAGAGTCGCGCGATCGCCACGATGTGGTCGTGAAATTTCTGCTGGCCCTGGGCGTGCCGCAGGCGGTCGCCGAATCCGATGCCGAGGGCATCGAACACCACGTCAGTCCGGAGACGCTCGAGGCCTTCGTGAGACACCTGCGATCGAAATGAACCGTCATCGACTTTCTCACGCGGCGGCGGTTGCGTTCATCGCAAGCCTGCTGGCGTTCGCCGGGCCGGCAGCGCCTCGCGCGGACGAAACTCGTAACCGCGTCGAATTGCTCCGCGTTCCCGACCAGGGTCTCCAGCCGAAAGTGGTCGTCGACGAAAAGGGCGTGGTCCACCTGACGTATTTCAAGGGCGAGCCGTCACACGGCGACGTCTTTTACGCGCGCATCGACGGGAAAAACGGAATCTCGCGCCCGGTTCAGGTCAACACCGCGCCGGACTCGGCGATCGCGACGGGCAACGTCAGGGGACCGCAGCTCGCCGTGGGACGTCAGGGGCGCGTGCACGTCGCGTGGATGGGATCCGATCGTGCGCCTCGCGCGCTCGACGCCGTTCCAATGCTCTACACGCATATGCGGTCCGACGGCACCTTCGAGGCCGAGCGGAACATCCATCAGAATGCGGGGCCGATCGACGGCGGATCGATCGCAGCTGACGAAGCGGGCGGAGTCTACGTCTCGTGGCATGCGGAGATGCCCGGTGAGAAAGGCGAGGCGAACCGCCGCGCCTGGGTCGCGCGATCGACGGACGAGGGCCAGACGTTTGCGAAGGAAGAAGCCGCATCGCCAGCCGCCTTCGGCGCGTGCGGCTGCTGCGGGACGGGCGGGTTCGTCGATCGCCAAGGATCGCTCTACGTGCTGTTCCGCGCGGCGCACGAAGAAGAACATCGCGATACCGTGCTGCTCCGGTCAATCGATCGCGGGAGGACGTTCTCGGCGCGCAGCCTGCAGGACTGGAATCTGAAGGCATGTCCCATGAGCACGTTCAGCATGGCGGAAGGCGCCGGCGCAGTCGTCGCCGCGTGGGAAACCGCCGGTCAGGTTTACTGGACGCGCGTGGATCGAGCGGGCGATCCGATCGCCGCTCCGGGTGGGACCGGCGTCCGCAAGCATCCATCGATCGCGCGCAATGCGCACGGCGAGACGCTGCTCGCGTGGACGGAAGGCATGGGATGGAGCAAAGGCGGATCGCTCGCCTGGCAGCGTTACGACGGAAACGGCGCGCCTGCCGGAGCGATCGGCCGAGCGGACGGAGTGCCCGCGTGGAGTCTGGTCGCCGTCTATCCCCGCGCCGACGGCACGTTCACCATCATCTACTGATCGCTGCGAACGTCGAACAACCGGTTGACCTCGGCGCCGCTGACGGCGCGAGCGAGCTTCGTAAATGTTCCCTGTTCGCGAATCTCGGTGGCTGCCTGCATGAAGCCGGTCCAGGCCGCTCGCGCGAGCGCGCCGCCCACGCTGATCCGACGGACCCCCATGTCCGCGAGTTCCGTCACGGTGGCGAAGTCGCTGCTCGCCAGCACGTTCACGGGCCTTGGAGCCACCGCGTTCACGATCGCGACGATGTCCTCTCTGGTGCGGATGCCGGGCGCGTAGAGACAGTCGGCGCCCGC
>Ga0114129_10007822_pt1 | contig 15209 bp, 17 predicted proteins | sample RhiMetdeltSRZDD1_FD_80071 | JGI IMG/M metagenome (GOLD analysis project Ga0114129, IMG submission 80071) | Populus rhizosphere microbial communities from Tennessee, USA - Rhizosphere MetaG P. deltoides SRZDD1 (version 2) (version 2) | ecosystem: Host-associated > Plants > Roots > Rhizosphere >...
CGACGCTCTGCAGACGGCGATCGCGAGCGACCTCACCCCGCACCAGCGTGAGGTCCTCGTCGCCATCACCCTCAACGGCGTGCCGATCGACGTCCTCGCCGACCGGCTCAATAGCACCCGCGGAGCGCTCTACAAGACGCTGCACGACGCGCGCCGCAAGCTGCGAGGCGTACTCGCCACGCAAGGCTTGGCAGCAGCCCGAGCGTAAGACGTGTTCTCGCGGCGACGCTAACGAGTCATGAGCCCGACGAGCATCCGCCCGCGCGTCCTTATCGCCGGCGGTGGCGTCGCCGGGCTGGAGACGATGCTTGCACTGCGCACGCTCGCGCCCGATCGCCTGGACATCACGCTCCTGGCGCCGCAGCTGAAGTTCCTCAACAAGTCGATGTCGGTGGACGGGCCGTTCAAGCCGAAGCGGGCGCGCGGCATCCGATTCGAGCGGCTGCTCGCCGAGCTGGGCGTCCGCTGGATCCGTGCGAGGCTCGATCGTGTCGAGCATGAGCGACGGGTGGCTGTCACAAGGGATGGCGAGCGGGTCTCGTACGACATCCTCGTCGTCGCGCTCGGCGCCCGGCCTGACCGCTGGGCTCCGCGCTCGCTTTTCCAGCGGCACGGGCCGCATCCACTGATCTTTCGCGACGGGCGTGACAGCCCTGAGTACCGTGTGCTCCTGGACCGCCTCCGTGATGGCCGAGTCAAGAAGCTGGCGTTCGTCAAACCGGCAGGGCCGACTTGGCCATTGCCGCTCTATGACCTCGCGCTTTTGACCGCCGCGGAGTGTGCGACTCACGCCGGCTGTGAGCCAGAGCTGAGTCTGGTCACGCCCGAGGAGGAGCCGCTTGGGATCTTCGGGCACCATGCGAGCGCGGCGGTCCGCCGCGTTCTCGACGACAGCGGGATCACTCTCCATGCCGCGAGCTACGGCGAGTACCGGCCGCCCGGCTGGCTCCAGATCCATCCTGGAGATCGCGGCATGGAGGTCGACCGGGTGGTAACCGAGCCGCGGCTCGTCGGCCCGCATCTGCGCGGCCTTCCTTGCGACCGCAACGGGTTCATGCACGTGGACGGGCACGGCCGCGTGGCCGACCTGGAAGACGTCTACGCCGCCGGGGACGTAACCGGCTTCCCCGTCAAGCAAGGCGGGCTGGCCGCCCAGCAGGCCGACGCTGTCGCCGAGACGATCGCAGCAGGCGTGGGCGTCGAGATCGACCCCCAGCCGTTTCGCCCGGTGCTCCGCGGCGTGCTGCTGACCGGCGGGCGTCCACGCTTCCTGCGCGCCGACATCAGTGGCCGAGCGGGCGACGACTCAACCGCATCCCGGCGCCCGTTGTGGTCACCGCCGAACAAACTGGCGGGCCGCTACCTCGCGCCCTATCTCAGCGGGCAGGTCGGCGAGGCCGCTGACGTCATGCCCCAGGTCGCCGCCCGGAGCTGACTGTGGACACGCTGCGGCGGATCGGCGGATATGCGCCGCTGCGCTCCTATGCCGCGATCGGCGACGGACGGACCGTCGCGTTGGTCGCCGGCGACGGCTCGATCGACTGGCTCCCTCTGCCCGAGCTCGACTCCGACAGCGTCTTCTGCGCCGTGCTCGACGCGGAGCGCGGCGGGCTCTTCGCACTCGCACCGGAGCTGCCGTACACGGTCGAGCGCCGCTACCTACCCGAGACCAACCTGCTGGAGACGGTTTTCTCGACATCGACCGGCAGCGTGCGCGTAACCGACGCGATGACCGTGCCCAGCGACGGCCTCGGGCCTCTCCGTGAGCTCTCGCGGCGAGTGGAGGGCATCGCCGGCAGCGTGGCGATGTCGTGGCGTGTCGAGCCGCGCTTCGGCTACGCGGGCGCCGAGACCAGCCTCGGCTGGCGGGCCGGCGTCCCCGTCGCGACGGCCGGCGCCGACGCGATGGCCGTCTGCTCCTTCGACGCGGGCACCCCTGAGATCGCCGCCGGCGCGATCCACGGCCGGTTCGAGGCACACGAAGGATCGTCGACGCTGATCGCGCTCTGCGCGGCACACCAAGAGCCGCTCGTCATTCCCGCTCGCGCTGAGCTCGAGGCTCGGCTCGACACGACCGCGGCGGTGTGGCGCGAGTGGAGCGACGGGCTCACGTACGCGGGCCCGTGGCGTGAGGCGGTGATGCGCAGCGCCCTCGCACTCAAGCTGCTCGTCCACGCGCCGTCTGGCGCACTGGCGGCGGCCGCGACGACATCGCTGCCCGAGGAGATCGGCGGCGAGCGCAACTGGGACTACCGCTACTGCTGGGTCCGCGACTCGGCATTCATGCTGAACGCATTCCTCGGCCTCAGCTGTGCGCCCGAGGCGCGCGCGTACTTCTGGTGGCTGATGCACGCGTCGCAGCTCACCCACCCGCGCCTGCGCGTCCTCTATCGCCTCAACGGGGCCGCCCGGGCGCCCGAGCGGTCGCTGCCGCTCGAGGGGTATCGCGGATCGCGCCCGGTGCGCGTCGGCAACGCCGCGGCGGGGCAGAGGCAGCTGGACACGTACGGCGAGTTGCTCCAAACGGCCTGGCTCTACGCCACCACCGACCATTCCATGGACCGTGACATCGGCCGCCGCCTGGCCGAGGTCGCGGACCTCGTATGCGACATATGGGAGCAGCCGGACGCCGGCATTTGGGAGGTACGCAGCGCGGAGAGGCACTTCACCCAGTCGAAGATGATGTGCTGGATCGCACTCGACCGCGCCGCCACCCTCGCCGACCTCGGGCTGATCCCCGCCCGACATGCCGAGCGCTGGCGCGAGGGAGCCGAGGCGATCCGTGAGTTCGTCGAGACGCAGTGCTTCTCCGAGGCCAAGCAGAGCTACGTCCGCTCGACGGACAGCGAGGAGCTCGACGCGAGCATCCTGCTCGGCGTCGTCTTCGGCTACGGAGACGCGAGGTCGAGCCGATGGACGGGGACGATCGAGGCCATCCAGCGTGAGCTGGCACACGGGCCGTTCGTGCACCGCTACAGCGGAGAAGACGGGCTGGAAGGATCGGAGGGTGCATTCCTGTCGTGCTCGTTCTGGCTCGTCGAGGCGCTCGCGCGCACCGGGCGAGTCGACGACGCCGTCGCCCTGATGGACGAGCTCGTCGAGCTCCGCAACGACGTCGGGCTCTACGCCGAGGAGATCGACCCGCCCACTGGCGACTTCCTGGGGAACCTCCCGCAGGGGCTGACCCACCTGGCACTGATCAGCGCCGCACTGGCGATCGCAACCGAGACGGCACGATGAGCGTCTGGGGCGCCATCGCGGGCGGGTTCGCCGGAACGCTCGTCCTCACCACCGCATTGCGGGGGGCAAACGAACTCAACCTGACGCGCATCGACCTGCCATTCCTCCTCGGGACAGCGTTTACGAGCGACAGGACGCGCGCGAAGGCGGTCGGCTACCTCCTCCACTTTCTCGCCGGCATGGTGTTCGCACTCATCTACTACGCGGTCTTCGTCGCGATCGACAGCAGCGGATGGTGGCTCGGAGCAGCATTCGGGCTCGCGCACGGGCTCTTCTCCGGGACGGCGCTCGTCAGCGTCCTCTTGCCGCTCGTCCACCCCCGCATGGGAACGCCTTCGACCGCCGCCACCTCGGTCGCCCTGCTCGAACCACCCGGCTTCATGATGCTCAACTACGGCGCCCGCACGCCGCTCGTCACTCTCGTCGCACACGTGGCCTACGGAACGCTCGTGGGGGGCTTCGTCCTCATGGCGGCGTAATGACCACCCCACTCGACGTGCGCGCCAAGCGCATCTACGACCCGCCCGAGCCGGTCGACGGCTACCGCGTACTCGTCGATCACATCTGGCCGCGGGGTGTTTCCCGTGAGGCGGCGCAACTCGACGAATGGCGGCGCGAGCTCGCGCCCAGCGACGAGCTACGCAAATGGTTCGACCATGTCCCCGAGCGCTTCGAGGAGTTCCGCTCTCGTTACCGCGACGAGCTGGCTGGCCAAGCCGAGCTCATCGCCGACCTCCGGCACCGGGCCCACGCGGAGCCGCTCACGATCCTCTACGCCGCACGCGACCGCGAGCACAACAATGGCGTCGTCGTCGCGGAGCTCGTCCGTGAGAAAGCGTAAGAAGCCGGGCGGGATGCACGCTAACAGTGCACGATGGTCGACTTCACCCTCACCGAAGAGCAGCAGAACATGCAGGAGATGGCCCACGACTTCGCCGAGAAGGAAATTCGGCCCGTCGCATGGGACTACGACCGCGACGCCACCTGGCCGAGCGACGTAATCGAGAAGGCCTGGGAGCTCGGCCTCCTCAACTCCCAGCTCCCGTCCGAGTACGGCGGCGCCGGTGCTTCCTACCTCGAGGGCTGCCTGATCGGCGAGGAGCTCGCATGGGGCTGCGCCGCCATCGCGACGAGCCTCGGTGCGAACGGGCTCGCGTCCGCGCCGGTGTTGCTCGGTGGCTCCGAGAAGGTCAAGAAGCGCTACCTCGGCATGCTCGCCGAAGAGCAAAAGCTCGCGTCCTTCTGCCTTACGGAGCCCGACGCCGGCTCAGATGTCTCGAGCATGCGCACGACGGCCGTCCGGACAGGCGACAAGTACGTGATCAACGGCTCGAAATGCTTCATCACCAACGGCGGGTACGCCGACTGGTACACGGTCTACGCCAAGACCGACAAGGACGCCGGCCACCGCGGGATCACAGCCTTCGTCGTGCCCAAGGACGACACCGTCACGGTCGACAAGCACGAGGACAAGATGGGCCTGCGGGCCTCGAATACGGCGACGATCTCCTTCAACGACACCGAGGTGCCCGCGGAAAACCTCCTCGGCGAGGAGAACCACGGCTTCAAGCTCGCGATGATGACCCTCGACCGCACGCGCCCGGGTGTCGCGTCGATGGCGACCGGAATCGCGCGCGCTGCGTTCGAGTTCGCAAGCGACTACTCGAAGGAGCGCGTCCAGTTCGGCGTGCCGATCGCGATGCACCAGGCGATCCAGTTCATGATCGCCGACATGGCCACGAAGATCGCGGCCGCCCGGCTGCTCGTCTGGAACTCCGCCGTGCTGCTCGACCAGGGCAAGCGCAACACGCTCGTCTCCTCTCACGCGAAGCGCTTCGCCGCCGACTCGGCGATGGAGATCACGACCGACGCCGTGCAGGTGTACGGGGGGTACGGTTTCATGAAGGAGTACCCGGTCGAGAAGCTGATGCGCGACGCCAAGATCATGCAGCTCTACGAGGGCACGTCGCAGATCCAGCGCCTCGTGATCGCTCGCGAGACTCTGCTTCCGCGGCCGGTTGAACAGCCCGCCGCCGTGCGCCCCCTCGCGGCCGCCGCCTGAGCGCCATGGCGGACCAAGGGCAGCCGCTCGAGCTGATCCTGGCGCGCAACCTGGTCTCGATCGTCTCCGTAGCCGCGCTCCTCGTCGACGTCGAGGGCCGGATCATCTTCTTCAACGACGCGGCCGCGGAGGTCGTCGGCAGCCCCTTCGAGGAGATCGGGACGATGACGCGCGAGCAGTGGAACGCCCGCTACGGACCAGTCGACGAGCACGGAGTTCCGCTGGCCTCGGACGAGCTTCCGCTGACGATCGCGATCCGCGAGGGAAGACCCGCCTACGGCCGCTTTCGGATCCGCGGAGACCGCGGACTACTCGCGGTCGAGGCGGGAGCGCTCCCGCTCCTCGGGCCCGCCGGCTACCACGGCGCGATGATCTTCTTCTGGGTCGCCGGCGAGGATTCAGACGGGGCCGACTGATGCGCGCCACGCTCTGGGGCGTCCGGGGCTCGGTGCCGGTTCCCGGCCCGGCGACGGAGCGCTTCGGCGGGAACACGTCGTGCGTCCAGGTCACTGCGGCCGACGGGTCCGAGTTCGTCCTCGACGCGGGCACGGGCATACGGGAGCTGGGAAACGCGATGGCAGGCAGCGAACGGCGCCTCCACATCCTTCTCACCCACCTGCACCTCGATCACATCCAGGGCCTGATGTTCTTCGCCCCGTTCTTCGACCCCCGATCCGAGATCACGGTCTGGGGCCCGCCGGCGGCCGGGCGCGAGCTGCGCCAGCGGCTGGCCCGTTACATCTCCAGTCCACTGTCCCCGATTGAGATGGGCGACCTGCCCGCCCAGGTCAGCTTCCGAGACGTCCCCTCGAGGCCCTGGCGGGTCGGGTCGGTGGAAGTGCAGGCCGCACTCGTATCCCACCGCGGCCCGACCCTCGGCTACAGGCTCACCGAGGACGGCACGAGCCTCTCCTACGTACCCGACCACGAGCCGGCATTGGGCCAGGACCTGACGAGCTCGCAGACGCGCTGGATCTCGGGATATGCGCTCGCCCGCGACACATCCCTCCTCATCCACGACAGCCAATACACCGAGGACGAGTACCCCGCCCACCGGGGCTGGGGCCACTCGAGCCTTCCCGACGCGCTCTCCTTCGCCCGCCGGTGTGAGGTGGAGCGACTGCTCCTCTTCCACCACGACCCGTGGCACGACGACCGCCGCCTCGAGACGCTGGCGATGGAGGCGGCAGAGCGCGCGGCCGACCTTGGCGGCACCGCCTGGGTGGACATGTGCCGCGAGCGGGACGCAGTCGAACTCGGCGCCACCTGCTCCGGCGGCGGTTAGTTCTCGCCTGGGGATGGCTATTTCTCCCCATGGTCGCGCGCGCGAGGGCGTGTGACGATGTTCCAATGAGCTCGTCGGACGACACGCTGCTCCTCTGCTACGACGGCTCGGAGGACGCGGCGCACGCAATCGAAAGCGCGGGACGCCTATTCGCGACCAGGCATGCGATCGTGCTCAGCGTGTGGCAACCAATCGCCGACGCGGGAGTCATCCCGTCGTACGGCGAAATCGCGAGCATGCTCGACTTCGTCGAGCTCGACCGGGCGGCCGCGGACGCCGGCGCCCGTGTCGCGGCGGACGGTGTGCGCATCGCCAAGACGGCGGGAATTGAGGCCGAGCCCCTGGCGGTGAAGGCGACCGGACCCATCTGGAAGACGATCCTCGACGTCGCCGGCAGCCACGATGCGGCGGTGATCGTCATGGGCTCCCGCGGGCTCTCCGGCGTCCGCTCGCTGCTGCCGGGCAGCGTCTCGAACGCCGTCGTCCATCACGCCGACCGGCCGACGCTGGTCGTCCGCCCGTCACACGCCGAGGAGGCAACCGAGTCATGACACAGCCCCTGTATCCCACCGCGACCGCCGCGATCGCCGAACAGCGCAAACAGCTCGCACCGGCCACGCACGACGCTTTCCAGGAGTTCAGCCGGCAGGTCTTCGCCGACGGTGCGCTCGACGAGAAGACCAAGCAGATCATCGCCGTGGCGGCCGCGCACGTCACCCAGTGTCCGTACTGCATCAGGGCTCATACCAAGGCAGCCCTGCGCAAGGGTGCGAGCGAGCAGGAGCTGATGGAGGCGATTTGGGTGGCTGCCGAGATGCGCGCCGGAGGCGCCTACGCGCACTCGGCCATCGCACTTGACACCGCCAGTCACGCTCATGCATCGTCCGCCGCATGAGCGCACGCGTCGCCGTCCTTTTTGACATCGACGGCACGCTGGTCACCACCGGCGGAGCCGGGGCCGCTGCGTGGCGCCTGGCGTTCGACGAGCTCTATGGCATCCCCGCCGACATCGGTGAGTTCACCGACACTGGCATGACCGACCCGGACGTCGGCCGCAAGACGTTCGAGGCGGTCATGTCGCGCGCGCCGGAACGCAAGGAGTTCACTCGACTGCTCGAGCGACGACTGCACTACCTGCATCGCACGGTCGGGGAATCCGAGGGCTACCGCGTGCTGGCAGGCGTCGATGAGCTGCTGCCCAAGCTCATCGAAGACGGCTATCTACTCGGCCTGGTCACCGGCAACGTGGAGGCCGCAGCCCACATCAAGCTCCACCGGGCGAGGCTGAATCGCTTCTTCTCCTTCGGCGGCTACGGCTCGGACGCCGGCGACCGCGGCGAGCTGACTCGGATCGCGCTCAAACGGGCAACGTTGGTCTACGGCGAAACCGTGATCCTGGAGCAGGCAATCGCGGTCGGCGACACGCCGCTGGACGTCGAGGGGGCGCACGCCGCCGGAATCGAGTGCGTCGGGGTGGCAAGCGGCCACTTCAACGTCCAGCAGCTGCGCGACGCGCGCGCCGACTACGTCGTCTCCTCACTCGAAGGAGGCCTGCCGGCGAGGGCAGTATCCCGGAGCGGCTGATGTCCTCCAGGGTTTCTCATACCGGCGCTGTGTAAAACTCCGCGAGATGGATCTTCCGTCCATGTCCGGCCAGGACGTGCTGGCTCAGCCGACACGTGCCCGCCTGTTCAAGCTGCTCGCGGAGCTGAAGCGCCCGGCCGCCACGGATGAGCTGGCCGAGCGTCTGACGCTTCACCCGAACGGCGTCCGCGTCCACCTGGCGCGGCTCGAGGCAGCCGGCCTGGTCGTGCGTGGGCGCCGCAGGCTCCCGCGCGGCCGACCGCAGGACGAATGGACCGTTGCGCCGGACGCGCGGCCCAGCGGCGAGCCGCCACGCGCATACCACGACCTCGCGCGCTGGCTCGCGCGCGCGACCCCGCCAAGCCGAGCCCGCCTGCGCGACGTCGAGGCGGCCGGGAGACAGATCGGGCGCGAGACGGCCCCGGCGCCGGGGACGCCCGTGGGTGCGGCGCTCGAGATCACGATGGCCGCGCTCGGCTTCCAGCCGGTGGTGAATGCCCGGCCGGGAGCAGTCGCCTGCACGCTGCGCAACTGCCCCTACCGCGATGCGGTGAAGGAGAACCAGGAACTCGTGTGCACGCTGCATCGCGGCATGACGCGTGGCGTGCTCGACGTGGTCGCACAGCCCGCGAAGCTGCGCGAATTCGTCCCGCGCGATCCCGATCGCGCCGGCTGCCTGATCGATGTCGCGACCGAGGATGCGGACGCTCGATGAACCGCACCGGTCGCCGTTGCCGCCGCGTCGTATCGGAGGACGGGCTGCGGCCGAGTGACGTCCTGGCGGCGTTCTTCGCCCTGGGCATAGCGTTTTTGCTCGCCGCCGCGGCTGCGGGAGTCGTAAACGCAATCGACGACTGGCCGTCGGGCCGCTGGCTCGCGCTGCACCTGGCGTTCGTCGGCGGCATCTCGCAACTGGTGCTCGGGGCGAGCATGTTCTTCGCCGGCGCCTTCCTCGCTACGACGCCCCCGCCCCGCGCCCTGGTACGAGCGCTGCTCGTGGCATGGAATATCGGTGCCGTGCTCGTCGCCGTTGGGGTGACGACGAGAGCTCACGCCGTCGCCGACGGCGGCGTCGTGCTGCTGATCGCGGGCCTCGCACTGCTGGCGGTCGCGCTTCGGACGATGCAGCGACGCTCACTGCAGCGAGCCGTCTGGGCCACCCGCTGGTACTACGCCTGCGCTGCGTTTCTCGCTGTCGGGATCGTCGCCGGGGCCGCGCTGACCCACGCGGTCGCATGGCACCACGGCGACCTGCTGGGGGCCCATCTCGCGCTCAACCTCGCCGGGTGGTTCGGAACCGCGATCGTCGGCACGCTCCACACCTTCTATCCGTCCGTGACCCAGACGCGGCTGGCGATACCGCGACTCCAGCCGCTCACGTTCGCGGCGTGGCTCCTCGGCGTCGCCGCCCTCGCGGGCGGCCTCGGCTTCGACTTCGACGTCCTCGTGTGGGCCGGCTGGGGCGCGCTCGCGGCGGGTGGCGCGCTGCTCGCGCTGAACCTGGCAGTCTCGACCCGCGCCGCCACCACGCCGCTATCGCTCCCGGCTCAGTTGATCGCGGGCGCGCAGATCTTCCTCGTCGTCGGGCTCGCGACCGGGGTGGTGGTGCTCGCGTCGCTCGGTTCGCCGATACCGGTTGCGGGCCCTGAGCGAGCCGGGCTCGCAATCCTGCTGCTGGCTGGGTGGCTCGGACTGACCGTCATCGGCTCGCTGCTCCATCTCCTCGGCGTGCTCGCGCGCGTGCGGGACCTCCGGCGTCCCATCGCCCGCGAGTCCCGCGGACAGCGCGTGCTCCTGCCGCCGGCAGCCGTCGCCGGGGTCGCAGCTCTTGGAGCCGGGCGTCTGGCCGAGGTTGGAGCCCTGACCGTGATCGGCGGCGCCGCGGTCGTGGCCGTCTACGCCGTGCTGGCAGGCGAGATCGCCCGCCGTGCCGCCCGGGCTGGTATTTTTCACATGCATATTGTGAAAAAGGAGCTGCCGACGTGGCCTACGTGATCAATGAGCCCTGCATCGGAACTAAGGACAACTCCTGCGTGGAGGTCTGCCCGGTGGACTGCATCCATCCGACGCCCGACGAACCGGACTACGACCAGGTCGAGATGCTCTACATCGATCCGCAGGAGTGCATCGATTGCGACGCGTGCGTCGAAGCGTGTCCTGTAGACGCGATCACGTCGGAGGACATGGTCCCGCCGGAGTGGCAGGAGTACATCAAGATCAACGCGGACTACTTCAAGCGCGCGGCGGCCTGAGGCCGCGTCGAAGGCCGACGCGCATCAGCGCCGTGAGGAGAAGGACGGCGGCGGCGCGGAGCGTCGTGCACCCCACACCTTGCTCGGGGTCCTCGCGAGCCGGAAGTCGAGCGTGCCGCCGTGGTCGAGCACGCGCCAGCGCAACCACCCACGGCGCACCTGACGCCCGCGCAGCGAGACGCGCCTCACGTAGCCCGTCGCATCCGACGCGCCGCTCGCCCTGATCCGCACGTCCGGGCCTGCAAGGCGCAGGCGTGCACGCGGGAACAGCGGGCTCGAGAGCATCAGCGTGTCGGTGCCCGGCGTCGCCGGATAGAGACCGAGCGCCGAGAGGACGTACCAGGCCGACATCGTGCCCAGGTCGTCGTTGCCCGGATAACCCCCGGGCGAGGGGCGGTAGAGCCCGACCAGGGCATCGCGCACGATTCGCTGGGTCTTGTGTGCCTGGCCCAGCCACGCATACAGCCACGGCGTGGCGAGGCTCGGCTCGTTGCCGAGGTAGGCGTGGTCGGCATGCGGGCCGGCGTTCAACTCGGCGAAGAACGCGTCGAGCCGCTTGGTCGCCGCCTCGCGACCCCCCATCGCGTCGATCAGACCGGCCGCGTCATGGGGCACCGCCCAGGTGTACTGGCCGCCGGAGCCCTCGACGAACCCCTCGTCGCTGGCGGGGTCGTAGTCGGGGCTGAAGGCACCAGAGGCCGAGCGCTGCTCGATGTAGCCGCTCGCGGGGTTGAACAGGTTGCGCCAGTTGCCCGAGCGCTCGAGGAACGTCGCGGCGTTGTCCGCGTCCCCGAGCCGCGCGGCCTGCCGGGCGATGGCGAAGTCGGCCGCCGCGTACTCGAGCGTCGTCGCCGCGGCCCCCCAGACACCAGCCGGGTTGAAGATCGTCGTCGCGTTGCCGAGCGGCGAGTTGGACTCCTCCGGTATGTAGCCGAAACGCAGGTACTCCGCGAGCCCCTGGCGCTGCACGTACGGCCCCGCGGTCATGCTCTGGCACGGCGTGCTCGCGCCGCGGACCATTGCGTTCAGCGCAGCGCGGCGGTCGTAACGCCGGGCGCCGAACGCATCGGCGCCGGAGATGATCAGGTCGGCCGGATCGCCGACCATCACGTTGGTCTGCCCGTTCGCGACCGGCCACTTGGGCAGGCAGCCGCTCTCCTCCCCGTCCCTGACGAGCGACTGCAGCATGTCCGCGGTGCGGCGGGGAGCGAGCATCGCGAGTAGGGGAATCTGGGTGCGGTAGATGTCCCAGCCCGAGAAGTCGGCGTACTTCGTGCGGCCGGACCCGGCGTGGGTCTCGCCGTCCATGCCCATGTAAGTGCCGTCCGCGTCGCTGAACGTCCGCGGCGAGAGGAGAGCGTGGTAGAGCGCCGTGTAGTACATCCGCGTCCGCACGCGCGAGCCGCCGCTCACGCGCGCTCGGCGGAGCTGACGGTTCCAGGCGCCCCTCGCGCGAGCGCGCATCGCGTCGAAGCTCCAGCCGCGGCTCTCGGCGTCGAGGTTGCTCCGGGCCGCCTCGGCGCTGACGTAGGAGATCGCAACCTTGACGCGCAGCGTCCGGTCGCGGGTGGCGTCGAACGTCAGGTAGGCGCCGGCCTGCGCCGTCGAGCTCGGATCTCCCGGCAGCGACTTCGGGCCCCACGGGTTGGGCTCGTAGTTCAGCGCCACCGGCGAGCTGTCGCTGCTCGAGGTCGATCCGGGCATCAGCGCCTGCTTGTGCCACGTCCCGAACGCGTCGAGCGCCCTGTCGAAGCGAGCGGCGAAGTACACCCGGTAGGTGTTGCGGTTGACGCAGAACTGGCCACCTTCGGCCAAGCCCGTCACCTCCCGCCGGTCGGGGTCGATCCGCACCTCCGCCGCGCTGTTGGCGAAGCCGCTGCCGCCCGGGTTGATGAGCATCGTCGCCTGGCGAGTGGCGGGGAACCGGAAGCGCCCGAGCCCCGCGCGCGTCGTCGCCGTCAGCCCGGAGTCGATCGCATTCGGAGTGCCGGGGTCCAGGCGCACCTGGTAGTAGCCCGGCCGCGCGCTCTCGTCGTCATGCGAGAAGGACGGGACGAGCTCGGCCTTCCAGTCGACCGCCACCGGCGGGACCGGCGAACCGGTGATCGGCTTCGTGGTGGGCAGAAATGGGACGTCCTGGTAGACGGGGCAGCCGGGACCGGAGAGGTGGGTCAGGCTGAACCCGCGCAGCTTCGTGTCCGAGTAGCTATAGCCGCCCGGCGAGTTGACGAGCGACGGAGTGGTGTCCGGGCTCCAGTTGAGCATCCCGAACGGGAGCGTCGCACCCGGGTAGGTGTTGCCCGCGCCACCGCCCGTTCCGAAGTCCGGCGCGCCGGCGTCCGTGCCGCTGAACGGATTGACGTGCCTCGTCAGATCGCGCGGCGCGCTGGCGGATGCCCGATCCGGCGCCTCGACGACCGCCACGACCATCACGACGAGCAACGTCGCAGACAGCGATCGCACCCAGACGCTCACCCGAGCGGAGGCTACTCGGGCAGTGCCCACAAAGCGGCGGACGGCCGGCGAATGCCGGCCGTCCGCGTTGAGGAGCGGTTGAACTTAGTGGTGTCCGGCCAGAGCCCGGGCCTCTTTGCTCGATGCGGGGTCGTGCCCGTTCGAGGTCACCTCGTGCCCGTCGATGACGCGTTCGCCGTGGGGGCCGAATGCCATCGAGATGCGAGCGAGGGTCAGCGCGCCCAGCAGCAGGCCGAAGTCGCGCAGTGCGATGTCGCCGTAGCCGCCGACGATCAGGAGGCTCGTGATGATGCCCGCGAGCCATCCGGCTACGAGGAACCCGCCGAAGCGGGGGACGACCGCGACGACCAGACCGGCAGCGATCTCGACGACGCCGACGATGTGCATCGCGTCGTTGGCATCGCCCGGCAGGATGTCGTTGAACTCCGGAGCGAGGTACTTCGACCAGTCGTCGATCAGGACCTCGGCGAACTTGTCGATGCCGAACAGGATCGGCGCTACGACGAAAGTGATCCGAAGCAGCATGAACGCCTGCGCGGCTGGGTCTTTGCGCAGGACGTGCGGCTTCGGGATCGGAATCGGCCGGAATAGGGCCGCAATGGCATTGCTCATGGTGCTCCTCCTTTGGAGACCGATTTTGCTTGCTGTTCCCTTAGCGCCCGGCAACCGCTCGTTCTTACGCGAAAGGGCGGCACGCAGCTGCGCGTGCCGCCCCGCCTCGCGCAGCTCCTAGCGGAACCTGTTCGGGAACTGAGCGGCAATGCCGTCGCTCAGCATGTCCGCCATCGCGAGGATCTGCGTGTGCACCTTGTTGTACGTCCGGATATCGGTCCGGTAGTCACCGGTCAGGTGCGCCACGGCCTCCTTGAGGGTGAGGTCGAGATGGTCGCGCATCATCGTCCGCATCTCGCCGCGGTGCCAGTTGTCCGGATTCGCCGAGCTGAGGAAGTCGGCGATCTCCTTACCGTTCTGATACCACCGGTCGCTGTGCTCGGCGACGGCCTCGTCGTCACCGGCCTTGGCGGCAGCGAGCAGGTCCGCCGCCCCCAGGATGTGGTCGGTGAGCAGCTTCGTGAGCTGCTTACCCGCGGCCTTGCCGTAGTACGGCTTGATCGCGTTGCCGATGTGCTTCTGGTTGCGCAGCAGGCGCTGCGTTGTCGCGTCCAGGTCGGGCAGGTCGGACACGGCGCTCACGATGAAGAGCCGCGTCCACGTGATGTGGTCTTCCCACAGCTTGCGCATGCCGTCGTGAAGCGCCTCCTGCTTCACGGTCATGTCGCCCTTCTGCGACGCATGGGCCTCCTCTGAGTGCCCCTCCGCGTGGTTCGCGACGGGCAGCGCCACCGCGAGCGCGGCGGCAGCCGCCGCGGCCACGATCGCCAGCGGCAGCCTCGGCCGCCAGGTCGTCGAGGATCTATCCCTACTCATGGGTCAACTCCTTCTGTCGATGCGGTCAGCTCCTTGGCGGCTGTCCGCGAGTCCTGAAGGAGGCCGATCGCGAGCAGGAGCCCGCCGGCCTCGAACAGCTTCGTGACTGCGCCGATCGCGTCCACCGGCTCTGCGTGCTCGAGCGGCCAGACGACGGCGAAACGGCTAGCGACGTAGAGGGCAAGCAACCCCGCGAGGAGGACCGCGGCCACAGCCACCGCGCGACGGCCGCCGAAGCGCTCGACGACGAGCGCGAGCGCGATCAACAGAAGCGCGGACAGCGCGAAGAGCGCGCCGACCGTTTGGCTCTCATCCACGTGGTCGGATACGAGTGCCGCGTGCAGACCGCCGCTCGACGCGAGCGCCACAACGAGGAGCGGTCGGGTCGATCCAAGTGGGTTCGGGTGCGCGTCCATCGGCTCTCGTCTCGCTTGCGGAGCACTTAGCGACCTGAGGCGCGCAGCTCTTACGCAGAGCTCACCGAAAGTAAGGACGGCCCTGGGCGGGCGCTAACGGGGCATGTTGATCGTGGCCAACGGGCAGGCGAGCGGTACGGCGTGCAGCGCGTCAGCCCACCGTCACGGGGCGCCTTCGTCTCGTGACCCCGAACGTGGTCGAGGCGTAAGGAACCGTCGCGCCCAGACGCAAACAACGTGTGAGCAACAACATCGACCTCCACGGAAGAATGCGATGAAACGGCAAACCTCAACCTGGGGACACCCGCGTCTAGGCCTGCTGAAGGAAGCGGGCGTCTCCATCTGGCTCGACGACCTCTCCAGGGAGCTGCTCGAGTCCGGCCGACTCCGGACGCTGATCGCCAAATACGGCGTGACCGGCGTGACGTCGAACCCGACGATCTTCGCCGCCGCGATCGTCGGCTCCA
>Ga0114129_10007823_pt1 | contig 15207 bp, 5 predicted proteins | sample RhiMetdeltSRZDD1_FD_80071 | JGI IMG/M metagenome (GOLD analysis project Ga0114129, IMG submission 80071) | Populus rhizosphere microbial communities from Tennessee, USA - Rhizosphere MetaG P. deltoides SRZDD1 (version 2) (version 2) | ecosystem: Host-associated > Plants > Roots > Rhizosphere >...
ACACCTGCCAATTTACAAGGCATCTGGAATTATGAATTGCGTGCGCCATGGAGCTCCAATTTTACCATCAACATTAATACGCAGATGAATTACTGGCCTGCTGAAGTGACCAATTTATCTGAAATGCACCTGCCGCTTTTTGACTTAATCAAAGCAATTGCTGTTACGGGCAAACGAACAGCCAGGGAGTTTTATGGTATGAACGGCTGGGTGGCGCATCACAACAGCGACCTGTGGGCAACAAGCAATCCGGTAGGCAATAAAGGCGACGGAGACCCTAAATGGGCCAATTGGCCGCAGGGAGGCAACTGGTTGTGTCAGCATGTATGGGAACATTACTGCTTTACCAGGGACAAGCGTTTTTTGAAGGAGATCGCTTATCCCTTAATGAAAGGAGCGGCAACTTTTTGCCTCGAATGGCTTGTTACCGACAAAGACGGATATTTGGTAATGGTGCCATCTACCTCGCCTGAAAATGATTTTAAATATGGTGATGGCAAAACATCCGGTATTGGTGTAGCCACTACCATGGACATGTCGATCATCTGGGATCTTTTTAATAACCTGATAGAAGCGTGTAACGAATTGGGGATTGATCAGGCTTTCCGCGATACATTGCTGGCAAAAAAAGCAATGTTGTATCCCCTGCACATCGGTAGCAAAGGCAACCTGCAGGAATGGAATAAAGATTATGAAGATGTGGACCCGCGTCATCGTCATGTATCGCATCTTTTTGGTTTGCATCCCGGGCGGCAGATTGCGCCGCTCTCAACACCCGGTTTTGCTGCGGCAGCTCGTAAAACACTTGAAATAAGAGGTGATGAAGGAACCGGTTGGAGCAAAGCCTGGAAGATCAATTTCTGGGCAAGGCTGCTCGATGGCAATCACGCTTACCTGCTTATTCGCCAACTGTTGCATTACACAGGGAGCGCCGGCACCAATTACAGCAGGGGAGGAGGCACGTATGCTAATTTCTTTGATGCACATCCACCTTTTCAGATAGATGGGAATTTTGGCGGCACGGCCGGCATGGCCGAAATGCTTTTGCAAAGTCATTTGGGCGAACTGCATTTGTTGCCTGCTTTGCCGGATGTTTGGAAAGAAGGTTCGGTAACAGGGTTGAAAGCCCGTGGTAATTTTGAAGTAAACATCAACTGGAAAAATCACCGGCTTAACAGCGCCGTCATTACTTCGGTAGTTGGGGGGAAATGTAAAGTAAGAACAGCGGAACCAATTGCTATAAAAACTTTGAACATAAAGTCAAAGAAAGATGAATATGGCTATGTGCTTTCATTCAATACCAGCAAAGGGCAGCGTTATTTGCTTCAGGTTTTATAAAAGGTACGTAGCCACAATTGGTATGGTTGAATAAACACTGTAAAAAATAAAAATACTAACTTGCGTGTTACACTTGCCTTACTTTGCTTATGCTGCTGGTTTTGAATATAATAACTAAAAAACTGCTATTTGTTTTTTTATGGTTCTCCCTTGCAGGCACCTTGCTTGCGCAGCCAAAAACCGTTTATCATTTTGCGCATCTTGATTTTAACAATGGCTTGTCGAATAACCAGATAAATTGTATTTATAAAGATAGAAGAGGTTTTATGTGGTTCGGTACCATGAGTGGTCTGAATCGTTATGATGGATATGTTTTTAAAACATTCCGGCATTCAATAAAAGATACGAATTCTATCAATGATGATTATATATCTAAAATTGTTGGCGGACCCGATGAAAAAGTATGGATTCAATCCAGGACCGGCTTTAATTTATACGATCCTGCAACAGAAAAAATTGACCGCCAGGTTGAAAAATGGCTGGTGAAATCAGGTCTTCCCGGGAATGGACTTACTGATATTATCGAAACCGGGAAAGGATATTGGTTTGTTTACCGCGACAGCGGCGTATTTTATTTTGAAAATAATAAGCCTGTTGTTCCATTACTGCGTAATAAATCGCTGTTGCCGAATGCAATAGCCGAGGTAAAAAAGGATTCGAAAAATAATATCTGGATTGTTTATTCAAACGCCATTATTGAAAAGGTAGATGCCGTTACAAAAAAAGTTACCTGGCGAACGGATATTTTACAGCAAAAACAGGGCGGCAATACAATTATCTACCGGTTTTTTATTGATTCACAGGATGATTTATGGATATATGCCGGCGGTATATTCAATGGCATTTATCAGGTTAATATAAAAAATAATTCACTGCGGCAAATAGCCAAAGATGAAGGAACGGCCATACTTAGCAGCAATATAATCTTTGGTATGGCAGAAGATGATAACGGTTTGTTATGGATTACCACAGATCATGGTGGTGTTAATATTCTAAGCAAAAAAAACATGACTGTACAGGTTCTGCTTAACAAGCCCGGTGATGAAAATGGCATTGCTCAAAACAGCGTTACAGCGCTGTACAAAGACGACCTTGGTATAATGTGGATCGGCACATTTAAACAGGGCATTAATTATTATCAGGAAGGTATTATAAAATTTCCTTTGTACCGGCATCAGGAAGCTGAGACCACAAGCCTGCCGTATAATGATGTGAACAGATTTGCAGAAGATGCGAAGGGTAATATATGGATTGGTACCAATGGCGGAGGGCTCATTTATTTTGACCGTACCAATCACTCATTTAAGCAATTCAGGCATAACCCTGTAAATGATAACAGTCTTAGTAATGATGTAATTGTAAGCCTTTATAGTGACCACAATAATATACTTTGGATTGGCACTTATTATGGCGGGCTCGACAGTTACGATGGTAATAAATTTACCCATCATCGCCACAGTACGATCGACACTGCCAGCCTTGCCGATAACCGGGTTTGGGAAATATATGAGGATAATGAAAATAATCTGTGGATTGGTACATTCGCGGCTGGTCTTGAAAGGTATGATCGCAATACAAACAGGTTTTATCATTACAGGCCATTTGCGCCAAATTCAGTGCACTCGGGATATATTTCCGCTATAACAAATGATAAAGATGGCAATCTCTGGATCGGTACTTCTTATGGTATTGATGTTAAATACAAAAATTCAGCATCGTTCAAACAGCTCCTTTCTGCTAATACTAATCTTAGTAACGATAATATTATTGGCATATATAATGACAGCAGGGGTACTTTATGGGTAGGCACAAGGGATGGATTAAATATTTATAATCCCAACAACAATAGTTTCCAGGTTTTTAGAAAGGAAGACGGATTGCCCGACAATGCCATTCTTAATATTGTTGAAGATAAAGCGAAAAACATTTGGATAAGTACGCCGAATGGTATTAGCCGCATTAATTATAAGAGCTCCCTGAAAAACGGGTTCCACATCAGTTGCATCAATTACGACCGGTTAGATGGGTTACAGGGAAAAGAGTTTAATGAAAATGCGGCACTTGTAACCCGCAACGGCGAAATTATCTTTGGTGGCGCAAATGGTTTTAATCTTTTTAATCCGGCTAATTTAAAAATTAACACGAATGCTCCGCCTGTCGTGCTTACAGGGCTGCAGGTTTTTAATAGAAATATTGAAGCAGGCGATAAAGTCGGTAATCATGTTATTTTAAAGAAATCGATTTCCGAAACAGATGATATCACCCTTCGGTATGATGAAAATATTTTTTCTATTGAATTTGCTTCGTTAAGCTATATTAATACACAAAAAAATAAGTATGCTTACAAGCTCGAAGGTTTTAATGATGACTGGCTTTATACCGATGGCAGTTCACGTAAAGTAACCTATACCAATCTTGATCCCGGAAAATATACTTTTTATGTAAAGGCCTCCAATGAAGATGGGGTGTGGAACGAAAAAGGCATTGCGGTAAATATAATTATACTTCCACCGTTCTGGAAAACCCCTTTAGCCTATACATTATATCTGCTTGGTGCTCTTGGTATACTATTTTTTGCAAGGCGTATGGTCATTCAACGGGCAAAAATGCGTTTTGCTCTTGAGCATGAAAGAAAGGAAGCGCAGCAAATGCTCGACCTGAATTTGATGAAGATCCGGTTCTTTACGAATGTTAGTCATGAGTTCAGAACACCGCTATCGCTGATACTTACGCCACTCGAAAGAATAATCAGCACACCCGATGAACCGGTACAAAGATCGCAGTACCAGTTAATGCACAGAAACGCAAAAAGATTGCTGAATCTCGTAAACCAGCTGCTCGATTTTCGTAAAATGGAAGTGCAGGAACTAAAGCTGCATGCAACGGAAGGCGATATTATAAAGTTTGTTAAAGATGCTTCGTGTTCATTTACAGATATCGCCGTAAAAAAACACATAAATTTTTCCTATACTTCCACAACGGAAAATTTCTATACGAAATTTGACCACGACAAAGTGGAGCGTATTTTATTTAATCTGCTTTCCAATGCATTTAAATTTACTTCAGAAAATGGAACTGTTTCTGTTGAAGTACTGGCTATCAAAAAACAGGATGAAACCCTGCTTGAAATAAAAATAAAAGATACAGGTATTGGTATTCCCCGCGACAGACAGGAAAAAATATTTGAACGGTTTTTTCAACATGATGTTCCGGGAAATATTGTTAACCAGGGAAGTGGAATAGGCCTGGCCATTACAAAAGAATTTGTAAACCTGTTAAATGGTTCCATTGCTGTAGAAAGTACTGAGTATAAAGGCTCGTGCTTTACCGTGCTGTTGCCGGTAAAGGAAATTATGCCATCAGCCGAAATAAGTGAGCATGTGGATCCTGAGGACATATTGGCAACTGAACAAAACGAACCACTGAAAAAAGATAGTTATGTTGCTTCACAAAAAAAGTACAGCATACTGCTGGTAGAAGATAATGAAGATTTTCTTTTTTATCTGAAAGACAATCTTCGCGAATATTATAATATTGCAACAGCGGCCGATGGAATAACAGGCTGGCAACAAACGCTGGCAACCCATCCTGATATTGTGGTAAGTGATATTAACATGCCGGGTATGAATGGCATCGACCTGTGTAAAAAAATAAAGAACGACCCCCGCACCAAACATATTGCAGTTGTTTTGTTAACGGCCGTTACAGGCGACGAGCAACAATTGCGTGGTATTGAAACAGGCGCTTCTGATTACATGACAAAACCCTTCAATTTTGAAATACTACTCAGCAGGTTAAAGAATTTACTGCAACAACAGCAATCGCTGAAGCAAACATTTACCAAACTGGTAGATGTAAAGACATCGGAAATTACAGTTGAATCGGCAGATGAAAAATTTGTACGGGGCGCGCTCGCGATAGTAGAAAAAAATATATCAAATACTGATTTTTCGGTCGAAGATTTAAGCCGCGGCTTGCTGTTGAGCCGTACGGCTGTTTATAAAAAACTATTTGTACTTACCGGTAAAACACCCACCGAATTTATTCGTTCGGTTCGATTGCAAAGGGCATCGCAATTGCTTCAAAAATCAAAGATGACCGTGGCAGAAGTGGCCTTCGAAACCGGGTTCAATAATCCCAAATATTTTTCCAAAATCTTCAGGTCTCAATTCGGCATGCTCCCCTCTGCATACCAGGCTGCCGCAAAAAAGGAAGCTCTTTAATGCTTGCTATTTCCTTATTGCAGCTTATTTCCATCAAGCTCCTTACTGCACTTTTTTGACCTGGCAAAATACATTTTTTGCCAGGTGTGATATTTTATTTTCCAATAGTTAACCGGCGATACCCTTAAAATACCCAATTGTTAACCTGTCTTATCATTTGGATACCTGATAATAGACTTTAAGCTACCATGCTATTGACCAACTCCTTATAATTTCATCCCACCAAGTAACTGCCTCACAATTTCAACGATTTATATTTTTTTAATTAACGACCAAATTGTTTGCTTATGAGATTACGAAAGAGACTACAAAACCCCAGACTGCTACTGTGGAGTTTTACGTGTTGCCTGTTGCTGGCATTAAATAGCCAGGCCCAGGTAACCAAAAGGATTACCGGTAAAATATATTCTTCCAATGGTAATCAGCCAATTGCCGACGCCAGCATTTTTATTGCAGGCGCCCAGGCAAGTACCATTTCTGATAACAACGGCCAGTTTACTATCGAAGCCAAAGCAGGGGATGTTTTGGTGATTACTATGATAGGATACCTGCGAAAAGAAGTGGTTGTGGGAAAAAATAACACCCTTCAAATTAAGCTTGAACAAAACGCTTCGAGGTTAGAGGATGTGGTGGTAATAGGTTACGGCAAATCAAAACGTAAAGATGTTACCGGCGCTATATCTTCTATAAGCGGCGAAGAGCTGCGAAAAATACAACCGGTTACATTTGATCAAGCCCTGCAGGGTAAAGTGCCGGGTGTGGTAGTACAACAGGTTTCGGGGCAACCGGGAGGCGCTGTGTCGATACAAATTCGCGGTTTATCTTCTTTCAATAATACCCAGCCTTTATACGTAATAGATGGGATTATCGTAGGCGGTGCTGCCAACACCAGCGGCGGCAGTAACGCGCTGGCAAGTATCAATCCTTCCGAAATAGAAAGCATCGATGTATTAAAAGACGCATCGGCCACAGCCATCTATGGTTCGCAGGCTACCAATGGCGTTATTATTATAACCACTAAAAGAGGGCAGGTAAGTGCGCCCAGGATTACCTATGACTTTTATGCCGGGAAGCAACAATTGCCGGCCTACTATCCAACCATGAATTTGCGCGAGTATGCCACTTTCATGAACGAAAAAGGAGCTGTTATCGGGTATGACCTGCGGCCACAATTTAACAATCCCCAATACCTGGGTGAAGGCACCAACTGGCAAAAAGCATTGTTCCGGAAAGCGCCCATGCAAAATCATACCCTTACCGTCAGTGGCGGCGATAACCGTACCCAATACCTTCTTTCCGGTTCTTATTTTAAGCAGGAAGGCATTGCGCTGGGATCAGACTTTGACAGAACCTCGGTAAGGCTGAACCTCGATAATAAAACCACCAACTGGCTGAAGATCGGAACCAGTTTGCAACTGGCGCATATTACTGAAAAGGTAACCACTTCAAGTTCGGGCGTTATTTCAATGGCGCTGAATCAAACTCCCGATGTAAATGTGCAGAATGCCGACGGAAGCTGGGGCGGTAATGATCCGAATGTTTACAGCGCCTATGCACTGAATCCTTATGCCATAGCGCTTATTACAAAAAATCAGAAAAAAAGAAACCAGTTATTCGGCAATGCCTATGCTGAAATAGCTTTTACCCCCGGCCTCACGCTCAGAAATGAAGTATCGGGCAGTTTCGATTTTGAGACCCAGGACCAGTTTAATCCTACTTATATTATGGGTCCCATTACTAATAAAGTAAATGTTTCGACCTATTCGTACGGCCAGAATTATTATACAACGCTCAGGAACTATTTAACCTATAATCACTTATTCCTGAACAAATACAATGTTAATGCTTTGCTTGGTCACGAAGCACAGGTAAGCACTTCTGAAAATGTATCGGCTACCCGTAAAAATTTCCCTTCGAATAATGTACAGGCTGTTAACAGTGGCGATGCCACCACTGCCACCAATTCGGGCGATAAGGGGCATAGTGCACAGGAGTCGTATTTCGGACGCCTTAATTTTGGTTACGACGACAGGTACCTGATTACCGCCAATATGCGTGCAGACGGCTCATCAAAATTTGCCGCTGGTAATCGCTGGGTTACCACTTATTCAGGGGCATTTGCCTGGAAAATAAACAATGAACAGTTTTTTAAACAGATAACTTTTTTTAATGAGCTGAAGCTTAGGGTAGGGTACGGGCTTACCAATAATCAGAATATCAGTGATTACGCCTATGCCTCTACGCTTATCACCAGCGCCAATGGTTTGTCGGGTATTGCACAGCTTACTTCCAATTTGGCCAATCCGTTTGTACGATGGGAAAAAACAAAATATGCAAACATAGGATTAGATGCATCCCTGTTAAACTATCGAATTAATTTCTCTGTAGATTTTTACGATCGCCGTACAGATGGACTTTTGCTCAGTTTGCCCCTGCCGCTGTATTCAGGGACCATTCCTTCTACCAGCTGGAACCCCGGATCACTGAATGCTCCTTATAAAAACATAGGAGCCATGAGTAACAAGGGGTTCGATTTCAGGATCAGCTCGGTGAATGTAAAAACCAGCAACTTTACATGGAAATCGGATGTAACGGTATCGCATAATGTTAATAAGATACTGTCGCTTAATGCAGAGGGCGCCGCCTTGTATGGTTATTATGGAACTACCATTGCGGCCAAATCGATTGTAGGCCGCTCGATCGGCGAGTTTTGGGGCTATCAAACCGATGGATTATTTACAGGCGCCGATGATTTTAAAACGCACCCGGCCATACCGGTGAATCCCACAACAGGCGTAAAAATACCCATCACACCAACTACAGGTGGTGTTTGGCTGGGCGATGTAAAGTTCCGTGACCTGAACGGCGATTCAGTGATCGACCAGCGCGATCAAACCTATTTGGGAACGCCTATTCCAAAATTCCAGATTGGCTTTAATAATACTTTTTCATATAAGGAGTTTGACCTTAATATTTTCCTCAGCGCCAATGTTGGTAACAAAATACTGAACAGTATGACTATCAACGGCAATAATCCCAACCAGAATTTCGGGTATTTCAAATCGGTGCTCAATTATGCCAAACTCGGCCTCATAGATGCGAACGGTTCAACTACCGATGTAAACAATGTATATGTAACCAATCCCGGTACCAAAATCGAAAGAATAAGCCAGAGCAGCGGTAACGATAACAATCGTATATCCGACCGGTTTATCGAAGATGGCTCCTTTATCAGGTGTAAGAACATTTCACTCGGTTATACATTGCCACAACGGCTGCTCACGAAAGTGCACATGAGCTCGTTACGGGTGTACTTTAATGTAGCCAATGCATTTATTATTAAGAAGTACAGCGGGGTTGACCCTGAAATTGGTTCGTGGAATCCATTGCTGGCGGGTGTCGACAACGGCTTTTATCCGCAGCCGCGCGTATTTACAATTGGAGCAAACCTGGCTTTAACCAAGTAAAAAGAATTATATGAAATTTATATATAGAATAATTATTCCGGTGTTGTTTGTACTGATCTGTGCACCGGGTTGTAAAAAAAGTTTTCTCGATCGTGCGTCTTTATCACAGATCACTACAGATAATTTCTATCAAACCACTTCCGATCTGAGACTGGCTACGGCCGGATTATATGGCGGCGCCGTTTGGTTCGACTATAATTCTTTTCCGTACCTCGGTATAGGCGACGTATTAAGCGGCAATCTGCTGCAGCCATACAATGCCGACCTGGTGCAATTCACGTCGTTTTCGATTACAGGTGATAATGGTCAGTTGGCAGGTACCTGGCGCAGCTTTTACAAGATCGTTGGCCATTGCAATATTACCATCAAGGCCATCCACGATAAAGCACCGGCCACTATACCGGCGAAAGATGTAAATGCCGCATTGGCCGAGGTCCGGTTCATCAGGGCGATTGTTTATTACCACCTTGTACAGTTATGGGGGGCAGTACCTATCATAGAAGATAATACCAAACTGATCGACGCCTCTTTACTGCATCGCAATACGGTTCCGGATGTGTATAAATTCATTGCGTCGGATTTAACGTTTGCGGCGCAAAACCTGCCTGCTGCAGATGCGCCGGGAAGATTAACCACCTGGTCGGCACAAGGCTTGCTTGGTAAGGTGTATTTATCCTATGCCGGTGTGAACCAGAATATGACCCGCAACCAGGCTTTGTTAGACAGTGCTAAATTATACGCCGGTAATGTTTGCAACAAAAGCGGTTTATCGCTGCTGCCCAACTATTATAACCTTTTCAGAACGCAGTTTAACGACAACCAGGAAGCGCTTTTTTCATTGCAATGGGCGCCCGGTGTAGGGTATGGATTAGGCAACTCGCTGCAAGCGCAGTTTGCACCCAGTGGCGACATCGTAACCGGTGGTGGCGGCTGGGGTGGTGCGATCGGGCCTACCTACGACCTGTATACTTTATATACAGCACAGGATTCTATAAGGCGTAAAGCCTCTTTCATGTTAACCGGCGATTATTATCCTGAATTGAATGCTGCGGGCGGAGGATACAAATCAGGCTCGTGCAACCTGAAAAAACACGTAGTAGGCACTGCTGCCGATAACAATTCGCCCACCATGGACCTATGGTCGTCTGTTGAGCACAATGCCCTGCTGCGCCTCGCCGATGTGTATCTTGTATATGCCGAAGCTATTCTGGGCAATAATGCTTCTACCACAGATGCAGAAGCCCTGAAGTTTTTTAATAAAGTAAGAACGAGGGCCGGAGTTGATCCCGCTCCGCTGATTACCGCAGATACTTTATTCCGGGAAAGAAGGATTGAACTGGCTTATGAATGTCAGTTCTGGTTCGACCTCGTACGACTTTCTTATTATAATCCGCAAAAGGCCATCGATGCCATCAATAACCAGAAGCGGCAATTGTTTACCTACAGCAATGGTATTGCTACGCCTACGCCTTACAATGTAGCGATCACTCCGGCAACCATCAATACGTTTACGTTGCCCATACCAGCTACCGAGCTTACGGCTGATCCTAAATTATCAGAACCGCCGGTACCGTACTATTAATCATACGATGGTTCCCGTCAAATTAAAAAAGATAAAAAATGAATAAGATAATATATAATCTGCTTCACTGTTCGTTCGCGTTGTGCCTGGGCGTATTATTGATATCGTTACCGGCCTGCAGAAAAGAAACCTCCAATGCTCCGGCGATAACAGGTGTGCGTAATTATGCCGCTGCTCCCGGCGATTCGGTTTTACAAAGTCTCATACCAGGTCAGTGGGTCGTATTACTGGGGCATAATCTGAAAGGAGCTTCGCAAATATATTTCAATGGCGTGCTTACTTCTTTTAACAGCGCCCTTTTTTCCGATACCAGCGCCGCTGTGCAGGTGCCTGCCGTAATACCTTTTCCATCGGTATCGGCCGATCAGCTGAATACCATCCGGTATGTTACGCCCAACGGATCAACCACTTTTACATTTAATATAGTGGCTCCGCCGCCCACTATTACAAGTGTGTCGAACGAAAATGCCAATGCCGGTGATTCTGTTCGTGTATATGGTTTGAATTTCTTTTTTATAAAGAGCATCAGTTTCGCCGGTTCTGCTGTAACCAGCTGGCAGGAAGCCAACGACGGTACTTCGGTTGGGTTTGTTGTGCCGTCACTTACACAAAGCGCACCATTGGTAATTACCACCCAATCAGGGACCACTTCAACTGTGTTTAATGTGAACGACGTAACTACGGGCGCCTTGTGCAATTTTGATGATGTTAATTCATACAGCTGGGGCGCCAGCAGCACGAGTAATAGCAGCAGTTCGTTCACTGGTAACAGGGGCTATTATGCGATTATGACCGACCCTGTTTTAAATGCCAATGAATGGAGCTGGTGGAACGGTGGCCGTAGTATTAATACCAATGGTGTGCAATGGGTTCCTGTTGACAGCCTTAATGTTCCTATAGGTAGTTATGCTTTTAAGTTTGAAGTTAGTGTGCCTGCCGCCTGGAATGGTGGATCTATTTATGTTGTAAAAGATTACAGCACTAGTTATGTTGGCCGTTATGAACCCTGGAAAGACGCCGATGGGGCGGCCTCTGATTTTTCCACTACTGGCTGGCGTACAGTAACTATTCCATTATCATTATTCCTTACTAATAACGGAACAGGCACTATGGCTGCTACATTAAAAGACTTATTGGGTAGCGGCGGTTCAGGCAGTGTGCACCTCTGGCTGATCAACAATTCTCCATCGGCCACAGCAACCGGGTTTAATGCAGCCTTTGATAATATAAGGGTGGTAAAGATCAAATAGCTTATAATGTTTTTCTATCGTTTGGTGTTACATTAACTGTTACATCAGGGAACCGGGATGTCTATCCTGGTTCCTTAAATCAATAGCCAATGTGCTTTAAAACCGATTGTGTGAATAACGGAATCCGTGGTGGTGGTTTTGTACCGGGCTCGTTTTTAATCCGTCTCAATGCAGCCTTGCTCCTGGAATTTGAAAACAATATTCACACGCTAAAAAAATAAGCAAATGAAACAGATTAAGCTAACGATCATCCTGCTTGCCATAGGACAGGGTGCGCAGTAGTAAAAATTAAAATGATATAATACCTTAACTATTGTACACTATGAATGCTGAAAAAATGAAAATCATAAAGCAATGCGCATATTGGGGATTTCTGTTGGCTGTGCTGTTTTATGCATCCTGTAATAAAAAGGCGGCCGTTGCTACGCCGCAACTATCCATTTCTCCGTCTCAGGTTTCATTTTCGGCAGATGGGGGTACGGCAGATCTAACGGTTAGCAGTAATATACAATGGAGTATAAGTAACCCGGCTTCCTCCTGGTTACAATTAAGCCAAACAACAGGTAACAGCACCACCTCTATCAAATTAACAGCATTGGCAAATATTGGAGCTAATGCCCGTTCGGCAACATTAAATGTAACGTCGGCCAATGGTTTGTCTATGCAGGTTTCGGTGACGCAAACCAACCGCTTATATCCCAACTACAATACATCACCCATGCCTGCCGATTCTGTCGGTATGGGCAGTACAGCCGTTCAACTGGCTTCAAAGATCAGGCTGGGATGGAACCTTGGAAATACGTTGGAAGCTATCGGCGGCGAAACTTACTGGGGTAATCCTTTAACTACAAAAGCGTTGATCGATAAGGTTAAGCAAAGCGGGTTCAATGCGGTTCGAATTCCCTGTTCATGGAATCAATATGCGAATGCCTCCACAGCCCAAATACAGGCTCAGTGGCTCGACCGGGTAAAACAGGTAGTGCAATATTGTATTGATGACAGTTTATATGTGCTTTTGAATATACACTGGGACGGCGGATGGCTCGACGGCAACATCAATACCAGTGCGCAGGCTACGGTGAATGCAAAGCAAAAAGCATTCTGGGAACAAATTGCCACCAAACTGCGTGGCTTCGATGAGCATTTGCTATTTGCCAGCGCCAATGAACCCCCTGTAGACGATGCAACGAAGATGAGCATTCTGCTCTCTTATCATCAAACCTTTATCAATACGGTGCGCGCCACCGGAGGCAAAAATGCCTATAGGGTATTGGTGGTACAGGGACCATCAACAGATATTGATAATACTACCACGCTGATGAATACGCTTCCCACTGATCCTGTTCCCAATCGCATGATGGCTGAGGTTCATTTCTATGGACCCTGGCAATTTTGCGGACTTACATCAGATGCAACATGGGGTTCGATGTTCTATTACTGGGGCCAGGGTTATCAATCCACTACCGATGCTTCACGGAATGCCACCTGGGGTGATGAAGCTTATGTGGTTGCGGAGTTTCAAAAAATGAAAACGAAGTTTGTTGATAAGGGCATACCTGTGGTGTTGGGTGAATATGGAGCAATCCGCCGAACTACACTTACAGGCGATGCACTCGCTCTTCATTTAACTTCAAGGGCATACTGGGATAAATATATTACACAGCAGGCAAAAGCCCATGGCTTCCTTCCATTTTACTGGGACGAAGGATCATTGGGAAATCATGGTTTCGGTATCATGAACAGGCAAAACAATACCGTAGGAGATCAGCAGGCATTGGATGCTTTGATACAGGGAGCGCAATAGTTCAGCATCCGGGTTATATGTTTTGACCAAAGTTTTTAATTAATATAAAACCAGGTAGTACTATGAAACATGTTTTACGATTGCTTACACATGCCATGTGTAAACTTAAATTTTTAATGATTGCAGGCACGCTTTTAACGTCCATGTCTTCCGCCTTTGCACAGAATGTAACTATTTCAGTTAATGCAACGCAGAACAAACGCTTGATTTCCCCAAACATATATGGTCGAAACCAGAGCTTTGACCAGCCTGCACAATTTTATAAAGATGCAGGTTTGCGCTTTTCACGTATGAACGGAGGTAATAACGCCAGCGGTTATAACTGGCGAAAAAAAATTACTGTTCATTCCGATTGGTATAATAATGTTTATACTTCTGATTGGAATGCAAGCGCACAGAACATTTCTACTAATTATCCCGACATGCAGGGCATGTTTGCCTTTCAGTTATTGGGTAGAGTTGCCTCAAACACCAATAACAACTTCAACGACTGGGGATTTAATCAGGCCCAGTATTGGGAAGGTGTTCATCAAAATTTAGCCGGGGGTGGCGTTCCCAACACGCAAAATCCTTCGGGCAAGGCCCAGGTTGAAGGAGATGTTAATTTGTTTACGCAGCCATGGCCTGCCGACTCTTCGGTGGCAATTCTTAATCACTGGTTTGGAGCAGGTGGTTTAGGGCTAAACAAAAACCAGTTTGTATACTGGAATATGGACAATGAAGTAGATATATGGAATGGCACACATGATTATGCTATGCCAACGTTAATTTCTTCTTCTGCGTTTATGGACCGTTACATAGAACTGGCAAAGAAAGCGAAAGCTTTGTATCCTGGTATTAAACTTTGCGGTCCGGTTACAACCTCTGAATGGCAGTGGTACAAGTGGAGCAATGAAGGTATAACCATAAACGGCAGGTATTATTGCTGGCTTGAGTATTTCATTAAACGCCTTGCCGATGAGTATAGGGCAACAGGGGTGAAACTGGTAGATGTGCTGGATATTCACAACTATCCTGTCTATTCCGATAATGCTGACGCACTGCAGTTACACAGAATGTATTATGATACACTGTATAATTATTCAGGTTCAAACGGCATTAAAACAATTAACGGCGGCTGGGATAACTCCCTTTCAAAACAATATATTTTCAAGCGTATCAACGATTGGTTAAACGAACATTTTGGAGCAAATAATGGTATAACAGCTGGTTTAAGCGAATGGGGGCCCGGTCCCAACGAGCCAAACCTTGTGTCGGTTATATACGCTTCTCATCTGGGTACATTTGCTAATAATGGCGTTGAATTGTTTTCTCCATGGTATTGGAACACCGGCATGTGGGAAACATTGCATCTCTTTAGCAGGAATGCAAAAAAATACAGTGTTTCAAGTACTTCTTCAATTGAAAATACGGTATCTGCTTACTCCTCCGTAAACGAAAATGCCGACTCTTTAACGGTGATGTTGGTAAACCGTGACATGAGCGCCTCCCGTACTGTTACAATCAATCTAAGCAATTTTAATGTTGCCAATGGAAATTACAA